>JAESGH010000089.1_pt1 | contig 304140 bp, 283 predicted proteins | sample 9269641 | NCBI WGS metagenome assembly JAESGH01 (sample SAMN14515345, study PRJNA621665) | algae metagenome | isolation source: Phormidium tanganyikae FI6-MK23 and co-occurring heterotrophs from granitic... | place: USA: Fort Irwin, California | collected 1998-05-24
AAACGCCCCGGAAAGGGCGACATCGCCACCTGCTGATCCGGCTCCGGGCTACGCCCTACGCCGCATCAGCAGGTGGCGATTCTCATCTTGATTGACGCTGCTCTCTCATCCTGATTGTCGCGCGGCAAAGGTGGATCGATCAAGCTGGACACCCTGCCGGGCGTAGATCTGCGCCTGGCGGTAGAGCGGCAGGTGATCGGCATACTTGGCGACCAGCACCTGCGCGATCAGCGCTTCGGTCGGAATGCCGCCTTCGACGATCCGTGCCGGTGCCGGAGCCTGCACGACCGCGCTCTCGCAGGAACGGCAACCGTAGCGCGGGCGGCGGGTAACGAGGACGCGGAAGGTGGTCGGAACGACGTCGAGGCGTTCGGCCACGTCCTCGCCGATCTGGTGAAGCGCGCCGCCGCAGCAGGGACAGGCCCGAATGCCATCGACCTCCTCGACATCGACGATCTGCTCGATCCGTTCGAGATTGGCCGGGAGCGAGCCGCGGTTGGCCTTACGTGGGCGATCGGCCGGGGCACGGCTCGCCTTGTCGCGCGCATGTTCTGCCTCGGCCAACGCCGTCTCGACTTCTTCCAGGGCAAGTTCGAACTGATCAGGATCGAGCTGTTCCGACCGGCGTCCAAAACGGTGACGTTGCAAGGCGTCGATGATCGCCTTCAGGCGTTCGACCTCGGCCCGGAAAACCTTGAGTACATCGAGCTCGCGGGCCTGTTCGAGGACCAGCGCACGCAGCGCTTCAACGTCGTCGGGAAGGTCCGCTTCCATAAGCATGAAGGCAGTGAATCAGTACATGAAAGCCCCGTCAACCGGCAATCTGCGGCGCGAGCGGTCGGCGTCCACCATGCACCCGTCGCCAGTCCAGGCCTTCAAGCAACGCACCCAGTTGAGCCGCTGTTAGGCGCATCACACCGTCTTGGATCGCCGGCCACTTGAAGCCGCCGGACTCCAGCCTCTTGGCCATCAAGCACAGGCCCGTGCCGTCCCACCAAACCAGCTTGATCCGGTCGGATCGCTTCGCCCGGAACACGTAGATCACGCCCGAATAGGGATCGCCGCCATAATCGGCGCCAACCAGTGCGGCCAGCGCGTCTGGTCCCTTGCGGAAATCCACCGGGCGCGTCGCGACCATCACGCGCGCGCCGGCACCCGGCCCGATCATCGGGTGGCCTTGAGAGCTTCGATCACTGCAGCAATCACCCCGGCATCGGCGCCTCGGCTGATCTTCACGGCCACACCGTCGATCTCCAGTTCGACAGCACTTGCCTTGGAGCGCCGCCGCTTCTTCGGCCGCTGGATGGCCGGCGCACGTTCATCGACTGTCACCACATCCACGACAGCGGGAACGAAGGCCGGCACGGTCGTGCCCTGACTCTCCAGCTGCTTGCGCAGCAGACGCCGCCAAGTGAACAGCTGCGACGGGCTCATGCCGTGACGCCGCGCAACCGAGCAAACCGTCTCCTGCCCGGAGAAGCTCTCGGCCAGGATCGATGCCTTCACCTCCGGCGGCCAATCCCTGCGCCGACCAGCGCCAGTGAACACCTCGAAGCGTTCCACCCGCTTAGTGCCAGCATCATCACATGACATCGTCATAGCACCAACGCACTCCAACCAATCAGGGCGCGGAGACTCGACGCTACGCTTCATGCTCGCAAGGTGGGGCGGCGGCTCCGCTTACGGTTCAGTCCAAGCCCTTCAATGATATTTGGTGCCTGAGTCGTGCCAAAAGACTAGGCTTAGCGACGCGGCGCATAGTGATCGTTCCGGCAGTATTTAACGCTGCCTGTGCCTTGCGGTTGGTCCAGTAGTGCCCTGACAACTCGCCTGTTCGTTCAATATACTCGACAATTCCGGCCCCGTAGTGTTGACGCGTATCCGTTGGGGCCAGAACAGCGTTGTCTAGCTGGGCATAAACGTAGCTAAGTTCCGGTCGGTCAGGTCTTGCCCAACGCGGCTGCACAAAACGTGTGCGACTGACTTTGTTGGTTCCGTCAGGTGAAATTTCAATCGAGATTTCGAACAAGCTCGATTGGATAGTTACTGAAGCCATCGTTACCAATTCATCGGCATCGGTAAGCGGTGCAGCAAGGGCATCGAACTTAAGGCTTTCACCCTTGGCCGCCAAGTACATGCGCTGAACTTTCGGCCAATTTGATCTAATTTCGGCACGCCACTCCCCGTCTAGCCATGGGAACCACCAATATTTTGCGAACGTGATAAAGTGCAGTGCACGTAATATCGGACGAATTCCTAGCAATACAATTATACCACTAATCAGCAATGCAATCTTCGACGACCAACCGAGCAGATCGTGAGGGGTCTCAGCGTAGCCGAAACTTAGTAGCCCCACGCAGATTGCCACGACCAACAGTACGAGCGCGCTTAGAATGAGGCTTCGGTTCAGGGCGAAGATCATTTAAGATCCCTCCCCACTTGGGGCCGCTTTCCGTTGGCCCCACGATGGAATTTCTCCTGCCCCTGTTGAAAAATCGCTATACCGAAATCGTGGCTAGAGATCCCTGTCGCGAGCACACCGGGAAGTTTTGAGCCAAACAAAGCGGCAAGATAACGTCCGCCAAAGAGCTTTCGACGGTCTATTCGCACATCGGGCGCAATAGGAGGCGAGAAATATTGAGCTACTTTTTCAATATTTAGTTGAGGCGTTAGCACATGAAATCCATCATGATGCTCGTGCGAAGGATGCGAGATATTCGCCAGTGCCGTAGCCGTATCGCCTCTTTCGAGTACATTATTTGTCGGACGCAAATTCACTATAGGCAGAGACTCGGAGGTCTGGGTCACAATTATCCCAACCCCAGAGAAATCGGCACCGGCACGGTTCTCCACTTCCTCCAGAAGCTTCACCATCTGCTCGATAAGATCATGGGGCTTGGAACGTATCATCGCGTCGGATTGGACGTAGTGGCACCCGAATGCAAGACTGCGACTGAGCGGCAACCGGTTCCGATGGTTTGGCTCCAGTTCGCAGTTTTCAGCAGTTAACCCGCCTTATTCACCAAAAGTGTCCTGAAGGGTTGGCGGGAGTGGCGTAAGCCTCTGATCTGAATTAGGAACTTGGTGCCTAAGCCGAACCTGCCGCAGGGCAGAAAATGCCACAAGCCACACCCGCCATGAACGACGATATCGCAAGCTCATTTGGATTCTCAGCAGTCGGCCGCAAGAAAATAACAGCTGCATTCGACGGTGGCCGGCTTACCTCGGATGGCGGTGTTCTACTGCTTGCACAAGCCGAGCGCGCGATGGGGATTTGCCAGCGCCTGGCGGCTTGTATTGCCGATCCGCGCGATCCAGCGCGGGTGATCCATCGCCTGGATGACATTCTGCGTGCCCGTGTGTTCGCGATCGCGTGCGGCTATGAGGATGCTGATGATCTCGATGCTCTGCGCGACGATCCAGGCTTCCGTCTGGCGCTCGGCAAGCTGCCGGAATCGGGCGCGGGGCTGGCCAGCCAACCGACGATGAGCCGGTGGGAAAATGCACCGACTACGCGCGAACTGGCCAGCATGATGGCCGCGATGATCGACATCTACTGCGCCAGCTATCCCGCCCCACCGACAGCGGTCACGCTGGATATCGACGACACGTGCGACGTCGTGCATGGCTATCAACAGCTCTCGTTCTGGAACGGGCATCATGGGGAGCGCTGCTTCCTACCGATCCATATCTACGACACCGCGACCGGCAGGCCGGTGGCCATGCTGCTGCGCACGGGCAAGACGCCTTCTGGAAAAGAGGCGGCGGGGCACATCCGACGCCTGGTGCGTCACCTGCGCCGTAACTGGCCCGATACCCACATCACCATCCGCGGCGACGGGCACTATGGTCGACCCGAGGTCATGGCCTACTGCGATGCGGCCCGCGTCGATTACGTGTTCGGCCTGCCCACCAATGCAGCGCTGCGCGCCGATCCCGCCATTGTTGCGGTCGCCGATGCCTGCGCGGTCAAGCGCGCCCAGCGTCAGTGTCCCGTCCTGCGCAACTACGCAGAGACCAGCTATGGGGCAAAGACCTGGAAGTGCCAGCGTCGTGTCGTTGCACGGATCGAGGCCAGCACGCTGGGCATGGACATTCGCTATGTCGTCACGTCGCTGACCGGGGCCTCAGCCGAGCACATCTACGATGCGCTTTACTGCGCGCGCGGGCAGGCCGAGAACCTGATCAAGCGGCACAAGGCCCAGCTGGCCAGTGATCGCACCTCGTGCCGCTCGGCCAATGCCAATCAGATGCGCCTGATCCTGCACACTGCCGCCTACTGGCTGCTATGGCGCATCCAGCAGGCGATGCCCAGGACCGCTGCTCTGGCAAGCGCCGAGTTTACAACCTTGCGCCTGCGGCTGCTCAAGGTCGCTGCGCGCGTCGTAGAAAGTGCTAGCCGCATCCGCATTGCCTTCGCTTCGGCCTGTCCGGATGCCGATCTGTTCCGCGCCCTCGTTCTCTGGCTCAAGCCTGCGCCGACGTAGCCCATGCGGCAGTGCCGCAGAACTCCGAGCCCAGCCCTTCGACCCGAAAAGCCCATCAATCCGAATGCGGTGAAACAAACGCCAGCGACGCCGGTCGTCCGCGCAACACCGCCAGCGGCAGCAAATGCCCAGAGCGGGCCTGAAACCGAGCGTCGTGAATAAGAGAGGTTAAGTCACCGATTGCCATTCAGGCGGCGAGGCAGGAAGCATCAATGGACGCGCCGAGCACATAACACTATCCTTCCGACGCGATGTTTCACCTCCACTGCACCAAGAAACTGCTCGATCGGATCAAACCCGAGATCGCTGAGCCCGGACAAAGCGACACCGTGCTGGGCAACTGGTATGCCACCGTCCTGTTCTGGAAGCCGCAAGTTGCTTTGCTGGTTTCCGAGCTTACGCTGCTTCCCGTGCTCATGCCGCTGGCCCCGGCGGCCACGCTGGTTCGACGGTTCCCTGGCCAGCTAGCGCTCGTCCTGAAAGAGCACGGAGTGCCGCCCGAGTTCATCGCTCAGGAAATCTGGAGGATGGAGACCGTCCTGCATGCAAAGACCGCGAACCGGAGCGTCGTCGGCATCCTCAATGAGTTCGTAAAGCAGGCCGAATTTTGGCTGGCCGCTTATGCCTATGAAAAGGGTGATGATGACGACCTTTTGGCGATTTCCGCCAAGCTAGCGGAGACACCGTGTAGCCCGCTGTACAAGGGCCCAGTTTCGCCGGACAAAGCCCTGCATGAGCTCGTGAAGGCTCGTGCGCAGACTTGAGTCCGCTGGCCGGACCTTTTCTCGGACATCCTATAGCCCAACTCATGCGGTCAGTCAGGATCGGGGGGCAAATCGACGATGCGGAAAACAGCCCCTGATCCGGCATCACGGACAAGGTCAACGCGCTGGCCATCCCAGTGATAGTCGAGATGACGCCCCTGCAAGGGATTTGATGCGCAGTCTGGGTAGAAGAGCGCGACGCATTCCCCACCCGTATACCGGGTGCTCGGGTAGGCAATCCCGTCCGATCCTGCTGTCCTGAGGGACTGCGCGAGCGCCTGAGATGATGCATAGCTGTCGGGATCGAGCGCCGGAACCGGCTCCCCCGCCTGAGGCCGGAGATCATGCAGGTCTGCATCGACCGTCATGACGATCTCCCGGAACTGCGAGGTCCAACCAGGCGCTTCCTTGGTTCGTGCCATGAACCGCGCATGGTGGTGGATCGTCTCGAACAACGCGGTCTCAAACCGGTCGCCGACATAGAGCACGCCATAACTTCCGTCGGTAAAACGGCTTGGCCGGTCAATGCTGACATGGGTGAATGGCGCCATGAGGTAGGAGGCCCCGTTGCCGCCTACGCGCCGCTCGACTGGAACGAGGTCAAGATTGCCGATCGTCGCCATGATGCGGGGATTGGTCTTCTGCTCTGCCGAGATCAGCAGCGGCCAGTCGGCAGGATCAGCGATGTCCTCGAACAGGTCGATCGGTGGAAAGGCACTGCGGATGATCCGAACAGCGCCTTTCCACTCAACTCGAGAAACCGCGATATCCGCCGCTCCGCTCACCAGCCACCACGTTCGGCGTCGAGGTAGCGACGCACCCGCATGATGTCGGTGAGTTCGCCCCCGAGCATCACCTCGAGAGCACTGAATCCACCGAACGCGTCGTTGGCTGCCCTGATCCATCCATAACCACGGGCCACCTCCGAGAAGATTATCCGAAGCGCCTTGTGGATGCCCATGAGGTTGGAGAGCCGAGCGCGGCCATCGCGCGAGACGCGCCCCGGGCCTTCTGCCTTCCATCGCCGATAGGAACGTACCGGCATGTCGAGCAGGGTTGCCGCCTGCTCATCGGTCAGTTCCCATTTGGCGAACAGGTTGATGGCTGCTCGGAACATGGCAGCTGCCTCGTCCTGGGTAATCGGCTCGGGCCGGAAGGCGGTAACGGCGGTATCAACGGGTTGCAGAGCCAGCATGGCAGTTCTCCATATGGCATCATATACGTCAAATAATGCCATGTGGCAATGGCGCTATGCCGATGCTGCCAACCTGGCAATCACGCTTGCGGCGCCTTCGATCGGCACGAAGAGCCGGGTCTGGTAGCGGATGATCTCGGTAAAGCAGCCTTGGGCCTTGTACCAGTCGAGCCGAGCAGCGCTCCAACCCGTGAGTTCAAATCGCTGTGAGCCATTGACCAGGCTGCGTTTGACCATGAGCTGCTCGCGTCCCGCGAATTCCATGGCTCGGCCGGTCGCCAGGACGGTCTGGACGATGTCGTCGGCGGAAAGCGTTTGCTCGCGTTCCAGACCCAAGGCTCGGCACAATTCCGGAACACAATGGAGAGGAACCTCCCGGCCAAGGAGCGACCGGCCATCCGCCGCCGAGATGCGGCTCACCCTCACGAAGTCCGCAGGGAGCTTGTCCCAGACCGGAAGCAGGAGGCCCGTCGCGAGATAGAGGCGCTCGCGCTTGTGGCTGGAACGGGCTTCTTCGACCTCGGTCGCCCAGGAATTTTGAAAATCGTCGAGGGAGACATTCTCCCAGCTGCTCTCCGCCAGCTGATCTTCGGTGATGTGGCTGCGCTTGAGGGGACGCAGCAATTCGAAGCGGGTCACGCGCGTGCCGTCATCGGCAAGAATACTGCGAGCAGGGACCAGCAGGGCGACCCGACCAGAGCGGGCGTTCCGAACCGGTCGCTGCCGCTGCCCGGTGAGGCCGTGGATCTCCTCGAGCCGCTTCATCGTAAGCGGCTTCAAGGCTCTGGCGATTTCCAGCTCCAGCAGATGGGTCGTCGCACCTGAGGCCGGATCGGTGCGCAGCAGCGTGTCCGACAGGACCGTGAAGTCCTCGACTGCGATGGTCTCGAGGCCGAGGTCGAGTGTGCCGGCCTGCCGGGCGGCATCGATGCGCGCTTCGACCAGACCCATGAACTCATCGAAGATCGCGTTCTGCAGGGCAATGGGAAGCCCCAGGATGCGATTGAGCCACCGCTGGATCGACGGCAGGTCATCGACCATTGAACCGTCGGTTCCTTCGATCCGCAGACCTGTCAGCTCCTGGAAGCGCCCGAGACTGACCGCTTCGAGCTTGCCGGTGAACAGCAAGCCGAACCAGCGATGGAGGGCTTCCTTGGCGTAGATGCTTTCGAGATTGTCGGCCGGATCGAACAGGTTCTGCCCGCCAGTCTGGCGCTGCCCGCGCGTCAGTGCTCCCAGGCTGTCGAGGCGCCGCGCGATCGTCGAGATGAAGCGGCGCTCGCCGCGCACATCGGTGGTCACCGGCCTGAACAGCGGTGCCGATGCCTGATTGGTGCGATTGGTCCGCCCGAGCCCCTGGATTGCGGCGTCAGCCCGCCAGCCCGGCTCGAGCAGGAAGTGGACGCGGCGGGCCTGGTTCTTCGCGGCCAGATCGGCATGGTAGCTGCGCCCGGTTCCCCCGGCATCGGAGAACACCAGGATGCGCTTGGCACCGTCCATGAATGCCTGGGTTTCGGCCACATTGGCGCGCGGCGAGCGGGATTGGAGTTTCTGGCGACCATCGCGGCCGACGATCAGCCGGCGCGTCCGACCGGTGACTTCTGCAACCTGGTCAACACCGAAGCGCTCGATGATGGCATCGAGCGCGGCGGCGATCGGCGGCAGGGCGCAAAGCTGCTCGATCATCCGGTCGCGTGCGGCCAGCGCAGTTCGACAGAGTACAGGTGCGCCGTGCGCGTCACTCATCGGCTCGGAGCGAGGATTGCCGTCTTCGTCAGTGAACACCGCCATCAGGCGAACTGGGAAGCTCTTGGCGAGATAGTCGATCACATATTCCCGCGGGGAGAGGTCGATCTCGAGAGCTTCCCGCTCCTCGTCAGACAGGTCGGCCAGTCGCCGATCGAGCATGGCCTCTGCCGTCGAGACGAGTTGCACGACAACGGCATGCCCATCGGCGATCGCCGTATCGATCGCGGGCAGCAAGCTGGGGAGCTTCATCGACAGAAGCAGCTGCGCGAAGAAGCGCTGCTTGGTTCCCTCGAAGATCGACAGCGCTGCGGACTTGGCACCGGAGTTGAGCGTTCCCCCGGTCTCGCTGTCGACGATCCGCGTGGCTTCCAGCGCGTCGCGCAGGTTGGCGTGGATGATCGCCCAGGCCTCAGCATAAGCGTCATAGACTGCGATCTGATCCTCGGTCAGGCAATGCTCGAGGATCTCGTACTCGACACCGGCGAATGAAAGGGCCCGGGCGGTGTAGAGGCCGAGCGACTTAAGGTCCCGCGCAACCAGTTCCATCGCGGCGATGCCGCCGTCGCGAATGTCTGCAACGAAAGCCTCGCGATTAGCGAAGGCGGTCTCCGGCCCCCACAGCCCAAGGCGCGTCGCATAGGCCAAATTGTTGACGTCGGACGCACCTGTTGCCGAAGCATAGAGCACCCGTGCGCGGGGCAGGAGGTTCTGCAGGCGCACGCCAGCGATACCCTGCTCCGATCCCTTGAGCTTGCCTCGCGATCCTTCGCCGCCAGCAGCATTGGCCATGGCGTGCGCCTCGTCGAACACGATCACGCCCTCGAAGTCATCACCCGCCCAGGCGAGGATCTGGTCGAGGCGGGTCGCATCGTTTCGACCCGAACGCAGGGTCGGATAGGTCACGAAGAGAATCCCGTCGCGCATCGCGATCGGGGTGCCCAGCTTCCAGGACGCCAGCGGCTGGATGTCGATCGGGAGACCGCCAAGCGCAGCCCAGTCGCGCCGAGCATCTTCCAGTAGTGCCTCGTTCTTTGAAATCCAGATATGGCGGCATTCGCCGCGCACCCAGCGATCGAGAATGACACTCGCAACTTGGCGTCCCTTACCAGCGCCGGTGCCGTCCCCGAGGAAATAGCCCTGCCGGTACACCAGACCTTCCGCCGAGGCCTTGAGCGAACAGCCCTTGTCCTCGGGCTCGAACCGGCCGGGAAGATCGCGCGCATGGGCGCTTGCCGCGTAGATCAGAGTCTCTGCCTGGGCAGCCGACAGCAGCCCTTTGGCAACCAGACCGTTGGGCAGCTGCGGCACCGCTTCGGGCTTGGGTGCCGAGATCGACCCCATGGCAACAGACTCGACGAGCGGCGTCGGATGCTCGGCCGCGCCATCGATCACAATCCTGCTCGGGCGATAGGGTAGATAGTGGCCAACCTGAGGGGCAAGCCGCGCAGGAGTTTCGAGCGACTGGTAGGTGAGCGACCCGATGGCGGAGGCTGGAGGCGTGATCCTGGCTGGTGTCGGCAACGGCCTTCGCGGCACCGCCACAAGGCGAAACGGCGCACGAGCCGGAAGGCTCGATTGCTCAGTAACAGCCTCCAAGCTGGCGCGAGCCGGCAAAGCATCGACAAGATCGACAAGCTGGCGAAAGTCGTTTGTGCGGATAGCGACAGGCTCATGGGAGCCTTCCACCTTGTCGAAGACCAACAGCCGCGTGGTGATGCCGGTGCCCTGTCTGACAAACGCGCGTTTGACGGCGGCATTGAGCCGCAGCGAGATCGGTCCCTTCAACCCCGCCAGGAACTTCGCACAGTCGAACCATTCAGGCATGATCGCGACAAGCCGCCCCCCGGACGCCAGACGGTTCCAGGCCGACCGCAGATGGCGCGAGCCAGTGCGACTATCGTGCCCTCGCTCAATGCCGTGGGAATAGGGAGGGTTCATCAGCACGACGCTCGGGATGATGGCTGGATCGAGCAGTTCGTCGATCAGCTCAGCGTCATAGCCGGTCACTCGGGCCGCAGGGAACAAGGCGCTCAGGCAGTCGCGGCGAAGCGGCGAGATTTCGTTGAGGGCAAGGCGCGAGCTGGCCTTGGCGGCCCAGACCGCGAGCATGCCGGTACCGGCCGAAGGTTCGAGGACGAGCTCGTCGGGTATCAGCCCACAGGCCCGTGCGGCAAGCCAGGCGAGGCGCGGCGGCGTTGCGAATTGCTGCCATTCGATCTGCTCGTCGCTGCGATTGGTTTGGGTAGGAATTCGGTCATCGAGGCAGCAGAAGAACTGATCCGCCTCGTCGATCGGGCTCGAGAGCTGGATTTGATCTGATGCTTGTAGGTGTTGAACCTGCGCCAGCTCGAGCGCAGCGTGAGCATCACGGACTGACCATGCCCCGAGTGCATCGGTTCCGCCGAAGTGGTCCGTCATCGTGCGGTTGATGTCGCTGCGCGAAAGCGCGCTGCCTGCTGCCAATTGTACCGCCATTGCTTTGGCTGCCGTCACGACAAGCGGCGGAGATGGTGGATCGAATGCGAAAGCGAGGGAAGAGTTGGACATGGGAAACCTCCTGACGAGGTCCTGCAGCGGGCAGGCCTCAATCAGCCAAAGGCCCCCTCCCCTCTGCCCAACGGCTCAGGTTTTCGGGCAAGCCGGGACTTCAGCTCATCGTTCCAGTCAAAACCGGACGAGGCCGGTGCTCGTGAGTGGATGACACGATGCGGCGCAGCGTAGGCCTTCAAAGCTCGCTTCTCGGCGAGAGCGCCACCGGCATCATTGTCGATGAACAGATGGAGCTCGCGCACGCCCTCCGGGATCGCAACAAGTCCGAAGCGCTCGTTCCCGAGCGTTGCCCAGCAAGGAATCCCGAACAGCTGCATTGCTGAAAGTGCGCTCTCGATCCCTTCGGCAAGTCCAAGACGCCCTTGCACCGGCGGCGCCAGCCTGACGGAACCAAAACCAAGGGAGCCAAGCGCACGCTTGGGCCGGTCGAAAGCGGCAAGCTTGCCGCTCGCCAAGTTGAGAAACGTTCGGTGTACCGCGATTATGCCAATGTCGAACGTTACTGCGGCCAGCATCGCGGGCAGAAATTGGACAGCGCCGCGCGGCCCGAGCGGCGTACGCGCCAGGTATCGGAGTTGATCGGATGCGGGCAGAAGACCGCGCTGCGCAAGGTATTGTGCGGCAGGGCTGTCGGAGATCGCCGTCCCCGATTGCCACAAGCGCCGCGCATTGGGACTGAAGTCGCCATGAGTTTGCCGTTGGATGGACCAGACGTCTGAGCCATTGAACAGGTCGCGGCTGCGAAAACCTTGGCGATCCAACGCCGCAATGACGTCCTCATTCAGGCATCCCGCGAAGCAATGAAACAAGATCGCCTTTCTTCCCAGCGTCACGCTTAGTGAAGGAGTTCGGTCATCATGCGCCGGGCAGCAGCACATGCCTTTGCCCCGACTCCATGTTCCATGAAGGCTTTCGACGATGGTGCGGGCGCGGCGTTCGAGTTGATGAGCATTGTCTAACGGGGGCATCGACCTTCTCCCGGTTGAGGTGCCCTCCCCGCGCAGCCTCCGCTCTGCACAAGCGCCAAACCATTTTCCTACTTCATATGTTCTTTATATGTTCTCACTCGATTCGGCTATACAAGGATCGAGAAATGACAATGAAAGCTATCTTGGTCGCAGGCTTCGCGATCACCTCTGCTACCTCCGCCAGAGCCCAGGATTTGTCCGCGCCAGCCACAATCGAAGCTCCCGCCAGTCACTCCGAAGGCATCCGGATTGCTGAAACATCGAACGGCTTCCAGCTGGTCGAGCATGGGCTATGGTCATCCCGTCAGGCCGGCCCAGCATCTGGTCTTACTGTTCCACAAAATGGCCGGGTGAACCTGCCATACAGATACGAACCCAAGGCCGCACGTGGCCCGTCCGACTTCAGGCGAGCAAGCTACCTTCCCCACATCTATGCGGCGGAAGCGAAGTACTCATTGCCCGCGGGCCTGCTCGATGCGCTCGTATGGACAGAATCTCGATACAACCCCTTCGCCGTCAGCCCTGCAGGCGCAGCAGGTCTTGGACAGCTGATGCCAGCCACGGCAAAAGAACTCGGGGTCTTCAATCGCTTCGATCCTATGGCCAACATCTTCGGCGCGGCGCGGTATCTGCGGCAGATGCTCGACAGGTTCGGCGTGGTTCACCTCGCGGTGGCTGCCTACAATGCGGGTCCCGGCGCAGTGGAACGCGCAGGCGGCATTCCCCGGAATGGCGAGACGCCCGGATATGTCCGAGAGGTCCTTCGACAATGGCGTTTCTAAAGATCGACCCACAATGGCCAGAGCACGGTCATCATGCTGCGGTTTCTAGCTGGACGGGTTTGTAGCGGTTGCGAACCCCTGTGAGATTAGCCGTCTTTGACTTCGACTGGGTACTTGGCTGCAATCTGCATTACCTCCTTACCCCACAGCGCCAACGCCTCCCGTTTCTCGTTGGTATACTGGTGACGGTGATAGACCCCAGCGACGCCAGCCATAGCTGATCCTGACTGGTGATTGAGGACCGCCTCAGAAACCACCAACGGTATGCCAAGACGCTGGAGTCCGGTCGCCACCGTCCGTCGAATATCATGCATTGTGAAGTGTCCGGCCTCGTAGCCGAGCTTCTCGTCCACGCTTGCTCTGATCCGTTTCCAGGCCTTGGATAGTCCGCTGACACTGTTCGTATTGGTGACCTTCGAAGCCAACAGGATCTGGGATTGCTTGTGAGCGTCATCGGGGTCAATCCCAGCAGCCCGGAATATCTCGGTGATCACTGCAAGAGCCTGGGCGGATATTGGCACCACATTGGCCTTGCCGTTTTTTGCTCGATCACCCGGGACAGTCCAGACCTTGGCTTTGAAGTCGAACTCGTCGCACGCCGCATCAAGCACTTCACCTCTGCGTTGAGCCGTAAGGATAAGCATCTGCACGAGATGGCCGAATGGATAGCCATCCTCGACCGCAGATTGCCAAAGCGCAGCAAGCTCACGGTCGCTGAGTACACGGTCGCGAGGCTCATTCCGCTTCGGCCGCCACGCATCTCGGCAGGGGTTGGCGGGCACATGCTCCAATCTGGTGAGCGCCCACGTATAGAAGGTCGAAAGATGGCGATACACGATGCGTGCCATCGTCAGGGTTTCCTTGCCCCGCTCGAATGCAATCTTCTCAACGAAGCGGCTCACGTCACTTCGGGTAATGGAGTCCGCGAGCCGGTCTCCAATCTCCGGCTCAATGTACTTTCGGAAGACCCGATCGAACTCCCTCGCGCTCCGTTTTTTGCCCTCGATCTGCTGAGCAAGGTACGTCTCGTAGAGCTCCGCGACTGTCCCGACGCCTTTTGATCCCTTCCTTTTTGCGTCCGCTTTTCTGGCGATGCTCTTGCCCTGCTCGACATCGACAAGCAGATCGCGCGCCTTCTTTCGGGCATGGGCCAGTGTAAAGCTTGGCCCATGGCGTCCGATTGTCACATTCAACCATTTGCCCTGAACCCGCTTGCGCAGAATGTACGTCTTGATACCACTGGCACCCATGCGGAGCCTAAGTCCGGGTACGATACCATCGGCGAGCTCAATCTGACCCGCAGTCGGCGCCTTCAGCCCTGCGATCTTTGCGTCCGTCAATCCTACTTTGTTCGCCATATGTACCTGCTACCTTAGGTAGCTTTTTGTAGTGGATACTGGCGAACATTTCAAGAACAATGCGGACTATGAATCGCAGATTTCCGGCATTTTTGGACCCATGCGGACGCGCTAGGACCCTCTGATCATGGCGCGCGATAAGGCGGATGCGGTCTTCGACGATCTTCAGATTCTTCGGCATGAACCAGCTCTGCGTCAACAGGCGGTATTTCATGTGGTCGGGCGCATCCATCTGGACCAGCGAACGAATGAGGTGGCCGTCATTGTTGGGTGTCGCGGCGCGCGCCAGGGCTTCGCCGTCGCGGTTGGTGAGCACGGTCGGGCGGATGCCGTTCGCAAAGCGCTGCGGATCGCGGCTGATCGCCATGATGTCGGCGTGCCGCGTCACCAGCCAGAAGGGATCGTGATCGGGGCTTTCGGCCACGGCGAGCGGCGCGTTGGCACGCGCCCACGCGAGCTGCTCGTGAAGGGGTTCCCAATCGCCATAGGCAACCGGGTTGACGACGGCGGCGGATACCTCTCCGGGCAATATAGGTTTTGTCATGAAACCAAAACTGCCCCAACTCCTGTCGTCTGTCGAGACTTGTCGCGAATCCACCGAAACTTGTCTTTGCGCAAAGCCGGACGTGGGCTTAGGCGCGCGCAAACCATATCGGGGATCGCCATCATGAAAAAATATCCGACTCGCCATCTGCTCGTCGCCGCCGTCTCGTCGCTCGGGCTTGCCGCCTGCGCCGCACAGCCTGGAATCGCCCCCGCCGCGCCGGTCGCCGCCGCGCCCGCCTTCACCGGCGCCCCGCTCGACGCCAGCGTCCCCAGCCAGCTGCCCCGAATCGCGCGCCCGCTGCACTATGCGATCAGCGTCACTCCCGATGCGCAGGCGCTGACCTTCGCCGGCGAGGCCGCGATCGACATCGAGCTCTATGAAGCGTCGGCGACGCTAACGCTCAACGCGCTCGACCTCAAATTCGCCGGCGCGACCCTCACCGGCGCCGACGGCAAGTCGGTTCCGCTGACCGTCGCGACCGATGCCGCGGCGCAGACCGCGACCTTCACTGCCCCCGCGCCGCTCGCGCCCGGCCGCTATCGCCTGACCACCGCCTACACCGGCGTCATCAACACGCAGGCGAACGGTCTCTTCGCGCTCGACTATCCCGACAAGGCGACGGGCAGGGAGGTGCGCGGGCTCTTCACCCAGTTCGAGGCGCCCGACGCGCGCCGCTTCGTCCCCAGCTTCGACGAGCCGAGTTACAAGGCGACTTTCGACCTCGCGGTGACCGTGCCCGAGGGCGACCTCGCGGTCAGCAACATGCCGGTCGCGAGCGAAACCCCGGTCCAAGGCGGGCGGAAAAAGGTCGTGTTCCGGACCTCGCCCAAAATGTCGTCCTATCTCCTCTTCTTCGCGACGGGCCAGTTCGAACGCCTCGCGGCGAAGAGCGAAAGCGGCGCCGAGGTCGGCATCGTCTCGCCAAAGGGCTCGGGCGAGCAGGCGCGCTTCGCGCTCGACAGCCTCGGCCCGCTGCTCACCTACTACAGCGACTATTTCGGTCAGCCCTATCCGCTGCCCAAGCTCGACAATGTCGCGGGGCCCGGCCAGTCGCAATTCTTCGGCGCGATGGAAAATTGGGGCGCGATCTTCACCTTCGAACGCATCCTGCTCGACGACCCGAAGATCACCAGCGATGCGACGCGGCAGGAAATCTACACGACGCAATCGCACGAGATCGCGCACCAGTGGTTCGGTGATCTCGTCACGATGGCATGGTGGGACGACCTCTGGCTCAACGAAGGCTTTGCGAGCTGGATGGAAACCAAGTCGACCGACCATTTCCATCCCGACTGGCAGCCGCTGCTGGACCGCGTCGGCGGGCGCGAGCGCGCGATGGGGCTCGACGCCTTCGCGACGACGCACCCGATCGTCCAGACGATCCGCACCGTCGAGGATACCAATCAGGCTTTCGACGCGATCACCTATCAAAAGGGCGAAGCCGTCATCACGATGCTCGAATCCTATGCGGGCGAGGATGTGTGGCGCGATGGCCTCCGCGCCTACATGGCGAAGCATAAATATGCGAACACGCGCACCGACGACCTGTGGAACGCGGTCGAGGCCGCAGGCGCCAAGGGCCTGACGGCGATCGCGCACGACTTCACCGGGCAGCCGGGCATCCCGCTGCTCCGCGTCGGCGCGGTGAGCTGCACGGGCGGCACGACGACCGTCGCGCTGACGCAGGGCGAATTTTCGCGCGACCGCAAGGACAGTATCGAGGCGCAGGGACGCCGCTGGCAGGTGCCCGTGCTCGCGCAGGCGGGCAAGGGCGCGATCGCGCGGCAGGTGGTGTCGGGCGGCGCCGGTACGCTGACCTTGCCCGGCTGCGGTCCGGTGCTGATCAACGCCGGGCAGGCGGGCTATTATCGCACCCTCTATTCGCCCGCGGCGCTCGCCGCCTTGCGCGCCCGGTTCGCGGCGCTCGCCCCGATCGACCAGCTCGGGCTGCTCGGCGACAATTTCGCGCTCGCCAACGCCGGTTACCAGCCGATGGGCGCCGCACTCGGCCTGCTCGCAGCGACGCCGAAGGACGCCAACCAGAAGGTGCTCGCCGAAGCCGCCGGCCGCTACGAAATCCTCTACGACTATTTCGACGACCAGCCCGCGCTGCGGGGACAGGTCGCCGCGCGCGCCAGCGCCGCGCTGTCGCCCGCGATGGCGCGCCTCGGCTTCGACCCGCGTCCCGGCGATCCTGCGCTCGACGCGATCCTGCGCTCCGACCTGCTCGATTCGCTCGGCGCGATGGGCGACCCGGCGGTGCTGGCGGAGGCGCGGCGCCGCTTCGCATGGCTCGACCGCGATCCCGCCGCGCTCGACGGCCCGCTGAAGTCGCGCTGGATCGGCATCGTCGCAGCCAACGCCAGCGCGGCCGAATGGGACAAGCTGCGCGCGATGGCGAAAGCATCGAAATCGGCGGTCGAACGCAGCGCCTTCTACACGAGGCTCGGCAATGCCAAGGATGCCGCGCTCGCGAAGCGCGCACTGGCGCTCGCGCTCACCGACGAGCCGGGCAAGACCGTCAGCGCCGCGATCATCAGCACGGTCGCGCGCACCCACCCCGAACTGGCGGTCGACTTCGCGCAGGCGAACCGCGCCGCGGTCGACGGGCTGATCGACGCCGCGTCGCGCGCGCGCTTCGTCGCCGCGCTGGCCGCCTGGTCGAACGACCCGGCGATGATCGCGAAGCTCGAAGCGATTGCGGCGCCGCTGCCCGCCGACGCCCGCAAGCCCTATGACAAGACGATCGCCAGCCTGAAGGAACGCGGCGCCAGCCGCCCGCGCATCAAGGGCGAAATCGCGGCTTGGCTGAAGGGCAACTAGGGTTGGGTGGCTGATCCCGTCATCCGCGCCTTCGCGGGGATGACGGGAATCGCTATTCGGCGAGCTGCGGCGCTCCCGCGGGCATCGCGCTCTTCCATTCGCTGCGCGCCTTGCGGATCATTGCTTTCAGCGCGTCGGCGTGGCGCAGCCATGCCGCGGCGGCCTCTGCGGTCCATTCGCTCCCGGCCGCGCTGCCAAGCTCCTCGACTGTCATGTCGATGAAGGCGTCATATTCGGCGATCGGCAACGCGCCATAGCTGCGGTGCGTGAACACCAGTTCGGTCACCAGCGGCCAGACCCAGGCCTCGCCCTTTGCGAGGCCCAGCATCATTTCGAACGTCTCGTCGGTCATTCGCCGCGACGCGGCATCGACCGAGATGAAGCTCGCGCGCCGCTCGGGAAAGGCCGCGAAGAAGCGCTCGAACAGCGGCAGGCGTATATCCGCGCCGGCGGCGGCGATCAGGCTCGCTTCCATCGCCGCCGCCTCGCTCATTTGAACAGACTGCCCAAAATGCCGCGCATCAGCTGTCCGCCGAACTTGCCCGCGACCTGTCGGCCGAGGCTGGTCGCCGCCGACCGCGCCGCCGACTGGATCATCTTGTCGGCCATCGACGGTTTCGCAGCCTCGCGCGCCGCCGCCTTTTCCTGTTGCAGCCGCACGCGCTCCTCGGCGGCCTTGCGCTTCGCCTCTTCTTTCGCGGCGATCGCGGCCTGCTTGTCGGCCTCGGCCTGCGCTTTCGCCTCGACCGCCGCCGCCTGCGCCTGCTCGGCCTTGGCGGCAAGCAATTCCTCGGCGCTTTCGCGGTCGACCGCCGTGTCATATTTGCCCGCAACAGGCGAGATCGACTGGATGATCGCGCGCTCCCTGGCGTCGAGCGGGCCGGCGCGCGAGCAGGGCGGCTTGATCAGCGTGCGCTCGACCGGCGAGGGCGCACCGTCGGCCATCAGCAGCGAGACGAGCGCCTCGCCGACCTTCAGCTCGGTGATCTCGCGTTCGACATTCACCTTGGGGTTGGGGCGAAAGGTGTCGGCCACTGCCTTGACCGCCTTCTGGTCGCGCGGGGTGAAGGCGCGCAGCGCGTGCTGGACGCGGTTGCCGAGCTGGCCGGCGATCGTCTCGGGGACGTCGATCGGGTTTTGCGTGACGAAATAGACGCCGACCCCCTTCGAGCGGATCAGGCGGACGACCTGCTCGATCTTTTCGGTCAGCGCGGGCGGCGCGTCGTCGAACAGCAGATGCGCCTCGTCGAAGAAGAAGACGAGCTTCGGCTTGTCGGGATCGCCGACCTCCGGAAGCGTCTCGAACATTTCCGACAGCAGCCAGAGCAGGAAGGTCGCATAGAGCTTCGGGCTGGCCATCAGCTTGTCGGCGGCGAGGATATTCAGGTAGCCGCGGCCATTCTCGTCGGTGCGGATCATGTCCTGGATGTCGAGCGCGGGCTCGCCGAAGAAATGGTCGCCGCCCTGGCTTTCGAGCGTCAGCAACTGTCGCTGGATCGTGCCGACCGTGGCCTTCGACACATTGCCATATTTGGTCGTCAATTCGTCGGCATTCTCGGCGCACCAGGCGAGCATCGCCTGCAAATCGCCGAGATCGAGCAGCAGCAGATTTTGTTCGTCGGCGACACGGAAGGCAATCGCGAGTACGCCTTCCTGCACCTCGTTGAGCCCCATCAGCCGCGCGAGCAGCAGCGGTCCCATTTCCGAAATCGTCGTGCGAATGGGATGCCCCTGCTCGCCGAACAGGTCCCAGAAGATCACCGGATTGTCGTGATAGGCCCAATCGCTGTCGCCGATCTCGGCGGCGCGCGCGGCGAAAATCTCGTGCAGCTTCGATGTCGGGCTGCCCGCCATCGCCATTCCGGCAAGGTCGCCCTTCACGTCGGCGACGAACACCGGCACGCCGACCGCCGAAAAGCCCTCGGCCAGGCCCTGCAAGGTCACCGTCTTGCCGGTGCCGGTCGCGCCCGCGATCAGCCCGTGGCGGTTCGCCCGCTTCAGCACCAGCGACTGGCGCGGCCCGTCGGGCGCTCCGCCGCCGCCGAGGCCGATGTAGATTTCGGTCGCTTCGCTGCCGTCGCTCACTCTGCATTCCTCCATTCGGGCACCCGATCAATGGTCTAGTGCGGCGGACAAGGTCAGGCAATCGGCAAAGCCGCGCGCGACGGGCGCACGCCACAAGCCTTGCCAACCCCGCCGCATCGCGCCATCGCTGGCCCCGATGCTTTCGCGCCTCTTCCCCGACCGTTTCGTCCCCGTCCTGCTCGCGACAATCCTGCTCGCCAGCCTGTTGCCGGTGCGCGGCGCTGCGGTGCCGGTCGCGGGAGGGCTGTCGACCGCCGCCATCGTCTTTCTCTTCTTCCTCAACGGCGTCCGCCTGCCGCGCGACGAAGTGCTGCACGGCATCCGGAACTGGAAGCTGCAGGGCAGCGCGCTCGCCTTCTGTTTCGGCGTCATGGCGCTGCTTGGCCTCGCCGCGCAGGCGGCGACCGCGCCGCTGCTCCCCGCGACGCTCGCATTGGGCTTCCTCTTCCTCGGAATCCTGCCCTCGGCCGTCCAGTCGGCGACCGCCGCATCGAGCCTCGCGGGCGGCAATGTCGCCGCCAGCGTCGTCGCCGCGGCGCTGCTCAACCTGATCGGCGTCGCCGCCGCGCCCTTGCTCTTCGCGGCGCTCGCGGGTGCCGAGGGCGAGATTCATGGGCAGGCGGTGCTGCGGATCGTCTCGGTCCTGCTCCTCCCCTTTATCGCCGGGCAGCTCGTCCAGCGCTGGCTCCGTCCGTGGGTGCTCGCGAACCGCGGCCTCGCGACCGTCATGGACCGCACCGCGATCGCCATCGCGGTCTATGTCGCCTTCTCGGCCGCGGTCGTTGCGGGCATCTGGGGTCTGCTCGACGGGCGCGAGATCGGGATCGTCTTCGTGGCCGTCGCCGCGCTGCTCGCGCTCTCCTTCGGCGGCGCCTGGACGCTCGGCGGCGTCCTGAACCTTGCGCGCGCCGACCGCATCACGCTGCTTTTCGCGGGCGCGCAAAAGAGCATCGCGGTCGGCGCCCCGCTCGCCGCGACTCTCTTCCCGGCCGCGACCGCCGGCATGGTGCTGGTGCCGATCCTCGTCTATCATATGGCGCAGCTGATCCTTTCGGCGTGGATCGCACCCGTGCTCGCGCGCCACAAAGAGGTGTAGTGCTTGAATAACACAGACCCGCATGCCATATAGGAGGGCGGGTACAGGGGTTGGAAGGAACAGGAATGAGCGAAGACACCGTGACGGCCACCGCCACCGAAGGACTGACGCTGACGCCGCCCGAACCCGTCCCCGCCGTGGCGCCCGAAAAGGCCGCGGGCCTCGTCCCGCTGTCGGGCGAGCAGAAATCGAAGCTCGAGGAGCGCGTCGACGGCTTCATCGACGACCTCGTCGCGCAGGACGAGAATTCGCCCGAATTCGGCAAGCGCGTCGACCAGATCACCAATATGGGCCGCAAGGAGATGCTGGAGGCGGCGAGCCATTCGAACCGCTTCCTCGACCGTCCGGTGCGCGCGATCGACCGCGATACCGACATCGGGCAGAGCCTCATCGAACTCCGCACCACGGTCGAGCGGCTCGACCCCTCGGCGAACGGCAAGCTGCTCAGCAAGCGCGGCTTCCTCGACAAGATTTTCGGCAGCAAGATCAACAATTATTTCGCGCAGTACCGCAGCGCGCAAACGCATATCGGCGGCATCCTGACCGCCTTGTCGAACGGCAAGGATGAGCTGCTCATGGACAATGCCGCGATCGACGTCGAGCGCCGCAAGATGTGGGAATCGATGGGCAAGCTCGAACAGATGATCCACATCGCCAAGACGCTCGACGAGCGGCTGGAGGCGAAGGCGACCGAACTCGACGGCACCGATCCCGCCAAGGCGAAGATCATCCGCGAAAACGCCCTCTTCTACGCGCGCCAGCGCACGCAGGATCTGCTCACGCAGATGGCGGTGACGGTGCAGGGCTATCTCGCGCTCGACCTCGTCAAAAAGAATAATGTCGAGCTGGTGAAGGGCGTCGACCGCGCTAGCACGACCACCGTCGGCGCGCTCAAGACCGCGATCACCGTCGCGCAGGCGATGACGAACCAGAAGCTCGTCCTCGACCAGATTACCGCGCTCAACACGACGACCGCGAACATCATCGACGGCACGTCGAAGATGCTGAAGGAAAACACCGCGCGCATCCACGAACAGGCGGCGTCGAGCACGATCCCGATGGAAACGCTCAGCCGCGCCTTCCAGAATATCTACGACACGATGGATGCGATCGACACCTTCAAGCTCAAGGCGCTCGACACGATGAAGACCACGGTCACCGCGCTCGAAGGCGAGGTCGCGAAGTCGAAGGGCTATATCGCGCGCGCCGAGGGTGCGGCGCAGGCACAGGCGAGCGTCGGCGGCGCCGACAGTCCGCTCGCCGCGATCGAGGGCTGAGGCACCATGGCGATGAGCGAAGTCGATCAGGTCCGGCTCTCGGCGGCGTCGGCGATCGAGCGGTCGCGCGAGCGGCGCCGCCCGATCGGCACCAAAAGCGTCGCGCTGCGCCGCCAGCATCTCTACAAGAAGCTCGGCCGCGCGCTCGTCGCGGGCGGCATCGTGCTGATCGGTGCCGCGCTGTTCGGCGCGCTGATCCAGCCTTTGGGCTTCACCGGCCTGCTCGCGCTGTTCGTGCTGCTGATCGGCGTCGCGGTGCTGTTCGGCAAATGGCCGCCCTTTCCCGAGCCGCGCCAGCAGGACTTGCCCAAGGCCGACCTCAAACAGCTCGCGGGCCGCACTGAAATCTGGCTCGAGGCGCAGCGCCCCGCGCTTCCTGCACCCGCGCGCCAGCTCGTCGACGGCATCGGCGTCCAGCTCGACCTGCTCGCGCCGCAGCTCCAGACGCTCGACGCGTCCAGCCCGGCGGCGGCGAACATCCGCAAGCTCGTCGGCGAAGACCTTCCCGAACTCGTCGCGGGCTACCAGCGGATTCCCGCGGGCCTCCGCAAGGAAGCGCATGCCGGGCGCACCCCCGACGAGACGCTCGTCGGCGGGCTCACCATGCTCGAACGCGAGATCGGCGACGCTGCGCGCAGCCTCGCGGCGGGCGAACTCGACAAGCTCGCGACGCGCGAACGCTATCTCCAGCTCAAATATCAGGGCCTTGAGGGCGACGAGACGCCGGCCGCCTAGCCTTGGCGGCCTAGCTTTGCCGCAGCTTCTGCGTCCCCGCGAACCATAGCGCGACGATCAGCAGCAGCGGCGGCGCGAGCCCCCACTGCCCCGGTCCGGCGAACGGCGCGAGCAGCGCCGTCCCCGACAGGAGCCACAGCGCGGCAAGCAGCGCGCCGATCGCGAGCGCTTCAAGGCCGAAGCTCTTCCAGAAACGCCCCTCGGCCGCCACGAGCGCCGCCTCGACATCGACCGCGCGTTCGACCCGTGCCAGGAACGCGCGATCGCCCGCACGCTCCGGCGGCGCCAGCAGCGCGGCGAGCCGCGCGTCGGTCGCGCTTTCGTCGGGTCCGGTCATGGCTCGCTCCCTTCGATCAATTTCTGCGCCTTCGCGCGGCCGCGCAGGACCAGCGACTTGAGCGTGCCGAGCGGCACCCCCATGATAGCGGCCGCCTCGCCGTGCGACCAGCCATGACCGAAGCAGAGGGTGAGCGCCGCGCGTTCCTGCGGCGACAGGCCGGCGAGCAGGCGTTCGGCGTCGATCGCGGCGTCGCCCGCGGGGCGCGGATCGACCGAAACGGGCACATCCTCGTTCGCCGCCAGCCCCTCGCGCCGCCGCGCCGTGCGGCGCTGGTCGAGGAACAGCCGCCAGCCGATCCCCATGACCCACGCGGCATAGCTCCCCTGCCCGCGATAGTCGCCGGCGCGGCTCCAGGCCCGCACGAACGCCTCCTGCGCCAGGTCGTCGGCATCGCTCCCCGCGACGCGCGCGAGGAAGCTCCGCAATCGCCCCTCGTGCCGCAGGACGAGGAGCTGGAACGCGGCGCGGTCTCCCCCGGCAACGCGCTGGTTGAGGGCTCGATCCTCATCCGGGGCGCCCTCCTCATCACGCAGCGCCGCGCTCCTCCGCGGCCGCCGCGCGCGCGAGGCGGCGGCGGTAGAGCAGCGCGATCCCGACGAAGGCGGGGAACAGCGCCGCGCCCGCCGCGATGCGGATCATCTGCTCCTGCCCCTGGATCAGCCCGAATCCCGCCATCGCAAGCCCGATCGCCAGCAGCACCAGCCCGTTGCGGTCGTCGCCGGGCGCGTCGCCCGACTTGCCGAACCCGATGCCAAGCTGCTCGTAGGGCTTGTTGAGCTTGTCGATCATCGGCAGCGCCGCGTCGGACTTCGCCTCGAGTGCGCGGCGGATCGAACGGTGCAGCATCCACGCATGGAGCAGCCGCGCGAGCAGGAAAAAGCCGATCACGAACAGCGCCACCATCGTGATATTCTCGAGCAGGTTGAAGAAGCTGTCGCTTACCGCAACGAGCTCGGTGGTCGGCGGCGGCGGCGGCATGAACGAGGCGATGTCGCGCGGATCGATATAGGCGGCGACGTCGGCGGCGCTGATCACCTCGCCCGGCGCGACCGGCACGGTAACGCTTGCGGCGGGCACCGGCGCGGCGGGAACCGCGGCGGCCGTGGCGGCGGCGGCGGCAAGCAAATAGCTCATTCTCTTTCTCCTTCACGCCCGGGGCGTGTGAAACCACAGGCGGCGGCTCCCGGCAAGGCGGGACGGCTGCGCCGGGGAACGCAAGCCGAGCCCGCGCGGAGCCGCCGCCAGGACCGGCATCGCGCCGATCATCGACTGGACGGCGTCGCGGCGCCAATCGGATGCAGGCCGGGCGATATTTTTTTGGGCCACGGCTATTCGGGCCCAATTTTGGTTGGGGGCAGGAGGTGATCGTTCCAGTACAAGCGTGCGCGCCGCCACCTGGTCTCGCCAATGTCCGAAATGGCGTAGAATCCCAATATTCGTCACCCCGGACTTGATCCGGGGTCCACGACTTCAACGCCGCGCTGGATCCCGGATCAAGTCCGGGATGACGATGATGGAGCGATCCTCCCTGTCGCGCAGCGATGGGGAGGGGGACCGCCGCCTTAGGCGGTGGTGGAGGGGCCGCGACGGTGGCGGCATTGCCCCTCCGTCAGCGCTTCGCGCTGCCACCTCCCCATGGCTGCGCCACAGGGAGGAGCGAAGGGCACATAACGGTCGCTTCCTGTCATCCGATCCAGATCGGCACCGAGGGGAGCCGATGACCGAACCCCGTCGCGCCACCCCGCGATCGACATGACGTCCCCGACACGGCGTTTCGGCGCGATCCGCGTCTCAGCTCGAAAGCGCGGCCTCGCGGCCCGGCGCTTCGCCGGGCGCTTCGCCGGGCGGGTCGTTGAGGCAGCGCTGGATGACGACGCAGTCGCGCCCGCTGCGCTTGGCGTCGTACAGCGCTTCGTCGGCGAGCCGGTAGAGCTGCTGGAAATCGCTTGCGGGCCGCACTTCGGCGACGCCGACGCTCGCGGTCACACTCCCCTCGCCGATCACGACGCTGTGGTCGCAGGCGGCGATGCCGCGCCGCACGCTCTCGGCAAAGCGCGCCAGCACCATCCCTTCCATGCCCACGGTCAGCAGGCCGAACTCCTCGCCGCCGAGCCGCGCGACCGAGCACATCGGCCCTTCCCAGCGCTCGATCCGGCGCGCGACCTCGCACAGCACGGCGTCGCCCGCATCATGGCCATGGACGTCGTTGATCGATTTGAAACGGTCGATGTCGACAACCAGCAGCGCGGCGGCCAGATCATCGGCGTGCGCGCGGTCGAGCAGCGGGGTCACGCTCTCGACGAAGCCGCGGCGGTTGAGCAGCCCGGTCAGCGGATCGCGGCGCGCGAGCTGCTGCGCAAAGGCCTCCGCCGCGCGCGCGCGGTCGCGCTCGATCCGCAGCTGCGAGAGTCGCCGCGTCGCCGACGCCGACAGCCACAGCGCCTGCCAGGTCGCGGCGAGCAGGACCATGACCTTCGACCCGCCGCCCCACAGGCTGTCGTCGACATCGACGATGTGGATGAAGGCAAGCACCGCCATCGGCAGGCACCAGGCGGCGAGGAAATCGCGCGCCTCGACCGACCCGCGCCGCCAGGCGATACCAAGGCAGGCGGCGACGGCGGCGAGATCGGCGAGGATGACCAGCCCCAGCAGATCGCCCCACCACGCCAGATTTTCGCTGCGGATCAGCGCCAGCGGCACGCCGACGACGCCGACGAACCCGCCGAGCGCGAGCGCCGGCAGTCGCAGGCGCCGCGCCACGAGCCGCGCGTCGATGGCGAGCACGGCGCTGGCGGTGGCGATAGCGATCGCGAGGCAGGCGAGGAAGGTTCCGATCTTGGCCGACGCGGTGCCGGCGAGCCCCGGCAGCAGGCCGAGATGCGCCTGCGACCAGACCGCGCCCCATAGCAGCATCGTCGCCGACCAGCCGGCCTGCCACGCGAGATAGGAGCGGCGGACCGCGACCGCGAGCGACAGGCTGTAGATGCCGCTGACGAGCAGCAGGGTCAGCGCCGCGCCGATCGCGATCGCCATGCCGGTCGACTGGACGATCGCGTCCCCCTTCGGGATCAGGCGCGCGCGGAGCAGGTCGACGCTCGCCAGCCGGTCGAAGCGCATTGTCACCGCGGTCAGCGGTACCGTCCGCTCGGGCGCCTCGAACAATATCTGCCCGCCCGCGCGCCAGTGCGAGCCATAGTCGCCCTGCCGCACCTGCTGCCAGCGGGTCTGCCCGTCGGCATAGGTGAAGGCGACCGCGAGCCGGTCGAAGCGCGACTGGTGGATCATCAAGGCGGCATCGCCGCGCCAGCGCTGCCCGCGCTCCAGCGCGGCGCGCAGCCAGAGGCTCGCCTTATGGTATCCGGCGGGCGAGCCGGCGCAGGAAAAGACCAGCGAGCGAAGACCGGCATCGGGCCGGGCGAGCGGGCTTTGCGCATGGCAAAGCGGGGCACCCACTTTGAGCGTTTCGGCGTGCGACGGCGCCGCCGACAGGGCGCAGACGAGCATCGCCAGCCCCGGCACAAGGCGGCCGCGCAGCATCGTCCACAGATTGCCCCCCGCAGTCATGTGCCTCCTATTGCATGAAAATCTTCGAAAATCTTTACCGGCGTCAGCCGCGCGGCTGCCCGATGCGCAGCCGGACCGCGATCCGGTCGCCGCGACCGATCGCTTCGGCACGCTGCACCGCGACCTTGACCGGCACCAGATAGCCGCCGTCGCGCGGGAACAGCGAGGTGGTGAATTCGGTCGACCCAACCCGCGCGACCACCGGCACGACCCCCCAGCCATAGCTTTCGGTGAGCGCGGCATAGCGGATGTCGGCGACATGCGCGTCGGGCACGACCGCGAACAGATAGGGCGCGGGGCCGCGCCATTCGATCACCTCGGCCTCGAACGCAATCTCGTCGTCCATCTGTCAGTTCCGTGGCGCCTGCCGCCGATAGCTCAGCGCCTCGGCGATGTGGATGCGGCCGATGCTTTCCGTTCCCGCCAGATCGGCGATCGTCCGCGCCACGCGCAGGATGCGCGTGTAGCCGCGCGCCGACAAGCGCATCGCTTCCGCCGCCTGCGCGAGCAACTGCCGGCCGGGCTCGTCGGGAGTCGCGACCGCTTCGAGCAGCTCGCCGTCGATCTCGGCATTGGTCCGCGCCTTGTGATCGGCGTAGCGCGCGGTCTGGATATCGCGCGCCGCGGCGACGCGCGCCGCGACCTCGGCGCTTCCCTCGGCGGGGGGCGGCAGGACGAGGTCGGCGGCGCGCACCGCCTCGACCTCGACATGCAGGTCGATGCGGTCGAGCAACGGCCCCGACAGCTTCGCCTGATAGTCGGCGGCGCAGCGCGGCGCGCGGCTGCATGCGAGCGCGGGGTCGCCGAGGTGGCCGCAGCGGCACGGGTTCATCGCCGCGACGAGCTGCACGCGCGCCGGGAAGGTCACATGCGCGTTGGCGCGCGCGACGCTGACCTCGCCGGTTTCGAGCGGCTGGCGCAGGCTGTCGAGGACGCCGCGCTGGAATTCGGGCAGCTCGTCGAGGAACAGCACGCCAAGATGCGCGAGGCTGACCTCGCCCGGACGGACGCGCAGCCCGCCGCCGACGAGCGCGGGCATCGACGCCGAATGGTGCGGCGCGCGGAACGGCCGCGCGCGCACGAGCCGCCCGCCCTCGAGGCTGCCCGCGACCGACGCGATCATCGACACTTCGAGGGCTTCGGCGGGGGTCAACTCGGGCAGGATACCCGGCATGCACGCCGCCATCAGCGACTTCCCCGATCCGGGCGGGCCGCTGAACAGCAGATTATGCGCGCCCGCTGCCGCGATCTCGAGCGCGCGCTTCGCCGTGTCTTGCCCCTTGACCTGGGCAAGGTCCGCGGCGCGCACCGGTGCATCGACCTCGCCGGGCACCGGCGGCGACAGGATCGCCTGCCCCTTGAAATGCGCGAGCAGCGACAGGAGGTCGGGCGCCCCCAGCACCTCGACGCTTCCGGCCCACGCGGCTTCGGGTCCCTGCGCCGCCGGGCAGATCAGTCCGCGCTCGACGCTGCCCGCGTGAATCGCCGCGAGCAGCACGCCGGGCGACGCCGCCACCCGCCCGTCGAGCCCGAGCTCGCCGACGACGACATAGCCCGCCAGCGTCTCGGCATCGATCACCCCCATCGCGCCCAATAGCGCGAGCGCGATCGGCAGGTCGTAGTGCGAGCCCTCCTTCGGCAGGTCGGCGGGCGACAGGTTCACCGTGATCACCTTCGGCGGCAGCGACAGGCCGATCGCGGCGATCGCCGCGCGCACGCGCTCGCGGCTCTCGCCGACCGCCTTGTCGGGCAGGCCGACGACGACGAAGCGCGGCATGCCGGGCGTGATCTGGCACTGCACCTCGACCCCGCGCGCATCGATGCCGAGATAGGCGACGGTTGAAACGATTGCGACCATGATCCCCCTTTGTTCCCGTGCCTTCTTAGGCCAAGTAGCGGGAAGGTCGAGTCAATTTATCGCCGCCTTGGCGCAATTCGCCGATCGGCGTTTGACAACATACCAACTGGTCGGTATGTCAATTCACATGACCACGACTCGAACCCCGGCCGCCAGCAAGACCCGCGCCCCGCGGGGCAGCGCGCGCGCCGCGCTGATCGCTGCCGCGCACGCGACGGTGCGGCGGCAGGGCTATGCCGCGACGAGTGTCGACGAGATTTGCGCGGTCGCGGGCGTCACCAAGGGCGCCTTCTTCCATCACTTCGAATCGAAGGAAGCGCTGGGCGTCGCCGCGGCCGAGGGCTGGACCGAGCGCGCGCGGCCGATGTTCGAACTCGCGCCGCACAACCGGCTCGACGACCCGCTCGACCGCCTGCTCGGCCACATCGATTTCCGGCTGGCGATGCTCGACGGCCCGACCGAGGATTATACCTGCTTCGTCGGCACGATGGTGCAGGAGGCCTATGCGACGAGCGACCGCATCCGCGCCGCATGCGAGGCGAGCATCAACGCCTATTGCGAGGCGCTCGCCCCCGACATCCAGTCCGCGATGGACAAATATGGCGTGCCCGACGACGTCACCGCGATCGGTCTCGCCCAGCATGTTCAGTCGGTGCTGCAGGGCGCCTTCGTCCTGGCGAAAACCACGAACGACCCGGCGATTGCGCGCGGGACCGTCACCCATCTGAAGCGTTACGTCCGGATGCTGTTCGGGCGAGATTGAGGAGAGAGCCGATGTCCGATACCCCCAGGATGATCTTCGTGAACCTGCCCGTCGCCGATCTGGCAAGGTCGAAGGCCTTTTACGAGGCGCTCGGCTTCACCAACGAGCCGCGCTTCAGCGACGACACCGCCGCCGGGATGGTCTGGTCGGACACGATCTTCGTGATGATCCTGACCCACGACAAGTGGAAGAGCTTCACCGACCGGCCGATCGCGCCGGCGGGGTCGAGCGAGGTGTCGCTCGCGCTCGCGCTCGGCAGCCGCGAAGCGGTCGATGCGATGGCAGAGGCCGCCGCAGCCGCCGGCGGCACCGCCGACATCAACCCGGTGCAGGACCATGGCTTCATGTACGGCCGCGATGTTCTCGACCCCGATGGCCATGTCTGGGGCCCCTTCTGGATGGACCCCGCCGTCGCGAACGGCGAAGCGCCCGTCCCCGAAGTCGCCGCCTGACGGGAGCGGGTACATGAGCTTCCAGGCCTATCTCGACAATGTGGAGGCGAAGACCGGCAAATCGGCCGAAGATCTGAAAGCCATCGCCACCGAAAAGGGGCTGGCCGATGCAAACGGCCTAGCCCCCGGCGTCAAGGCGACCGCGGTCACCGACTGGCTGAAGCAGGATTTCGACCTCGGCCATGGCCACGCGATGTCGATCGTCGCCTATATCAAAGGGAAGAGGAACTAGCCATGCCGGTGAACCCCGACAGCAGCCTTGAAGTCACCGCCTTCGACTGGGTGCCAGACTTCGCGCGCGGCTTCGTCCGCGACCTCCGCCCGCGCTGGGCGTGCGAGGAAATCGGGCTCGACTATGCCGAGCATCTGATCAGCGCGGTCAACCGCCCCGCCGACCATTTCCTCTTCCAGCCGTGGGGGCAGGTGCCCGTGCTTAACGACGGCGGCATCCGTCTGTTCGAAAGCGGTGCGATCCTGCTCCATCTTGCGGAGAAGGACGCGCGGCTGATGCCCCGCGACCCGCAGGCGCGCTCCAACACCCTCGCCTGGCTGTTCGCCGCCTATAACAGCGTCGAACCGATGCTGTTCGAGCTCGGCAATGTCGACCTGTTCGCGAAGGACGAGGAGTGGGCGAAGCTTCGCCGCCCGAGCCTGATCGAATTCATCCAGGGCCGGCTCGGCCGTCTGAACGACGCGATCGGCGACAAGCCCTATCTCGTCGGCGAATTCACCGTCGCCGACATCGCGATGGCGACCGTGCTGCGCGAGGCGGTCGAGGCCGGGCTGGTCGCCGAACAGCCGCGCGTCGCAGCCTATCTCGATCGCTGCCTCGCGCGCCCCGCCTTCCAGCGCGCGCTCGCCGCGCAGCTCGACGCCTTCAGCGAAGAAGCGGGTCCACCCGCCGCCTGAAAACTCCCACCCCCCCCAAGGAGAGACAAGATGACCTATGTAGAAGGATTTGTGCTCGCGGTGCCGACCGCCAACAAGGAAGCCTATCGCAAGCACGCCGCCGACGCCGCGCCGCTGTTCAAGGAGTTCGGCGTGAGCCGGATGGTCGAATGCTGGGGCGACGATGTCCCCGACGGCAAGGTCAACGATTTCAAGAGCGCCGTGCAGGCCAAACCCGACGAGACCGTCGTCTTCAGCTGGTTCGAATATCCCGACAAGGCGACGCGCGACGCCGCGACGACAAAGATGATGAACGATCCGCGCATGGCGGCGATGGGCAGCGAGATGCCGTTCGACGGCAAGCGCATGATCATCGGCGGGTTCGACTCGATCGTCGACGACCATGCTGCCGGCGCCACCGGCTATGCCGACGGCTACCTGGTCCCCGTCCCCAACGGCAACAAGGAAGCCTATCGCGCGATGGCCGACAAGGCGTCGGCGGTGTTCCGCGACTATGGCGCAACGCGCGTGGTCGAGGCGTGGGGCGACGATGTTTCCGACGGCAAGGTCACCGACTTCAACCGCGCCGCGCACAAGCAGGAGGGCGAGACCGTCGTCTTCAGCTGGGTCGAATGGCCCGACAAGGAAACGCGCACCAAGGGATGGGAAAAGCTCATGGCCGACGAGCGGATGAAGCACGATCCCGAGGATCAGACCTTCGACGGCAAGCGCATGATCTACGGCGGCTTCGAGCCGATCGTGATGGCCTGAAGCAAATCCTCCCTGTCGCGAAGCGATGGGGAGGTGGCAGCCCGCAGGGCTGATGGAGGGGCTTTGGCGCAAGCCTCGCAAGCCCCTCCACCATCCGCTCCGCGGAGTGCTGGGTCGTCCAGCCCCCCGGACTGGACTTGGATTGCCGGGGACAATCCAACCCCGCACCCCCCCCTCCCACGGCTTTGCCGCAGGGAGGATCAAGAAGATGCCGCATTTGGAAAAAGGGAACCCGATCATGACGCAAGCATCGAACTTCATCTGGTACGAACTGATGACCCCCGACCCGGCGGGCGCGGCGCGCTTCTATGGCGCGGTCGTCGGCTGGACGATCGCGTCCGAGCGTGACCCCGCCGCCGGCGATATCGATTACCGCATGATCGGCCGCAGCGACGGCGGCAACGCGGGCGGCGTGCTCGCGCTGAATGCCGACATGATCGCGGGCGGCGCGCGGCCCTTGTGGATCGGCTATCTGCACGTCGCCGACGTCGACGCCGCGGTCGACGCGATCAAGGCCGACGGCGGCAGCGTGCAGATGCCGCCGTCGGACATTCCGGTCGGCCGCATCGCAATGGTCACCGATCCGCAGGGCGCGCCCTTCTATATCATGGACCCCGCCCCGCCGCCGGGCGCCGAGGGGCAGGAAAGCGACGTCTTTTCGGTCACCGAGGCGCAGCACATCCGCTGGAACGAGCTCGCGACGAGCAATCCGGACGGCGCGATCGCCTTCTACACCCGCCACTTCGGCTGGGGTCAGGAAGGCGCGATGGATATGGGCGAGATGGGCGCGTACCGCTTCATCCAGCGCGGCGACGTCGGTCTCGGCGCGGTGATGCCGCTGATGCCCGGCATGCCCGCCAGCCTGTGGACCTTCTATATCGGCGTCGACGATATCGACCGGGCGCAGGCCGCGGTGACCGCGAACGGCGGCACCGTCACCAACGGCCCGATGGAAATCCCCGGCGGCGAATATGCGATGAACGGCATCGACCCGCAGGGCGCCGCGTTCGGCCTCGTCGGCCCGAAGAAATAGGGAGAAGAGCAATGACGAACCCCGCCCAGACGCCGGCCACCGGCCTCACACCGCATATCGCGATCCCCGACAAGCGCGGCAGCGAAGCGATCGACTTCTACGCCAGGGCGTTCGGCGCGACCGAGAAGATGCGGATGCCCGCCGAGGACGGCGTGCGGCTGATGCACGCGCATCTGACGGTCAACGGCACCTCGCTGATGATGCACGACGATTTCCCCGAATATACCGGCCACGCGATGGCCGCGCCGACCGGCGTGACGCTGCATCTCCACGTCGACGACACCGACAGCTGGTACCAGCGCGCGATGGACGCGGGCGCGTCGTCGACGCTCGAACCGCACGATGCTTTCTGGGGGGACCGTTATGCTCAGGTGAAAGATCCGTTCGGCCATCTCTGGTCGATCGGCGGGCCGATCAAGGGAAAGAAATGATGTCGAACAAAGCAACGCTGTGCCTCTGGTACGACAAGGATGCCGAGGAAGCCGCGAACTTCTATGCCGCGACCTTTCCCGACAGCAAGGTCGGCGGCATCCACCGCGCCCCCGGCGACAACCCCAGCGGCAAGGAAGGCGATGTTCTGACCGTCGACTTCACCGTGCTCGGCTATCCATGCATTGGCCTCAACGGTGGCTCGACCTTCAAGCATGGCGAGGCCTTTTCCTTCCAGGTGCACACCGACACGCAGGAAGAAACCGACCGGCTGTGGAACGCGATCGTCGGCAACGGCGGACAGGAAAGCATGTGCGGCTGGTGCAAGGACAAATGGGGCATTTCGTGGCAGATCACCCCGCGCGCGCTGACCGACGTGATGACGAGCGGCGATCAGGCCGCCGCCAAGCGCGCGTTCGAGGCGATGATGACGATGAAGAAGATCGACGTCGCGACGATCGAGGCCGCGATCCGGGGCGAAGCGGTTGGCGCGGCGTAGCCCGCTCCTCTTCGCCTGGCTGCTCTGCGGCACGCTCGACATCGCCTATGCGGCGGTGTGGAGCGTGCTCGCGGGGAGCAATCCGGGCCAGATGCTGCGCGGCGTCGCCAAGGGCCCGTTCGGCGACGGCGCCGGCGACTGGGGCCTCGGCGGCGCGTTCGCGGGACTTGCGACGCATTTTGCCATCATGCTCGCGATGGTGGCCGTCTGGTTCTTTGCCGTGCGCCGCATGCCCGCGCTCCGCCAGCCGTGGTGGCTGACCGGAACCCTTTATGGTTTCGGCCTTTATCTGGTTATGAATGCAATCGTTTTGCCGCTTCGTTTCGGCGCGCCCTTCCCGCCGCCCGACCTCGTCAAGGGCGCGGTCGCGCTCTTTCCGCATATCTTCTTCATCGGTCTGCCGCTCGCATGGCTGACCCGCAAGGACGCCCGTTGATGCTGATTTTCTATGGCCACCCCTTCTCCTCCTACAGCTGGAAGGCGCAGATCGCGCTCTATGAAAAGGGCATCGATTTCGAATATCGCAACGTCGATCCCGAATTTCCCGAGCATGGGCCGGAACTGCGCGGGCATTGGCCGATCGGCAAATTCCCGCTGATCGTCCACGACGGCCAGCCCTGGTTCGAGGCGTCGATCATCATCGAATATCTCGACCGTCTCGTTCCCGAACCGCGGCTGATCCCCGAGGATTTCGACGCCGCACTGAAGGTCCGGCTGTTCGACCGCATCTTCGACAATCATGTGATGGGCCAGATGCAGGAGGTCGTGAACGACGCGATCCGCGGCCCCGACGGTCATGTGCAGTCGATCGTCGATGGCGCGAAGGCCAAGCTCGACACCATCTACGCCTGGCTCGACAAGGAGCTCGCGGGCGGCGGCTGGGCGACCCCCTATGGCTTCACCCTCGCCGATTGCGCGGCGGCGCCGTCGCTCTTCTATGCCGACTGGGTCCACCAGATTCCCGAGACGTACGAGAATCTGCGCGCCTATCGCGCCCGCCTGCTCGCGCATCCCTCGATCGCGCGCGCGGTCGATGGCGCCCGTCCCTATCGCCATTATTTCCCGCTCGGCGCCCCCGACCGCGACTGACTTCCCCCCCCCCCAAGAAATATGATCAAGAAACATAATGGAGAGAATAATGAGTGATTCCCCGCGCGAACTGTCCGTGACGACGCTGATCGACGCCGCGCCCGACACGGTGTGGCAGGTGATGACCGAGCGCATGGCCGAATGGTGGTGCCCGAAGCCATGGACCGTGACGCTCGACGAGGTCGACCTCAAGAGCGGCGGCCGCTGCGCGATGACGATGCACGGCCCCGAAGGCGAGACGATGCCGACCGACGGCATTTTCCTCGAGGTCGTGCCGGGCAGCCGCTTCGTGACGACCGACTCGGTCGTCCGCGACGCAGGCGGCCGTCTCGCCGCGTCGGCGCCTTTCATGATCGGCGGCTGGGAGATCGCGCCCGAAGGCAGCGGCACGCGCTTCACCGGCTGGGCGCGCCACTGGACCGACGAGGCGCGGAAACAGCATGAGGAGATGGGCTTCACCACCGGCTGGGGCGCGGTCGCCGAGCAATTGAAGGCGCTCTGCGAGGCGGACTAACCATCACCTCCCGTTCGCATCGAGCGGAATCCGGAGGCAGCCACCCGTCCCGCAATGCGGTTAACGCCGCGCTGACTCTGTTGCTTTGCGGTTTGGAAGCTGCGCGCGCGCGAAAGCGGCGCCATGGTTTCGCCGGCTATCCTTTGCCGTACCCTGATCGTCGCCGCGCTGGCGGCGATCCTCGCCTTCGCCCCCGCGCAGGCGCAGCAGATCGTCGTCACGACGACGGTGAGCTGGACCTATGAGACCGGCACTGTCGACACCGCCGACGCGGGCTTCGACGATGCCGACGCGATCGACGAACAGGCCGCGCCCTTCGACGACGAAGCGACCGCCGACGATGCCGATACCGATACCGACATTGGCGCCACCCGCCGCTACGCCCCTTCGGGCACGCTCGCGGCGCTCGGCCACGCGAGGGCGAAGTTCGGCCCGTTCGCGGTCGTCGACGACGCCACCGTCCGGATGGCGGGCGATGTCACCTCGGCGACGCCGCGCCAGTTCGCCGCGATGCTCGCGGCCTATCCGCACCTCAAGCGCCTCGAAATGATCGACTGCCCCGGCAGCCTCGACGAGGAAGCGAATCTGATCCTCGCGCGCGCCGTCCGCCGCGCGGGGCTGGAAACCGTCGTTCCCAGTGGCGGCTCGGTCCGCTCGGGCGCGGTGGAACTCTGGCTCGCCGGCGCCACCCGCCGCGCCGCGCCCGACGCCGAATTCGGCGTCCACAGCTGGGCCGACGACACCGGCCGCGAGGCGAACGACTATCCCGCGAACGATCCCGTCCACGCCGAATATCTGAGCTATTACCGCGAAATGGGCATGGACGATGCCAAGGCGCGCGCCTTCTATGCGCTTACCAACAGCACCCCGTTCGACGATGTCCGCTATCTGACGCGCGACGACATGGCGCGCTTCGTCACGCTGAACTGAGTTATCGCACCGCTACGCACGGGAAGGCTGTCGGCCGAAAGCCGCCATTTGCGGCCGATCTGGCTTCGATGACCGTTTTCGACCGAAATGAGCCTTCGCCCCAGCGCAGGCGGGGGCGACGCTGTTTATACATCAGCTCCCCACCCCAAAGCCGACATCCTGCTAGAGCTTCTGGCTCATGCCTTTCAGCAACCCGCGCCAATGCTCGCCGAGGCGCCGCTGGAACAGCATCAGCTCGAACCCGTGCCGCGCGACATGCTTTTGCGGGATCGCATCCCAGCCGCGGTGTTCGACGGTAACGCGCGTTTCGGCACCGACCGCCTCGAAGCGCACCTCGACCTCGGTTGCCTGGTCGGGTGCAAAGCTCGGCACGCGCCAGCCGAAGGCGAGCCGCTCGCCGGGGAGCCAGTGGCGCACCGGGCCGATTTCCCACTCTTCGCCATCGTCGAAGCGCGTCACCAGCCGTCCGCCGGGCCCCGAAGGGTCGAAACGAAGCGTCCCGTCGCCCTTTGACGACAGCGGGAATAGCGGATGGCTTGTCCACCAGCGGCCGATTCCGTCGGTGAACGCGTCGAAGGCCGCCCGCGGCGAGGCCCCGACACGCAGCGCGACGATGACGGCGGCGCTCATTTCCCGTCCTCGGCGTGACGCTTGAACGCGCCAAGCTGGTGCATCCACAACGCCTCGGTCTCGGCGAGCCAGCGCTTGAGCTCGTCGGTCGCGCCGTCTTTCAACGAATAGATGCGCACGCGCGCGTCGAAGTGGGGATGCCCGTCCTCGACGAGCCCGCCTTCCTTCAGCGCGCGCAGATGGCGGCTCATTGCGGGCGGCGCGAGCCCGAGCTCGCTCGCCAGTTCGCCCGCGCTCCGCGGCCGCTGGCCGAGCAGTTCGATCGCGCGCCGCCGCTTCGGGTCGGCGAGCGCCTCCAGCATCCGGTCGAGTGCGGTGCTCAATCGTCGAGCCGCGTCTTCGTCGTGAAGCCGCCCTCGGCGTCCCATTCGTCCGAGGTCTTTTCCTCGACGGTGACGCCGAAGGTCCAGATATGCCCCTCCGGATCCTTCGCGCGGTAGGTGCGGTCGCCGTAGAATTGCGTCTCGGGCGGCGCGATGATGTCGGCACCGGCGGAGCGGGCGCGCTCGCAATGCGCGTCGATATCCTCGCCCGCGCCCAGCTGGACGTGCACCGTCTGCGTATTCTTGCCGCCGAGGTTCGCGGGACTGCGATGATCGTCGGACCATTCGTTGCCGACCATGATCGTCGACGCGCCAAATTCCATCTCGCTGTGCGCGAGATTGCCCTGCTCGTCGAGCAGCACGAAAACGGGCTCGAACCCGAACGCCTCCTCCAGCCAGCGGAACGCCGCCTTGCTGTCCTTGTAACAGACGGCGCTCGAAAGCCCCTTCGATCGCGGATGGTCGGCCATGTCTCGTCTCCCGAGTCGTGAATTGATTTCACTTATGTACAATATTTTCTAAAAAATGAAAATACATGCAATCGCGAATGAAGTTGCTAGGAAAACCGCATGACCGATCTCGCCCGCTGCGTCGCCGAAGCCTATAACGTCGCCCTGCCGCACCGCGGGCAGGGCAAGGTTGCCGACTATATCCCGGCGCTCGCCAAGGTCGATCCGGACCGCTTCGGCTTCGCGCTCGCGCTTCCCGACGGCACGGTTCACACCGCGGGCGATGCCGATATTCCCTTCTCGATCCAGTCGGTGTCAAAGGTCTTCACGCTCGCGCTCGCGCTTCGCCGCGTCGGAAGCAGCTTGTGGGACAGCGTCGGGCGCGAACCGTCGGGCAGCGCGTTCAACTCGATAGTCCAGCTCGAAAGCGAAGCCGGCATCCCGCGCAATCCGCTGATCAACGCCGGCGCGATCGCGACGACCGACCGGCTGATCGACGGCCGCGACGGCGATGCGACGGTCGAGGAAATCCTCACCTTTCTGCGCGCCCGCGCCGGCGACGCCAGCATCGCGATCGACCTGGAGGTCGCGTCCTCCGAATCGCAGACCGGCGCGCGCAACCGCAGCCTCGGCTATTTCATGCGGGCGTTCGACAATCTGCGCCATCCGGTCGAAGATGCGGTCGGGGTCTATTTCCGCCAGTGCGCGATCGCGATGACCTGCCGCCAGCTTGCGAAGGCGGGGCTTTTCCTCGCGCTGGAGGGCCGCGATCCGCTGACCGGCGAGCAGATCATCGAGCCGCACCGCGCACGGCGGATCAATGCGATCATGATGCTCTGCGGTCACTATGACAATTCGGGCGAATTCGCCTTCCGCGTCGGTCTGCCCGGCAAGAGCGGGGTCGGCGGCGGCATCCTCTGCATCGCGCCGGGGCAGGGATCGATCGCGGTGTGGTCGCCCGGCCTCAACGAAGCCGGGACGTCGCTCGTCGGCGCGATCGCGCTCGAACATTTTGCCTATGCGGCGGGCTGGTCGGTGTTCGATTCGAGCGTCGGCTGACGCCGGGCGGGCCTAGTCGGCGCCGTCGACCAGCGTCATGCTCACGCGCGCGGTGCCGCTGCGGTGCATTCCGATTTCCTTCGCCGCGGCGTGGCTGATGTCGATCACGCGTCCGCCGCCCCACGGGCCGCGATCGTTGACGCGCACGACGACGCTCTTGCCGTTGGCGAGGTTGGTGACGCGCACCTTGCTGCCGAACGCGAGCGTGCGGTGCGCGGCCGTGAAGCCGGCGGGGTCGAAACGCTCGCCGCTTGCGGTGCGGTTGCCAGCGAGTTCGTCGCCATAATAGCTCGCCAATCCGCTGCCGATTTCGGTGTCGTCGCTGCCGTCCTGCCCTTGCGCGACCGCCGGCACCGCCAGCAGCAACGGCAGGGCTATCGCCATCAAGCGCCGCATATTCAGCCTCCCCTGTTGGGTACGCGTCCCTAGCCAGCGCGGATCGGCTCGCGCAAGCCGTCCGCGCCGCGCTGGGCCGAATCCGCGATCAGACGTCGAGGTTGGCGACGCTCAAGGCATTGGTTTGAATGAAGTCGCGCCGCGGCTCGACCTCGTCGCCCATCAGCTGCTCGAAAATGCCGTCGGCGACGTCGGCCTGCTCGGTTCTGACGCGCAAAAGCGAGCGGTGCGCCGGGTCGAGCGTCGTTTCCCAAAGCTGTTCGGCGTTCATCTCGCCCAGCCCCTTGTAGCGGCTGATCGACAGCCCCTTGCGGCTGTGCGCGAAGATCGCGTCGAGCAGTTCGGACGGGCGCGTCACCGGGTTTGACTTGGCGGGCGAAGCTGCGGGGACATCCTCCTCGTCGCCCTCGGTCCCATCGACCTCGACCGCCGCCGCGCCGCTCGCCTTCACGAGGCGGCCGGGGCGGGCATAGGTTTCGGCCTGCTCGCTCGCCAGCTTGTGCAGGCGGCGGGCCTCCTGGCTTTGCAGGAACGCCGCATCGACCGCATGGAGATCGCTTACCCCCCGCCAGCGGCGCTCGAGCGTGTAGCCTCCGCCCTCGACCGCCTCGACGGTCCAGACCGCTTCGCCGCCCCCCGTCAGCGCGCGCTCGGCGGCATTGAGCCACGTCGCCGACGTCGCGGCGGCGCTGTGGCGCCCCGCGGTGTCGAGGTTCGGGTCGAGCGCGCCGGCAAAGGCGAGCGCCTCGACCAGCCCGTGGTTCAGGCTGCGCGGCACATAGCGCATCAGCGCGCGCAGCCGCCGGCCATGCTCGATCAACTCGCGCAGGTCGTTGCCGGACCGCGCCCCGCCCGGGGTTTCGAGCAGCAGCGCGTCGATGCCGGCATCGACGAGATAATTTTCGAGCGCGGTGTCGTCCTTGAGGTAGACTTCGCTCCGCCCCTTCGCGACTTTGTAGAGCGGCGGCTGCGCGATGTAGAGATGGCCGTTTTCGATAATCTCGGGCATCTGGCGATAGAAGAAGGTGAGCAGCAAGGTGCGGATATGCGCGCCGTCGACGTCGGCGTCGGTCATGATCACGATCTTGTGATAGCGCAGTTTCTCGATGTTGAATTCGTCGCGGATGCCGGTGCCGAGCGCCTGGATCAGCGTCCCGACTTCCTTCGAAGAGATGATGCGGTCGAAGCGCGCGCGCTCGACGTTCAGGATCTTGCCCTTCAAGGGCAGGATCGCCTGCACATGGCGGTCGCGGCCCTGCTTCGCCGATCCGCCTGCCGAATCGCCCTCGACCAGGAACAGTTCGCACTTGCTGGGGTCGCGTTCCTGGCAGTCGGCGAGCTTGCCGGGCAGGCTCGCGATATCCATCGCGCCCTTGCGCCGCGTCAGCTCGCGCGCCTTCTTCGCGGCCTCGCGCGCGGCGGCAGCGTCGATGACTTTCTGGATCACCGCCTTGGCATAGGCCGGATTTTCCTCCAGCCATTCGGTCATCCGGTCGGCCATCAGGCTTTCGAGCGGCTGGCGGACTTCGCTGCTGACCAGCTTGTCCTTGGTCTGGCTGCTGAACTTCGGGTCGGGCAGCTTGACCGAGACGATCGCGGTCAGGCCTTCGCGCATATCCTCGCCGGTCAGGCTGACCTTTTCCTTCTTCAGCATCCCCGACTTTTCGCCATAGCCGTTGAGCGTGCGCGTCAGCGCGGCGCGAAAGGCCGCGAGGTGCGTGCCGCCGTCGCGCTGCGGGATGTTGTTCGTGAAGCAGAGGACATTTTCGTAATAGCTGTCGTTCCACTCGAGCGCGACGTCGATGCCGATGCCGTCGCGTTCGCTGCTGATCGCGATCGGATCGGGCAGCAGCGCGGTCTTGTTGCGGTCGAGATATTTGACGAACGCGGCGATGCCGCCCTCATAGAAAAGATCGTGCGCGACATGCTCGGCGTGCCGCGCGTCGACGATCTTGATCCGCACGCCCGAATTCAGGAAGGCGAGCTCGCGGTAGCGATGCTCGAGCTTCTCGAAGTCGAACTCGGTGACATTCTTGAAGGTCTCGGTCGAGGCCATGAAGGTGACGCGCGTACCCTTCTTGCCCGCCGGGGCGGGGCCGTTGACCTTGAGCGGGGCGACCGCGTCGCCATGCTCGAAGCGCATCCAATGCTCTTCGCCGTCGCGCCAGATCGTGAGTTCGAGCCATTCGCTGAGCGCGTTGACGACCGAGACGCCGACGCCGTGCAGGCCGCCCGAAACCTTATAGGCATTGTCGTCGCTGGTATTCTCGAACTTCCCGCCCGCATGGAGCTGGGTCATGATGACTTCCGCCGCCGAAATGCCTTCCTCGGCGTGGATGCCCGTGGGAATGCCGCGGCCATTATCCTCGACGCTGACCGATCCGTCGCTGTTCAAGGTGATGAGGACGAGGTCGCAGTGGCCCGCGAGCGCTTCGTCGATCGCATTGTCGCTGACCTCGAACACCATATGGTGCAGGCCCGACCCGTCGTCGGTGTCGCCGATATACATGCCGGGGCGCTTGCGCACCGCGTCGAGGCCCTTCAGGACCTTGATCGAATCGGCGCCATAGGCGTTGGTGTTGGGCTGTTTCGAGGCGCTTTCGGGCGCGCTGTTCTCGCTGGGCTCTGTCATATCGATTATATAGGGTCGGGGGAGGTAAAACCCAAGCGAAAATGCGCCTCTCGGGCGATTCCGAAGGGCCGTTGCACAGCCGCGGCGCGGCGGCTAGTTTCGGGTCCATGAAACAGAGTCTCCCGATGCTTCTCGCCCTCTCGCTCGCCGCCTGCGGCCAGCCTGCGCCCCCCGCCGACAATGCCCCGGCGGTGGCGGGCGAACCGCTGGCGACGCGCGCGGTGATGATCGGCACCGAAGGGCCGAGCCTGCCCGCCTGTTCGAGCATCAGCCGCGTCAAGGACGGCGGCACCGACGTCTATTGGGCGCCGGGCGAAACGCGCGCGGTCAAGGCAAAGGTCGCGGGCGGCGCGAAGGTCTCGGTGTGCGAGGCAACCGACGACGACGCCTGGTTCGGCATCGTCTTCGCCGCGCCGGGGACCGACGAGGATATGTGCGGCGTCGGCAAGTCGGTGCAGAATGCCCGCGAATATCAGGGCCCGTGCCGCTGGGGCTGGATCAGGGGCGGGACGGTCCGTTTGGGGGCTTGAGGCCTCAAGCACCCCATAAACGCATCGGAATTTGTGCCCTTTGCGGCTTTACGGCGTGGTCAGCGGGAATGACCATTGTCGACCGGAAGTGGACCTATCCTGCATCGTCACCCTGAACTTGTTTCAGGGTCCATGGCCTGCCGTTTCCTTGGACGCGGCGCCGGATGCAAAGCCCGGCCATGGATGCTGAAACAAGTTCAGCATGACGAGCTTGGGGCGACCGCTTCCTACCCGAAAACCGACGCAAAGAAAGGCCTTTCCTACAATATCCGGCTGTGTCAGCCTTCATCTGACGCATAAAGTCGGCCGCAACCCGGCGGGCGGGATGCGTTGGGCAATCCGCCCGGTCCCCAACGGGCGATGCAATGGCTGAACTTTCCTGAACTTTGAAAAATCCGGGCCGCGATGGCGAACGAAGCCATCACGAATATCACCCCCAAAGCAGACGCCGCCCTTTAGCCCCGGCAATCCTCGATCGCGCGGCCGATTTCGGACTGGACGGGGAGCGTCAGCGCGCCGGTCGTCCCTTCGAGCGCGAAGCGGCCGCGGCTGAAGGCGATGCGGTCGAGCCGGGCGTCGCCGCTCGGGACGCTCGCGCTGCCGCCGTCGAAGCGGATCTGGTCGACGCCGGCGCTGGTGCGCAGCGCGACATTGCCGTCGAGGCCCGAGGTCAGGCGGATGCTGCCGCCGCTGCAGGCAAGCGAGAGCAGCGGGCTTGGGTTGCCGCTCTGGACGAAGCTCGCGGTGCGGCTCCCCGCGTCATAGCGCCACGCGCCGGCGGTGAGGGTACGATCCTCCCACGATTTCTCGGGCGCGGGCGGCGGGGGCGGCGGGGCAGGGGCCGGCGCCGGCGCGGGCGGCGGGGCCTCGGCCTTCGGCACGGCGGCGCAGCCCGCGACCAACAGCGTCGCCGCCGCGATGCCGAAGCCTGTCCATGCCCGCCTGATCTTCATTCTCGAAACCCTCGCCAATCAATCACTTCATCCAGCCCGACGCGCGGGACGGGCCATTGGTTCACCGCCGCATCCTCGTTCGCATGGCCGATCGCAAGGCCGGTGAACAATATCTGGTCCTCGCCGAGGTCAAGCGTCTCGCGGACCGCCTGCCCATACATCGCCCAGCATTCCTGCGGGCAGCTGGCGAGGCCATGTTCGACGAGCAGCAGCATCACCGACTGCAGCCACATCCCCATGTCCGACCATTGCGGCGGCCCCATGATGCGCGAGCAATGGAGGAAAAGCATCACCGGTGCGCCGAAACCCCGGTAATTGTCCATGAATTGAGCGAGCCGTCCGGTCTTGTTGTCGCGCGGGATGCCGAGCGAGGCGTAGAGCGCCTCGCCGACGCCGAAACGGCGGCTTTCCCACGGATCGGTCAGGCCCTTGGGATAGATGTCATATTCGGGCTGGTAGCCCTCGCGCCCCATCGCGATCCGCGCCGCGACCGCATCCTTCACCCGCCGCCAGGGCGCGCCGGTCAGCACCACCGCCTGCCAGGGCTGGAGATTGCCGCCCGACGGCGCGCGCTGCGCCGCGGTAAAGATCGCCTCGAGGACGGCCGGATCGACGGGTTTGTCCGAAAAGGCGCGCACCGACCGGCGCCGGTGGAGCGCTTCGGTGACCGATACAGCCTCATTCGCTGGCATATTTATCCTCTCGTCTCTTGCCGAACAGCAGCCCGCGTTCGAGCCGGGCCTTGAGTTGCCGGTAGTAGGAAAGCAGGAACACGTCATCCTCTTCGGCCACAGGTCGGCCGATCTTGGCGCGGATGGTGTCCGCGACCTCGCGCATCGCGCGCGGGTCGCGGCCGCGCAGGATGCGTTCGAGCTCCTGCAGTTCGAAGATGCCGTAAACCGACAGCTCGGCGTCGCTGAACCGCATCGCCCCCGCTTCGGCGGTCGCCGTGATGTCGCTGTCGAGCTTCGCGCGCTGCGCCATCACGACCCAGGTGCCCGCGATCAGGTCGCCCATCCGCATCCGGTCGCGGTTGAACAGCAGGAACAGGCTGAGCGTCAGCGACCAGATCACCCCGGCAAGGACGGTCCAGCCCGACACCATATCCTCCGCCGTGCCGACGCCGAGCATCATCAGCGGCAAAAAAAGTTCGAGTTCGCGGATCAGGTTGCGCGCGACCACGGCGTCGGCGGTGAGCCGACCGCCATCGCGCGCGACGACACGGATACCCATCAGCCGCTTGCCCGGCGTCGCGGCGCGCGATCCAAGTTCGAAACCGATGAACCAGAAGGTGCGGAGCACGAAGGCGCCGAGCATCCAGATCATCACCGCGATGTCGCCGCTCGCCGAAAAGCCGACCCACGCCATGAAGATCGAAAAGAGCAGCAGGACGGCCGAAATGACGAGCAGGTCGACGATCAGCGCCCCGAGCCGCAAGCCCGAACTGGCGATCCTGAGTTGCAGGTCGACGCCTTCGGGGGTCACGAATTCGCGGACCTTCTTCGCGCTCGCGTTGCGCATCCGCGCGTTCGTCGCGGCGGTCATGCGACGTCCCCGCGCCGCGGGACGTAATAATAACCGAGCCAGAAAAGCAGCATCACCGTCCCGATGCCATAGCGCAGCATCGTGTCGGTGATCAGCTGGCGGCCGAAGCCTTCGAGCAGCCCCGCGACAAGCAGCATCAGGATCACGCCGACCATCACCTTGCCCGCGGTCTTGCCCGCTTGCGCCGCGGCCTCCAGCCGCGACCGCGCACCCGGAAAGACGACCGCCGCGCCGATCCGCAGACCCGCCGCGCCCGACAGAGCAGCGGCGAACAGCTCGGTGGTGCCGTGGATGAACAGCCAGCCGCCGAAATCGAACCCGAGACCCTTCGACGAAAAGACCGCGAGCATCGCGCCGAGGCCGATGCCCTGATAATATTCGAGCATCATCGTCGGTACGCCGAAGGCGAAGCCGAGCGCGAAGGACATGATCGATACGCGGCTGTTGTGGGTGAAGAGGAAGGTCGCGAAAACATGGAGTCCGCTTTCCTCTCCGCCCCCGTCCTTGCCGTGGCCGAGCGTCGATCGCAGGAACTCGACCGTGGCGCGCGGGTCGCGGCCGCCCGACATGCTTTCGTCGACGAAATTATAATACCATTCGGGATTGTGCGCGACGAGCGACCAGCTGGTCAGCGCGCCGAGGATGATCACCAGCGAAATGATCAGCGTTTCCTTCCACACCGCGCGCACCGCGGCAGGCCAGTCGTAGAGGACAAAGCGGCGGATCCGGCTCCAGCGCGTTTCGCGGACGCCATAGACGAGGAAATAGCCGCGGATCGACAGCGCCTCGAGATGGTCGAGCAGCGCCTTGTCGAGGCTTGTCGCGCGCGCGATCGAGAGCGATGACAGCGTCGCGCGATAGAGGATCGGAAGCTGGAGCAGTTCGTCGCTGGTCAGCGCCTTGGCGCCGCGCTTTTCGAGCTTGGTGAGCAGCAGGTCGAAGGCGATCCAGTCGGCCTCGCGCTCGGCACGGAAGCGGCCGGTCGAGAAGGAGGGGAGTTCCGCCGCGCTCACAGGCTGCCGGCCCGCTTGATGCCCAGATATGCTTCGACCACCGCGGCGCCCATCGCGTCGGCGGGCACCTCGGTCACGTCCGCCCCTAAACGCTGGAGCCGCGCGATGACGAGCTGGCGGTCGCGGAGCATCGCCGCGGCGACATTGGCGCGGGTGACGTCCGATGCGCTTTCGGGGCGGCGGCGCTCAACCTCCTCGACCTCGTCGTCGCGGATCACGACGAACAGCAGCCGGTGCTTCCTGACCAGCCGCCCGGCGGCGCGGATCATCAGGTCGGCGCTCGTCGCGTCGGTGAATTCGGTGAACAGGATGATCAGCGAGCGGCGGTTGAGCTCGGCCGACAGCGTCGACAGCGCAAGGGTGAAATTGCTCTCGACCGGGGCATAGTCGATCAGGCTCGCCGCGCGCTGCAGCGCCGGAAAGTCGTGGATGTGCATATAGGCCGGGGTCAGCGCCTGCGGCTTGGCGGCAAAGGAGAAAAAGCTGATGCGGTCCCCGAGCTTGAGCCCCGCATAGGCGAGCAGCAGCGCCGCCGAGACGGCGCGGTCGACGCGCGGCATGCCGCCGACGGGCTCGGCCATCGTGCGCCCGGCATCGATCGCAAGGACGACGCGGTTATCGCGCTCGACCCGATATTCCTTGGCGAGCAGCTTGATGTGGCGCGCCGAGGCGTTCCAGTCGATCGCGCGGCGGTCCATGCCGGGCTGATATTCGGCGAGCGCTTCATATTCGGTGCCTTCGCCGCGAAGCTGCTGCTGGCGGAGGCCGAACCAGCTGTTGCGCTGGAACAGGCGGCTGCCTTCTTCGGTCACCGATCGCAGGCTGGGAACGACCGAGATCGCCCGATCGAGCGCGAAGCGGCGCTGTTTCCAGACGAGCCCGAGCGGCCCCGCCCAGCGGACCGACAGCGCCTCGACGAGCGCCTGTCCGCGCCGCGACGCCGCGAGCGGCAGCGTGCGGACGAGCGCCTCGGCATCGCTCGCGCGGCGCATCTCGCCCGCAAGACGCCCGCCGGGGGCGAGCCGCTCGTCGAGCGCGAGCGCGATCTCGGCGCGGCGCGGGACGGTGGGGGCCTTAGCGACGAGGCGCAGGTCGAACGGATCGCCGACGCCGACCTGGTGCGGCATCGTGGCGTCGAGCGCGAGTCGGCGCGGGTTCGGACCGAGCATGGCGTCGACGAGAAGGCCGAAGAGAAGGAGGCCGATCCACGCGGGCGCGATCACCCATAGCTCCGGCCGCACAAGCCCGAGCGCCAGCGCCAGCGGGGCGCCGAGCAGCAGCAGATAGATCGCGCGGCGGGTCGGATAGATCAACGCGGCACGTCCTCGCGCTCAACGATGTCGGCGATAACCTGCTCGACGTTGCGGCCCTCGATCTCGGCCGCGGCGGACAGGATGACACGATGGCGAAGCACGCCCGCGGCGAGGCGCTGGACATCGTCGGGGATCACATAGTCGCGGCCCTCAAGCGCCGCGGCGGCGCTCGACGCGCGCGCGAGCATCGTCGCGGCGCGCGGGCTTGCGCCGCATTCGAGGTCGGCGCTGGCCCGCGTCGCGCGGATCAGGCGGACGATATAGTCGATGACTTCCTCGGCGAGGCGCACCGCCGCGATGGCGTCGATCGCGGCGCCGATCGCGGCGGCGTCGGTAATTTTGGTCACGCCGAAATCGGCGACCGCGGGGCTTTTGAAGCGCCCGCCATGGTCGGCGACGATGCGGCGTTCCTCGGCGGCGTCGGGATAGTCGACGACGAGCTTGAACAGGAAACGGTCGAGCTGCGCCTCGGGCAGCGGATAGACGCCCTGCTGCTCGATCGGGTTTTGCGTCGCGAGGACGGTGAAGCGCGGGCTCATCGCGTGCGGTTCGCCGTTGATCGTCACGCGCCGTTCCTGCATCGCCTCGAGCAGCGCGGCCTGCGTCTTCGGCGGGGTGCGGTTGATCTCGTCGGCGAGCAGCAGCTCGGTGAAGATCGGCCCCTTGGTCAGCGTGAAGCTCGACGTCTGGAAGTTGAAGAGGTTCGAGCCGAGAATGTCGCCCGGCATCAGGTCGGGGGTGAACTGGATGCGCCCGAAGTCGAGCCCGACCGCGCGTGCGAACGCCTGTGCGAGCAGCGTCTTCGCGGTCCCCGGGGGGCCTTCGAGCAGCACATGGCCGCCGGCGAGCAAGGCGATCGTCACCATGCGGGTCAGCGGGCCCTGCCCGAACACGACCTTGGCGACCTCGCCCTCGATCGCGGCGCCCAGCGCCCTTACGCTCTCGATGTCAGCCGTCACGGAGTAGTTCCTTCCTGATGTCGTGCAGCGCCTGCGCGCCCTCCAAAAATTCATGCCGGTTGCGCGCGAACGGCAGGCGCCGCGCGATCGCCGAGAACAGGTCGCCGCCGCGCTTCAGTCGCCGGTCGATCCACGCGTCGGTGGCCTCGCTATCGAGCCCCGCCGGTGCGTGCAGGCGGCGCGCGATTGCGAGGCGCTGGCTCGCGACATAGGCGTCGGCGCCGTCGAGCTCACGCCGCGCCTGCCGCACGAGGTCGGCGCTGTTCGCGATCAGCGCTTCCTTCGAGATCGGGATCGCGCGCGCGGGTTTCAGTGCGGGCCCGAAGCGCACCCACGCCTGCCACAGCGCGAGCAATCCGGCCGCGATCAGGCAGAGCGTGATGCCGATGAAGGGCGGGACGAAGGCGAAGCGCAGCAGCGAGCGCCCGCCGCCGAAGCCGTTGAGCGTCAGGTCGAAGGCAACGCTGTCGGTGTCGGCGTCCTCGCCGACCGCATCGATCAGCATCGCTGCCGCGCGCGCCTTGTCGCGCGATGCGAAGGCGAAATTGTCGATGAGGTCGGGATCGGCGAGAATGTAGAAATCGCGCTCCTTCGCCATTGCCAGCACCGCGCCGCCGTTCGCGCCGGCGATCAGCGGAATGATGCCGTCGCCGTCGACCGTCTGCGCATTGTCGGGGAGATAGGCCGCAAAGGGCCGCCCGGCGACGTTCGCGGGGACGGTTTGCGCGCGCGCTTGCGGCGCCCGGATGCGGACCTTTCCGAACTGGCTTTCGGGAAGCAGCGCCGTGTCCGGGGTGACCGGAAAGCCCTGGCCGACCCAGCCGGGCTTCGTCGCTTGTCCCGGGATCGTCATCGTCTGCCATTTCGGCAGGACGACGAGCGCGCGGCGTCCGCGCTGATTGAGCAATTCCTCGATCTCGGCCGGCTTGGTCTGATGCGTCGGGGTGAGGATCAGCAGCGGCTCGTCTGCCGACGCGGCGCCGGGGCCGACATGACGCCGCAGCTCGACGTGCGCGCCCGACCGTTCGAGCAGGTCGACGATCCCGGCAAAGCCGGGCGCCGCCTTCGACAGCGAATGGCCGCCGCCGTCGTTGCCGCTCGACAATTGCGGGCCGAGCGCGATCAATGCCCAGAGCGCGATGAACGCGATCACGCCGACCACCGCCATCGCTGCCATCAACAGCGGGTTGAAGCCCGAGTCATTCGCGCGCGTGCCGCTCATGCCCGCGCCCAATTCTGCGGCACGGTCAGTTCGGCATAGGCACTGCGACATTCCCTCCACGCGCCTTCGTCGATCGCGCGGCCGCCGAACAGGCTGATCTCGACTGCGCGCGCGATCCGGCTGAAGGCATGGCGCGCGACCGATGGCAGGTCGTGCGCGCCGGCAAGCTCGCGCGACGTCATCGCGGGGCGGACGAGTCCGGGGCGGCGGTCGCTGATGTCGTCGACGCTGCGATAGAGTAGCAGGTGCACCGCCTCGGCGAAGCGGCCCGCGGCGGCAAGCGCGTCGGCGTCGGCGAGCCGCGCGCGCGCGGCGCCGGCTTCGGCCTCGCCCAGCGCCTCTTCCTCGATATCGCTGCGCTTGCGCCCGAAGCGCAGATTATCGACCCAGTCGGCAAAGGCGGGGACGAAATGATAGAGAATGAGGAGGAGCAGCGCCGCGGCGCCGATCCACATCAGCGGCTTCAGCGCGGGGGCGCTCCATTCGAAGAAATCGCGCAGCCAGCCGAGATCCCATTGCGGTTGCTGGGGCTGCGGCGGCGGGGGCGGCGGGAAACCCGTCTGGATATCGCCCCCGGCCATCGTCTGGCCATAGGCCGGGTCGACGAGTTCGGGGTCGACGAGCCATCCTTGATCGGAGGCGGCCGTCGCTGCCGACGCCTGGGCGATCCACAGCGACATCATGTTGAGAAGAGAGCCCCGCCCCGATGCGTCATCGATCAAGGTGGTAGCGCGAGGCGGCGCAGCAAGGCAAGAGATGCTTGCGCGCCAAACTGCCCCGTTCTAGCGCGCCGGTAGGAGGCCGGTAGTTGCGCGTGCAACCATATGGCCCAGCTAATGGAGGATGTCGGTGGACGCGGCGCAGGCAGTGCATGAAAAATTCCTCGGCGCGTTGGCGGCGGGCCGCTTGCCCGACCGCGCCGATGCGCCCGATCCGGCTGCGGCGGGCCTGTCGCGGGCGGAGGCGACCGATATCTTCCTGTCGCAGCTCACCAGCCGCCAGATGGACCGGCTGTCGCGCCATCTGCAGGCGCGCGGCGAGGGCTTTTATACGATCGGCTCGTCGGGGCACGAGGGCAATGCCGCTGTCGCCGCTGCGCTGCGCGTCACCGACATGGCCTTCCTCCACTATCGCTCGAACGCTTTCCAGCTCCACCGCGCGCGTCAGTTGCCCGGCGAGAGCGCGACATGGGACATGCTGCTCAGCTTCGCCGCGTCGAGCGAGGATCCGATTTCGGGCGGGCGCCACAAGGTGATCGGGTCGAAGCCGCTCAACATCCCGCCGCAAACCTCGACGATCGCGTCGCACCTGCCGAAAGCCGTCGGCGCGGCCTTTTCGATCGGCATTGCGCGGCGGCTCGGGCGCAAGGGCCTGCCGCTTCCCGACGATGCGGTGGTCCTGACCAGCTTCGGCGACGCCTCGGCGAACCATTCGACCGCGCAGGGCGCGTTCAACACCGCGGGCTGGGCAGCCTTTCAGGGCACCCCGATGCCGCTCATCTTCCTGTGCGAGGATAATGGGATCGGCATTTCGACGCGCACGCCGACCGGCTGGATCGAGGCGCAGTTCCGGCACCGCGCGGGGCTGCATTATATCCAGTGCGACGGCACCGACCTTGCTTCGGCTTATGCCGGGGCGAAGGCGGCGGCGGATTATGCGCGCCGGACACGAAGGCCCGTGTTCCTGCACATGGCGACGGTGCGGCTTTACGGCCATGCTGGGTCGGACGTGCAGGGCGCCTATCTGCCGAAAGCGCTGATCGAGGCCGATGAGGCGCGTGATCCGCTGCTCGCCGGCGCGGCCCTGATGGTGCAGCAGGGCTGGATGACCGCGGCCGAGATTGCCGAAACCTATGAGGAGATCGGCGCGACGCTGGCGCGGCAGGCCGAGGCCGCGATCCGGCGGCCGAAGATCACGACCCCGGCGCATGTCATGGAAAGTCTGATCCCGCCGACGCGCGAAGTCGCGCGGCCGAACACGCCGTCGGCCGAGGACCGCAAGGCGATGTTCGGCAGCGATGCGGGGCAGATGGACAAGCCGATGCACATGGCGCGGTTGCTGTCGTGGGCGCTCGCCGACCTGATGCTCGCGCATGAGGAGATCGTCGTCGCGGGCGAGGATGTCGGGCCGAAGGGCGGGGTCTATAACGTCACCGCGAAACTCCACCAGCGCTTCGGCTCGGCGCGCGTCATCAACACCCTGCTCGATGAACAGGCGATCCTCGGGCTCGCAATCGGGATGGCGCACAATGATTTCCTGCCGATGCCCGAGATCCAGTTCCTCGCCTATGTCCACAATGCCGAGGACCAGATCCGCGGCGAAGCGGCGACCTTGAGCTTCTTCTCGAACGGCCAGTACACCAACCCGATGGTGATCCGCATCGCGGGGCTCGGGTATCAGAAGGGCTTCGGCGGCCATTTCCACAACGAAAACAGCCTCGCGGTCTTCCGCGACATTCCGGGTGTGATCCTGGCGGTCCCCTCGAACGGCCGCGATGCGGTGCATATGCTGCGCGAATGCGTGCGGCTGGCGCGCGAGGAGCAGCGTGTCGTCGTCTTCGTCGAACCGATCGCGCTCTACATGACGCGCGACCTGCACGAGGAGGGTGATGGCCTGTGGACCAGCGTGTATGAAGCGCCGGGCGAAGGCGCGCCAATCCGCCTCGGCGACGTCGGCATCCATGGCGACGGCACCGACCTTGCGATCGTGACCTATGGCAACGGCTATTATCTCTCGCGGCAGGCCGAGAAATTGCTCGCCGCGGATGGCGTCAGGGCGCGCGTCATCGACCTGCGCTGGCTCGGTCCGGTCGACGAGGACAAGCTCGTCGCCGCGGTGGGCGATGCGCAGCGCATCCTGATCGTCGACGAATGCCGCATCACGGGTTCGCAGAGCGAGGCGCTGATGGCGAGTTTCGTCGAACACACGCCGGACAAGAAACTCGCGCGCATCGCCGCCGACGACAGCTTCATCCCGCTGGGGAAGGCCGCGACGCTGACCCTGCCGAGCCGCGACAGCATTGTGGCGGCCGCGAAGGAGTTGCTCGCGCAATGACGCCTTTTCAGCACACGCCCCTGCGAAGGCAGGGGCCCATCACCGAAGCTGTCCTTGTCCATCGCCGCTCGCACGAGATTGCGGCCGTGGGAGATGGGCCCCTGCCTTCGCAGGGGCACGAGGGCCTTTCGAAGAGGGGGAAGTGATGGGACGCAACCGCAAGACCGCGCTCGTCGTTGCGCCCGGGCGCGGCACCTATGGAAAAGGCGAGCTTGGCAGCATCGTGCGGTTGCATGGGGCGCGGTTCGCCGACCTCATCGCGAATTTCGACGCGCAGCGCGCCGAACGCGGCCAGCCGACCGTCACCGAGCTCGATGGCGCCGATCGCTTCAGCGTCGCGACGCATATGCGCGGCGATGTCGCGGCGCCGCTGATCTATGCCGCCACCGCGCTCGATTATCTGAGCATCGACCGCGACACGTTCGATATCGTCGCGGTCACGGGCAATTCGATGGGCTGGTACAGCGCGCTCGCGCTCGGCGGGGCGGTGTCGATCGAGGATGGCTTTCGCATTTCGAACGCGATGGGCCTCAACAGCCAGACGCACGGTCCCGGCGGGCAGATATTGCTTCAGGTGGTCGACGGGGATTGGCGGCCCGTCCCGGGCCTCCGTGACCAGTTGCTCGATCTCGTCGCGAATATCGCTGCGCGCCCCGGTCACGATCTCGCCTTGTCGATCGACCTCGCCGGGATGCTCGTCCTTGCGGGGAATGAGGAAGGTCTTGCCGCGCTGCTCGCCGAAGCGCCGCAAACGCCCGGCCGCGATCCGCTGCGTCTCGCGGGCCACGGACCTTTCCACACGCCGTTGATGTTCGGCAGCTCGGACAAGGCGAAGGCCGAATTGCCTCCGTCGCTGTTCGGCGGTCCTGCAATCCCGATGGTCGACGGGCGCGGGCATATCTGGCGGCGCTTCTCCAGCGAGCCGGGCGCGATCTGGGATTATACCTTCGGCCACCAGATTCTGGCGCCTTATGATTTTGCGCTGTCGGTGCAGGTCGCAGTCAAGGAGTTCGCGCCCGACGTGATCATCCTGCCCGGCCCCGGCGACACGCTGGGCGGTGCGATCGCGCAGTCGCTGATCGGCATCGAATGGCAGGGAATGGCCGGCAAGGCCGATTTCGTGGCGCGGCAGGCGTCCGACCCGATCCTGCTCTCGATGGGACGGCCTGAGCAGCGCGCGTTGGTCAGTCGATAGAAATCGGGGTCACCCGATAGCAATTGGGCCGGCGGAGATGGAACTTTCTCCGCCGGCCCGCTTGGGATCCGTGGCCTGGTGGGGTTCGGCCACGAGGGAGAACGGCGGTGCCGATGGGGACCAACTCAGCGGCGGCCGTCCGTTCATCCTCCTTATAGGCACCTGTGCGGCGATCCGGCGGTGCCGATCGGGATTCACGCACCGAAATGGAGAGGGTTTCCGCGCGCCAGCTCGGCGGTGAAGGCTAGGCGGAGCAGCTCGGCGACGCTGCCCGCCCCGGCGCGGCGCATGATGTTTGCGCGGTGAACTTCGACCGTGCGCGGGCTGAGGTCGAGGCGGCGCGCGATCGCCTTGTTGCCCATCCCCGCAGCTATCGCCTCCAATATGTCGCGCTCGCGCGGCGTCAGAGCGGCTAGCCGCAGTTCAGCGTCGCGGTGCAGCGCGAGCGCGTCGCGCCGGGCCTGCCAGCTTGCGATCGCCTCATCGATCGTGCGGCGGACGAGGCGCGGGTCGAGCGGAGCGGGGAGCAAATCATGCGCGCCGCCGCGCAGGATCGCGCGGGCGTCGGTGATGGCGAGGCGGCTCGCAGCGACGAAGATCGTGACATCGGCGCGTCCGGCGAGCTGCGCGAGCAATGTCTCGCCACTGACGCGCCCTGCTTGCTGCCAATGAAAGAGCAGGATCGCGCAGTCGGCATCGGCGCCCGCTTCCAGCCAGGCGTCGGCGCTCGCGAAGCTGCGCACGATCCGGCCGCCGGGCTCGGCAAGCGTGCGGAAACACGCCGCGCGCTCGACCGCCTCGGGCAGGATCAGATGGATATGGCCCCCGCTCTGGTTCACGCGCCAAGGCTGGCGCGCCCGGCTGCCGAAGCCCAGCGCGATCCGCTCGGCTTCGGCGCCGATATGACGCGATCAGGCGGCGACGGGCAGCCGCAGCGTGACGATGGTGCCGTGCGGGTCGGCCCGCGCGATCGTCATCCGGCCGTCGTGCATGTGGGCGATCGTCTCGACGAGCGAGAGCCCGAGCCCGGCGCCCGAGCCGCCGCGCGCGGGGTCGAGGCGGACGAAGCGTTTGGCCGCCTCGCCGATCTGCTCCTCGGCGATGCCGGGGCCGTCGTCGGCGACCCTTATCTCGACGTCGGTTCCGTCCCGTGCCGCAGACAGCTGGATCGCCGATCCGTCGTCGGCATATTTCAGCGCATTGTCGATCAGGTTCGACAGCGCCCGGAGCAGCATTTCGCGGTGCGCGATCAGTTCGAGCTCGGCGGGCGCGTCGACGCTGATCGCGAAGCCTTCGTCCTCGGCGAGCGGGCCATAGACTTCGGCGAGATCGTCGAGCAGCGGCGCGAGTGCGAAGCGGGCGAACTGGTCGCGGCCGATGCCGGCCTCGGCGCGGCTGATCTCGAGCGCGGTGTCGAGCAGGCGGTGCAGGCTGTCGGCCTCGTCGATCGCGCCGGCGAGCGCGGCGGTCGCGTTCGGGTCGCGCGTGCGGCCGAGCGCCTGTTCGAGCGTCGCTTTCATCCGCGAGACGGGCGAGCGGAGGTCGTGCGCCATCGAATCGGTGACCATGCGCAGCTCGCCGACCAGCGCCTCGATCCGGTCGAGCATCGCGTTGATCGAAGTGCCGAGCCGGTCGAAGGCGTCGCCGGTTTCGTCGCGCTCGACGCGCGCATCGAGCTTGCCCGACGCGATGGCCGAGGCGGCGCGCGCGAAGGCGTCGACCCGCCGCGACAATATCCACGCCGCGAGCGCGGCGACGACGGTCGCGATCAGGATTCCGGCGGCAAGCGCATAGAGAAAAGCCGCCTGACTCGCCCGGGCGAGCTGTGCCTGCGCCTCGAGCACTTCCCCGGTTAGAAGGACATGGCCGGTGTCCAGGCGCCGCGTGACCAGTCCCATCTCCTCGGCAGCCGTGCCGCCCTCGCGGAACAGGCTGATCCGCCGCCAGCGTTCGTTGTCGCCGAGCGTCGCGGGCCATTGCTTGAGATTGCCGACGATCGCCCCCCCGCCCGGACCCTTGAGCAACACGACGAAATTGCGGTCGTCACGCGCCGCGAGCCGGTCGCGGATCGCACGGACGAGGCCGGCCTCACCCTCCTGCCGATATTCCTCGGCGAAATCGTCGCGTGCGACCTCGGCCGCGGTGCGCGCGTCGGCAAGGATCGTCGCGGCGGTGAAGCGATGAATGACCGTCAGCCCCAGCGCGAGCGCCGCGACCTGCGCGAGCAGCAACGCGAGCGCGAGCCGCACCGTCGTTGACTGGAAGAACCCCCGCCGCATTGGCGCCTAGCCCGCCTTGCCGAGCATATAGCCGGCGCCGCGGATCGTGTGGACGAGCGGCTTGTCGAAGCCGTCGTCGACCTTGCGGCGCAGGCGGCTGACATGGACGTCGACGACATTGGTGCCGGGGTCGAAATGATATTCCCACACACCCTCCAGCATCATCGTGCGCGTGACGACCTGTTCCTTGTGCCGGAGCAGATATTCGAGCAGGCGAAACTCGCGCGGCTGGAGCTCGATCCGCCTGCCCGCCCGCGTGACGCGGCGATTGAGCAGGTTCATCTCCAGATCCTCGCACGCGAGGATGGTTTCGACCTGCGTTCCGCCCGACGGTTTGGCGATCAACAGCTTCAGCCGCGCGAGCAGTTCCGAAAAGGCGAAGGGCTTGACCAGATAGTCGTTGGCGCCCGAGGTCAGCCCCTCGACGCGTGCATCGACCGCGCCGAGGTTCGAGAGGATGATGACCGGCGTCGCGACCTTCGCCGCGCGCAAGGCGGCGAGAACCGCCATCCCGTCCATCCCCGGCAGCATCCGGTCGAGGACGATCGCGTCGTAACTGCCGTCGGTCGCGTGGAACAGCCCGTCGCGCCCGTCGGCGGCATGGTCGACGACGAATCCTTCACCGGTCAGGCTCTTGACGATAAAGTCCGCGGTCGTCCGGTCATCCTCGACGACGAGTATTTTCTGGGACATGCGGTTCCTTCACGCGGGTGGGCGGCAGATGCTTATAGCGGCTCTCGCCTGCATGGCGAATATGGAGGTCGACCCCCCTTGCCGCGTCGCCTTTCACCGCGCGCGCGACCGCAGAGACCGATGCGATCGGCTTGCCGTCGATGCGGTCGATCACGTCGCCCGCCGCGATGTCGGCCTGCGCCGCCGCGCTGCCGTCCTGCACGCTGGTGACGACCAGCGCTAGCGGCGCGTGCGGCGCCGCGCGCTCGGGCTCAAAGGTCAGGCCCGGAAGCTGACCGCCGGGCCCCGGACGCGGCGCGGCGGCCAGATGCACCGCCAGCGCAACGACGGCCGCCAGCATGATCAGCATGGCACCGGCGGGGGGCATGGGGCGCGGGCGCACGGCGTGCATCAGGCCAGCGCAAGCGCGGGCGGCCGCGCCTTCGTCTTTGTGGGTGGACGGCTGACGATATGATGGACCGCCGCCATGCCCTGCGCGAAAGCCATGCCGCGCGGCCCGGCAATATAGCGCGGTTCCCAGTGCGTCGCGAATTTCGCCTTGTAGCTGCGCAGGCCTTCGAAGCCGTACAGCATCTCGCCATGGCGGAAGAGAAAGGCTGCGCCGCGCGCCCACACCGGGGCCAGCTTGCGCCCGTCGATTCCCGACAGCGGCGCGATCCCCAGCGTGAAGCGGCGATAGCCCTCGGCCCGCGCATATTCCATCAACCGGATGAACAGGAAATCCATCACGCCATAGGGGATGGCCTCGACGTGCCGCATCAGATCGACCGACATTTCGGCGCGATTCTCGGTCGCGAGGATGTTGGCGAAGGCGACGATCCGCCCGTCGATCCGGACCACCGCGCACGGAAAATATGCCATATAGGCGGCGTCGAAACTGCCGAGGCTGAACGCCTTTTCGCGCTGCTTCTTCGCCGCGAGCCAGTCGTCGGACACGGCCTTCAGCTCGGCGATATGCGTGGGCACCTCGGCGGCGGGGATGATCGCGAATTCGGCGCCATCGGCGAGGGCGCGTCGCTCGGCATGGCGCAGCGACTTGGCCTGCGGCCCGGCCAACGTGAATTCGTCCAGCTCGACGCGCGCTTCCTCGCCATATTTGACGATCGAAAGGCCCAAGTCGATCGCATAGGGCAGGCAGCGCGCGCCGATCTGATAGAGCAGGATGCGCCCCTGCGCCGCATCGGCCCTTTCGCGCAGTTTCCACAGCAGGTCCGACCAGCGCGCTTCATTGCCCACCGGGTCGCCCATCATGATCCAGTTCGCGCCCTGCGCGCGGTACATCAGAAAGGCATCGCCCTCGTCGGCGAGCAGAAAGCGCTTGTCGCCGGTGTAGGCCAGAAAGGCGTCGGTCTGCTCGGCCAGCGCCAGCGCCGGCGCGATCTGGTCGAAATTGACCGCGCTTGATCGCGCCGAGCGCGCCGACGGCGCGAGGAGCCGCCAGAGCGCGAGGCCCGCGAGCAGCACCGCGATGCCGAACTGTGCGCGCAGGAAACGCGGCGCGTCGCCGTTCAGGCTGAACTGCCACCAGAGGCTGCCCGAATAGGCGACATGCTTGTAGGCGAAGAAGCCCGCGAAGGCCGAGGCGAGGATCGCGGTCAGCGCGGCGGCGATCCAACCGGTCGACAATGGCGCGTCGATCAGCGCGGTGCGGCGGTAGAAGGCGGCGCGGCTCCACTGGAGCGCGGCGACGATGCCGGTGAGGATCAGCGCCTCCTCATAATCGCCCCCCTTGGCGAGCGAGAAGAGTATCGCGGCGGCGAGCAAGGCGCGCGTCGCGATGAAGGCGCCGTCGAGGCGGCGGAGCAGCCCGGGCGCGAGGAAGAGGAGAAGCGTGCCCGCAAGGCTCGCGGCAAGGTGCGAGGCCTCGACGAACGGCAGCGGAAGGAAATGCTTGAGGTCGTGCATCCGCGCCGCCTCCGCCGGGGTCGATCCCGAGAGGAGGAGGATCAGACCACCGGCGAAGACGAGCGCGGCGAGCAGCGGAGGCGCCAGCTCGCGCAGCAGCGACTGCCCCGCCGCGGCCAGCTCCCTCGCCTGCCCGTGCCACGCGCGGCTTTCGTGCCAGGCAAGGAGCAGCGCGGCGAGGAGCAGCGGCAGCAGATAATAGATGACGCGGTAGGCGAGCAGCGCCGCGAGCAGCTCTGCCTTGTCGCCGGGCACCATCGCAATCACCACCGCCTCGAACACGCCGAGCCCGCCCGGCACATGGCTGATCAGCGCGGCGATGATCGCGAGCGCATAGCCGAGGAAGAAAAGCGGCCAGGCCGCCGGATCGGGCGCCGGGAGCAGGATGAACAGCGCGGCGCTGGCGGCGGCGAGATCGAGTGCGGCGACAAGCGTCATCGCCGCGCTCATCGCCGGACCGGGTATCGGCGTGCGCCAGCCGCCGATCTCGATCGCGCGCAACCCGAAATGGCGGAGCAGGAGCGGGATCAGGCAGATCGTCACCGTCGCGATTCCCGCGAGGTGCAGCCAGTGGAGCGACAGGCCGAAGTCGAAGAAGGGCAGGATCTGCGTGCTCGTCGCCGCGGCGAGGCCGGCGAGCAGGATCACGCCGTTCCAGAAGGCGAGGCTGGCGAGCGCGATGACGCTGCCGATCGCGCCGCCGCTGAGTCCGGCGGCACGATAGACGCGGTAGCGCGCCGACCCGCCGGTGAGCAGCGCGAGGCCGAGATTGTGGCTGAGCGTGTAACTGGTGAAGCTGGCGAGCGCCGCCGTGCGCCAAGGAAGCTTCTTGCCGAGCACATGCAGCGCGAAACTGTCGTAGAGGGTGAGGAGAAGATAGCTCGTCGCGGTGAGCGCCAGCGCCCCCGCGATCTGCGCCGCCGACAGCGCGTCGAAGGCTTGGCGGATTGCACGCGGGCGCACCGAATGGAGCAGGCCGAAGAGCGCGGCGAAGCCGAGCGCAGCGACAAGCAGCGCTGCGAGGATCGACAGCGACCGCTTGTGCGTGCGGATGCGGGCGAGAAACCGGCTCATTGCCGCGTCCAGTCCTGCCGCTTGCAGAGCAGGCCGCCGAGGATGCAGCCCGAGATGCGGATATCGTTGGGGCTCTTCTGCTCGATCGTCGAATAGAAACGGCGGCCCTGGTCGGGGACATAGACTTGCCCGGTCCAGCGTGCGGCGCCGCTCTTGCGATAGTCGCTGAGCAGCTCGGTTCCGATCAGCGCATTTACGCCGGCGTCGCGGGCGTCGGCCATCGCCTTCGGGCTCGCCCAGACGATATTGCCGCAGAGCAATTGTCCGCAAAAGCGCGTCCGGACAAGCAATGTCCCCCTGGGGTTCTCCCACAGCCCGATCGGGTTCGCGGCGGGCTGCGGTATCGCGGCCGCCGCGATACCCGTCGAGGCGGCAAGCATCAGTGCCAGCGCCGGCATCTTCATGACCGATTGTCCTTGGCTTGGGTTACTGTCGGCAGGATCGCTGCGGTCAGCGCCGCATCGTCGAAATCCAGCCGGTGCCCGCCGGGCAGCGTGACGCGCCGGACGCTGGGCAGGGTGAGTTCGGGGCAGAGGCTGTTCGCCTCCGTGGAGCCATGAATGCAGGTGACCGGCACCCAGGTCAGGCGCGACGCGGTCGGCAGCGCGAGCGCGTCGGGGGTTTCGAGTCCCGCGAGCTCGACCGGCGAGGCGCGAAACACGATGTCGCGCCCTGGAACGACAAGCACGACCGCGCGGATCGGCGCGCGCGCGGCGGCGGGCAGCTCCGCGAGCCCGGCGTGGAGCATGTCGGCGCCGAACGACTGGCCGATCAGCACCACATGACCGGTCCGGCCGAGCGCCATCGCGCGGCGCATCGCGCCCGCGATCAGCGCGCTCGTCTCGGCGGCGGTGCGGCCGGGCGCGAAAAAGGACAGGCTGTTGACGGTAACGATCGCATAGCCGCGCGCATGGAGCCGCGCGGCGACCTTCGGGGTCATCCCGACGCGGTCGCCCATGTCGCCCGACAGCATGACGAGCGCGGGGCGTTCGGGCCCGACTCCGGCGGCGGGCAGATCGTGGAAGATCGTGTGGCGATAATAGCCGAGATGGACGTAATAGAGGCCGGCGCCGAGCAGCGCGAGCAGGAGCATGAACAGCCCCGCGCGTCCCCATCGCCTGTTTCCGGTCGTTCGTGTCATGCGCCCCTCATAGGCGGCCGCCCGCCTCCGCAAGCTGACGCGCGGATTACGATATTGTCATGTGCCGGCCATCCGGGGGACGGCCTCGCGGGACTAGAAGCCAAGGGGTCGAAGGCGATTGAGCTCCTTCGGCGACCCGAACCGCAGGCTGGCCGGGGTCTCACCCGGCACCCGCTGACCCCGGCCCGCCTGCATCCGGCCAGCCCCCGCCCCGGGGGCTGGCCGCTTTTCGATGGATCGCCTGCCCGCTACGGGCAATCACACCATGGTTTGCATGGTCATGCGCGCCGCGCTGTGCTTTATTCGGTTGAGGTGTTCTGGTTCGGGAGAGATGACGCGATGGCCGACGGCAAAGCCCGCTATCAGGCCTATAACGCCCCTGCGGGCGGATGGGGCGCGGCGGCGGCGACGGCGAAGGTCCTCCTCGAACAGAGCGTCGTCACCAAGGGATCGCGCGCGCTGCTGTCGATGAACCAGCCCGGCGGCTTCAAATGCCCGAGCTGCGCCTTTCCTGACGCGACCTGCACCAAGAAGCTCGAATTCTGCGAGAATGGCGCGAAGGCGCTGGCGCATGAGGCGACGAAGTTCCGTGTGACGCGCGATTTCTTTGCGCAGCACAGCGTGACCGAGCTGATGGAGCAGTCGGACTATTGGCTCGAGATGCAGGGCCGGCTGACCGAACCGATGCGCTACGACGCGGCAAGCGACCATTATGTGCCGGTGAGCTGGGACGATGCCTTCGCGCTGATCGGATCGCACCTGCGCGCGCTCGAAAGCCCGCATCAGGCCGAATTCTATACCTCGGGCCGGACCCCGAACGAGGCGGCGTTCCTCTATTCGATCTTCGTGCGCGAATATGGCACGAACAATTTTCCCGATTGCTCGAACATGTGCCACGAACCGACCAGCCGTGGGCTTCCCCCCGCGATCGGCGTCGGCAAGGGCACGGTGATCCTCGACGATTTCGACCATGCCGAGGCGATCTTCGTCATGGGGCAGAACCCCGGCACCAACGCGCCGCGGATGATGACGCAGCTGTTTCACGCGCACAAGCGCGGCTGCCCGATCGTCGCAGTCAACCCGATGCCCGAGCGCGCGTTGATGCGCTATACCGAGCCGCAGGACGTCGTGCAGATGGCGACCTTCGGATCGGCGCCGATCGCCAGCGAATTCGTCCATATCAAGATCGGCGGCGACCTTGCTTTCCTCAAGGGCATGATGCGCGTGATGTTCGAACGCGAGGCGGCGGGCGAGGCGGTCATCGACCGCGCCTTCATCGCCGAACATACGGTCGGCGTTGAAGCGCTGCGCGACGACATGCTGGCGCAGGACTGGGCCGAAATCGTCGCGGTATCGGGCATATCGGAGGAGCAGATCCGCCGCTGCGCCGAAATCTATATCCGGTCGAAGGCGACGATCATCTGTTATGGCATGGGGCTGACGCAGCACCAGTACGGGTCGCAGCTGGTCCAGCAGGTTGCGAATATCTTGCTGCTCAAGGGCAATTATGGGCGGCCGGGTGCGGGCATTTCGCCGATCCGCGGCCATTCCAACGTGCAGGGCGACCGTACCGTCGGGATCGACGAGAAGCCGACACAGGCCTATCTCGACCAGGTCCAGCGCGTCTTCGGCTTCGACCCTCCGCGCGAGAACGGGCATCATACGATCGAGTCGGTCGAGGCGATGCTCGCGGGCACCGCGAAGGTCTTCATCGGGCTCGGCGGCAATTTCGTCCGCGCGATTCCCGACACGACACGCGCCTACGACGCGATGTGCTCGCTCGACCTGACCGTCGGGATCGCGACGAAGCTCAACCGCGGGCATCTCGTGCACGGTAAGGACGCGCTGATCCTGCCCGTGGTTGCGCGGTCGGAGCGGATCGAGACCGCGGCGGGCGAACAGTTCGTGACGATCGAGGATTCGATGTCGAACGTCACCGCCTCGCGCGGCGTGCTCGACCGCGCGAGTGACGACCTGAAGCCCGAGGTCGAGATCGTGTGCCGGATCGCGATGGCGGCGCTGCCCGAAAGCCGCGTCGACTGGGCAAGCTATATCGACGATTATGGCCGCATCCGCGACAAGATCGCCGAGGTCTATCCGGCGCTCTACTCGGATTTTTCGGAACGGATCAAGGCGCCGCTCGGCTTCCACCTCGACGTCGCGCCGCGCCGGCTCGCGTGGCTCACCCCAAACGGCAAGGCCAATTTCCTCGTGCTGCCGGGGCTGCATGTCGACGCGCCGGTCGACGATCCCGCGATGCTGCGGCTCTCGACGATCCGTTCGCACGACCAGTTCAATACGACGATCTACAGCTATAACGATCGCTATCGCGGCGTGTACAACGACCGGATGGTGCTGTTCGTCAACGCCGAGGACCGCGAAGCGCGCGGGCTGGCGGCGGGTGCAAAGGTGGCGCTGGAAACGATCGCCGCCGACGGGATCGACCGGCGCGTCGATGCGCTAACGCTGGTCGACTATCCGATGCCGCGCGGATCGCTCGCGGGCTATTATCCGGAGCTCAATCCGCTGTTGCCGCTCGATCATTACGATCGCGTCAGCGGCTGTCCCGCCGCGAAGTCGATCCCCGTGCGCATCGTCGCGGCGGCGGGCTGACGCCACCGATGTCGCGTCGCGCGAAGCTCGCCGTCGGCCGGCACATCGCGCCGGTCCGCTTCCTTCTCTTCGCTGCGGTTTTTGCGGGCGTCGCCGGCGCGCTGGCGGCACTTGGCGATGGTAGCCGGACGGCCTTGCTCATGGGATTCGATGCGGCGGCGCTCGTCTTCCTCGCCGCTTCGCTGACGCTGCTGCGTTCCGATGCAGAGCAAATGCGAGGTCGCGCCGTCGACAATGACGCGAACCGCGCCGGCCTGCTCGCGATCTCGGTGCTGCTGTCTCTCGTCGTGCTGTTCGCGGTCGGGACGCTGATCGCCAGCCCCGAAAAACTCGATCGCGGCGATATCGTGCTGATCGTCGCGACCCTCCTGCTCGCATGGCTGTTCGCGAACATGGTATTCACGCTCCATTATGCGCATCTCTATTATCTGCAGGAGGGCGGGCGCGATCGCGGCGGGCTGGAGGTGCCGGGGGTCAAGGAACCCGGTTACTGGGACTTCCTCTATTTCAGCTTCACCCTGGGCATGACCTTCCAGACCTCCGATGTCACCATATCGGGCGCGCATATGCGCCGCGTCGCGCTCGGCCATTGCATGGCGGCGTTCGTGTTCAACATGGGGATATTGGCGTTCACCGTGAACGCGCTGGGCGGTTCCTAGGCGATCGGCCCGCCGCTGATCAACAATGCCGAATCCGCGCGCGCAAGCGCGACGAGCGTCAGTCCGGCGGCGGCGGCGCGTTCGGCGGCGAGGCTGGTCGGCGCCGAGATGGTGACGAGCATCGGACAGCCCGCGCGCACGGTCTTTTCGACCAGCTCATAGCTGCACCGCGCCGAGAGCAGGACGAAGCCGCCCGCCGGATCGATCGCCGCGCGCGCGAGGGCGCCGACCAGCTTGTCGAGTGCATTGTGCCGCCCGACATCCTCGCGCGCGCAGAGAATCTCGCCCGCCGGCGTACAGAAGGCGGCGGCATGAACCGCGCCGGTCGCGCGGCCTAGCGGCTGGTGATCGGCGAGCGCGGCGAGCGCCCGCGCGATCGCGGAGCGGTCGACGTCGATGCGTGCGATGACGCTCGGCAGCGGGCGCAGCACCTCCTCGATATTCTCGATCCCGCACAGGCCGCAACTGCTTTCGCTGACCCGGCGGCGCGCGCGTTCGAGCGCCAGGTGCGCGCGATCGGGGGCGAGCCAGAGGCGTAGCGCCCAGCCGCCCTCGATCGGGTGGACGCCGATCTTGGTGAGCTCTGCTGGCGTCTCGACCAGCCCCTCGGCGAGCGCGAAGCCGAGCGCATAGTCCTCGAGATCGGCGGGGGTCGCCATCATCACCGCATAGCCGATGCCGGAGACCTCGACCGACACCGGCGCCTCGATCGCGAGCGCGCGCGTCAGGTCCGAATCGCCGCGCTCGGCAAGACCGATCCGGCGGACGCCGCGGTCGGTGGTCGATGCGCCGACGGGGCCGGCTTTGCTGTCCTGCGCGCTCATTATAGGGTCCAGCCTATAGGCGGCGCGCCGCGCGCGGACCAGCGGAACATGCCGGTCAGAAATGCACCGCGTTGGTCGGCTCGCGTTCGATCGCCCTGATCCCGACCGCGAGCAGCATCGCGATTTCGCGTGCGACATGTTCCTGCTGGGCAGCATCTGTATAACTCGCCCGCGCAAGCCAGCCGAGGACGCCCGCTTGCAGTGCCGTCGCGAAGGTGCCGATCGGCCGCATACTTCCATCGACGACGCCCTGCTGGACGTGCGCCAGCGTCAGCACCGTGAGCTCGTCGGCGTAGCCATAGAAACGCGCCTGATGCTGCGCGCTGAGCATTTCGAAACCGGCAAGTGGCATCAGCGGCGACAGGTCCACGCGCATCTGCGTCAGCGCCCAGGCTTTCTGGAAGGCGATGTAGCCGGGCAATTTCGGCCCCGGCTGATCGAACGCCGCCGATTGCAGATGGATGCCCATCCGCATCATCCTGAAATAGCATTCGGCGACCAAAGTCTCCTTGTCGCCGACATTGTGATAGAGGGTGCGTGGGGTCGCCCCGACGGCGGCCGCGATGTCCTCAAGCGTCGTCGAATCGATTCCCTTGCTGTTGAAGAGGCGCGATGCCGCGGCCAGAATCCGCTCGCGCTTCGCGTCGCCTACGGCGGCACGATCGAACGCATCGGCGACCGGGCTGGTCAACGTCTCGATATCGAGCGGCCGGTATTCGACCGCCGCGCTGCGATCGCTCGCCCAGCCGTCGAAAAACAGGCACTCGGCCGATTGCAGCATCGACGGACCGGTGATCTCGAGCCGCCGCCGGTTCCACAGCATGGCAAGCGGCGCCCAGAAGAGCGTGTTGATCAGTGCACGCGCGACGATCTCGAAATCGCAGGCGCGCACGATCCCGTCGCGATGCCCGGCGTCGAGCAGGGCGACGATGCGCGCGATCACCGCGTCGAACCGCCGTTCGACCTCACGCCTTTTATCCTCCGGCAGCAGGCCCGGCTCGACGATCGCGCACAGCGCGGGGGCTTCGGGGCCGAGCAGACGCCGGAGCATCACGCGTATCTGTTCGATCGCGCCGCCCGCGGTGCTTGCCGCCTGCGCAACCTCGTCGTCGAGCCGGTCGCAGCTTTGCACATAGCATTGGAAGACCAGATCCTCGCGGTCGGCGACATGCTGGTACATCGCCATGCGCGTCACCCCGATCTCGCGCGCGACGTCGGCGAGCAGCGTCGCGACGACACCGCGGCGGTTGATCAGCCGCGTCGCGATGTCGAGTACCTGCCCGCGAGTCGCCTTGCGCGGCGCGCCGCGTTTGCGCTTCGACGCGCTTCCGTCCTTCGCCATCGCGGGAGGATTTACCTCTTCATCCAATCGCTTGCCCTATTTATTTTCGTTTCATTGCATAAAGGATATTTTGTGATATTAATTGCTGCGGGAGTAAGGTGCAAGCAAACAGGTTGCAAGCGATGAACACATCCATGCAAGACCGCAGGAAAAGGCAACCCGACGCGGGGCTCGCCGCCTGCGAACCCGTCCGCGCCCGGCGGATCGCGATTCTCGCCTATGACGGTGCGAACGCGCTCGACATATTCGGGATCAGCGAACCTTTTGCACGCGCCAGCGAAATCCTCGGGCGCGGGAAGCCCGCCGACCTCATTTTCGGGGACGAATGGCCGTACCGGCTCTCGATCGTCGCGCCCTCCGCCGGAACGGTACGGATGATTTCGGGCGGCCATGTCGTCACCGAGAAACTCGGCGAGCCCGATCCCGTAGACCCGATCGATACGCTGATCATTCCCGGCGGCGCAGGGATCGTCCCTTGGAGCGTGCAGGACGGAACGCTGGCGTGGATGCGGCGCCATTCCCTCGCCGCGCGGCGCGTCTGCGCGACAGGCGGCGGGGTGTTTCTGCTCGCCGCGGCGCGTCTGCTCGAGGGTCGGCGCGCGGTGACGCGTTGGGACGTCGCGGCGACGCTCGAGGCCGATTATCCCGAAACGCGGGTCGAGCATGGCACCACCTTCGTCCGCGACGGCCGGTTCTGGACGGCGGCGGGCAGCAGCTCGGCAGTCGATGTCGGGCTCGCGATGGTCGAGGAAGATCTGGGGCGCGGCGTCGCGATGCGGATCGCGCGCCAGCTCGTCGTCGTCAACCGGCGCGGCGCCGACCAGCCGCAAATCAGCACATTGCTTCGCGCGCAATCGGTCGAGGAGGATATCTTCGACGGGCTGCACCAGTGGATCGCCGACAATCTCGGCGCCGATCTCCGCCTCGAACAGCTTGCGGCGCATGTCGGCATGAGCACGCGCAATTTCGTGCGCCGCTATACCGAAGTCGTCGGCAGCTCCCCTGCCAAGACGGTCGAGCGTATGCGCGTCGAGGCGGCGCGGCAGGCGCTCGAAGCGGGCGACGGGCGGATCGAATGCATCGCGCATCGCTTCGGCTTTTCGTCGGCCGACGTGTTTCGCCGCGTATTTCTGCGCCACATGGGCAAGGCGCCGCGCGAGTTTCGCGCGACATGTCGTGAAACACCCGTCGCGGCCTGACCGGCAACGCCTTGGCGCCGGGCTGGCGCGATCCTTTTCCGATAGCTTCGTCGGCTTTCCCCGGTGGGTCGCCATGCCCCCGGAATCGACGCATTTGCGCCATGTCTTCGGCGCAAAAGGTCGGATAGTTGGCGTTGTCGCCAGGCCTTGCTCGCCGCACCATCCCGCGAAACCGATAAACTTTGGGGAGTGGTGATATGCGTGCCTTTTCGCACAAGAAATTCCTGTTGCTCGCGACCGTCGCGGCGCTTGTTCCGCAGGCGGCAGCCGCCGAAGCGGCTGACACCGCCGATGCTGCCGACAGCCGCGACACTGAAATCGTCGTGACCGCGCAGAAGCGCGCGCAGTCGCTGCAGGACGTACCAATCGCGATCACCGCGCTCGACGAAAAGCAGCTCGAGATGCGCGGCATTCGCACCATCGAGGATCTTCAATATTCGACCCCCGGTTTGACGATGTCGGCGAATACGCTCAACAACTCGCGCCTCATCCTGCGCGGCGTGGGAGCGGAAAATCCCGTGATCGGCGGCGATCCCGGCGTCTCGCTCAACATGGACGGTCATTATCTCCAGGCGGGCAGCTTCCTGACGCGCGACCTGTTCGACATCGAACGGATCGAGGTGCTGCGCGGGCCGCAGGGCACGCTCTATGGGCGCAATGCCGTCGGTGGGGCGGTGAACATCATCACCAAGAAGCCGAGCGACGTGTTCGAGGGCAGCGTGTCGCTGACGCTCGGCAATTATGACAAGCGGCTGTTCCAGGCGGCCGTCGGCGGTCCGATCTCCGATCGGCTGCGCTTCCGGCTCGCATTGTCGAACGAAAAGCGCGACGGCTATATCACGAACATCGTCACCGGCCGCGACCTCAACGACAGCGACTATACGAGCATCCGCGGCGCATTGTCCTTCGACCTGTCCGAGCGGCTCCAGATCAATGTCAGCGGCTTCTATTATCATGACGACAGCACGTCGGCGACGCTCAGCCCGCAGGCGCCCTATACCTGGTCGCCTCTGATCTACGCCCTCTACCCGGCGGCGGCGACCACGGTGAACCCTTCGATAGCCGATGGCCAAGTCGTTGCCTTCAACATCGATCCCACGAAGGAAGATGTGACTTATGGATTTTTCGCGGATACCAGCTGGGATCTCGGCTTCGCGACGCTGAAGTCGATTACCGGGTACAGCAACAACAGCCTCAAGAACCTGGACTTCGATCTCGACCTATCGCCGCTGAACATTGCCGAACAGGACATCACGCTCGATTTCGAGACGCTGACGCAGGAACTGCAGCTGACCTCGAACGGCAATGGGCCGCTGTCGTGGGTCGGCGGGCTCTTCTATTATCGCGAAAATTCGCAATATACGCTGCCCGTCCTGTTCAACTATCTAGGGCTGATCATCCCGAACGGGCAGATCCTGACCTTCGGGCCCAACGTCTTCGACAGCTCTTCCTACGCCGCCTATGGTCAGGCCGACTATTATCTCACCGACAAGCTGCAGGTCGTTGCGGGTGCGCGCTACACATACGACAAGAAGCGGCTCGAGGAAGATACGTTTGCGCCGGGTCTGGGGCTGTTCGACCCTGCAACGGGCGGACCGATCCATTCGGGGCCGTACAAAAAGCATTGGGACCAGTTCAATTACAAGCTCGGCGTCAACTGGTATCCGACCAGCGATCTGATGCTCTATGGCAGCTACTCGACCGGCTACAAGGCGGGCGGCTACCAGGCGGGCGGCTCGAACGGCAATGATTATGACCCCGAAACGGTCGACGCAGCCGAGATCGGCCTGAAGAGCCAGTGGTTCGACCGGCGCGTCACCTTCAATCTTTCGGCCTTCCGATACGATTACAAGAACAAGCAGGAATATCGCCGCCCGCCGGTCGGGGTGAGCTTCCTCGAAAATGCCGCGTCGGCGGTCACCAAGGGCGTCGAAGTCGAATTCAACGCCGAGCCGGTGGACCGGACGCGCTTCGAATTCGCGCTCACCTACCTCAGCGCCAAATATAAGGATTTCTCGTCGGTCGACGAAACCAATCCGCTCGCGACGGGCACGCCCTTCGCCTGTACCCCGGTGCCGCCGGCGACCTCCTGCCCGATCAATGTGGCGGGTAATCGGCTGACGCGCTCGCCCGAATGGAAATTGAGCGGCGGGCTCGAACAGGGCTTCGACCTCGGTTCGGCGGGCACGCTCACGGCGCGCTTCAACACGGCGTGGGTGGGCAAGCAATATACGCGGCCGTTCAACGACGAGCCCTATGTCATCGGCTCCTATTGGCGCAGCGGTGCGCGAATCGTGTGGAACGACAAGTCCGAACGCTTTTCGGTCACGGGCTATGTCGACAATCTCGAAAACAATGATGTTGCCGCCGACAAGGAGACGAACCCGTCGTTCGCGCTGTTCCTGCCGCGCGGCACCTATCTGGCGCCGCGCACCTGGGGCGTGCGATTCGCGGCGACCTTCTGATATGACGTTTTTGATCGAACCCGCTGTGCCGCTTGCGACGTCCGCTGCGCGCGCGGCGGGCTTCTGTCCCGACGCGCTCGGCCGCATCGATCGTTTCTATGGCGAGATGGTCAGGGGCGGGTTGATGCCCAACATGGCCTATGCGCTGGCGCGCAAGGGTCAGGTCTTCGCGCGCGGACATATGGGCTGGGCCGATCGCGAGACCGGCCGGCCGATAGAGGCCGACAGCATCTACCGGCTGCTATCGCTGACCAAGGCCTATTCGGGGGTCGCGGCGATGATTCTCGTCGAGGCGGGGCAGATCCGTCTCGACGATCCGGTCGCCGACTATATTCCCGCCTTCGCGAACATGAAGGTCTGGACCGAGACCGGGCTGGTTCCGGCCGGGACGCCGACCACGATCGACCACCTCGTCACGCATATGTCGGGACTGACCTCGGGCTTCTTCGCGGGGCGCGTCCCCGATCTCTATCTTGCGAACGGCCTGCAGGAAGGGACACGCGAGGCGCAGCAGCCGACGCTCGCGGAGTATGTCGACAAGCTGGCGTCATTGCCCCTGATCGCCGAACCCGGCACGGCGTGGAACTACAGCGAGGGACTCGCGGTCCTCGGCCGGATCGTCGAGATCGTCAGCGGGATGCGCTATGCCGATTTTCTGAAGACGCATCTCTTAGATCCGATCGGCGCCACAGACACGGGCTTTTTCGTGCCGGACGACCAGCAGCACCGGCTGGTCAAGCTCTACGCTGCGCAGCCCTTCACCGGCGGGCTCGAAGAATGTACGACGATGCGTTTTCCGCGGGCGGGCGGTCCGACCTTCCATCCACTCGACGTGACGCGGCAGCCGGGCGCTGACCTTGGCGGCGCGGGGCTTGCGGGAACGGTCGACGACGTGCTGCGCTTTGCTATGATGCTCGCCGGAAAGGGCGCACTCGGCGAGGCGCGCGTATTGAAGCCCGAAAGCGTCGCCGAACTCCGCCGCGGGCGCGTCATCGACCGGCTCGGCAGACATGCCATGATGAAGATGCCGCTCGACGAACGCGCCATCGGCCTCGACATGGGGATGGGCGTTGTCGTCGTGCGTGAGCCCGAGCTTGCATCCTACGCAGGCGGAAAGGGAAGCTTCAGCTTCGGCGGCTCGGCGGGAACACGCTTCTGGGTCGATCCCGAACTCGAGCTCGCGGCGGTCTTCTTCACCCAGACGATCAGTTCGCCCGCGCCCTATTTTGCGCCCTTCTCGCGCTTCGTTTATGATGCCTTGCGTGCGGGGAGCGCGCGATGACCACACCCGATCTCCCCATGGAAAAGGTTGCCACGATGGTTCCGGCTCAGGCAGGCGGCCACCGCTATGCGCTAGCTCTGCTGCTCGCCGCGAGCACGCTCAGCGCCGTCGATCGCCAGATCCTCAACGTCCTCGTCGAACCGATCCGCCGCGAGCTGCTGCTTTCGGATACCGAGATCGGGCTGATGACCGGGCTCGCCTTCGCGCTCTTCTATGCAACGATGGCGCTGCCGCTCGCGCGGCTCGCCGAGCGGATGCGGCGGCCGCTGCTACTCGGCGGCTGCATGGCGCTATGGAGCCTGTTCACGATGGTCTGCGGCGCGGCGCAGAGCTTTGTCCAGCTGTTCGTGGCGCGCGTCCTTGTCGGGGTCGGCGAGGCGGGGAGCGGCCCCGCGTCGCATGCGCTCGTCACCGACATAACGCCCCCCGAAAAGCGCGCCCGCGCGCTCGCGCTCGTCGGTTCGGGCCAGCCGCTCGGGGCGCTGATCGGTCTTGCGTGCGGCGGGATTGCGGCCGACGCTTTCGGCTGGCGCTGGGCCTTTGTGCTCGCGGGTCTCCCCGGTATCGTGCTCGCGGTGCTGATGCTGTTCACGCTGCGCGATCCGCGGCCCGCGGCCGGCGCCGACGATGCGGTGCCGTCGGCGCGCGAGGCGCTCGGCGTGCTCGCGAGCAAGTTCAGCTTCTGGATGTTCGTGGCAGGCTCGTCATTCGTTTCGACGACGACGCTTGCTTTCGGTGCCTTCTTCGGTTCGCTCCTGATCCGCAATCATGCCGCCGAGCTCGAGGCCATGGCAGCAACCGTCAGCCCGGGCCTCGGCGCGACGAGCGTCGTCGGCGCCATGCTCGCCCTCGCGTTCGGAGCAGCCGGCGCGTTGGGGGTTATCGTCGGCGGAATGATCACCGACCGGCTGCGCGCCCGGGACCCCGCCGCCTACCTCGGCGTCCCCGCGCTGGCTTCGCTTGCGAGCACCCCTTGCTTCGTCGCCGCAGCGATGATCGCCGCGCCGCTCACCGCGCTCGGCTTCCTCTCGCTCGGGATCGTCATATCGAGCTTCGCGATGGCGCCGGTGCTCGCGGGCGCGCAGAGCATCGTGCCGGTTCGGATGCGCGCGACGACCTCGGCCGTGCTGTTCCTGATCGTCAATTTCGTCGCGCTCGGGGTCGGCCCGCTCAGCGTCGGCATCCTCAGCGACGCGATCGGCGGCAGCGATGGCTTGCGCCTCGCGCTCGCCTGGTCGGCGATCGGCGGGCCGCTCGCGGCGATCGCCTTCTGGGCGGGGCGCCCCGCGCTCGTCCGCGACATCGAAGGCTGACCGCTTTGGCAAAAAGCGTCGGGTGATTGGCGTGGCGGCGGCAGCGCCGGCGAGCCAGCTTTCCAAATATAGCGTCGGCCCGGATGTGCGGCGCAATGGGAGACGATACGTGACTGTCAAATGGAATCCGTCGATATCGACGGCGCCCGCAAGTTATCCGCATCTCGAAAATGCGAAGATCAAGGGGCATTGCGACACGCGCTTCGAACCGGTGTGGCAAGCGCTCGAGTTCAGCTTCGCGATGGGCGAGGATGTGGGGGCGTCGGTCGCGGTCTTTGTCGATGGCGAACCGGTCGTCGACATCTGGGGCGGCTATTTCGACGCCGACTTCGACCGGCCGTGGGATCGCGACACGATCATCACCACCCATTCGACGACGAAGACGATGACCGCGATGGCGGCGCTCGTCCTGGCCGACAGCGGCGAACTCGATCTCGACGCGCCAGTCGCGAAATATTGGCCCGAATTCGCGGCCGAAGGAAAGGGCGAGATTCCCGTTCGCTGGCTGCTCGGCCATACGTCGGGCCTCGCCGGCTGGACCGAGGACGTCAGCTGGGCCGACGTCTATGACCTTGAAAAAAGCACGGCGCTGCTTGCTGCGCAGGCGCCCTGGTGGAAACCGGGTACTGCGTCGGGCTATCACGGGATTACGCAGGGGCATCTCATCAGCGGGGTGATCGAACGTATCACCGGCAAGACGCTCGGCCGCTATTTCGCGGACCATGTCGCGGGGCCGCTCGGTGCGGACTATCATATCGGGATCGATGCCAGCGAGGATCATCGCATCGCCAGCTTCGTCCAGGCGACACCCAAGCAATTGCCATCGGGCAATCCGATCGCCGAGCGCGTCGGACTCAATCCGGTCCTCAACCCCAGACTCTCGACGACGAGTGACTGGCGACGCGCCGAAATCGGCGCTGCGAACGGGCAGGGGAACGCGCGGTCGGTCGCGACGGTCCATTCGGCGCTCGCCTGCGGCGGCGCCAACGGCGTCACGCTGTTGTCCGATGCCGGGCGCTTGCGGGCGCTCGAAGTGCAGGCCGACGGCATCGATCTGCTCCTTGGATTGCCGGTCAAATGGGGCATGGGCTTTGCGCTCGAATCGCCGCTGCGCCAGAATCGTCCGGGGCACCGCGTCGCCTATTGGGGCGGCCAGGGCGGCTCGTCCTGCCTTGTCGATTTTGATGAGCGCATGTCGGTGGCTTTCGTGATGAACCGTTTCGTCGAAGGCCTCAATGAATCGGTCCGCAGTAACCGCATCATCGATGCGGCGTATCAGAGCCTGGGGCGCTGACGTGAGCGACCTGCTTCCGATCGGCGATGTTCCCGGCCACTATGCGCGCCAGTTCGGCCCCGATCGCTGGGCGCTCGAACATAATGGCGAGGTCATGACATGGGCCGAGCTCGAACGGCGCGCGAACCGCCGCGCCTGGGCGCTTGCCGCGCAAGGAGTCCGCGACGACGATATCGTCATGCTGTCGCTGCCGAACGGCAATGCGCTGTACGAGCTGACCTTCGCGATCTGGAAATGCGGCGCGACGCCGTGCGTCGTCTCGTCGAAGCTGCCGCTGGCCGAGATCAAGGCGATCGTCGCGCTTGCGCGGCCGCGGATGATCATCGCGGCCGATGCGGCACTCGCCGTGGCGATCGAGGCCATGCCCGTATCCTTCGGTCTCGACGGCGGCTGCGACCTTCCGTTTCCGACGCGCGTCCCCAAACATTGGAAGGCGATGCCCTCGGGCGGATCGACGGGCCGACCAAAGATCATTGTCGATCATCAGCCCGGCGTCGTCGACCTGTCGGTCGCGGCGACGATGGGACTGCCCGAGGGCAAGGTCGTGCTGAACCCCGGCCCGTGCCACCACAATGCGCCCTTTGCTTTCTCGCACATCGCGCTGGGACGCGGGAACAGCCTTGTCGGCATGAGCAAATTCGACGCGGCGCAGGCGCTCGCACTGATCGAATCGCACAAGGTTGCGTGGGTCGTTTTCGTCCCGACGATGATGAACCGCATCTCGAAGCTGCCCGGCGACATCCGCGCGCGCGCCGATGTGTCGTCGCTCGAACGCGTCTGGCACATGGCCGCGCCGATGCCGCCCTGGCTGAAGCAGGAATGGATCGAGTGGATCGGGCCCGAAAAGATCTGGGAATATTATGGTGGTACCGAACGCCAGGGGGCGACGGTGATCAGCGGCGAGGAATGGCTGGCGCATCGCGGCTCGGTAGGCCGCGCCGTCGAGTGCGAGATTTGCATTCTCGGTGAGGATGGGCAGCCGGTGCCGCAGGGCGAGATTGGCGAGATATTTCTCCTCCCGCCCGGTGGTCTGGGGTCGACCTATCACTATCTCGGCGCCGCCGCGAAGCAGGCGGCGGGAGGCTATGAATCGATCGGCGACCATGGCTGGCTCGACGAAGAAGGCTATCTCTATCTCGCCGACCGGCGCACCGACATGATCGTTTCGGGCGGCGCGAACATCTATCCGGCCGAGATCGAAAATGCGTTGATGGAATATCCGGGCGTCGAATGCGCGGTCGTGATCGGCCTGCCCGACGACGATATGGGCGCGCGCGTTCATGCGATCGTGCGTCCCGACCCCGCCGCGCGTCGGACGCCAAACGCGGACGCGCTGCTCGCATTCCTTGGCGACCGGCTGGTGCGCTACAAGATGCCGCGCTCGATTGAATTCACCGCCGAGGAATTACGCGACGATGCCGGCAAGGTGCGGCGGAGCGCGCTTCGCGAAGCGCGGATCGCAGCGACGGTTATCGCCTGACCGCGCGGTGGCCCGGCTGGGGGCGTTCGGCGGCGGCGCGGAATAGAGCGGCCAGCTGCGCCGCATCGCGTTCGCTGTCCCAATGGGACCCCGGGGCGATGTTGAGCCGCGTGACCAGATAGCCGAGATGAAGGCTGAGGAAAGAGCGCGCGAGAAAAGCGGTGTCGGCATCGGCCGCAATCGCCCCGTCCGCTTTGAGCCTGTCGAGACAAGCGACAAGCGGTCGCCACAGGCGCGACAGCCACACCGGGCAGTAGCGCGCCTTGAAGGTCGGATTCTGAAGGATTTCGACCAGGAACATGCGGCCGGCGTCCGATCCCGTACCCTGCGCCTTCGCGCGCTCGACGATCACCGCCCGGTTCCACTGCTCGAAGTCGTCCCACGTGCGTGGCGGGTCGGTCTCAAGCTGCACGAACAGCGACTGGTCGAGTTGTTCGATCGCGACGCGGTCGAGCACTTCGGTGAGCAGCCCTTCCTTGCTGCCGAACTGCTTGAACAATGTGCGTTCGGTGCTGTTCGCGCGCTCGGCGATCTCGCGCGTCGTCATCCCCGCGAGTCCCTTCTCGACGAGCAGCTTTGCCGCCGCCTGGATCAGCGCCGCGCGCTTCGCATCGCCCCTTTTCATCGTTTCGGTCACGTCGAATTCCAAAAGTATAGTGAACACTTTACATCTAGCGCGAATCAATGTATAGCGTCCACTATACATTATGCGTTCAGGAGAAAAATCCGATGTTTGCCGCCGCCGAATGGAAGCCGCACCCGGCCGAAGCTGTCACCGAAACGGTTGATGCCACGATCAAGGCACGCCATGCGGTGCGCCGCTTCCGCAAGGATCCGGTGCCGACCCGGATGATCCGCGACATTCTCGATGTCGCGCGCTTCGCGCCGAGCGGGACGAACATCCAGCCTTGGCGGGCCTGGGTTGTCACCGGCGACGCGCGCGAGCGCCTCTGCGCCGCGACGCTCGAGGCGCTGCTCGCCAGCGGACCGCAGCCGCAGGAAGACGAGTATAAATATTATCCCGCCGAGTTTCCCGAGGCGAATCTGGCCCGCCGTATGGCGTTCGGCGCTGCCTTCGGCGCGGCGATGGGCCTCGCGCATGACGACATGAAAGGCCGGATGCAGCAGATGGCGCGGCAGTTCACCTTCTTCGACGCGCCAGTCGGGATCATCTTCACGATGGACCAGAAGCTCGAGCATGGCAGCTTCCTCGATTATGGCTGCTTCCTGCAGAGCATCATGATCGCGGCGAAGGCGCGCGGGCTCGATACCTGCGCGCAGCAGAGCTGGTGCCAGTTCCACCGCGTGATCCGCACCGAACTCGGTATTCCCGAAAGCGAGATGCTCGTCTGCGGGATGTCGCTCGGCTGGGCCGACGAAGCCGCGCCCGAAAACAATCTTGATCTGGGCCGCGCCCCGGTCGAGGATTTCGCCACCTTCTGCGAATAGGACGAGACTCGAATGCCTGCCGAAGCTCTGGGACTGCTCACATATCGCGGTGTCGTCTATCCATGGCATTGCGACCAGATGGGCCATATGAACGTCATGTGGTACACGGGCAAATTCGACGAAGCGACGTGGAACCTCTTTGCCGAACTGGGGCTGACGCAGGCCTATCTTGCCCAGAATGGACGCGGGATGGCGGCGGTCGAACAGACGACGCGATATCTGCGAGAGCTGGTTGCGGGTGACACGGTCACCATCACCTCGCGCCTCGTCGAGGTGCGCGAAAAGGTGCTGCGCTTCGAGCATTCGATGGTCCGGACGACCGACGGCATCCTCGCGGCGACATCGGCGATCACCGGGGTTCACCTCGACACGGCGCTACGCAAGGCGTGCGCCTTCGAAGAGGATATTCGTCGCCGCGCGGCAGCGATGGCCCGATCGCACACAGCCGATCCGGTGTAGAAGGAGACGAAGATGACGCCCCCACCCATCGGTTTGTCGTTCCGGTCGACGATCATGGTCGACGCAAGGCTGACGGTGCCGCAAATCCCGCTGCCGCTCGGCGTCATGGCGAACATGCCGCCGGTCTTTGCGACCGCCTATATGATCGCCTTTATCGAGGCGACCTGCATCGAGGCGCTGGCGCCCTATCTGGGCGAGGGCGAGGCGACGGTGGGCACGCATGTCGATATCAGTCACGCCGCGGCGACGCCGGTTGGCATGCGTGTGACCGCCGAGGTGGTGCTCGAAGCCCTCGAACGGCGCAAGCTTCGCTTCCGGGTTTGTTGTTCCGATGAAGCCCATCTGATCGGCGAAGGGTTTCACGAGCGCGCCGTCATCGACGCGGCCGCCTTCACGGCCCGGACTGCGGCAAAGCTGGCGTCGATCGGGGTGACGGGATAAGAGGGGGCGCTGGATTATCGGGCGTTGCATCATGCGCGGAGTGATCCTGTTTGCGTTGGTTCTGGCTGGACTTCTCGTCCGGCCGGCAGCCGCGCAGCCATCGGCTTATGCGGATATCTTGCTTCTCGACTCGGTGCTCGACGCCGATGGACAGCCGCTGGTGCGCGCTGCACCCGATGGACGATCGCTTCCCGTGCTTCGCCCGCTCGCCGAATCGGGTCTGTCGCGCGCGGCCTTCGCCCGGCTCGACCAGGGGGTCGCATCGATTCTTCCCGCGCTGCACGCGAAAGCTCGCGCGGTATCGGGCGACAAACTCGTCTGCCCCGCTATCGGACCGCGCTTTCTTATCCATTTCACCCCCGACGACGGCGGTTTCGCGAGGCAGGGTTTCTGGTTCGTCGGTCCCGACGGCAAACAGAGCCTGTGTGACGATTATTATATCGACCTCACCGTCGACCAGCGATCACTCGATAATGGCGAGTTCGAGGAGGTGCTTGCGCATGAATCCGCGCATGTCCTGCTCCGCCGCATGCTGGGTCCGCAGCCGCCGACGCCGTCGGGCAAATTTCATTCGGTCATCGCGATCACCGACTCGCTCACGGCGTTCGACGAAGGCATGGGCATCCACATGCAATCGATCGCGGCCCGTTTCACGACCACCCCGGGCTTTCGCGCGCGCATGGCCGGAATCGGGGTCGATCCGGCCGCGGAAAGCTGGTTCAGCCGCCGTGAAACCTGGTTGCGACACGCCTGGATCGGCGCCAACCAGCTGGTTTTTGCCAAATTGCCGCCCCCGGCCGCCGACCCCTATGAACGCTGGCGTGCGGACGAACGGTCCACCGCGCTCGATTACTGCCGGCTACGGATGGGCGATGAACTGATCGCGTCCGAAGGCTTTGTCGCCTCGTTCGTCTTTCGGTGGATGGCGTCCGGGCTTGGCGAAGACGCGACGCTCGCCGATATCCGCCGGGCCTATGACAAGCTCGTCGACGCGCTCGCACGGCAGCGCTCCTGGTCCGCAGGGGAGCGCCCCGTCATTGCATTCATCGACAGCTGGATCGCGGCCTATCCGGGCGATCGCAACCGAATGATCGCCCTGTTCGTCGACATGACGCACGGCGCGACCGCGTCGCTTGCCCTGCGCCATCAGACCGAAGCTGCCGCGTGCAAGGGATCGGTCGGCGATATCGAAGCGTTCGGGGCCGATCTCGGGGCACTTCGGAAGGCTCGTCGCGCGTTGGTCGACGATATCGTGGCAGGCAAGGCGGGGATTGCAGATGCGATCGGTCCACAGTTGTGGGTCGCCGCGCCCGACACGAAAATCGCCGTCGCACCCTGGTCACCCGACCGGGTGGAACCGCTGACGCTCGACTTGAACACGGCGAGCGAGCCCGCGCTGGCGCTGATGTTCGGCGGCGGAATTGACGGCGTGCGGGTCGTCGCGGAACGGCAGGCCAATGGGCCGTTTCGTGATCTCGCCGATCTTTCGCGGCGCGCCGGCCTCGATCGGCACCAGGCGGCCCGGATCGATGCCGCGGCGCGCGCCTTCGCTGCTCTTCCCGGCTTTGCGCGCGACTAGGGTCAGGACCCTAATCGCCGGCGAGCGCCTCGATCAACCGGTCGATGTCGGCTTCGGTCACATGCAGATGCGGGGCGATCCGGATCGCATCGCCGCGCTGGCTGACATGGATGTTGCGCGCACGCAGAAGCCCGATCAGGTCCTGCGGGTCTCCGGCAACCGACAAGCCAAGGATGTGCCGGCTGCGGAAGTGCGGGGCCAATATTTCGTAGCCGAGCGGCGCGACGGCGGCCGCGATCCGGTCGGTGATCGCGCCCAATCGCGCCACGATACCCGCAATCCCCCATTGTTCGATCTGACGAAGCGCCGCAATCGCGCCCGGCAACACGGTCGTCACACAGGTCTCGCCGACGTCGTACCGCCGCGCGCCGGAGCGATACTCGGCGCAATAATCGGCGAGGCGCGTGAAATCCTGCGCATTGCTTCGCGCCAGCCAGCTTTCCTCGAGCGGACGTTCGCCGTGCCAACGCGGATCGACGTAGAGCAGCGAAAAGCCATAGGGGCAAAGCAGCCATTTATAGCCTGCCGCAACCATGAAGTCGGGCCGTACGGCAGCGAGTTCGAGCGGCGCCGCGCCGAGCGACTGGGTGACGTCTAGAACGAGGACCGTGCCGTTCGCGCGGCATGCCGCGCCGATCGCGACGAGGTCGAAGGTGGCGCCGTCGGTCCAGTGACACGCCGAGAGTGCGGCGATACGGACCGACGGATCGAGTGCGGCGAGCACCGCCCGCGTCCAGTCGCCATCGGCCGGACGCCCGGCGGTCCGGATGGCCGCGCCGCGCTCGGCGGCGATCCGCTGCCAGGGGAATATATTCGACGGGAATTCCTGCGCGGCCACCAGGATATGGTCGCCCGCTTGCAACCCCGGCTCGAGAATGCGCGCGGCAGTGCTGATGCCATAAATTGCGGCGGGCACGATGGCGAAATTCTCAGCGGCGGTGCCGAAGAGCGCCGCGGAGACGTCGCGCAGGGTTTCGGCATCGGCGAAGAAATCCGCGGGAGCGCGCTCCCAAGGCCGCAACTTCGCGCCTGCCGCGCATACGAGCGCGTCGCGCGAAGCGCGGAGCAGCGGCGCATTATACGCGGTGTTGAAATAGGCGACATCGTCGGGGATGTCGAAAAGGGCGCGACAGGAGAGATTCGGCATGCACGATGCTCTAGCAGTCCCGTCCGGTATGCGCAGCGAACCATTGCTTGGGCCGATCAAAGCCAGAATTTGCGTTCACGGTATGCCCGTTTGCGAAACTGTTCGCCGGATGACTTTAGGGTAACATGATACGCGAATCATGCTTCCGCGTAACTTGATTTCGACCCCTGATGCTCTATTGCCAAGGCGTGCAGGGTGATCCAGACAATTACATCAGCCTCCTTTCGGCCGCGCAAATTGAAACGTTGCGGCATGTTTTCGAGCACAAAAATTCCAAGGAAATCGCTCGCATTATGGATGTTTCGCCGCATACGGTCGACGAGCGCGTGCGGCGCGCCCTAAAAAAACTTAATGTTTCCAACAGAATAGAGGCCGCGACGATCCTGGCTCGTAACGGTGTATTCGACCAGGTTACGCCATATCAGCCTTTGACATATCAATTGTTCGACCTAGGCGATGCCGTCCCCGCCGATGAAGCCGGTGCGGGGCGCAGTTCGATCCGGCGGCTTTTCGACATCGGTTCGCCATTTCCTACCGCGTCCCAGCCGGCCAACCGGCACGGGTTGATGGAAAGGATTATCTGGCCGATCCTGATCGCCTTCGCGACCATATTGGCATTTTCCGCTCTCTATTCGATCCTTGTTGGTCTTGGTCGTGTTTTGACCTGAATGCTGCGGGGGGGAAACCGTCGGCATTCGCTTTCAAGGACCGAAGACATGCTGAACGAACGACTTTCCGCGGCGAAGAAGATCGCCTCCGAACTCCACCAGGCCGAAGACGCCATCGACGAAACGATGATCCGCATCGCCCAGCTCGCGGCGACGCTACCGACCGCACGGCGCGATATCAACATGTCGGCGATCGTCGGCCAGGAAGCGATGGCGAAGGTTGCCAATGCGCTGGCCGCCGCGGGCGAGGTTCGCCAGCTGCTGACCGACGCGCACATCGCGCTCACCGCGACGCAGAAGCAGGTAGGCCTTGGCACGCGCATGTTCGGTGCCGGCGTCAAGCCGCCCGAAGCGTCGCTCGTCGAGGCAGGTGAAGATCGCGGCATGGCCGAGATCGCGCACTTCCCGCTGGCGAAGGCTTCCTGAGCAACTGGGTGGACCAAACCACATGTGGACCGTGGCGATTTATTATGGGGTTCTGCTGCTCACGGTGGCCGTCGCGATGTGGCGCGGCGGCCCCCTGGAACGCTGGGCAGCGTACACCGCATTGCTCGCCTCGGTCTGCACCACCGTTCTGGCACCGAAACCGAACTGGTCGCATATTGAATATAGTATCTTCGCGATAGACGTCGTCGCCTTGGCGAGCTTCTGGGTCATCGCGTTGAAAACGCAGCGTTTCTGGCCCTATTGGATAACCGGATGGCAGTTGATCGCCATTTTCGGTCATGTCCAGAAGCTGATGTTTTCGGAGATATTGGCGCGTCCCTACGCGCTGCTTTCAATGTATATCTCTTACCCGATCCTTTTTGTCATTCTGTACGCATCGGGTTCGACCAGACGGAGAGAGGATACCAGGGCTCGAATTTAGTGCCCGAGGGGTCTTGATACATGCAGCAATTCTCGAATCAGGAAATTGCGGAAATACGCTCGCGCATCGACCAGATTCACGACATGCTGGCGAAGGGTGGCGACGAGCAGGCGCAAGCGGCGGTTTCAGGCTTCGTCCTGCCGACAGCCGAGGCGCAGCCGCGGCTGGTCGACCAGCTCGCGCTCAGCATCCAGGTCCGGCGAATGCGACGGACGCACTTCGGCACCGCGCAAATGTCCGGGCCGACGTGGGACATGATGCTCGACCTCATGCTCGCCAACGCGAACGGCCGCACGCTCAGCGCCAGCGACCTCGCGACCGGCGCGGGCGTTCCCCTGTCGTCGGGGCTGCGGATGATCGCGACGCTCGAAGCGCAGGGTCTCGTCAAACGGTCGATCGACGAGCGCGATCGTCGTCGATCGCTCGTCCGCCTGACCGAGGCAGGCACCGAGAAGATGGCGAGCTATTTCGAGAAATTCGGTACGGCGATGCGCAACGGGTACACCCGCGCCGCGTGATTGCCGGGGTGAGGTTGGCGGCACACCCCTCCCGCCGCCGGCCTCATTCGGTCATGTCGCGCATCATCCGTTCGATCTTCGCCATCGCATCGCGTTTGATCTGGCAGACGCGTGCCGCGCTGACGTCGAGCGTCAGCCCGATCTCCTGCAGATTCAGCTCTTCGAAGAAATAGAGCTGCAGGATCAGCTGTTCGCGCTCGCCAAGCCGGCCGACGCATAATTGCAATGCCCTGAGCAGGCCGTCCTGCTCGATCGCTTCACCGGCGCCCGGCCGGTCGTCGGCAAAGAGGAAGCTCCCCTCGTCGACGAGCTCGTCGAGCGACGTCGAGCGGCCGTGCGTCGCGCTCTTTTCCAGTGCGAAATAGTCCTCGGCCGAGAGACCGAACGCCTCGGCCATCTCCGCCGCCGTTGGCGCGCGCATCAGCTTCTGTTCGAGCGTGGCGCGCGTCTGCTGCAATCGCCGCGCCGCCGCCATCGCCGAACGCCCGACATCGGCCTCGCGCCGCTGCTGGTCGATCATCGCGCCGCGAATGCGCGTAGTGGCATAGGTGGTGAAGGCGAAGCCGCGCTCCTCATAGGTCCGGCTCGCCTCGATCAGGGCCATCAGGCCGACTTGGATCAGATCCTCAAGGTCACTCGTGCGCGACACGCGCGAATGCACCTGCCAGGCGATCTTGCGCACCAGCGGCGCATATTCCTCGATCAGCGTCTCGGCGCTCTCGCCATAACCGCCGAGGCGCGGAGCGCGGGCCTTGGCCGCCGCAAATTGATCGGCGGGCTCAGTTTTCATGGGGCTCGTCCTTCATCTGGGCATCGGGAGCGTTCAGGCGCGGGACTTCGGCGCCGATCGTCGCGACGATCTCGGTCGCCTTGTTTGCCGGGATCTCGAGGTATGAAATGACCGCGACGTCGGGGAAGGTCGCTCGTACCAGCCGTGACAGCGCCGAACGGCAGAGCGGCGAGGCGACGAGCGCAAAACTGCGTGTCGAAAGCAGCAGCGGTTCGACCGCGTCGCCGATCTGTTCGATGATCTTCATCGCCATGCCATGCTCGAACGGCCATTCGGCACCCGGATTCGCGCGCACCGCCTGGTTCAGCAGCACCTCGATCTCGGGGGCGAAGGTCACCACGGGCAGCGGTATCCGGCTGGGCACGATCGTCTGGACGATCAGCGCGCCGATGCGCTGGCGCACCGCCTCGATCAGGTCGGCATCGCCCAGTTGCTGGCCGGCGATCGCCACCATCGCCTCGGCTATCTTGCGGAAGTCGCGTAGCGGGATGCGCTCGACGAGCAGCGCCTTGCACAGCGCGGCGACGCGCGGCAGCGCATAGCCCTGCGGGCTCAGGCTCTGCGCGAGCTGTGGATAATGCGCCTTCAGATTGTCGATCAACGCCTGCGCATCGTCGAGCCCGAACAGCTCGGACGCCGAGGCGACGATGCTGTTGTTGAGGTGCGTCGCGACGACCGTCGACGGATCGACGACGGTATAGCCCGCGGCGATCGCGTCATTCTGCGACGCCTTGGGAATCCACAGCGCGTCGAGCCCGAAGGTGGGATCCTTGCACGGTCGGCCGGGTACCGTGGTGACGAGGTCGCCGGCGTCAAGCGCGAGCATCTCATTGGGATAGACCTCGTCCTCGCCGACGATCACCCCGGCAACCGCGATGCGATAGGCGTTGCCCGGCAGCGACAGGTCGTCGGTGACCTTCACCGGCGGGATCACGAAACCCAGCTCCTTCGACAGCTGGCGACGGATACCGGTGATGCGGGTCATCAGCGGCGCGCCCTTGCGCTCGTCGACGAGCGCAACGAGCGCATAGCCGATTTCGAGCTGGCACGGCCCGACGTCGCTGACGTCCGCCCATTCGATATGGTGCGGGTCGGGCGCGGGCGCGGCGGGCGGCGGAGCTGCTTCGGCGACCTGTGCGGCCTTGCGCAGCTGCCAGCCGATCGTGCCGGCGATGGCCGAGGCGGGGAGGATCAGCAACTGCGGCATCGCGGGGACGAGGCCGAGCACGAAAAGCACGCCGCTCACCGCGAACCACACATGCGGCGAAGCGAACTGGCTGCCGATCTGGCCCGACAGATCGTGCGGTGACGAAACGCGGGTGACGATCGCCGCGGCGGCGATCGAGAGGAGCAGCGCGGGAATCTGCGCGACGAGTGCATCGCCGATCGCGAGCGTGACATAGGTGCTGCCGGCCTCGGAGAAGGAGAGGCCGTGGCTGAAAATGCCGAGGATCAACCCGCCGACGATATTGACGAACAGGATCAGCAAGCCGGCAACGGCGTCGCCCTTCACGAATTTCGAGGCGCCGTCCATCGAGCCGTAGAAGTCGGCTTCGGTCGCCACTTCCTGCCGGCGCGCCTTCGCTTCGTCGGGGGTGAGCAGGCCGGCATTGAGGTCGGCGTCGATCGCCATCTGCTTGCCGGGCAAGGCGTCGAGGGTGAAGCGTGCCGACACTTCGGAGACACGGCCCGCACCCTTGGTAATGACCACCAGGTTGATGATCATCAGCACGAAAAAGACGAACAGCCCGACGACATAGTCGCCGCCGATCAGCACTTGGCCGAACGCCTCGATGACATGTCCCGCCGATGCCGTACCCTGGTGTCCGTGAACGAGCACCACGCGCGTCGAGGCGACGTTCAGCGACAGGCGGAACAGCGTCGCGAGCAGCAGCACGGTCGGAAAGGACGAGAAATCGAGTGGTTTCGACGCCTGCATCGCCACCATCAGGATCGCGAGGCTGAGCATGATGTTGGCGACGAAACTGATATCGAGCAGGATCGGCGATACCGGGATCACCATCAGCGCGACGAGAATCAACATCGCCGCGGGCAAGGCCGCGGCGCCCGCGATGCGGGGCCAGTTGCCGAGTTTCAGGTCGCCCATCAGGCGCCCCCCCCCAGCGAGGCGAGGCGGCGATACGCGCTCGCGGCGAAGTCCATCGACAATTTCTTCGGCATGGGCTGGATATCCATCATCGGGAGCGGCGGGCGCCCGCCGCCATTGGCGCCGCTGGCGCTCGCCATCTGCATGCGCCAGCCGGACGTCGGAGCGGGCGGGCCCGGCATCATGCCGGCGCCGCCATCGGCTTCGAGCTTGGCGCGGAAGAATTCGCGGATTTCACCGAGGCTGCGCATACTGCCGTCGGCGTTGTAGAAGACCGGGCGGTTGGCTGCTGCGGCGTCGGGCAACATCGTCGCGCCGGGCTGGTCGGGATTGTCGCTCCACGCGCCGAGGAAGCGGGCGGCGCCCGCGCTCCCCAGAAAATGCGCAAGATAAAGGTCGACCGGCTCGGCGGCGCGCCCGGTGCGGCTTTCGATATAGTCCTGATTGTCGGAGGTCAGTGCCGCCGCCATGTTCGACGCGGCAACAGGGTCGTCGCGCAGACCGAGGATCTGGTCGCGCAGCATCGGGTCGGCAATGCTGAACCGCCCCGATGCATCCTTACCGATCGCATTCGCGGCCCAGCCGAGCCCATGGTTGGCGCCGTGGCGATGCAAAGTCGCGAGCCAGGTCTGCCTGGTGAACTGGTACAGCCCGCGCGCCGACGAGGTCGGTGCCTTGGCGGTCGGGTTGAAACGGCTTTCAACCCGCGCGACATCGACCAGATAGTCGAAATCGACCCCGGTTCGCGCCGATGCATTCTGCACGGCATCCAGGACGGGAACTGCGCCGGGCGCCCCGGAAACGGGGGCAGGTGTCGCAGAAGGGTTGATCAGGTTCATGCCTTGGGTTCCGCTCTTTCAGGGAACCAAAAGCAATCATCGTGCCATTTTCCGGAAGCTGGGCGGAAAATGCGGTTTGTCAGTAGGTTAAGGCGAGCCCTCGAGGCCGGGTGCCGCGGATCGCATGGTTCATGTCAATCCTCTGACGCGTCCAGTCCTTGAGCAGGTTGATCCGCATCGCGGCGGCTTCGAGCTGCGCCAGCGTCCGGGTGATCAGCGTCCGCGCCTCGGCTTCGCTGCCCGCCGGGATCGCGGCGCCGCGAAACAGGATCACCGCCGTCGCCAGTTCCTCGGTCGCGGCGATGATCGCGCCGGCGTCCTGCCCGTCGAGCGCGCCGACCAGCAGGTCGAGCTTGGCCTGGACATCTTCGATCGGCATTATTCGGTGCGCCCCTGTGCATAGTTCAGCATCGCGAGCGCGATCGTCGCCGCGTCGACGCGGTAGCCGCCCTGGTTGATGGCGGTGCGCAGCGAGGCGACGCGTGCGCTGTCCACCGGCGGCGGCATCGATGCGAGGTCGCTCGCGATGCGGATCAGGCTCGCGCCCGCCAGCGCGTCGGGCGCGGCCGTGCGAAGCGGCGCCGCGCCAGCCGCAAGCGTGCTGTCTGCGATCTTGCGCACGGGGGCGGTGCGGCTGACGCCGCCCACCTGTCCGATCTTGCCGTCACTCGACATAGCAGCCTCCATCTGCCCCGCCCGAACGAACGGCGGATGCTTCTCACAAGGCTTTAACGGACGGCGCGTCCTGAGATTAAGGGGTGGTTACCGAAAAAATGAAAAAAGAAACCCGGCGTGTCGGAATGCCGACGCAGCCGGGCCAGTGGGACTTGGTCGTGTGAAGCGTGTCAGTCGGTCATCCGCGCGCGGCCGGGGCCCGTGACGACTGCGCTCAACATGTTTTTCGCGTCATTGCCGCGCAGCGCGATCGTCTCGCCAAGGCGGCCGTCCTGCGTCGCGATGGCCGAATAGCTGACCGTGAAAGTCTCGCTTTCGATCGTCACGCGGACATTGTCGCCGCGGCGGACGACGGGTGCCGTCGCCGCGGGGGCGGCAAAGCCTGCTTGCATGGGCGCCGCGCCCGCCGGACCGGTGAGCGGGACGCGCAGGCGCCATCCGAGCGGCGCACAGCGGACGGCGAGCGTCTGAACGTCGAGCGCGGTGACGGCAGGCTGTTCGGGGCAGCGCGCAAGCTTGATGCGGCGATCGATCGGCGCGGCGGCGCGTCCCATCGCATTGGCGACGGTCTGCGCGATCGCGTCGATGGGCTGCCAGTCCTGCATCGCCTGCTGTGCATGGGCAGCAGGAAGCGCGGTCAGGCTTGCAGCGAGGCAGGCGACGATCTTGCGGGTCATGGCGACAATCCTTGTTGGTCCAAAATTCCACGGAATCGAACTGCAGGATGCGTGCCAGTCGGGGTTTCCCGCGGAATTCCGCGTGGTGGCACGGCGCCACGTCAATCTTTTGACGAGCTGCCGTCCGGGGCCGCGGCGGATGATCGAGAGACCAGCACATATATTTGAAAAACAAAGGGAAATAGATTTTGGCACGGCGATTGCATCATGCCTTGGTGTTATTCCGCGTGCCCGCGCCGGCCGGCCAGCCCGTCCACTGCGGCAAGCAAGGGAAGATGATGATGGCAACCGAGAAGCTCTTTGGCCTGCACGCGACGGCGCTCCAGCTGCGCAGCCAGCGCATGATGATGCTCGCGTCGAACATCGCCAACGCCGCCACGCCCAACTACAAGGCGCGCGATCTCGACTTTTCGAAGGCGCTCGACCTTGCAAGCCAGGGCGCCTCGACCGACGGCGCGATCGCCTATCGCGTGCCCGTCCAGCCCTCGCTCGACGGCAACACCGTCGAGATGGCGACCGAACAGACCGCCTTCGCCGAGAATGCGCTCGCCTATCGCTCGAGCCTCTCCTTCCTCCAGGGCCGCGTCAACACGCTGACGCGCGCGATCAAGGGCGAATGACGATGAGCAATTTCTCGGTCTTCGACATTAGCGGGCGCGCCATGTCGGCGCAGCTCGTTCGCCTCAACACCACTGCGTCGAATCTCGCCAACGCGGGGACGGTCGCGGGCAGCGAGAAGGAAGCCTTCCGCTCGCTGAAACCCGTGTTCCGCACCGTGATGGACGCGCAGGGCCGCGCGACCGTGCAGGTCGACCAGGTCACGACGGGCAAGATGGCGCCCTCGAAGCGCCATGATCCGTCGAACCCGCTCGCCGACAAGGACGGCAATGTGTGGGAGGCGGCGGTCGATAGCGCCGCCGAGCTGGTCGAGATGGTCGAGACGGCGCGCCAGTATCAGAACAATGTCCAGGTCCTCGAAACCGCAAAGGGCCTGATCAACGAAACGCTGCGGTTGGGACAATAATCATGGCCGTCGATTCCATCCAGAACCAGTATCAGTCGTACACGCCGACCCAGCTCAAGGGGCAGCAACTCGACCAGAGCGACTTCCTGCGCCTGATGACGGCGCAGCTGTCGCAGCAGGACCCGTTCAACCCGGTCGATAACCAGGAGATGGTGGCGCAGATGGCGCAATTCTCCAGCCTCGCCGGGGTCAGCGAGACCAACACGGTGCTGAAGAGCATTTCCGAACAGCTCGCGGCACAGACCGCGCTGCTCAAGGACATCAAGGCCGCCCAGACACCCCCGGCGACGCCGCCGGCCACCCCGACCACCTAATCATTTCGCAGGAAGGATAAGTCCATGTCGTTCTATACTTCGCTTTCGGGCCTCAAGGGCGCCCAGACCGACATGTCGGTCATCTCGAACAATATCGCCAACGCCAACTCGATCGGCTTCAAGCGCAGCAAGGCGCAGTTCGGCGACATCTTCGCCTCGTCGCCGACGCAGTCGTCGAAAACCGTCGCGGGCCAGGGCCAGCGCCTGATCGGCATCACCCAGCAGTTCACCCAGGGGTCGTACGAGACGAGCGAAAAGACGCTCGACCTCGCGATCGTTGGCGAGGGGCTGTTCATCGTCAAGGGCGAGCCGCCGCGCAACCAGGTCACCTATACGCGGAACGGCGCTTTCTCGCCGCTGCCCGATGGCACCGTCATCGATTCGACCGGCCAGAAACTCCAGTTGCTTCCCGTCGATGCCGCGGGCAACGTCACCGACCGCACGCTCGCCGGCGCTTATGACTTCGTTCTGCCCGATGGTGCACCGAGCGATCCGACGGCCTCGCTGATCAACGTCTCGGTCGACCTCGACGGCCTCGTCACGGCGACCTTTGCGAACGGCGAAGACCAGGTGCTCGGCAAGGTCGCGATGGCGACTTTTCCCGCGATGGAGGGCCTGCGCCCCATCGGTGATGCGCATTGGCAGTCCACCGGCGAAAGCGGACCGCCGACGATCGATGCCGCGACCAACGGCCCGATGGGCACGATCCGCTCGGGGACGCTCGAACGCTCGAACGTCGATATCACCGAGGAGCTGGTGATGCTGATCGCAGCGCAGCGCAACTTCCAGGCGAACGCCAAGGCGATCGAGGGCGCTTCGACGCTGACCCAGACCGTCATCAACATGCGCACGTAAGACGCGCGACTGACCGCCCGCCGGGAGTATCCAGATGGACCGCCTCATCTACACCAGCCTGACCGCGATGCGGGGCAGCATGGCCCGGCAGACGGCGATCGCGAACAATCTCGCCAATGCCCAGACCCCGGGTTTCCGCGCCGACATGGCCGAGGCCCAGTCGCTGTGGCTGAAAGGCGAGGGGTTCGATACGCGCGCCGTCGCCTCGGAAGAGGTGCTCGGCGCCGACATGGCAGCGGGCACGATCACCCAGACCGGCCGCGATCTCGATGTCGCGGTACAGGGCGATGCGTTGCTCGTCGTTCAGGCGAAAAATGGCGAGGAAGCCTATACCCGCCGCGGCGACCTGCAGCTGTCGCCGAGCGGCCTTCTGACGACCGGCGACGGCAGCCCGGTACAGGGCGCGCAGGGGCCGATCACGATCCCGCCCGCCGACTCGATCAGCATCGATGCCGAGGGCCGGATCTGGGTCGTGCCGAACGGGGGCGACCCGCAGAATCCGCAGGAGGTCGACCGGCTGCGGCTCGCGACCCCGGCGGGTTCGGATGTCGTCAAGGGGATCGACGGGCTGTTCCGCGTGAAGGGAGGCGGGATTCTTCCCGACGACCCCGAGGCACGGCTCGTCACCCGCTCGATCGAAGGGTCGAACGTCGCCGCCACCACCGCGCTCGTCGAGATGATCGAGGCGAGCCGGAGCTGGGATACGCAGCTCAAGATGATCACCGACGCGCGCGACATGGACAGCGCGACGGCCAATCTGATGCAGCTGCCCCGTTAAGATGCAGTTGCCCCGTTAAGGAGAACAAAGATGAGCTTCGGTGCCCTTCACGTCGCGCGGACCGGTCTGGATGCCCAGGGCTTCCGGATGCAGGTGATCGCGAACAACCTCGCCAACGTCAACACGACGGGCTTCAAGCGCGACCGCGCGAGCTTCGAGACGCTGAGCTATCAGATGATGACGCAGCCGGGTGCGCCGTCGACCGCGGAAAACCGCTATGCGACCGGCCTCAACCTCGGCACCGGTGTCGCGCTCAGCGGCACCGCGCGGATCGATACGCAGGGCACGTTCGCGACGACGGGCAACGGCCTTGACGTCGCGATCGACGGTGCCGGCTATTTCCAGGTGCAGATGCCCGACGGGCGCATCGGCTACACCCGCGCCGGCAACTTCGGCCGCTCGCCCGACGGCACGATCGTGACCTCGGACGGCAAGCCGCTCCAGCCGCAAATCCAGATCCCCGAGGATGCGTCGAGCATCACCATCGGCGCCGACGGCACCGTGTCGGCGAGCGTCCCGGGACAGGAAGGCGCGACCGAGCTCGGCCGCATCGAGATCGCGCGCTTCTCCAACCCCGCGGGGCTGCAGGCGATCGGCAACAACCTGCTCGTCGAGACGCAGGCCTCGGGCGCGCCGCTGGTCGGCGGCGCCGGCGAGGAAGGCCGTGGCTCGCTGCGCGGCGGGATGCTCGAAGGATCGAACGTCAATGTCGTCGAGGAACTCGTCGACATGATCGAGACGCAGCGCGCCTATGAGGTCAATTCGAAGATGATCTCGGCCACCGACGAGATGATGAAAAATGCCGCGCAGACTCTCTAAACTCGGCCTGATCGCCTTGGCGCTTGTGGCGGCTCCGGCGGCCGCGAAGGACAAGGTCGCGCCCGACGCCTTTTCGGTGTCGATGCCCGCGCCGCCGCCCCCGCCGCCGTCGAATGGCGCGATCTTCCAGAGCGGTTACACCCCGCTCACCTCGGGCGGGCGCGCCGGGCAGGTCGGTGACATCATCACGATCCAGCTCGTCGAGCGCACCGCCGCGACGAAAAGCAACGCCGCCAACACCCAGCGCGACGGCAGCATCGGCCTGACGCCGCCGGCGACCGGCCCGTTCTCGCTGTTCGACCCGAGCGATGTCGGCGCGAGCGGCACACAGCAGTTCAAGGGCAAGGGCGACGCGTCGCAGTCGAACGCGCTGTCGGGCGAGGTCAGCGTGACCGTCGCCGCCGTCTATCCGAACGGCACGATGCTGGTGAAGGGCGAGAAGTTGCTGACGCTCAACCGCGGCGACGAGCGCGTGCAGATTTCGGGCATCGTCCGCGCGATCGACATCAGTCCCGACAACCGCGTCCTGTCGACGCGCGTCGCCAATGCCAACATCCGCTACGTGGGCAAGGGCGAGATCGCGCGCGCCAGCAAGCAAGGCTGGCTGCAGCGCTTCTTCTCGATCATCAGCCCGTTCTGAAAGAGGATAATCCAGTGACCAGGCGTCCGACCCTCATCACCTTCTTCCTGCTGCTTCTGGCGAGCCTCGGCTTTTCCGCGCCGGCGCAGGCCGAACGGATCAAGGACATGGGCCAGTTCCAGGGCCTGCGCGCGAACCAGCTCACCGGTTACGGCATCGTCGTCGGCCTCGCGGGGACGGGCGACGACAGCCTCGACTATTCGAGGCTGGGGATGAAGGGCGCGGTCTCGCGCTTCGGCCTGACGCTGCCCGCCGGGGTCAACCCGGCGCTCAAGAATGCCGCGGCGGTGATGATCACCGCCGAGCTGCCCGCTTTCTCGAAGCCCGGCCAGCGCCTCGACATCACCGTGTCGGCGATCGGCAAGGCGAAAAGTCTGCGCGGCGGCACGCTGGTGCTCGCGCCGCTCTATGGCGCCGACGGCCAGATTTACGCGATGGCGCAGGGCAATCTCGTCATCGGCGGGCTCGGCGTTGATGCCGCCGACGGATCGAAGCTGACGGTCAATGTGCCGTCGAGCGGCCGCATCGCCGGCGGCGCGACGGTCGAACGCGCGGTCGATACAGGGTTCACCGCGACCGACCAGCTGACCTTCAACCTCCACCAGTTCGACGCGACCAATGCAAAGCGCGTCACCGACGCGATCAATCAGGCGCTGCCGGGCTCGGCCGTCATGATCGACGGCGCCAGCATCGCGATCCGCGCCTCGGGTGGTGGCGACGAGCGGATGCGCCTGATGTCCCGAATCGAGAATCTCGACGTAATCCGCGCCGAACCGCCCGCGAAAGTCATTGTTAATGCCCGCACCGGAACGGTCGTTATCAACGGCGCGGTTCGTGTGGGGACCGCGGCGGTGACGCAGGGCAAGCTGACCGTCTCGATCAAGGAATCGCCGACGGTGGTGCAGCCCGCGCCGTTCAGCCGCGGCCAGACCGCGATCGAGCCGTCGAGCGAGATCGGTGTCGACCAGGAGTATCGCCCGGTGATGATGATCAAGCCCACGGCTTCGCTTTCGCAGCTCGTCGATGCGATCAACCGCATGGGCGTCCCTCCCGGCGACCTTGTCGCCATCCTCGAAGCGCTGAGCCAGGCCGGCGCGCTGACTGCGGAACTGGTGATCATATGACGACGCCCATTTCCTCCACCCGTGCGCCGACGCCCACGCCCGCCGCGGCCGGCGGCGGCGACGGCGGGCTGCGCAAGGCGGCCGAGGCTTTTGAGGCCGTGATCCTGCGCCAGCTGATGGCGTCGATGCGGCAGGCGAAGCTTGCCGACGACATTTTCGGGTCGAGCGCGACCGACAATTTCCGCGAGATGGCCGACGCCAAGACCGCCGATGCGATGGCGGCGCTTCGCCAGTTCGGCATCGCCGACATGGTCGAGCGCCAGTTCCGCGGTCTCGGCGGCGGGCCGACGTCGCTGGGCGGAGGCGTCCAATGAGCGACCTTCTCAGCATCGGCTATACGGGGCTGCGCGCCTATTCGAAGGCGCTCTCGATGGTCGGCGACAATATCGCCAACGCCCAGACGCCGGGCTATGCGCGGCGGCGGCTCGAGCTCGGCGAGGTGCCCGCGGGCAGCAACATGGTGCTCTACAGCGGGTCGGTCACCCCGGGCGGGGTCAATATCAAGGGCGTGGTGCGCTCGGTCGACCAGTGGCTCATCGAGGATGCACGCATCTCGGGCGGCGATTCGGAGCGCGCGGCGACCAAGCTCGATTGGATGAACCGCGTCGAGGGGGCACTGAGCGACGACACCAACGGCATCAAAACCGCACTCAACAAGCTTTACACGACAGCCGACCTGCTGACCGCCGATCCGTCGAACAAGACGCTGCGCAGCCAGTTCCTGCAGGCGGTCGACGACGTCGCATCGGGTTTCCGCACGGCGGCCGGCCAGCTGTCGGGTCTTTCCGACGGCGTTTCGGGCGCGGCAGCAGCCGGTGTCGACAAGTTCAATGCCAATCTGACCGCGCTCGAACAGATCAACGTCGGGCTGCGCAAGGCGCGGCCGGGCTCGACCAACGAGGCGGCGCTGCTCGACGAGCGCGACCGGCTGCTCGACCAGCTGTCATCGCAGGCGGGGGTCAGCGCGACGTTCGACACGCACGGCGCGGTGACGCTGCGCGTCGCGGGCAGCGGCGACCTGCTCGTCGGCGGCGGTGTAGTCACCCCGATCGCGGTCACGACGGCGGCGGACGGGCGCCTTTCCTATTCGGTCGGCGGGTCTCCCTTCGCGACCGCCACCGGCGAGCTTGCCGGGTTCGCGCAGGCGGCCGACCATGTCGCCGATCAGCGCGCCGGGCTCGACACGATGGCGGCGCAGTTCGCGAGCCAGCTCAACGCGGCGCACCAGGCTGGCATCGACGCGAACGGCGCGGGCGGGCAGCCGCTTTTCACCGGCACCAGCGCTGCGACGCTCACTGCAACGACGCTTACGCCGGAACAGGTTGCCGCAGCGAATGCGACGAGCACCAACGGCAATATGCTGGCGTTCGGCACGATGCGCGGCGCGACCGGACCCGAGACGGTCTGGTCGGGGCATATGGCGACGCAGGCGCAGGCGACCGCTTCGGCGCGCGCGCAGGATGCGGCGGCGGCGACGCGCGCCGACGCGGCCGCCGCAGCACGCGACAATGTCAGCCAGGTCGACCTCGACAAGGAAGCGTCGGAGCTGATCCGTTTCCAACAGGCCTATTCGGCCGCGGCACGCACGATCCAGGTCGCGCGCGAGACGATGCAGACGCTGCTGAGCTCGATTTAAGGGGGCGGACAAGATGATTAACGCCGTTGGCAACAAGATGACCCGCGAGATCGCCCGCCAGGGCAAGCTCGCCGAGGCGCTCGAACGGACGCAGATCCAGATCTCGACCGGCAAGCGGCTCCAGCGCATGTCCGACGATCCCGTCGCCGCGCGCCGCATCCAGACGATCGGCACGACGCAGGCGAGCATGGCGAGCTGGGCGGCGAATATCAAATCGGCCGAAGCGCAGACCGCGCAGGCCGACGGCTTGCTCCAGTCGGTCAGCGGCCTTTTGACGCGTGCGCGCGAGTTGACGCTTTCGGCCTCGACCGACACGCTGGCGCCCGCCGACCGCGCGACGATCGCCGCCGAGCTGAACGCGATCGCCGACGAAATCGACGGGCTGGCGGCAACGCGCGATTCGAACGGCGAGCCGCTGTTCGCCTCCGGGAACGCGCGCGTCATCCGGTTCGATTCGGACGTCAGCTTCGCGGCGGTGCCGTCGGCAGCCGATGTCTTCGTCATGGGCGGCAACAGTCTGTCGACCAGTCTTCGCGATATCGCGACCGCGGTCGGCGCCGGAAACAAGCCCGCGATGACCGCCGGTCTCGACACGCTGACCGCCGCAATCGATCATGTCGCAAACCAGAATGCCATCATCGGCCTCGCCGCCGGGCGGCTCGAACGGATCGGTGAAGGGCTTGCGGCGCGGGGGATCGAGATCGCGGATGAACGCAAGTCGGTCGAGGACACCGATCTCGAGAGCGCGATCGCGCTGCTCAACGCCCAGGATCTGACGCTCAGCGCCGCGCAGGCCGCCTTCGCCAAGATCAACCGGCAGACAATGTTCGATCTTTTGAACTGAGCGGTCTCAATTTCTCCGGCCGGCTGCCGTTAAGCTTAATAGACGTCCCCTGAATTTTCCGGGCTGCCAGCCCGAACGGAGTTGAGCGCGCATGTTTCCCGTCGTCGGCATCGTCGTACTGATCCTGCTGGTCTTCGGGGGCTTCGCGATGACGGGCGGCAACCTCGGCCCGGTCATGCACGCACTACCCCACGAAATGCTCATCATCGGCGGTGCCGCGGTCGGCTCGCTGATCATCGGCAATTCGGGTGCCGAGTTGAAAGCGCTCGGCGGCGGTCTTGCCGCCGTGTTCAAGGGGCCGAAATACAAGAAGCAGGACTATCTCGACGTCATCCTGCTCGTCTCGACGCTCATGAAGATGATGCGGACCGAGGGGCCGGTCGCGGTCGAGCCGCACATTGAGGATCCCAAGTCTTCGCCGCTCTTCCAGCAGTATCCCAGGCTTTTGAAGGACGACACGCTCGTCCATCTGATCTGCGACACGCTGCGCCTCGTCGTCGTGTCGTCGGGTACGCTCGATCCGCACGCGGTCGAGGATGTCATGGACAATGCGCTGAAGAGCCATCGCCACCATGCGCTGAAGCCCGCCGAAGGGCTGCAGGGCCTCGCCGACGCGCTGCCCGCGCTCGGCATCGTCGCGGCGGTGCTTGGCGTTGTGAAGACGATGGGTTCGATCGACAAGCCGCCGGCGATCCTCGGCGGCATGATCGGATCGGCGCTCGTCGGCACCTTCCTCGGCGTGCTCTTGGCCTATGGCCTTGTCGGCCCGTTCGCGAACCGCGCCAAGGCGGTGATCGAAAGCGACGCCGCCATCTACCACACGGTGAAGCAGCTCATCATCGCGTCGCTGCACGGCCATCCGCAGCCGCTGGTGATCGAGGCGGCGCGCTCGGGTGTCGATCACCATAACCAGCCGAGCTTTGCCGAAGTCTTCGACGGGATGCGAGGGCGGTAGTGGCTGCGCGTCCCAACCTCGTCCGGCCGATCATCGTCAAGAAGGTGATCGAGGAAAGCCATGGCGGTCACCATGGCGGCGCGTGGAAGGTCGCCTATGCCGACTTCGTGACCGCGATGATGGCCTTCTTCCTGCTGATGTGGCTGCTCGGCGCGACGACCGAGAAGCAGCGCAAGGCGCTCGCCGACTATTTCGCGCCGACGATCGTCAAGACCAAGCAGGAGAGCGCCGGCGGCGCAAGCCTGTTCGGCGGCGATTCGATCGTCTCGGCCGACCGCTATCCGCACCGCGCGGGCCAGACGGGCACGCGCTCGCTGACCATCCCCAAGGACGCGGTCGGCGGCCCGAAGGAAGCGGCGGGGCGCGAGCGCGAAAAGGAAAAATTCGCGCAGGTCGCGAAATCGATGATGGAGCGCGTCCAGAAGAAGGGCGAGCTCAAGCGCCTGGCGCGCAACCTGCGTTTCACCGTGACGACCGAGGGGATGCGAATCGACGTCGTCGACGATGCCGACTTCTCGATGTTCGCAATGGGCACCAGCCAGTTGACGCCCGCCGGCGCGAAGCTGTTCAGCGAGATCGCCAAGCCGATTGCCGAGACGCCGAACCGGGTGATGATCCGCGGCCATACCGATGCCGCGCCCTGGTCGGCGAAAACGGGGATGAACAACTGGCGCCTGTCGGTCGACCGCGCCGAGGTGGTTCGCAACTTCCTGGAGTATCGGGGGGTCGACGGCAGCCGCTACGCACGCATCGAAGGCGTCGCCGATCGCGAGCCCTATAACCCTGTCGACCGGCTCGATCCGCGCAACCGTCGCATCTCGATCACCCTCGGCTGGCGGGTCGGGGACGAGAAATAGAGCCAATCTGGCAGCATTGAAATTCGTAAACATCCAAATTGCGCCAACATTGCTGCCAATGTGGCAATAATGCTTTGTTTTCAATGGCTTGTGTCAATCTGGATAATCATTCGTTTACCATTTTCCTCAATTTCTGTCGCCATCAAGAGAGCGCCGAATGGGGGGCGCGGTGGAGACGAAAATGACCGTGGGGCAGACTGTTGGACAGAATGGGGAGGATCGCTCGGCGCTTGAGGCGCTGATCATCGGGCACAGCCCGGCGGTGGTCCAGCTTCGCGAAATGATCCGGCGGGTCGCCCGCTCCAATGCATCGGTCATGCTCTGCGGCCCCTCGGGCTCGGGCAAGGAACTGGTCGCCCGCGCGATCCACGATGAAGGCGTCCGTTCGGGCAGGGCCTTCTCGGCGATCAACTGCGGCGCCATTCCCGCCGACCTCATCGAATCCGAGCTGTTCGGGCATGAAAAGGGCAGCTTCACCGGCGCCCACGCTCGCCGCATCGGGCATTTCGAAGCGAGCGAGGGCGGTACGCTCTTCCTCGACGAAATCGGCGACATGCGCTTCGACATGCAGGTCAAACTTCTCCGCGTGCTCGAAGACCGGACGATCGTCCGCGTCGGCAGCAGCGAGATGAAGAAGGTCGACGTCCGCGTCATTTCGGCGACCCACCAGGATATGGGCACCGCGATTGCAGACGGCCGCTTCCGGGAGGATCTTTTCTTCCGCCTCGGCGTCGTTGTCCTGCAGGTTCCGAGCCTCGCGGCGCGGGTTGAGGACATTCCGGCGCTGATCCGCCATTTCCAGCGCAACATGCCCGGCGAAACCAAATGCCGCTATGATGACGCCGCGCTCGCGGTGCTGATGCAGCATCGCTGGCCGGGCAATGTCCGCGAACTCAGGAACTTCGTCGAGCGCGCCAGCGTGCTCTATGGCGGCGAAACGCTCGGCGCCGACGATGTCGCCATCCTGTTGAACCCGACCGCGGCTTTCGCGCCGCGTCTGGCCGCTCCGATCGCTGCCGCCGCCATAGACGACGGTCAGCCCGCACCGATGCCCTATGCCAAGACGCCGGCTCCGGGCCGCCCGATCGACCTTAAGCGCGAAATCGAAAGCATCGAGCTCGAACAGATCCACAATGCGCTCGACCTCGCCGACGGCATCATCTCGGAGGCCGCACGCCTCCTGACCCTCAAGCGCACGACGCTGATCGAGAAGATGCGCAAATATGGAGTTCAGCAGCAGGCCGCCTGATAACTACCCCACCAGTTTCGGCGCCGCTGAATTCGGCACCGGCCGCACTCCTCCCTCTGACGCCTGTCCCCACCTTTGGCGGCAGCAGGGAAGCGGCCGGTGCCGAACCCTTTTCAGGGTCGAGAGAAATTACTGGCGCAGCTGACGCCAGGCCGAGCTGACGGTGACGATGCCCTTGAGCAGCTCGTCGAGCTCTTCGGCATCGTTCGCGGCGACGGCATTGTCGAGCTTGCGCCGCATACTGCGATAGACGCGGGCGAGTGCCTCGGCGACGTCGCCGCCATTCTCGTGATCGAGCCCGACGTCGAGGCCGATCAGGATCGCGCGGGCGCGGTGCGCGGGTTCGGTCGCCGACACGCGCTGCCCCTGGCGCACCATCGCCGCGAGTACGCCCACCGCCGTCTCCAGCTCGTCATAGAGCATGGTCACGAGTTCGATCGGGTCCGCCGCATTTGCCCGGCTTTCGTTCTGCAGGCGGCGATAGAGTCCGGTCGCGCGGACGGTCGAGGCGGTGGCGGTCGTCATCGGTACCATCAATCGTTATTGGAATTGGACCACAGCTTGATCTGCTGCTCGAGATAGGCCTGCGTCGCCTTGAAGGCGTTCAGCTTGACGTCGAGCTGCGAATATTGCTTCTCGAGCCGTGCCTTGTACGCCGCTTCGCGCGTCTCGACCTTTTCGAGTTCCTTCGACAGCGAGGTGCCCTTGTCGGCCAGCGATTTCTCGAGCCGGCCGATCGCGCCGTCGGTCGCCACCGCCTTGTCGCGGATTGCGTCGAGCGCGCCCGCGATGCCCGGGTCGCTGACCGGATTGTGCGTGCCGTCGCGAAGGGGATTGAACAACCCCTCGACCGCGCCGGCGTCCGACGCCAGCACCGCGTCCAGCTTGACCTTGTCGAGCGTCAGCGTCCCGTCTTTCGTGGTCGAGACGCCGATGTCGGAGAGCTGGTTGATGCTGCCATGGCTGGTGAGCACCTTGGTGACGAGCGTATTGAGTTCGCGTTCGAGCTCGCGCAGGCCCGTCGTTGCCCCCGATAGTTTCGACGCCGCCTGCAGGCTTTTCTTGAGCTGGTTATAGACGTCGACGAAGTCGCCAACGGTCTGCTTGATCAGATCGAGCGGGCGGCTCGCCCCAAGGTCGACCGGTTGACCGGGAGCGGCTTTCTTGAGCGTCAACGATATGCCGGGCACGACGTCGTCGATCGTGTTCGACGCGCGGCTGAAGGCGACGCCGTCGAGCGTGAATTCGGCGTTCGCGGCGGTCTGGCCGACCGAGAGGCCGCCATTGGTCGCAAAGGCGCCAAGCCCCGGATCGGCGCCGCCGTCGGCGGTGAGCGTGAAGGCGTTGGCGGCGCCCGTCGCGCCTTTCAGGATCAGGCGGCTGCCGCCCTGGTCGGAGATGATCGACGCGGTCACGCCGGCGCCGCTGGCGTTGATCGCGGTGGCGAGCCCCTCGAGGCTGTTGTTCGTCGCGCCAACGGTGATCGTCTTTGCAACCCCGTTGACGGTCAGGGTCATCGTGCCGGTGCCGATCGCTGCCGTCTTGTCGGCGACGACGCCCGAATAGCTGCTCTGGGCGCGGGCAAGGCTGTTGACGACAATCGTTGCGGCGAATTTGTCGGCCTGCAGGCCCGCGCGAGCGGTCGCGGAGAGGACGCTCTCGTCCGACACTGTCGGCTTGCTCCGCAGCGACCCGTCGGAAATCATCTGTTCAAGCGAATCGGCAAAGCCGACAAGATCCGACCGCGCCTGCGATACCGCGCTGATCCGCGCCGTGTTGGCGGTGATCAGGCCGCCTAGACGCGCGACCTTCGGCTCGCGCGATGCCGACGACAGGTCGCTGACCAGCTTTGCGATGTCAATTCCCGACCCGGCGCCGAGCGAAGAGGCGATCGATGTTACCATGACGAATATCCTTCGAGCTTCTTAACGGCCGGAATTCCGGTGTCTTAAGCGCCGAAGGATCAATTTTGTCGGCGGCCTTCGGGGTCGAAGCGGTGCGACGGCGGCACGTCGACCGATGGCTTCGAGAGCCCTTCGGCGACCGCGCGTTCGAGCTGGAAGACGAAGGCGAGGACGGTCGCGACCGCAACGAACAATTCCTCGGGGATCGCCCGCCCGGCGCGCGCGGTGAAGTAGATCGCGCGGGTCAGCGCCGGATATTCGAGGATTGGCACATGGGCGCCGCGCGCCAGTTCGCGGATCGACAGCGCGACGTCGCCGCGGCCGCGCGCGACCACCACCGGCGCGGCATCCTGGCCGGGGCGGTAGCGAAGCGCGACCGAGAAATGGGTCGGGTTGGTCAGGACGACGGTCGCTTCGGCCACCGCCTTGCGCGCCGACCCGCTCAGGATTTCGTGCTGCCGCTGGCGCTGCGCCTGCTTGAGCTCGGGAGCGCCGTCGGATTCGCGCATCTCCTGCTTCACCTCCTGCTTGCTCATCATCAGGCGGCGGTTGCGCTGATACCATTGCGCGGGGACGTCGATCAGCGCGATGACGACGAGGCCGCCCGCCATTGCGAGCATCGCATGGCCGACCGACTTGCCCGCGAGCCCGATCGCGCCGTTGAGGTCGGCCTGCGCCATCGACATGATCGCGGGCAGGCTGTTCGCGACGAGCCAATAGCCGATCGTGCCGAGCAGCAGCACCTTGGCGAGCGACTTGACCAGTTCGATCAGGCCTTGCGGACCGAAGATGCGCTTGATTCCCGAAAGCGGGTTCATCCGGTTGCCCTTGAAGGCGATCGCCTTGCCACGCCAACCGAGCGAACCGAGCATCGCCGGGGCGGCGACACTCGCGACGAGCGCAAGCGCGAAGAGGCTCGAAAGCGGCAACAGGATCTCGACGCCGTTGCGCATCAGCGCCTCGCCGGGCGCGAAATGCGCGACGTCGTCGGCGCCCAGCGTCAGCCCTCGCTTCAACAGCTCGCCCGCCGACTGGACGAGCCAGCCGCCCGCGGCGAACAGCCATCCGGCGCCCGCGAGCATCATCAGCGCGGTCGCCAGCTCCTTCGACATCAGCACATCGCCTTCGCGCGCCGAATCGGCGAGCTTCTTGGCGGTTGGCTGTTCGGTCTTCTGGTCGCGTTCGGTCGTTCCCGCCATGGCTCAGCGCCCCGCCGCGAGGACGCGCGCCATGTCGAGCGCGTCCGACAGGAAACGCGCGATCGCCTCGGCCATCGCCGGGGTCGCGATCCCGAGCAGGATGACGCCGGCGAGCAAAGTCGCGGGCAGGCCGACCGCGAACAGGTTCATCGCGGGTGCCGATCGTCCGATCACGCCCATGATCATCTGGACGAGCACGAGCACGAAGCCGACCGGCAGCGCGATCGTGAGGCCCGCGGCGAACATCAGGCTCGCAAAGCGCAGCAGCCCGCCGATCGCGGAGAAGGACGGAAAGGCGTTGCCGGGGGGCAGCGCATTATAGCTGTCGACGATGATCTGGATCAGCAGCAGATGCCCGTCGGCGGCAAGGAAGAGCGCGGTCGCGAGCATCGACAGAAATTGCCCGACGACGCTGCTCGACGTGCCGCTCAGCGGATCGACCATCGATGCGAAGCCGAGGCCCATCGTGTTGCTGATCGTTTCGCCCGCCAGCAGCGCGGCGGCGAGCCCCATCTGGAGCACGAAACCGATCGCGAGGCCGATCACGACCTCGCCGACGATCATCAGGAAACCGGGGACCGAGACAATGCCTTCGGGCGGCAGCGTCATCCCCGACGCGGCAACGGCGGGAACCCCGACCGCGAGCGCGATGACGAGGCGAAGCTGCACCGGCACATTGGCGGCGCCGAACACCGGCGCCGCGATAAAAGCTGCACCGGGGCGGATCATCCCCAGCATCCAGAGCTGGAGCATCGCCTCGACGTTCGGGATTTCGGCCGGGACCATCGGGCGGCCCTAGCGGACCAGATTCGGGATCTCCGCGAACAGGTCGCGGGTGAAATCGGTGAGCAGCACGAGGATGCTGCTGCCGAAGATCGCGAGGCAGATCGCGGTGATGATCAGCTTGGGCACGAAGCTCAACGTCTGTTCGTTGATCGAGGTCGCTGCTTGCACCATGCCGAGCAGCACGCCGACGACGAGGATCGGGATCAGGATCGGCGCCGAGGCGAGCGCGAGCACCCAAAGGGATTGCTGCGCAAGTCCGACGAAATAATCGGCTTCCACCGGCTATGTCCCGAAAGAGGAGGCGAGCGAACCCATCGTCAGCGCCCAGCCGTCGACGAGGACGAAGAGCAACAGCTTGAAGGGCATCGAGATGACTGTCGGCGACAGCATCATCATGCCCAGCGACATCAGCGCCGAGGCGACGATCAGGTCGATCACGAGGAAAGGCAGGAAGATCAGGAAGCCGATCTGGAAGGCGGTCTTGAGCTCGCTGGTTACAAAGGCGGGCAGCAGGATCGAGAAGGGCACGTCCTTCGGGCTCGCATAGGTCGGCGCCTTGGCGATCTTTGCGAACATCATCAGGTCGGACTTGCGCGTCTGCGTCATCATGAAACCGTGCAGCGCGTCGCCCGAGCGGGTGACGGCGGTGCCGATATCGATCTGCTCCTGGCCATAGGGCTCGATCGCGACGCGGTTCACCTCGCTGATCACCGGCTGCATCACGAACAGCGACAGGAAAAGGCTGAGGCCGACGAGTACCTGGTTCGGCGGCGTCTGCTGGAGCCCGAGCGCGTGGCGCAGGATCGACAGCACGATGATGATGCGGGTGAAGCTGGTCATCATCAGGAGCAGCGACGGCAGCACCGTCAGCAGGCTCATCAGGACGAGGATTTGCAGCGACAGCGACAGCGGGCGGCCGTTGCCGCCGATTTCGTTGACCGCGCGAGTCAGCCCGCTCGCCTCGGCTTCCTGCGCGAGCGCGGGCGCGGCCGTCGCGAGCAGCGCGATGCCGCCCGCAATCGCGGCGCGGCGCAGACAGCGCGCGCGCGGCGTCAATCCCTTGACGGGCGTCTTAGCCGACATGGAAGTCGCCCTGGCTGTTGTCGGCGAGGCGGGTGACATTGCCGCGCGAGACCGCGAGCAGAATCTGCTGTCCGGCGAATTCGACGACCGCGAGCTTGGTGCCGGGGCCGAGCGGCAGCACGCCGATCATTTCGACCGGCCGCGCCTGCTTGGCGCCGCCGGGCGTCAACGGCACGCCCATCTGGACGCGTTTCCAAAGCCACAGGCTGCCCCACGCCATGCCGCCGACGAGTGGCAGCAGGATGAGCAGCCGAAGAATATATTCGAACATCAGCCTCTCCGCTCGAATCCCGCGATGCCGCGGTCGGGCGCGACGAGTTCGGCGACCTGAATGCCGTATCGACCGTCGACGCTGACGATTTCGCCCTTCGCGATCAGCGTGCCGTTGGCATAGATGTCGAGCAGCTCGTTTGCGGCGCGGTCGAGTTCGACGACGCTGCCGTCGGAAAGCGCGAGCAGTTCGGCGAGCGTCATCGAGGTCGATCCGACCTCGACCGAGACGCGCAGCGAGACGCCCGCGAGCAGGTCGAAATTGGGCGCGCCGGCGATCGTCCGGCTGTCGCGGCGGTCGGTGCGGCCGGGGGCTTCGCTCATGTCAGTCATGGTCCGATCCCTTTTCGATAGTCTCAATCATGATGGCAGCATTCCCATTGGCTTCCCCGATGCTGCCGGACGCGAAACTGCGGCCGGCGACGGTTACCGGAACATTGCGCGGAATGGTTAACGGAATGATATCGCCGACCTCGAGCGACAATAATTTTACGAGCGGAATCTCGGGGCGCGCGAGCACCGAACGGACCGGAAGACGCACGGTCTTGAGAGCCTTGTTGAGAGTCGCGGTCCATTCGGGGTCGATCGCGGGCGCGTCGCGCATCTCGGGCAGAGGGTCGGCGCCGGCGATTCCGCGCAGTGCGGCCTGCGGATAGGCGCAGAGAATGGTGCGGCCCTCGAAAACCCCGCCGCGGAGCGTGAAGCGCTGGACGAGCAGCTCGTCGTCGGCGCGGACCGCCGCAAGCTTTGCAGGATCGCTGGTGACGCAGTCGAGTTCGGGTTCGATCCCGGCCTTCCACGCCGCGGCGAGCTGCATCCCCATGTCGCGGCCGAGGCGCGCAGCGAAACGCTCTTCGGCGTCGGTCAGTTCTTCGCGTTCGCTGCCGAGCTGGCCCTTGCCGCCATAGAAGATATCGACGAGCTGGAGGACGAGCGGGCGCGTCGCGGCGAGCAGCACCGGACCTTTGAGGGGCGGGGCGTGATAGCGCCAGAACAGGCCCGGCGAAACTTCCTGACACCAGTCGGCGAACCGCATCTGCACCGCGGGCGCGCGCTCGACATTGACCGTCGGCGCGCCCAGTGCACGGACAAGATCGCGCAAGCTACGCGCGAACTGGTTGCCGACGCTGTCGAGCACCGGGAAGGCATAGCTGTCCTCTGCCTTGCGCAGCAGCAGCGACGCCTTTGCGTCGGCCGCCAGCTTCGCCGAGGTGTCGATGGGTTTCGGTTCGAGGCTCACTGGATCACCAGGCTCGTGAAATAGACATTGTCGATCCCGCCAAAGCCTTCCTTGTCGCGAAGGACGTCGTTGATCGCATTGGTCAGCTGGCGCTGGAGCTGCTGCTTGCCCTGCGAGGTCGAGAGCAGGGCCGGATCCTGTTCGGCGAGCACCATCAGTACCGCCGAACGGATCGGCACCTGCTGGCGCTTGATGTTGCTGATCACCTTGCCGTCGTAGAAGGTCGACAGGCTGATCCCGACCTGCAGGAAGCCCGAGCCGTCGGCGAGGTTGGTCGTGAAGGCATCGGTCATCGGGTAATAGGTGATCTCATATTTGCGCGGATCGACCTTGAAGCGGTCGTTCGGGACCGAGACGGTGCCGACCTTCGGCGCGGGCTCCTTGCCCTCTTCGCCTTCGGCAGCGGCGGCTTCCTCGCCCTCGGTGCGCACGACAAGCTTCGGATAATGATCCTCAGGCTTCGCTTCATGGCCGCCAAGGCCGCCGCCCAGATAGATGCCGGCGCCTGCGCCCGCGCTGATCAGCGCGGTGCCGCCGATGCCAAGCATCAGCAGTTTTTTCATCTTGCCGCCCTTTTTGGGTTCGGCGCCCTCAGGGGCTTTTTCCTTGCTCATGGTCAGGTCCTTCCTGGTCAGGCAAAGCGGCCGCGGTGGCCCGCGGTGCGTTCGTCGGTTTCGCTGTCGTGCCGCTCGGCGGCGGTTTCGATGAGGTGGCTCGCATCAGGGGCGGGGCCGCGGCCCTGACCCTGGTGCTGCTGCATCTGCTGGCGCCCGGCTTCGGCCGGGGTGTGCGTCACTTGCGCTTCGGCGACGCGCACGCCCTGCTGGCGCAGATCCTCGACGAGGCGCGGCTGTGCGGTCTGTACGATCGTCGCGGTCGCTTCATGCTGCGTGTCGAGGCGCAGCGTGACGCCCTCGTCGCCCGCCAGCATCGACACATCGAGGCGGCCGAGATGGCGCGGCATCAGGCGGAAGCTGAGTTCGCCCTTGTCGGATTTGGTCGCTGCGATGTCGGCGGCGAGCTGCGCGATCCATTGGTCGTCGCTGGCGGTGTCGAGCACGCGCTCGGCGACCGGCGCGGCCTTCGCGGCCTCGGTCAGCGGCGCGGCCCCCTGCATGTCGGGCTGGGCGAAGAGCACGGTCATCGAGGCGCCGGCATCGATCACCGGCTTGGCGGCCTTGGGTTCGACGGTGATGGCGGTGGTGAGCTGGGTCGGTGCGGTATCGGCGGGCTTGCCTGCAGCCGCCGGCAGCATGGGGTCGGCCGGGCGCGACGGCGACGCGGGCGCGGCAGGCTTTGAAACCTTTTCTGCGATCGGCTTGTCCGCCGTCGGCATCGAGGCGGCGATCACGGTGGCGACGGCCGGCGTTTCGACGGTCACTGCGATCGGAGGAAGGGCCGGAGCGGGCGTGGCGGTCCCTGCTGCGCCATCGACGGACCCGTCGGTTTCGTCCTGCGCGGTCGGCGCGGCCTTGTCGTTCGCGGGGGGCGCCGCCTTGACCGGCGTGGCGACGGCGATCAGCAGGCTGGCGGCCGCTGCAGCGGCATCGGCGGTGGAGGCCGCCTCGGCAGTCGGTGCCGTCGAAACCTTGACGGCCGGCTGGTCCGGAAGCGCGGCGTCGACCGGTGCATCGACGACGAGTTGCGGCAGCCCGAACAGCGCCGCCGCGGGCGGAGCGGCGGGAGTTGCGGGGGTCGTTGCGGGGGTGGGCAACCTGTCGGCGTCGGCAGATGCGACGAAGACCGGCAGCGCGGCCGGGGCGCCGGACTCAACGGGAGCCTGGGCGCCGAAGAGATTGGCGGCGACCGGTGCGGCCGACGTCGCGGTCGGCATATTCGCGAGAAGTTGGCCGAAACCGCCATCGACGCCGCTCTCGTTCGCGGGCGCGGCGGCGCCGAGCGCGGCGAGGATCGAGGCGACGCCGTGGTGCGCCGGGGTCTGGGGAAGCGAGGCCATCATGCCGCACCGCCGTCGAGCAGGCGCAGGCTCATCGCGCGGCGGCGATGCGGGCGGTTCGCGTCGGTGCGGCGTTCCTGCTCACGCACGTCGGACAGGCGGCTGCGCTCGTAGAGGCGAACCGCCGATTCTTCCTTCACCATCGCGCTCTGCGCCATGACTCCGGCCTGCTCGCGGCGGCTGTTCGCATTGACGAGCGGCGCGACGAGATTTTCCTTCGCCATGTCGAGCCGCATCCCGAGCTCTCCAATCGTGTTGAGCGCGCGGCCCGCGACTTCGCCCTTGGCCATCGCGAGGTCGGCGCGCAGCGTTTCGAGACGCTTCGACAGTTCGACGAGGCTCGCTAGCTCGCCGGTAGCGCGCGCGAGATTGGCTTCCGCCATCTGATGTTCGACGGTGCGCACGCGGATGATACGTTTGCGGCGTGCGGTGCGGGCGTTCATGCGGAAAATCCTTCAATCAGGGCTTGGCGGGAGGAGGCAAAATCGATCTGGCCGCTGGCGGCCTGGCATACGAAGGCGAGCTGGTCGGCGCGGCGCGCGATCGCTTCGTCGAGCACCGGATCGGCGCCGGCGACATAAGCGCCCATCAGCATCAGATCGCGATTCTCTTCATACGCCGACCAGAGCTGGCGAAAGCGCGCCGCGGCGAGCGCATGGTCGGGGTCGACCGAATCGGCCATCGTGCGCGACAGCGACCGGGCGACGTCGATCGCGGGATAGACGCCCTGTTCGGCGAGCTGGCGCGACAGGATGATGTGACCATCGACGATCGCGCGCGCCGAGTCGACAACCGGGTCGTCGATGTCGCCGCCGTCGGCAAGGACGGTGTAGAGCGCGGTGATCGAGCCGCCGGTCGCATTGTCGTTGCCCGCGCGCTCGACGAGCGAGGGGATCAGCGCGAAGGTCGAGGGCGGATAGCCCTTCATCGTCGGCGGTTCGCCGAGCGTGAGGCCGATCTCGCGCTGCGCGTGCGCGACGCGGGTCAGGCTGTCGATCAGCAGCAGCACCTTCTTGCCGTCGGCGCGGAAGCTTTCGGCAATCGCGGTTGCGCGCATTGCGGCGCGAAGGCGCAGCAGCGGCGGATGGTCGGCGGGAACCGCGACGACGACCGACTTCTTGCGGACCGCGGGCGGCAGCTTGGTTTCGACGAAGTCGCTGACTTCGCGGCTGCGCTCGCCGATCAGGCCGACGACGATCACGTCGCATTCGGTACCCGCGATCATCTGGCCCATCAGCACCGACTTGCCGACGCCCGAGCCCGCGATGATCGCGACGCGCTGGCCTTCGCCGACGGTGAGCAGGCCGTTGATCGCGCGCACGCCCATGTTGAGCGGCCTGGTCACGCGGCCGCGGCGCAGCGGATTGACCTTGCGGCCGGCGAGCGGCCACTGGAAATGCGACTTGACCGGCGGGCGGCCGTCGAGGGGATTGCCCTGCGCATCGATAATGCGGCCGAGCAGTGCCTTGCCGACGGTGACCATGGAGGAGGCGCCGTGCGGCTCGACCGGCGCGCCGGTGACGAGCGGCATATTGGTGTCGAAGGGAAGGACGAGGCTGCGGTGACCGCGAAAGCCGACGACCTCGCCATAGACATAGTCATTGTTCGCCGACTTGATGCGAACATTGCTGCCGAGCGGCTGAGGGAAACCCGACACCTCGAGCATGATGCCTTCGTGCGCGACGAGCGTGCCGATGCGGCGCGGGCTCGCGTCGCCGAGTTCGACGGGCGTCAGAAGCTGCTGCGCGGTCATGGCGAGGCGGCGCGTCATGCGGCGGGTCCGTCGCTGCCGAGCGCGGCGCGCAATTCGTTCAAATAGACGGCGCGGCCATGTTCGATCCAGCCGGCCGAGGTTTCGATGCGCACGGTGCCGCGCGTCATCGACGGATCGGCTTCGATCGGCAGGGCGATCGGCGCGTCCATCAGCAGCGCGGCATCGGCGGGATTGACCCACAGGGTGCGCGCCTTGTCGGCTTCGGCGACCATCGCGGCGGCGGTTTCGGCCTGGTTGCGGAGCCAGTCGCCGTCGATCGGCGCGCTTTCGACGATCTGGCGGACGAGCCGCTCGACCGTTTCGGCGATGAGCTGCGCAAGCTCCTCGCTCGGTTCGTCCTGCAGCGCCTCGGCGCCGGCGACGAGTGCGAGCAGATGGTCGCGTTCGATCGCAAAGCCCGCTTCGGCGAGGCGCTGGCCCTCGGCCAAGCCGAGCGCGAACGGATCGTCGGCGGGGGCTCCTTCGGCATCGAAGCGTTCGACCGGCACGATCTCGGCGGCGCGCGCCATGCCGAATTGCATCGGGCGGAAGCCGCGGCTCTGCGCCATGACGGCGGCCAGCGAGATGGCGGTGGTTTCGGCGGCGCGGTCAGACATAATCGTCTCCGGCGCCCGCGATCATGATCTCGCCCGATGACGCCATCTGGCGCACAACCTGCATGATCGCCTTCTGCGCCTCGTCGACGTCGACGCGCTTGACCATCGTCATCTCCGCCATTTCGTCGCGGATCGTTTCCGACGCGCGCTTCGACATGGTGGCGAGGCAGCGGTCGACCATATCGGCGTCGGTGCCCTTGAGCGCGATCGCGAGCTGCGCCGCGTCGACCGAACGGAGCACGGTGCCGAGGCTCTTGGCGTCGAGGTCGCGAAGGTTTTCGAAGATGAACATTTCCTCTTCGATGATCTGGGCGAGCAGCTTGTCCTGCTTCTTGAGCGCGCGGATCGTACGTTCGCTGAGCTGCTTCGGCATCTTCTTCATGATCTTCGCGACGTCGCTCGGGCCGCCGATCGGCTGCTTCGCGACGCGCTGGCCGCTGACGTTGGCGGCGGCGAGGACCGATTCGAGATCTTCGATCGCGGCGGCGGGAACTGCGGTGAGTTGCGCCGCGCGCAGGACCAGTTCGGACTGCAGCGCCTCGTCGAGGGTCTCGATCGCGCGCGCCGCAACATCGGGAACGAGCACCGACAGGATCAGCGCGCCGACCTGCGGATGTTCGTTGGCGAGCAGCGCGCTGATCGCATCGACGTCCATCCAGCGCAGCATTTCGAGCGACGCGGCGCTCGACTGCGGCGCGACGGCGGCGAGGATGTTGTCGGCGCGGACGTTGCCGACCGCTTCGTGGATCACGGTGCGGATGCGCGTGTCGGCGCCGACGGCGAGCGCGCTGACGTTGCGGCTTTCGGACACGAAATGGCTGAGTGCGAGGTCGATCTGCGTCTCGCTGGCGTTCGCCGAGTCGAACATCGAGCGCGCGAGCTGGCGAACCTCGTCGGCATCGAGATGCTTGAGGATCGTTGCCGCTTCGCTTTCGTCGAGCAGCATCAGCAGGATCGCGGCGGCCGAGGCGCCCTCGATCGTCGGCTTGGCGCTGACGGGGGTGTCGTCGAGGGTGTCGATTTCGTCAGCCACGGGCACCCTCCTGCATCAGCTGGCGGACGACGAGCGCGGCGCGCGCCGAGTCCTGACGGACAAAGGCACGGACAAGGTTGGCGCGTGCCTCATAGCTCGGCGCCGCCTCGATCATCTCGAGCGTGATCTCGTTGCTCGGGCGCTGGCTCGCGGCGCGCGTCGCCTGATTGTCGGCGACCGCCAGCAGCGTCTCTTCGAGCTGGGTCTCGCGCTCGGCGCGCTGGACGGCACGCTGTTTCGCTGCCTTGATCATCGGCCGGCCGATGAAGAAGAAGGCGAGGATCGCGGCGAGCACCGCGCCGACCTGCTTCAGCAGCGGCAGGAACCAGGGGGCGTCGTAGAAAGCGGGGGCCGCATCCTCGACCGTGGCGAATGGACGCTGGCTGATCGCAACCTGGTCGCCGCGCGTCGCGTCATAACCGACCGCGCCCTTCACCAGCGCATCGATTTTCGCGATGTCGGCCTGCGTCAGCGCCTTCTTGCCCTGGTTGAGCGCGACCGCGACGGAAACGCGGCGAAGCTGGCCCTGCGGCTGGTGCGTGACCGAAATCTCGCGGCCGACCTCATAGGCACGGGTCGCATTCTCGTTGCTGTTCGTTTGCGTCGGAGCCGGCGCGCCCGGTGCCGAGGGCAGCGGCGCGGTGTCGGTGACGGTCGACGCCTGCGGCGGCTGGTTCGACAGCGCGCCGGGAATGCCGACGGCGGGCGCATTGCCTTCGCCGCTGACGGTGCGCGTGACCTGTTCGCTGGTCAATGCCCGGTCGTCCTTGGGAAAGCTTTCGCGCGTCGCCTGGCTTTCCGACATGTCGACATCGGCGTGGACTTCGACGCTATAGTTGCCGGCGCCGAGCATCGGCCCAAGCAAAGTGTCGAGCGCGCGGCGGAAGCGCTCTTCCATCTGCGTCTGGAGCTGGAAGGATTTCATGTCGGCGTTCGACACGCCGTCGCTCAGCAGCGACCCGCGCTGGTCGATCACCTGCACCTCGTCGGCGTTCATTCCGGGAACCGACGACGCGACGAGGAAGCGGATCGCCTGGACCTGCCCGTCCGAAAGCGAGCGGCCGTTCTGCAGCGTCAGCATCACCGACGCGGTCGCGGGCTTGTCCTCGCGGACGAAGAGGCTGGGTTCGGCGGCGGCGATATGAACGCGCGCGACCTTGACCGCGTCGATCGTCTCGATCGTGCGCGAGAGGTCCGCCTCGCGCGCCGAGCGCAGCGTTTCGCCCTCGATCGCGCGGCTCGATCCCATCGGCAGCGAAGCGATCAGGCTGTCGCCGCTCGGCTGCGCCTTGGGTAGACCCTGGCCGGCGAGGGCGATGCGCGCCTGATAGAGCTTGTCGGCATCGACGGTCAGCGATCCGGTGGTCGGGTCGATGGTGTGCGCAATCCCCTGCGTCTGCAGCGCATCGGCGACAGCCGCCTTGTCGCTGTCGTCGAGCCCGGCGAAGAGCTGCGCCTGCGGAGCGGTGGTCGTCATGAAATAGGCGAGCGCGGCGATCCCGATGGCGGCGCTGGTCGCGATCATCGGCAAGGCGCGCTGGACGGCGGGCTGGCGGACGAAATCCTGCACCGGCGCGAAGCGGCCGCCCATGCCGGGGGCCGGCAGGCGGTTCGGGGTGGGATCGACGGGGACGAGGGTATGGGTATCGGCCATGGATTATACCGGCATGTTCATGATGTCGCGATAGGCGGAGAGCAGCTTGTTCCGGACCTGCAACGTGGTCTCGAAGCCGAGCGAGGCCTTCTGGCGCTCGATCATCACGCTGACGATGTCGTGCGTGTCGCCGCGTTCATAGGCTTCGCTGAGCTCGCTGGCCTTTGCCTGCTGGTTGTTGACCTGTTGCAGGGCGTTGCTGATGGCGGCGCCGAAATCGGGGGTTCCCCCGACGCCGCCCTCGATGCCGTCCGCGGCACCGCGGCCCGCGGCGCGCTGCAGCGCCTGGTTCTGATTGAGAATCGTGCTGCGCATCTGCAACAGCCGGCTCGGGTCAATCGTGCTCATAAGCTTTCATCCGTCCTGGTGCGCAGCGGTCGACCGCACGCCCAAAGAGTAATGCAAAGCGTGTGCCAAAAAATTTTATGGCGCTTTTCCAGCGGGATATATGAATGCGGATCAGGCTTAACGCTGCCTTCGGCATTTTTTTGACACGCCGGCTTAATCGCCGCCGCCGCCCGCCGTTACTGCATCCGTGACCGCTCCTCGAGCCCTCACATCACGGGAATGGCCATCGAGGCCGGAAAGGAACAACATGACTGTCATCAACACCAATGTGAGCGCGCTCCGCGCCCAGAACAGCTCGCGTGTTGCCGAGCGCATGCAGTCGCAGGCGATGGAACGCCTGTCGTCGGGCAAGCGCATCAACAGCGCGAAGGACGATGCCGCCGGCCTCGCCGTCGCAACCCGCATGAACGCCGCTTCGAAGGGCTTCACGCAGGCGATCCGTAACGCGAACGACGGTATTTCGCTCGCTCAGACCGCCGACAGCGGCGCCGCCAGCATTTCGGACATCCTCGTCCGTATGCGTGAACTGGCCATGCAGGCCTCGAACGGCACGCTGGCCGACGCCGACCGCGCGCTGGTGCAGAAGGAAGTCACGGCGCTGATCTCGCAGATCGGCGATATCACGACGCAGACGACCTTCAACGGCAACAAGCTGCTCGACGGCAGCGTCGCCGCCGGCTTCGACATCCAGACCGGCATCAACTCGACCGAAGTCGTGAACATCACGATCGGCAACCTCACCGCCACGACGCTCGGCGTCAACGCTCTGTCGGTTGCGACTGCGGCGGGTGCCACCGGCGCGCTGGCGACGCTCGACACCGCGATCACCACGGTCGCCGGCGAACGCGCCAACCTCGGTGCGCAGCAGAACCGTCTGACCGCGGCCGTCGACAATCTGTCGGCCCGCGTCACCAACCTCGACGAATCGCGCTCGCGCATCGAAGACACCGACTTCTCGGCGGAATCGACCAAGCTGGCCGCTGCCCAGATCCTGTCGCAGGCGTCGACCGCGATGCTCGCGCAGGCGAACCAGAGCGCGCAGGGCGTGATGAACCTGCTCCGCGGCTAAAAGATAACCATCGCAAACAGTTCAGGCCAACTTTGGTTGGTCCCTTTATTGGCCTGATCCGATGCCCCGGCTCCCCACAGCCGGGGCATCTTTGTATTCTGTTTCGGCGTGACCGAAACAGGCGCGGTTCCAGCCCGCTCCCCCTCCCAGCCTCCCGACATCATATCCTATGGGAGGCTGGGTGGGGGAGCGGGCTGGAACCGTTCCCGGCGTCAGCCGGGACAAAGCTCTTCAATGAAAATCCCGCGACTTGGGCAGGATGCGGACGTTGCGCGGATGGCCGTGGCGCTGCGCATAGTCGCCTTCGGACCGTCCGCGCGGCACCTGCGGATGCTTGACCTCGTCGGCACGGCAAAGGTCGGGTACGAAACGCCGGTCGTCGCCAAGCGCGTCGAGCATTGCCGTGCGGTCGACGATCCGCGTTGCCATCAGGTGGATGACACCCTCCTTGCTTCGCTGCACTTCGCCCTCGGCGAGCATCAGCCGCGACGCCATCACCGCGCGGCGATAGCGTTCGAAATGGCGCGCCCACAGCAATATGTTGACGATCCCGCCCTCGTCCTCGAGCGTGATGAAGATCGCATTGCCTTTGCCCGGCCGCTGGCGGACCAGCACCACGCCCGCGGTGCGGACGATCGCCCCGTTCTTGGCCGCCGCGACCTCGGTAGCGCTCAATATGCCCTCGCGCGCCAGGTCGGCGCGCAGGAACGCCATCGGATGGCCTTTCAGCGACAGCCGCGTCGTCTGGTAATCGGTGAGCACATGCTCGACCATCGGGGTCGGCGGCAGCTGTGCGTCTTCCTCGAAGCCCAGTTCATTCGCCTCGGCGGCGCCGAACAGCGGCAGCACCCCCTGCCGCACGCGCCGCGCATCCCACAGCGCCGGCCGTCGGTCGAGCCCCATCGACCGGCACGCATCGGCATCGGCGATGAGGCGCAGCGCCCGCGAGGGCAGGTTGGCGCGGCGCGCGAGTTCCTCGACCGAAGTGAAAACCGAGGTGGCGCGCGCATCGGCGATCGCCTTCGCCCACTCCTCGCGAAACCCGTCGACCTGCCGGAAACCGAGCCGGAGAGCGAGGCTGCCATCATCGCGCCGTTCGAGACTATTGTCCCAACCGCTGGCGTTGACATCGACCGCGCGCACCTCGACGCCATGATCGCGCGCGTCGCGCACAAGCTGCGCGGGGGCATAGAAGCCCATCGGCTGCGAATTGAGGATGCCGCAGGCGAAGACGGCAGGGTGGTAATGTTTGATCCATGACGAGACATAGACGAGCCGTGCGAAGGACTGGGCATGGCTTTCGGGAAAGCCATAGCTGCCGAAACCCTCGATCTGTTTGAAGCAGCGTTCGGCGAAATCCTGCTTGTATCCGCGCGCGACCATGCCGCCGACCATCTTGTCGCGGAAATTGTCGATCGTGCCGACATTGCGAAAGGTCGCCATCGCGCGCCGCAGTCCATTGGCCTCTTCGGGGGTGAAGCCGGCGGCGGTTATCGCCAGATTCATCGCCTGCTCCTGAAAGAGTGGCACGCCAAAAGTATGACCCAGCACCTCCTTAAGCTCGTTCGGATCGTGAGGCGGCGCCGGCGAGGGATACTCGACCTCCTCCTCCCCGTTCCGGCGGCGCAGATAGGGATGCACCATATCGCCCTCGATCGGTCCGGGACGGACGATCGCAACCTGCACGACCAGATCATAGAGCTTCCGGGGCCGCAGGCGCGGGAGCATATTGATTTGCGCGCGGCTCTCGACCTGAAAGACGCCGATGCTGTCGCCCTTGCACAGCATGTCGTAAACGGCCGGATCCTTGGAATCGATGTCGAGCTCCAGCGTGTGATCGCCCAGCCCATGCTCGCGCATCAGGTCGTAGCATTTGCGGATGCAGGTCAGCATGCCGAGCGCGAGAACGTCGACCTTCATCAGTCCCAATGCGTCGATGTCGTCCTTGTCCCATTCGATGAAGGTGCGGTCTTCCATCGCGGCATTGTGGATGGGGACCAGCTCATCGAGCCGACCTTCGGTGAGGACGAAGCCGCCGACATGCTGCGACAGGTGGCGCGGCGCTTTCAGCAGTTCGCCGACAAAGCGGTGCAGGCGCTCGATTTCGCCATTGTGCGGGTTGAGCCCTGCTTCGACCAGCCGCTCGACGGGCACCTCGTCCCCCCAGCTTCCCCAACTCGTGTCGGCGAGCCGCGCAGTGACATCTTCGCTGAGCCCGAGCGCCTTGCCGACCTCGCGGATCGTGCTGCGCGGGCGATAGTGGATGACGGTTGCGGCGATCGCGGCGCGATCGCGCGTGTAGCGGTCGTAAATATACTGAATGACCTCCTCGCGCCGCTCATGTTCGAAATCGACATCGATGTCGGGAGGTTCATCACGCTCGGCCGAGACGAAGCGGGAGAAGAGCAGCTTGTGCTCGTCCGGATCGACCGAGGTGACGCCGAGCAGAAAACAGACGATCGAATTGGCGGCCGATCCGCGCCCCTGACACAGGATCGGCGGTTCCTGTGCGCGTGCGAAGCGGACGAGATCGTAAACGGTCAGAAAATAATAGACATAATTCCGCCGTCGGATCAGACGGAGTTCGTTGCCGATCATCTTGCGGATTTTGGGCTTCAGCGGTGCGCCATAGCGTTTCTCCGCGGCTGTCTTCACCAGATGGTGGAGATAGTTGAACGGCTTCCAGCCCGGCGGCACCGGCTCGTGCGGATATTCGTAGCGCAAATCTTCGAGGTCGAAATTGATGCGGGCGAGCAGTCTCGCGCTTTGTTCGATCGCCTTTGGACTTTGCGCAAAGAGCCGCTTCATTTCGGCGGGTGCTTTCAAATGGCGCTCGCCATTGGCGCGGAGCCGCTTGCCGGCCTTCTGAAGGGTCACGCCTTCCCGGATACAGGTGATGATGTCGTGAAGCGGGCGTTGGGCGGATGTCGCATAAAAGGCGTCATTTGTGGCGAGCAGCGGGACATTTGTCGCTGCCGATAAGCGTTGGAGTTCGGCCAGGCGCCGAGTGTCGGCACCCGACAGCGGCATCGTGGCGGCCAGCCAGACCGATTTCGGCCGTTTGCGTTTGAGGGTGCGAAGCAATTCCTCATCCCCCTCCATCGCGATCAGTAGCAGATCCTCGCAATGGTCGATCAGGTCGCCCAGTTCGAGAATGCAGCTGCCCTTCTGCGTGCGCAGATTGCCGATCGACAGAAGGCGGGTCAGTCGGCCCCAGCCGTGGCGGCTGACGGGATAGGCGACGATGTCGGGCGTGCCGTCGGCGAAGACGAGCCTCGCACCGACCACGAGCCGGAAGCCCTCTACTGCCCCGGGATTTTTGACCCGCAGCTCTTTCAGAAAAGCCCATGCCCGCACTACCCCGGCCACACTATTCCGATCGGCGATGCCGATGCCGGTCATGCCGAGCGCGATCGCCTCGGCCACCATCTCGGCGGGATGCGAGGCGCCGCGCAGGAAGCTGTAGTTGGTCGCTGCGACCAGTTCCGCGAAGCCAGGATCAGCGGACTCGTCGCTCATGCGAAAACCCCATGGATGTACCAGCGCGGGTCGGGCTTTTCGTCGTACAGGCCGTGGCGGAAGAGCCAGTAGCGGCGGCCGTGGACGTCCTCGACGCGGTAATAGTCGCGCGTCAGGCCGGCGTTGTCGCGGCGGCGCCACCATTCGGCGGCGATGCGTTCGGGGCCTTCATACCGGCGTATCGCGTGAAAGGCGCGGCGCCAGCGGAAGCGCTGCGGCGGGCCGTCGGGGACCTCGGCGATCACCTCGATCGGCTGCGGCGGGTCGAACAGGTGGAAAGGGCGCGTCGGCGGCTCGCCGGGTTCGGGCATCTGCCAGGGCAGCGGCGGCGGCGCGTCGATCGCGGGAAGCGCGAGCTGCGCCTGTTCGGGGATATGCGTGTCCTCGGCTATCAATTTTTTGACACGTCGTCGCCCGAGCCGCGTCGTCATCCGGTCGACGAGCTCGTCCATCGCCGCTTCACGGACTTCGCCGCCTTCGAGTTTCAGCTGCGTGGCGCCGAGCGGGTCGAGCCGCGGCACCGTGAGGCGGATCATGTCGAAGCCGAAGCCGGGGTCGAGCGGGTCGGCAAGCCCGTCCATCCGCTCGGCAAACAGCCGCATGACGAGGCGCGTGTCGCGCGTCGCGTGGCCGGTCTCGATATCGATGCCGCGCGCCAGCCCGTCGCTCCGGAAGAAGGTCGCACGGAAATGGCGGCCGCCTTTGCCGCGATCGAGCAACTCCTTGATCGCTTCGTTCGCGAGTTCGGCCAGCACCTTGGTCGCATGCGCCGTGCTGCCGATCGGCTCGGCGAAGCGGCGCTCGACCGCGACCGGCGGCGGCGCGATGCGCGGGTCGAGCGGGCTCGGCGCGTCGCCGAGGATACGGCGGAGCGCCATCGCGGCGCCGGCGCCGAAACGCGCGGCGATATTCGCCATCGGGCGGCTCGCAAGGTCGCCGATCGTCTTCAATCCCGCGCGAACAAGTGCTGTCGTCGCCTCGGGCCCGAGTTCGAGCGCGAGCACGGGCAGTCGGCGGACCGCGCTGGCTTCGTCCGGGGCGGGGCGCGTCTGGTAGCGCGCGAGCGCACGCGCCGCGTCGGCGGTCGGGCCGAAGGCGTGGCGGACGCTCATGCCGAGCCGCGACAGACGCATTTCGGCATCGGCGATCAGGCTCGCCTCGCCACCTGCCAGATGCTCGGCGCCTGCGATGTCGAGGATCAGCCCGTCGGGAGCGTCGAGCGCGACGAGCGGCGTGTAGCGGTTACATCCCAAGGCGAGCCGGTCGAGCCAGGCGTGGTCGGCGACCGGGTCGTGCTGGACGGCGATCAGCTCGGGAACCCGCGCGCGCGCGTCCGCAAGCGGCATGCCGACGGCGAGTCCGACCGCCTGCGCTTGCGCGTCCACGCTCGCGATGCGCAGCGCGCCGCGTATCTTCTCGGTGAAGACCAGCGGGGCGTCAGGCGGCTGCTGCGCCGTGCGGCACAGCCGCTCGGCGGGCAGGTACGGGAAGAACAGCGCCAGATAGCGTCGGCTCCCCGAGGCTGTGCCCGAAACTTTTGTCGTCATGGTTCCAGTCCAGTCGCCAGCGGCCGCCCGCGGGGCCAGCGCGCCAGCGCAACAGTTCGAGGTCGAAGGCGGGCGCCCCCGGCGCATTGGCCTCCAGAGCGCGGGACGCCGCCGCGGCGACGCTCCACCGCGTCTCGGCGACGCTCGGAACCGGGACCGCATTGAGGCGTAGCATCAGCAACGTCGTCCCGGCGTCGCGTGCGCCGAGCGCGAGGCGGCGGCCTGCGGTGAGGTCGAGCAAGGGGAGTTTCCCCCAGCTCTCGACGATCACCGCCGCCGATCCGGTGCAGCGGATCGCATCGTTCGCGCAGGCGAGCAGCATCTTGGGGTCGGGGGTTTCGACGAGCAGCAGCCGGTCGGGGTCGCCGCCGAGCTCGGCGATGCCGGGCGCATAGATATGGCCGGTGCGACCCCCGGCGTCGGCGGTGCGTAGCCAGATCAGCGGCATCTTGCCGGGGGTGCGCAGCGCCAGCAGCGCAGCGAAGGCCGCGGCGCTCGTCCCGTCGAGCGCGTCGGCGGCGAAAAATTCATGGGCCCGCCCGATGGCAAGCCCGCCGCCGAGCGCGGCGTCGAAATCCGCATGACCGCTCGCCAACCAGCCTTCGGCCGGGCGGCTTGTCTGGCCACCATCGGCGGCCAGCCGGGCGATATGCTTGCGCAACCCGGCGAGAGATTGGGACGACTCGTGCATATATGTTCCTGATTTGTTCTATTAGCGCGCGAGCGGGGGCGATTGTCAAGTTGACTCAACCATTGTTCATTTCGTCATGCCGGACTTGATCCGGCATCCATTCCGCCGACGAAGCATGGGCCCCGGATCAAGTCCGGGGTGACGAAAGGCTATTAGGGCGCCGTAACGCCCGCGTTGCTATCCCCACCCAGCGCGCGGAACAGCGCGATGCGCGTGCTCACGAGCAGCAACTGCGTCCCGATCTCGCTTCGCCGTGCCGCATAGAGGCTGCGCTGGGCATCCAAGCTGGAAAGGAAGCTGTCGACGCCGCCCTTGTATCGGGCGTCGGTGAGCATCGCGGTATCGGCGGCGGCTCCGGTATTGGCAGCGGCGGCGCGGACGCGTTCCGACATCGTCCCCTGCACCGCGAGCGCATCGGCGACCTCGCGGAACGCGGTCTGGATCGCGCCCTCGTAGCTCGCGAGCGCGGCGTCGCGCTGCGCCTTGGTCACATCGACCCCGGCGCGGCGGCCGCCGAAGTCGAAGATCGTCGCGCTGGCGTCGCCGCCGACCGACCAGTTGAACGATCCGCTGTCGAAGAGGCTTCCGAGCGCGTCGCTCGCGAAGCCGAGCAGTCCGGTGAGCGAGATCGTCGGGAACAGCCGCGCACGCGCGATGCCGATATCGGCATTGGCGGCGCGCAGGCGATATTCGGCCTCGATCACATCGGGACGGCGAAGCAGGATCTGCGAATTGACCCCGGCGGGAAGCTGGACGATCCCCGGCGTCACTTCGGCGAGGCCAGCGGGGAGCTGCGCACGGTCGAACTCGGCGCCGACGAGCAGGCGGATCAGATTCTCGTCCTGCGCGAGCAGGGTTTTCTGCTGTGCGATCGAATCCTCGGCGGTGGCGAGGATCTGTTCGGCCTGGCTGAGATCGGTGCGCGGCGCGACCCCGCCGTCTAGCCGCGCCCTGGTCAGACGGACGCTTTCGCGCGCATTGGCGGCGGTATCCTCGGCGATCTTGAGGAGGTCGCGGTCGGCGCCATAGGTGGCCCAGGCGCTCGCAAGGTCCGCAATCAACGCGAGGCGCACGGTGCGCGATGCCGCCTCGGTTGCGAGCGCGCTGTTGCGGTCGGATTCGGCGGCGTTGGCGAGGCGGCCGAACAGATCGAGCTCGAAGGCGGTAATCCCGCCGCGCAGCGAGAAATCGCCGCTCCCGCTGCCCGTGCCTCCATTGTCCGAATAGCCCGCGCCCGCGCTGACGCCGAATTCGGGGAACTGCCCGGCGCGGCTGACGCGCGCCTGCGCCCGCGCGGCGGCGAGATTGGCATAGGCGACGCGGAGGTCGCGGTTGTTGACCAGCGCCTGTTCGACGAGGCGCTGGAGCCGCGCGTCGGTGAACACCGTCTTGTATGACAAGACCGGCAGCGCCGCCTCGCTCTGGAGCAGATAGGCGTCGCCCGCGGGCCAGCTCTGCGGCACCGGCGGCGCGGGCAGCACCGTCTTCGGCGCGAGCGAGCAGCCGGCGAGGAGCAAGGGGGCCGCGATCAGGAGGGAGGCGCGATTCATGCCGCCACCTCCGCGCCGCCGTCCTTCTTGCCGAACCGTTGGCGCAGCGCGGCCAGCCCGTCGCGCACGCCGCGGCGGACGAGGACGAAGAAGAGCGGGATGAAGAAGATCGCGAGCAGCGCGGCGGTCAGCATCCCGCCGATCACCGCGGTGCCGATCGCGACGCGGCTGTTCGCGCCGCCGCCGGTCGCAATCGCGAGCGGCAGCACACCGAAGATGAAGGCAAAGCTCGTCATCAGGATCGGGCGCAGACGGATGCGCGCGGCTTCGACCGCGGCCTCGATCACGCGCTTGCCCTTTTTCTCTTCCTGCTCGGCGAATTCGATCATCAGGATCGCATTCTTCGCCGCGAGCCCCATCGTGGTGAGCAGGCCGATCTGCAGATAGACGTCATTCTCGAGCCCGCGCAGCGTCACCGCGAACACCGAGCCGACGAGGCCGAGCGGAATGACGAGCAGCACCGCGAGCGGGATCGACCAGCTTTCGTAAAGCGCGGCGAGACAGAGGAAGACGACGAGCAGCGACAGCGCATAGAGCAGGGGCGCCTGCCCCGACGACAGCCGTTCCTGATAGGAGGAGCCAGCCCAGGCGACGCTGGTGCCGGGAATTTCGTTCGCCATTCGCTCCATCTCGTCCATCGCTTCGCCCGAACTGGTGCCGGGGGCGGGCTGGCCCGAGATTTCGAAGGCGGGGACACCCTGGAAGCGCGAGGTGCTGCTGGGCGTCGTCGACCAGCCGAGGTCGGCAAAGGCCGAGAAGGGTGACATCTCGCCGTTCGACGAGCGGACATACCATTGGCCGAGATCCTCGGGCTTGGCGCGATATTGCGCGTCGCCCTGGACATAGACGCGTTTGACGCGGCCCTTGTCGATGAAGTCGTTGACGTAGCGGCCGCCCCACGCGGTCGCGAGCGTGTTGTTCACGTCGCTGTTGGTGAGGCCGTAAGCGGTGAGCCGCTGCGAATCGATGTCGATCTTGAGCGTCGCGACGTCGGGAAGGTCGGAGAGGCGCACCGAGGTGAGCTTCGGATTGGCGTTGGCGGCGGCGAGCAATTTCTCCCGCGCGGCGACGAATTCGTCGCGGCTCATCCCGCTGCGGTTCTGGAACTCCATTGTGAAGCCCGACGCATCGCCCAGCCCGCGCACCGCGCCCGGGACGAGCGCGAATACCTGCGCGTCGCGAATTCCCGACAAAGCCTTGCGCGTGCGCTCGGCGATCGCGTCGGCGGTATTTTCCTTGCCCGGCCGGCTGTCCCAGTCGACCAGGTTGATGAAGCCCTGACCGGTATTCTGGCCGACCGCGCCGCCGCCACCGCCACCTCCCGCAACAAGGAAGAGCGCGCCGACATTCGCCTTTTCCTGCGTCAGCAGATATTTCTCGATCTGGTCGCGCACCTGCAGCGTGCGTTCCTGCGTCGCGCCGGCGGGCAGGCGGAACTGGATCTGGACGCGGCCCTGATCTTCGTTGGGCAGGAAGCCGCTCGGCAGCCGCAGGAACATCACCGCGAGCAGGGCGAGGATCAGCGCATAGATGCCGAGGAACAGCCATTTGCGGTCGACGACCTTGGTGACGCTGCCGACATAGGCATTCACAGAGCGGTCGAACCAATTGTTGAACCCGTACTGCGCGCGCTTCATCGCGGCGTGGGCGCGCGGGAAACGGTGCTCCTTTTCGGGCACGTCTCCATGCTGGGGGGGCTTGAGCAAGGTCGAGGTCAGCGCCGGGCTCAGGATCAGCGCGACGAGCACCGACAGCGCCATCGCCGAGACGATCGTGACCGAGAATTGGCGATAGATGACCCCGGTCGAGCCGCCGAAGAAGGCCATCGGCAGGAACACCGCCGACAGCACGAGCGCGATCGCGATCAGCGCGACCTGCAGCTCCTTCATCGACTGGATCGTCGCCTCGCGCGCCGACATGCCGGGATTTTCTTCCATCAACCGCTCGACATTCTCGACGACGACGATCGCATCGTCGACGAGCAGACCGATCGCGAGGGTCAGCCCGAACAGGGTCATCGTGTTGATGCTGAAGCCCAATATGTAAAAGACGCCGAAGGTGCCGAGCAGCACGACGGGCACCGCGATCGCCGGGATCAGCACCGCGCGCCAGCTTTGCAGGAAGACGAACATCACGACGATGACGAGCAGGATTGCCTCGAACAGCGACTTTTGCACCTCGCTCACCGATAGCTTGATGAAGGCGGTCGCGTCGTTGGCGTAGCTGTAGGTGAGTCCGTCGGGGAAATCGGCCGAGAGCTCCTGCATCCGCGCCTTGACGCGGTCGGCGGTCTCGAGCGCGTCCGAACCCGGCGAGAGCGAGATCGACATACCCGCGCCGGGGTGGCCGTTGATGCGGACGATCGTCGCATAGCTTTCGGCGCCGATCTCGACCCGCGCGATGTCCTTGATCCGCACGCTCGACCCGTCGGGGAGCGTCTTCAGCACGATATTCTCGAACTGCTCGGCGGTCTGGAGGCGCGACTGCGCGGTGACCGTCGCGTTGAGCATCTGGCCTTGCGGCGCCGGCGTGCCGCCGACCTCGCCCGCCGCGACCTCGGCATTTTGGGCGGTGATCGCGGTGACGACATCGCCGGGCATCAGCGACACCGCGGCGAGCCGCTGCGGGTTGAGCCAGATGCGCATCGCGTGCGGCGAGCCGAAGACGTTGACGTCGCCGACCCCCTCGACGCGCGACAGCGGATCCTGGATGTTCGACGACAGGAAGTCCGACACGTCCTGGAACGAGCGCGTGTCGGTGGTGTCATAGACGCCGACGAGCAGCAGCGTGTCCGAATTGGCTTTGGTGACGCGGATGCCCTGGCTCTGCACCTGTGCCGGCAGGCGCGAGATCGCCGAGGCGATCTTGTTCTGCACCTGCACCTGCGCGATGTCCGGGTCGGTTCCCTTGGCAAAGATCGCGGTGATGGTCGCCTGCCCACGCGAGCTCGACTGCGAGCTGAAATAGAGCAGGCCGTCGATCCCGGTCAGCTGCTGCTCGAGCACCTGCGTGACGCTGTTCTCGATCGCTTCGGCGGAGGCGCCCGGATAGGTCGCGCGGATATTGACCTGCGCGGGGGCGATGTCGGGATATTGCTCGATCGGCAGCGCGCGCAGCGCACCGAGCCCGCCGAGCATGACGATGATCGCCAGCACCCAGGCAAAGATCGGCCGGTCGATGAAGAGACGCGACATGGGGGGCTAGTTTCCTTTCGCCGCAGCGCCCTTATCCGAGCCCCCGTCCGCGCCCCCGTCCGCGGCTTTGCCAGCGGGGGCCCCCAACCGCTGCGGACTGCTCGCCGGAACCGGCTTGACCGGCGCCCCTGCCTTGAGGTTGCCGACCCCCTGCGTGATGACCTTGTCGCCGGGCTTCAGCCCGTCGGTGACGACCCAGTTGGGACCGACGGTGCGCTCGGCGACGATCTTGCGCCGCGCCGCCTTATTGTCCTTGCCGACCAGATAGACGAAGGCCGATCCGTCGAAGTCGCGCTGCACCGCGGCTTGCGGGACCAGAATAGCGGTCGGATTGATCGCCTGATCGAACAGCGCGGTCACGAACATGCCGGGCAGCAGCAGCCCCTGCGGATTGGGGAAGCGCGCGCGCAGGGTCACGGTGCCGGTGCCTTCGTTGACGGTGACTTCGGAGAATTGCACCGCGCCGGCGAAGCCATAATCGCTGCCGTCCTCGAGCTTCAGCCGCACGGAGGTGCTGCCGGGGGTCACCCCGCCGCTTGCCAGCGCCTGGCGGAGGCGCGTGAGGTCGGCGCTCGATTGCTGCATGTCGACATAGATCGGGTCGGTCTGCTGGATTACCGCCAGCGGGGTCGCCTGGTTTGCGCTCGCGAGCCCGCCCGGTGTCACCAGGCTGCGTCCGATACGCCCGCTGATCGGCGCCGACAGCGTCGTGTAGCGCAGGTTGATCCGCGCGGTTTCGAGCGCGGCGGCATTTTGCGCGACCGCGGCGCGCGCGCTGCGAGCCTGCGCGAGCGCGTCGCTGTAATCCTGCTGCGCGACCGCTTGAATCTTTGCGAGCGGTTCGAAACGCTTCGCTTTCTCGTCGGCCGCCTGCGCACTGGCGCGTGCGCTGGCGAGGTTTGCCTCCGCCTGATCGACCGCGGCGCGGTAGAGGCTGGCGTCGATCTGGTAGAGTGGCTGGCCAGCGCGCACGAAGCCGCCCTCGGTGAACAGGCGGCGGCGGATGATGCCGTTCACCTGCGGCCGGACCTCGCTCGTCTCGAACGCGACGGTGCGGCCGCCGAGCGACGTGGTCAGCGGCACGGCCTCCTGCCGGACGACGACATAGCCGACCTGCGCGGCGCGATTGCCGCGCCCTTCGTCTTCCTTGCCCGAACAGGCGCCGAGCGAAAGCGTCAGGGCGCACAAGGCTCCGATCAGGAGCGGCGGCTTCGTCATCGTCATTCGAAAAATCCGTCTCGGGTTAGGCCGGCCGGCGGGGGAGCAAAGCATCGGATTCGGGCTATTCAGCCCATCGCATTACACCATGCAAGCGCTTTCAGGCACTTGCGACAAAGTGCGACAATTTGGACGCGCGGGCAATCAGGCGGGGACGAGAAGCGTCCGGCTCTCGCGCACCTCGACGTCGAGCCAGTCGATAAAGGCGCGGATGCGTGGCTGCGGTGCGACGTCGCGGTGGAGCGCAAGCCAGAAAGCGCGCGCGATCGTCTGATCGGGGCGCACGCGGACCAGCGCGGGATCGTCCCCCGCGAGGAAGCAGGGCAACACGCCGACCCCTGCGCCGCCGGCGATCATTCGCCGCTGCGCGAGGATTGACGAGGAGCGGACGTTCGCGCGGAGGCCCGGCTCGATCTCGCCCAGATAGTCGAGTTCGGGGGCATAGAGGATGTCGGGGATATAGCCGATCACCGGGATGCCCGCGCGCGACAGCGGTGCCGCGGCGACCGCATCCTGCCAGTCGGGGCGATCGGCGGGGGCGTAGAGGCCGAGGCTGTAGTCGGCGAGCTTGCGCGTGATCAGCGGGCCCTTGCGCGGCCGCGCAAGCAGCACCGCCATATCGGCCTCGCGTCGCGAGGGGTTGAGGAAGCCCGACGAAGCGACGAGGTCGATCTCGAGCTCGGGATGCGCGGCGACGAAACTGCCCAGGCGCGGGGCGATGAAGCTGTTGCCGAACCCTTCGGAGACGCTGACGCGGAGTTGCCCCGACAGCGCCGACCCGCCCGGCTGCGCCGAATGGATGCGCGCCGCCGCCGCCGCCATCGCTTCGGCGTGCGGAACGAGCGCCCGGCCCGCCGCGGTCAGAACGAACCCCGTCGGCGCGCGTTCGAACAAAGTCTGCTGCAGCGCGGCTTCGAGCGCGCTGACCTGTCGGCTGACGGTCGTCGCATCGACATGCAGCGCGGCGCCGGCACGCGCGAGCGTGCCGTGGCGCGCGACGAACAGGAAATATTGCAGCTTGTCCCAGTCCATGAGCTGCAAATATGCAGGATATGCCTGCAAGTCTATCCCTTGCAATCGCGGCGCAACTGGTCTGTGGCAGCGGCAACATCTTACGGGAGACTCGGATATGCGACAGATCGACCACCACATCGTCGGCGGCGCCGGCGGCGGCGCAAGAGGTTCCGGGCGCTTCGGCGATGTCCTCGACCCGAACAACGGCGGCGTGCAGGCGCAGGTCGCGCTCGGCGATCGTGCTGTCCTCGATCGCGCGGTGGCCGCTGCCAAGGCCGCGCAGCCCGCCTGGGCCGCGACCAACCCGCAGCGCCGCGCACGCGTGATGTTCGAATTCAAGCGCCTCGTCGAAGCCAATATGAACGAGCTCGCCGAGATGCTCTCGGCCGAGCATGGCAAGGTGATCGCGGACTCGAAGGGCGATATCCAGCGCGGTCTCGAAGTCATCGAATTCTGCTGCGGCATCCCGCATGTGCTGAAGGGCGAATATACGCAGGGCGCCGGGCCGGGCATCGACGTCTATTCGATGCGCCAGCCGATCGGCATCGGCGCGGGTATCACCCCGTTCAACTTCCCCGCGATGATTCCGCTGTGGATGGGCGGCGTCGCGACCGCGGTCGGCAATGCCTTCATTCTGAAGCCCAGCGAGCGCGACCCCTCGGTCCCCGTGCGCCTGTCGGAACTCTTTCTCGAAGCGGGTATGCCCGAAGGCATTTTCCAGACCGTCCATGGCGACAAGGAAATGGTCGACGCGATCCTCGATCATCCCGACATCGGCGCGGTCAGCTTCGTCGGTTCGTCGGATATCGCGCACTATGTCTACAATCGCGGCGTCGCGAACGGCAAGCGCGTGCAGGCGATGGGCGGCGCGAAGAACCACGGCATCGTGATGCCCGATGCCGATCTCGACCAGGTCGTGAACGATCTGACCGGCGCGGCCTTCGGCTCGGCGGGCGAGCGCTGCATGGCGCTGCCGGTCGTCGTTCCCGTCGGCGAGGACACCGCAAACCGCCTGCGCGAAAAGCTGGTTCCTGCGATCGAGGCGCTGCGAGTCGGCGTGTCGACCGATGCCGAGGCGCATTACGGTCCCGTCGTGACGCAGGCGCACAAGGAAAAGGTCGAGGGCTGGATCGCGAAATGCGCCGACGAGGGCGCCGAGCTCGTCGTCGACGGCCGCGGCTTCACGCTGCAGGGGCATGAAAAGGGCTTCTTCGTCGGCCCGACCCTGTTCGACCATGTCACGACCGACATGGAAAGCTACAAGGAAGAGATCTTCGGCCCGGTGCTCCAGATCGTCCGCGCCCCCGATTTCGAGACCGCGCTCGAACTGCCGTCGAAGCACCAATATGGCAACGGCGTCGCGATCTTCACCCGCAACGGCCACGCGGCGCGCGAATTCGCGGCGCGCGTCAACGTCGGCATGGTCGGCATCAACGTGCCGATCCCGGTGCCGGTCGCGTACCATACGTTCGGCGGCTGGAAGCGGTCGGCGTTCGGCGACACCAACCAGCACGGCATGGAAGGCGTGAAGTTCTGGACCAAGGTCAAGACCGTCACCGCGCGCTGGCCCGACGGCTCGCCTGACGGCGGCAACGCCTTCGTCATCCCGACGATGGGGTGAGCCGGGCCGGTTCGGCGCCTTCCCGTCATCGACGCGGGAGGGCGGCCGGGCTATGGTCGCGCTGCCGCCATCGGGGCGGCGCCATCAGGGGAGAACAGACATGGATATTCGCTTTGCCGCCGCCGCCGCCATGCTGCCGCTTGCCGCCTGCGCCACGATGGGTGGTGGAACCGAACCGGCGCCCGCGCCTGACCCGATGACATGCAATGCCGACGGCGGCACTTCCTTCGTCGGCCAGACTGCAACGCCCGAGGTCGGCGCTGCGGTACTCAAGGCAACCGGTGCCCGCACGCTGCGCTGGGGCCCGCCGCGCTCGGCGATGACGATGGATTACCGCCAGGACCGCGTGAACATCATGTACGACGACGCCTACAAGATCGAGCGCATCACCTGTGGCTGATCCGGCGCGTCGCAACCACAGCTCTGCCTCGCCCTTCGAACCCGTCTATGGCTACAGCCGCGCGGTTCGGGTGGGGAACCGCATCGACGTCGCGGGCTGCGCGCCGATCGAGCCCGATGGCGCCTCGACGCCGGGCGACGCGGGCGCGCAAGCGGCGCGCTGCCTGACGATCATTCGCGAGGCACTCGAAGCGCTCGGCGCCTCGCCTGCCGACGTCGTGCGCACCCGCATGTACATTACCGATCCCGCCGACGCCGATCTCGTCGGCCGCGCGCATGGCGCGATGTTCGGCGACATTCGCCCCGCGTCGACGATGCTTGTCATCCCCGCGCTGATCCGCCCCGAGTGGAAGGTCGAAATCGAAGCCGAGGCCATTTTAGAGACAGAGACATGACCGACCAGTTCCAGCTTACCGACGACCAGCTCGCTATCCAGGATATGGCGCGCAAATTTACTGCCGACCGCATCACGCCCTTCGCGGCCGAGTGGGACGAGAAAAGCCACTATCCTGTCGACGTGTGGAAGGCCGCGGGCGAACTCGGCTTCGGCGCGATCTACGTGTCCGAAGAATCGGGCGGCATCGGGCTCGGCCGGCTCGAGGCGGCGCTGATCATGGAGGCGATGGCCTATGGCTGCCCCGCGACGTCGGCCTATATCTCGATCCACAATATGGCGGCGTGGATGATCGACCGCTTCGGCGGCGCCCAAATCAAGGCGCGCTTCCTGCCCGATCTCGTCAGCATGGAAAAGATCGCGAGCTATTGCCTGACCGAACCGGGGTCGGGCTCCGACGCCGCGGCGCTCAAGACGACCGCGAGGAAGGATGGCGACCATTATATCCTCAACGGCACCAAGCAGTTCATCTCGGGCGCCGGGGTCAACGACATCTATGTCTGCATGGTCCGCACCGGCGAGGAAAAGGCGAAGGGCATCTCCTGCCTCGTCATCGAAAAGGACACGCCGGGCCTCAGTTTCGGCGCGCCCGAGAAGAAGCTCGGCTGGAACGCGTCGCCCACCGCGCAGGTGATCTTCGAGGATTGCCGCGTGCCGGCCCAAAATCTCGTGGGCGCCGAGGGCGACGGCTTCCGCTTCGCGATGGCGGGGCTCGACGGCGGCCGCCTCAACATCGGTGCCTGCTCCTTGGGCGGCGCGCAGCGCTGCCTCGACGAAGCGATCGCCTACACCAAGGACCGCCAGCAGTTCGGGCAACCGATCGCCGATTTCCAGAACACCCAGTTCATGCTCGCCGACATGGCGACCGACCTCGAAGCCGCGCGCGCCTTGCTTTATATGGCGGCCGCAAAAGTCACCGCGAACGCCCCCGACAAGTCGCGCTTTTCGGCGATGGCAAAGCGGCTCGCGACCGATAGCGGCAGCAAGATCGTCAACGACGCGTTGCAGCTGTTCGGCGGCTATGGTTATTTGAAGGATTATCCGATCGAGCGCTTCTGGCGCGACCTGCGCGTTCATTCGATCCTCGAAGGCACCAACCAGGTGATGCGGATGATCGTCGGAAGGGACCTGCTGCGCCAATGACGGAGGATGTACTGATCAGCGTCGAGGGCCGCGTCGGCCGTCTGTCGCTCAACCGCCCGAAGGCGATCCACGCGCTCAACCTGCCGATGTGCGAGGCGATGATCGATGCCTTGCTGGCGTGGCGCGAGGCCGACGCGGTCGAGGCGGTGATCATCGACCATAGCGAAGGCCGTGGCTTCTGCGCCGGCGGCGACATCCGTATGCTGGCGGAGAGCGGCGCCAAGGACGGCGTCGAAGCTCGCGCGTTCTTCCACACCGAATATCGCCTCAACCATCTGCTCTTCACCTACCCCAAGCCCGTCGTCGCCTTCATGGACGGCATCACCATGGGGGGCGGCGTCGGCATTTCGCAGCCGGCGAAATATCGCGTGGCCACCGAGCATACGCGTTTCGCCATGCCCGAGACCGGGATCGGCCTGTTCCCCGACGTCGGCGGCGGCTGGTATCTGCCGCGGCTCGAGGGGCGCGTCGGCGTCTTCCTCGCGCTCACCGGCGCTCGGCTCGACGGGGCGGACTGCCTCGCGCTCGGCCTCGCGACGCATTATCTGCCGTCGGAAAAGCTCGCCGAGGCGAAAGAGCGCATCGCGCAGCACCCCGACCGCATCGGCGGCATATTGGGCGAACTGTCGGTCACCGCGCCCCCCGCCGCGATCACCCACCAGATCGACAAGATCAACCGCCTCTTCGCCAGCGACACCTATGAGGATATCCTCGCCGCGCTCGAAGCCGATGGCGGCGAATGGGCGGAAAAGGAACTCGCGGCGCTGCACAGCAAGTCGCCACAGACCTGCAAGGTCGCGCTGCGTCAGCTCAAGGAAGGCGGCGAGATGCACGACTTCGCGGCCGAGATGACGCAGGAATATGCGATTGGCGCCCGCGTCGTCCAGATGCACGACTTCATCGAGGGCGTCCGCGCGCTGATCGTCGACAAGGACAACAGCCCGAAATGGAACCCGCCGACGCCCGAAGCCGTCACCGACGACTGGATCGACGCGATCTTCGCGCCGCTGCCCGAATCCGAGAAATGGACCCCGCTCACTTAACCTCGTCACCCCGGACTCGATCCGGGGTCATTGGCGCACCGTCGGAATGGATACCGGATCAAGTCCGGCATGACGACCATCTGGAGACGATCTGAATGACCTACGAAACCCTTCTCGTCGAACAACGCGGCGCCGTCACGCTGGTGACCTTGAACCGCCCGCAGGCGCTGAATGCGCTGAACTCGGGCGTGCTCGATGATCTGATTGCCGCCTTCGCCGCCTTCGAGGCCGACGCCGGCCAGCGCTGCGCCATCCTCACCGGTTCGGGCGACAAGGCCTTTGCCGCGGGCGCCGACATCAAGGAAATGGCCGACAAGGCGGCCGCCGATTTCTATATTGAGGACTTCTTCTCGAAATGGACGAGCGAGTTCGTGAAGAAGGTTCGCAAGCCGTGGATCGCCGCCGTGAACGGCTTTGCCTTGGGCGGCGGCTGCGAACTCGCGATGATGGCCGACTTCATCATCGCCAGCGACAAGGCGAAATTCGGCCAGCCCGAAATCAAGCTCGGCGTCGCGCCGGGCATGGGCGGGTCGCAGCGGCTGACCCGCGCGATCGGCAAGGCGAAGGCGATGGAAATGTGCCTCACCGGCCGGATGATGGACGCCGCCGAAGCCGAGCGCTCGGGCCTCGTCGCGCGGGTCGTTCCGCATGAGACGCTGGTCGACGAAGCGGTGAAGACCGCGACCGTCATCGCCGCGATGCCGCCGATGGCCGCGATGGTGAACAAGGACATGGTCAACGCCGCGTTCGAGACGACGCTCGACCAGGGGCTGGTCTACGAACGCCGCCTGTTCCAGATCCTCGCCGCGACCGAGGACAAGGCCGAAGGCATGGCTGCCTTCATCGAAAAGCGCGAAGGCGTGTGGAAGGGGCGGTGAGCCCAGTCCCCCTCCCGCTTGCGGGAGGGGTTAGGGGAGGGGCTGTTTCCTCTCCACAAGTTCAATATTCGGGACAGGCCCTCCCCCGGCCCCTCCCGCACGCGGGAGGGGAGAGACAATGGAAATCGCATTCATCGGACTCGGCAATATGGGCGGCGGCATGGCCGCAAACCTTGCCAAGGCGGGCCATGAGGTTCGCGCCTTCGACCTCAGCGAAGAGGCGCTGGCGCGCGCGGTCGAGGCGGGATGTACGCGCGCTGCTTCGGCGGCCGAAGCCGTCACCGGCGCCGAAGCGGTCGTGACAATGCTCCCCGCGGGCAAGCATGTCGCCTCGGTCTATGAAGCCGATGTCTTCCCCAATGCCGCGCCCGGCACCTTGCTCCTCGATTGCTCGACGATCGACGTCGCAACTGCGCGCGCCAATATTGAAGCGGCGAGAGCCAAGGGCCTTGTCGCGGTCGACGCGCCGGTTTCGGGCGGCATCGCCGCCGCCAATGCGGGCACGCTGACCTTCATGGTCGGCGGCACCGACGAAGGGTTCGCGCGCGCCGAACCGATCCTCGCGAAAATGGGCAAGGCGGTGATCCACGCCGGCGACGCGGGCGCCGGACAAGGCGCGAAGATCTGCAACAACATGCTGCTCGGCGCCTCGATGATCGCGACGTGCGAAACGCTCGCGCTCGCGCAGAAGCTCGGGCTCGATCCGCAGAAATTCTTCGACATCGCCAGCGTGTCGTCGGGGCAATGCTGGTCGCTGACGTCCTACGCGCCGCTTCCGGGCGTCGGGCCGACGACGCCGGCCGACAATGGCTACAAGGGCGGCTTCGCCGCGGCGCTGATGCTCAAGGATCTGCGTCTTGCGATGGAGGCGGCGGCGAGCGTCGACGCCGATGTTCCAATGGGATCGAAGGCGCGCGAATTGTACGAGGCGTTCGTCGAAGCCGACAAGGATGGCCGCGATTTTTCAGCGATCATCCAGACTTTGCAGGGATAAACAGCAGCGTCGCCAGTGGCGGGTTTGGGGTGGATTCCAGACATTCGCCACCCCGGACTTGATCCGGGGTCCACGACTTCAACGCCGCGATGGATCCCGGATCAAGTCCGGGATGACGAAGAAAGGAATATCCTCCCTGCGGCGCAGCCATGGGGAGGGGGACCGTCGCCGCAGGCGATGGTGGATGGGCCGCGACCTCGCGCCATTTGCCCCTCCGTCAGCGCTTCGCACTGCCACCTCCCCATGGCTTCGCCACGGGGAGGAACCAAACGGCAACCTCCGGTCGATTCCTGCCATCGCATCGAGATCGGCGACCAACGACGCAATTAGGGTGGGGAGCATACGTTCGCCGATCCTCATTCGTCATCCAGGACTTGATCCGGGATCCACGGCGTCGGCGAAGGCATGGACCCCGGATCAAGTCCGGGGTGACGATGAAGGATAAGTCGCCTTCCGGTCGAAACGCGCCGATCGCGCTTTCCGGCGCCGTTTCAATAAAAATCCGCTGTCTCGCCGCCATCCGGCCTCTTTGTACGATGCACTTGGGTTGGCGCCTTGCGGTCGCCGGTGCGCACTTCCATCCGGCCATTCACCCGCCGGACCTCGGCCGGCTCCAATATGCGCGCGCGTGCGATGCCCACGGCGGTTGCCTGCGGCGGCGGTGCTTGCGCCGCCGTCGGCGCGCCGGCGGCGACGAGCAGGGCGAGGGCGAAGGACATGGCATTCATGCTCTGCCCTAACGGCCGATGCCGCCATGATCTTAACCCCGAATCGCCGCTGTTTTTGCGGCCGGTCGCCGGGATCTTGACAAAAGAAGGGCCGCCTGACCCAAGCGGGGACAGGCGGCCCTTGCTTAGTTTCGCGCTGGCTTAGAAGCCTGCCTTCGCCGCCGCCTTCTCTGCGAGCAGCGGCGCGACGGTGAAGCCGTGCTTCTCAAGTGCCGCGGCGATCTTGTCGGTGCCCTCGATGCCCGCCCAGAACATCGGGCCGCCGCGATACACGGGCCAGCCATAGCCGAAGACCCAGACGACATCGATGTCGCTCGCGCGCTGCGCCTTGCCTTCCTCCAGGATCAGCGCGCCCTCGTTGACCATCGGATAAAGGGTGCGCTCGATGATCTCCTGATCGGTGATCTCGCGCTTCTCGATCCCCGCCTTCTTGCGGAACTCGTCGATGATTTCCTCGACGCGTGCGCTCGGCGTCGGAGTGCGCTTCTCGTCATAGTCGTAGAAGCCCGCCTGCTTCTTCTGGCCCCAGCGGCCTTCGGAGCAGAGCGCGTCGCGGATGCTTTCGATCCGGTTCGGGTCGCGGTGCCAGCCGATGTCGACGCCCGCAAGGTCGCTCATCTGGAACGGGCCCATCGGCATGCCGAAATCGGTGTGGACCTTGTCGACCTGCTGCGGGGTCGCGCCTTCAAGCAGCAGCTTCTGCGCCTCGATCTGGCGCGGTGCGAGCATCCGGTTGCCGATGAAGCCGTGGCAGACGCCGGCGACGACCGACACCTTGCCGATCTTCTTGCCCCACGCCATCGCGGTCGCGAGCACGTCGTCCGCGGTCTTTTCGCCGCGCACGACTTCGAGCAGCTTCATGACATTCGCGGGCGAGAAGAAGTGCATGCCGACGACGTCGCCGGGGCGGCTGGTCGATGCGGCAATCTCGTCGATATTGAGGTAGCTGGTGTTCGATGCGAGGATCGCGCCGGGCTTGGCAATCTTGTCGAGCTTGCCGAAGATCTCCTTCTTGACCCCCATATCCTCATAAACCGCCTCGATGATCAGGTCGCAGTCGGCGAGGGCCTCCAGGTCGAGTGACGGCGTGATGAGGCCCATCATCTGGTCTACCTGTTCGGGCTTGAAGCGGCCCTTCGCGGCCGAGGCGTCGTAGTTCTTGCGAATGACGCCGAGGCCGCGGTCGAGCGCGTCCTGCTGCATCTCGACGATCGTGCAGGGGACGCCCTTCTGGAGGAAGTTCATCATGATGCCGCCGCCCATCGTGCCGGCGCCGATGATGCCGACCTTCTTGACGTCGCGGAGCCGGATGTCCTTCGGCAGGCCGTCGATCTTCGCGGCCTGGCGTTCGGCGAAGAACAGGTGGCGCTGCGCCGCCGACTGGCTGCCCATCATCAGCTTCATGAATTCCTGGCGTTCGAAGGCGAGGCCTTCGTCGAACGGCAGGCGCGTCGCGGCCTCGACGCAGGCGAGGTTGGCATAGGGCGCCTCGAAGCCGCGCCAGCGCTTGGCGTTCGCGGCCTTGAGCTGTTCGATGACCGCGACGTCGCCGAACACCGGGCGTTCGCGCGTCGGGCGCGGGCCGTCGGCGATCTTGGCGCGTGCGAAAGCGATTGCGTCGGCGGCCAGGCTGTCCTCGCCCGCGAGGGCATCGACGAGGCCGAGGTCCTTCGCCTTGGCGGCGGGCAGCGGGTCGCCGAGCGAGGTCATCGTGGCGGCGGCTTCGACCCCGACGACGCGCGGCAGGCGCTGCGTGCCGCCCGCGCCGGGCAGCAGGCCGAGCTTCACTTCGGGCACCCCGAGCTTCGCCGAAGGGACGGCGACGCGGTAGTGGCAGACGAGCGCGGTCTCGAGACCGCCGCCGAGCGCCGTCCCGTGGATCGCGGCAACGACCGGCTTGGTCGCGGCCTCGATCATGTTGAGTACCGCGTTGAAATCGGGGCCGCGCGGCGGCTTACCGAACTCGCTGATGTCGGCGCCGGCGATGAAGGTGCCGCCGTCGCAGCGCAGCACGATCGCCTTGACGCCGTCGTCCGCGAGGGCGGCTTCGAAATTATCCTTCAGGCCCTGGCGGACGTGCCACGACAGCGCGTTCACGGGCGGATTGTTGACGATGACGACGGCGACATCGCCGTCCTTCTGCAGCGTCACGCTGACGGGGGTTTCTTCGGACATGGGAGACTCCTCTTGAATGTGGGACCGTCCGCTCGGGCTTTGTCCGCTGCGGACGGAGGGGTGGGTGGGCGTTTCAGTCGTCGATGGCGGCGTGGACGAGTGTCTTGACCTCGCGCCGGACGGGATAGGTGGAAGAGGGCATGAGCTGGGTCATGAAGACCATGCAGATCTCCTCGACCGGATCGACGAAGAAGCCGGTCGAGAACATGCCGCCCCAGTAAAAATCGCCGGCCGAGCCCGGAATGCCGGCGCTGGCGGGGGCGAGCGTGACCGCGAAGCCGAGGCCGAAGCCGACTCCGGCATTCTCGTCCTCCGAAAAAATGCCGACGCTGTGCTGCGTCAGATCGCCGCCGCCGACGAGATGGTTCGAGGTCATCAGATCGAGCGTCTTGCGGCCGATGATCCGCACATCGCCGAGCTTGCCGCCGCCGAGCAGCATCAGGCAGAAGCGGTGATAATCGTGCAGCGTCGAGGCGAGCCCGCCGCCGCCCGAATGGAAGCTGCGGTCCTTCGCCCAGCGGCTGCGGTCGCCGCTGTCGAACGGCTTCATCTTCTCCCTGGGGTCGAAGGCGTAGCAGTCGGAGAGGCGATGCTGCTGGTCGGCAGGCACCTTGAAGCCGGTGTCGACCATGCCGAGCGGGCCGAAGATGCGTTCCTGCAAAACCTGCGCGAAAGGCTTGCCCTCGATGCGTTCGATGACGGCGCCGAGCACGTCGGTCGCCATCGAATAGTTCCAGTGCGCGCCGGGGTCGAACTGAAGCGGGATCTTCGCCAGATCGGCGACAAAGCTGTCCATCGTATAGTCGGCGTCGAAATCGTCGATCCGCGCCTTGCGGTAAGCCGCATCGACCGGGGTGCGTTCCTGAAACCCATAGGTCAGGCCCGATGTGTGGCGCAGCAGGTCGACCATGCGGATCGGCTGCGTCGGCGGCCGCGTCAGGAAGGGGACGTTGCCGCCGCCCGCGACGAAGACGCCGGTATCCTTGAATTCGGGACAGAATTTGGTGAGCGGATCGCTGAGCGCAACCTTGCCCTCTTCGACCAGCATCATGAAGGCGATGCTGGTGATCGGCTTGGTCATGCTGGCGATGCGGAAGATCGCATCCTCTTTCAGCGCCTCGCCCGGACGCGCGTCGCCGATGCACGACAGATGCGCGATCTCGCCGCGGCGCGACACCAGGGTCGCGGCGTGCGGAAGACGGCCGGTGTCGACATATTTGGCCTGCAGGAAAGCCGGGATGCGGTCGAGCCGCCTGGTGTCGAATCCGTGACTCATATAGCCTCCGCGCTCAGTGTGACGTCTGCCCCAATAGCTGGCGCGTCACCGGATGCGAACTGGTAAGGCCGCCATCGACCGCGATCGCCTGGCCGTTGACATAGCTCGCCTGATCGCTCGCCAGGAAGAGGGCGACATTCGCCAGCTCCTCGGGCTGCGCGGCGCGGCGCAGCGGGTTGAGCTGGCCGAGCTTGTGCGTGACCTCCTTGGCTTTCGCATAGTCGAAGGTCGGCTTGGTCATGCCGGTCTCGGTCAGGCCGGGGCAGATCGCGTTGACCCGCACGCCGCTGGTCGACAGCTGCTGCGCGGCGACCTTGGCGAGGTTGATGACGCCCGCCTTCGACGCAGAATAGGCGCCCGGGCCCGCGCCCGAATTGATCCCGGCGACGCTTGCGGTCAGCACGATCGCGCCGCCGCGCCCCTGGTCGACCATCGCCTTGCCGGCGTGCTTCACCATCAGCGCGGGGCCGATCAGGTTGACACGCAGCGTTTCGGCCCACGCGGCGGGGTCGAAATCGAAGATGCCCCCCATGTCGCCGATGATCCCGGCGTTGGCGAACGCGACATCGAGCCCGCCGAAGCTGTCCTTCGCCGTCGCGACCAGCTTCGCGACATCGGCCTCGACCCCCGCGTCGATTTCGAGCGCGATCGCCTCGCCGCCCGCATCCTTGATCGCCTGCGCGGTGTCGTGCACCGCCGCCGTCTTGTCGCCGAGCACCAGCTTCGCGCCCTCGGCGGCGAAACGCAGTGCGCTCGCGCGGCCGATACCCGAACCTGCGCCGGTGATGATTGCGATCTTGCCGTCCAATGCGCCCATCATGCGCCTCCCGAAATCGTGGCGCCGCCATCGCAGACGATGGTCTGGCCGGTGGTGAATGCTCCCGCCTTGCTGGCGAGGAAGACTGCGGCGCCCGCGATCTCGTGGGGTTCGCCGATACGCTTCAGCGTCGAGGCGGCGGTCGAGCGCCGCAGATTTTCGGGATCCTCCCACAGCGCGCGCGCCATGTCGGTGCGGATCAGGCCCGGCGCGATGCAATTGACGCGGATGCCGCTCGCACCCAGCTCGACCGCGAAATTGCGCGCCATCTGCATGTCGGCGGCCTTCGAGATGCAATAGGCGCCGATGATCGGCGATCCCTTGAGCCCGCCGATCGAGCTGATGATCGTGATCGCGCCTTCGCCGCGTTCGACCATTTCGGGCGCGACCATGGAGATCAGCCAGTGGTTGGACAGGATGTTATTGTCCATGATCTTGCGGAACTGGTCGTCGCTGATCCCGAGGCCGGGGCCGTAATAGGGGTTCGACGCGGCGTTGCAGACAAGCGCGGTGATCTTGCCGAACGCCTTTCGCGTCGTATCGACGAGGTGCTGCAAATCGTCCTTCGACGAGATATTCGCGGGGACAGCGATCGCGGTGCCGTCGCCGAACGTCGCATTGATCTCGGCCGCGGTGGCGTCGCAGGCGTCCTGCTTGCGGCTCGAGATCACGACCTTTGCGCCCTGCTCGGCCATCGCCTCGGCGATCGCCCTGCCGATGCCGCGCGACGATCCGGTGATCAGCGCGACCTGACCGCTCATGTCGAAAAGGCTCATGCGCCTGCCTTTCGTGCAAAATCCCACGCCTTTTCCGCGAGCGGGAGGACGCGTTCGGACATCGCCTTGGCATGGGCGGAGGAAGCGGTGCCGTCGATGACGCGCTTCTTGATCCCCTGCATGATCCCGGCAAGGCGGAAGAAGTTATAGGCGAAATACCAGTTCATGTCGGGCACGCCGTCGCGGCCCGTTGCCTGACAATAGCGCTCGACGACCTCGTCGAGTTCGGGAATGCCGAGCGCTTTGCGGTCGAGGTCCATGACCCCCGATCGCCCGCCATTCTCGGTCACCCAGGCCATTGCGACATAGGTGAAATCGGCGAGCGGATCGCCGAGCGTCGAGAGTTCCCAGTCGAGCACCGCCAGAACTTCGGGCCGGTCCTTCGCGTAGATCATATTGTCGATGCGATAGTCGCCGTGGACGACGCTGGTGCGCGTCTGTTCGGGCAAGGTGGCGGGCAGCCAGGCGATGAGCCGCTCCATCTCGTCCATCGTCTCGGTTTCGGAGAGCTTGTACTGTTTCGTCCAGCGGTCGACCTGGCGGCCGAAATAATTGCCCGGCTTGCCGAAGTCCGACAGACCCGCCGCCTCGATATCGACGCTGTGCAGTGCGGCGAGCGTGTCGATCATAGCATGATAGGTCGCACGGCGGTTCTCGGGGGTCGAGCCGGGCATCGACCCGTCCCAGATTGTCTGCCCGTCGACCATGCCCATGACGTAGAACCAGCTGCCGACGACGCTGTCGTCGGTGCAGAGGCCGTACTGGCGCGCGACGGGGAAGCCGGTCTTATGGAGTCCGGCCTGCACCTTGTACTCGCGGTCGACCGCGTGCGCCGAGGGCAGCAGCGGGCCGAAAGGCTTGCGACGCAGGACATAATTGCCCGAGGGCGCGCTGATCTTGTAGGTCGGGTTCGACTGGCCGCCGGCAAACTTGCTTTGGGTCAGCGGGCCTTTGAAGCCTTCGACATTCGCCTCCATCCACTGGGTCAGCTTCGCTTCGTCGAGTATGTCGGCGCCCTCGGGGGCGACGGTGCCGCTGAAGGCCTTTTGCGCGTCGATGCCCGTCGTCATTGGTCGAACACGATCACCGACCGCGCGGCATCGCCCTTTCGCATCTTGTCGAAGCCTTCGTTGACCTGGCTCAGCGGAATCGTCTCGGCGACGATGCTGTCGAGGTCGAGCAGTCCGCGGAGGTAGAAGTCGACAAGGCGCGGGATATCGACCGGGAAGCGGTTGCCGCCCATGATCGCGCCTTGCAATTTCTTGCCCGAGAGCAAATCCATCGCCGACAGGCCGACCTTTTCGGCGAGGGGCATCATGCCGAGGATCGTCGCGGTGCCGCCGCGGCGGAGCGAAGCGACGGCAAGGCTGGCCGAGGCCGGGCGTCCGACCGCCTCGATCGCATGGTCGACGCCGCCCTTGCTGATTTCGAGGATCTGCTTCGCGGCATCGTCAGAAAGCGCATCGACGACGTCGGTCGCGCCAAGCTTCTTCGCGAGTTCGCGCTTTTCGGGCACGGGGTCGGCGGCGATGATGCGGCCTGCGCCGGCGATCTTCGCGGCGTTGATCGTCGCGAGGCCGACGCCGCCGCAGCCGACGACGGCAACGGTCTCGCCGGGCGTCACCTTGCACGCGTTGAAGATCGTTCCGGCGCCGGTGGTCACCGCGCAGCCGATCACCGCGGCGCGGTCGAGCGGCATGTCGGGGTCGATCCGCACGCAGGCATGCTCATGGACCAGCATCACCTCCGAAAAGGCGCTGAGATTGAGCATCTGGTTGACCGGCGAGCCGTCGGGGCGCGTGATGCGCGGCGCCGATCCTGCGGGACGGCGCGTGTCGCCGCCGAGGCAAAGCGACATGCGTCCGCTGACGCAAAACTCGCAATGGCCGCAGAAGGCGCTCAGGCAGGTGACGACCGCATCGCCGGGCTTCACCGTGCGAACCTCGCTGCCGACCGCTTCGACGATCCCCGCCGCCTCGTGCCCGGGAATCGCGGGCAGCGGGTGCGGATAGGCACCGTCGATGAAGTGCAGGTCCGAATGGCACAGGCCGCACGCCGCGGTGCGGATGCGCACCTCGTGCGGGCCGGGCTTGTCGACGACGACATCTTCGATGACGAGCGGCTTGCCCGGCTCGATCAGAACGGCGGCTTTGGTCAAAGTGTGTCTCCGAAATCTGCTGCTGTTTAGCGCGAAACGCCGATGTCGCCCGACGAGAAGCCGGCATCGGTCGCGGCGGGCGAATGTTTCGCGAGCTCGATGCGCGAGATCGCGCGGGCGTGAACCTCGTCGGGGCCGTCGGCCAGGCGCAGCGTGCGCTGGCCTGCGTACATCTTGGCGAGGCCGAAGTCGTCGCTGACCCCGCCGCCGCCATGCGCCTGGATCGCATCGTCGATGATCGAGAGCGCCATGTTCGGCGCCTGCACCTTGATCATCGCGATCTCGGCCGCGGCCGACTTGTTGCCGACCTTGTCCATCATGTCGGCGGCTTTCAGGCAGAGCAGGCGCGTCATCTCGATGTCGATCCGCGCGCGCGCGATCCGCTGTTCCCAGATGCTGTGCTCGGCGATCGTCTTGCCGAAGGCGACGCGCGACTGGAGCCGCTTGCACATGCGTTCCAGCGCTTCCTCGGCGACGCCCACGGTGCGCATGCAGTGATGGATGCGGCCCGGCCCGAGACGGCCCTGCGCGATTTCGAAGCCGCGGCCCTCGCCGAGCAGCATTGCCTCCTCGGCATTGACGCGCACGTCCTTCAGTTCGATTTCCATATGGCCGTGCGGCGCGTCGTCATAGCCGAAGACGGGCAGGTGGCGCTTGATGTTGATCCCCGGCGCATCCATCGGCACGACCAGCATCGACTGCTGCGCGTGGCGCTTGGCGCCGAAGTCGGTCTTGCCCATCACGATCGCCACCTTGCAGCGCGGATCGCCCGCGCCCGACGACCACCATTTGGTGCCGTTGATCACATAATCGCTACCGTCGCGTTCGATCCGCGTCTCGATATTCGTCGCGTCGGACGAGGCGACCGCGGGCTCCGTCATCAGGAAGGCCGAGCGGATCTCGCCGTTCATCAGCGGCTTCAGATATTTGTCCTTCTGTGCCCGCGTCCCGTAGCGGTGGAAGACTTCCATGTTGCCGGTGTCGGGCGCCGAACAGTTGAACACCTCGCTCGCGAAGCCGACGCGGCCCATTTCCTCGGCGCAGAGCGCATATTCGAGGTTGGTGAGGCCGGGGCCTTCGAACTCGAACGTCTCGTCGACATGATGGTGCGCCGCCGACTTGGGCGGCATGAACAGGTTCCAGATGCCCGCCGCCTTTGCCTCGGCCTTCAGGTCCTCGACGACCTGGATGACTTTCCAGCGGTCGCCCGCGGCATCCTGTTCCTTGTAGATCGGGTAAGCGGGGCGGACCTTGCGCTCGATGAAATCGCGAACCCGGCCCTGCCAATGCTTCTGCCGGTCGGTAAGATCGAAATCCATCTCAGCTTCCTTTCCCTTTACGTTTACGTAAACCCTTGGGCCGATTCGGTCGCTTTGCCAAGGCCCGGATGCCGCGAAATCGCATTTTTCTGCGATCGGCGGACATTATGTTTCGGCATATTCGCTATGAGCGCTCCTTATGGGCGGGCTCGCCTCCACCAAGCAGCGCCAGCCGCGCCTCGTGGCTGGCCCGGTCGATCGCGTAACGGCGCAGCCCGACCGCGGCGAGCACTCCGATCGACACCATCAGCCCGGCGTAAATCCATCCCATCTGGGTCGCCGTGTCGGCGGGCAGGTCCTCGGGCCGCATCCGCTCGCCCAGCCCTGCAAAGGCGACGAGCTGGCCGACGAGGAAGATGCCGAGCGCCTGCCCGAATTTCTGCGTCATCAGATAGCCCGCGAAAAACACGCCCTCGATTCGTGTGCCATGATCGACCTCGTGCGCCTCGACGATTTCGGCGACCATCGACGCGGCGGATATGTTCGCCACGATCTGCCCGAAGAGCGACAGCGTCATGAAGCCGAGCAGCAGAAAGACCGACGCCGTCCCGCCGAGCTCGGGCCAGAAGCCCAGATTGCGCGCGGCATAGGGCACGAAGGCGAGCACACCGCTGAACAGCGCGGCAGCGATCGCGGTGTCGCGCTTGCCGAAGCGGCGGTGCGCGCGCCCGACCGCGGCGAAGGCGCCGAACACCGCGATCGCGAGCCCCAGCGGATACCAGGCGAACTGCGCGTCGCCGAGCTGCCAGACGTAGAGCATCATATAGTTGATCGAGGCGATCGCGGTCGCATAGCCGGTGACGATGAACAGCGCCCCGCTGACCAGCGCGACGAAGGCGGGGTTACGAAAGGCGAGCGCGATATCGGCGAGCATCGAATTGCCGTGGCCCGCCGCAGGTGGCGGCGGCAGCGATACGATGCGCCGGTGTTGCCCCAGCGCAGACCCCAGCGTCGTCACCAGGATCATCGCCGCGCCGAACAGCCCGAATTCGGTATAGCCCGCGGCTTCGAGCAGGCCGCTCTGTCCCGGCTCGTCGGAGGTCAAAAAATAGCCATAGGCGAGCGCTGTCGCGGTGAGTCCGCCCAGCCAGCCGAACAGGAAGCGAAAGCGCATCAGCGTCGTGCGCTCGTCATAGTCGCGCGTCAGTTCGGCGACGAGCGACACCGACGGGATTTCGCACGCCGAGACGAGGATACGCACGGCGACGACATTGACGATCAGCCCCAGCGTCGAATGCTGCGCGATGTCGGGGGAGACCCACAACAAGGCCCAGGCGATCGCCATCGGCACCGCCGCGCCATAGAGCCAGGGCAGCCGCCGTCCGAACCGCGTGCGTGTCGCGTCGGACAGGCGCCCGATCAGCGGGTCGACCAGCGCGTCGATCACCATCGCGCCGATCAACACCAGCGACACGGTGCGCGGATCGAATCCGAGCACCTGATTGTAATAGAGCATGAAGAAGGTGGTGAGCCCCGCCTCCTTGATCCCCAGCGTCACGCTGCCCAGCCCGTGCGCCAGCTTGATCCGCATCGGGAGCGGGGCGGGAAGGGCGGGCGCGGTCATTGCAGGCCGGTCGCCTCGGTCGCCGACAATGCGGCGATCCGTGCCTCATGGTCGGCGCGATTGATCGGAAAGCGCGAGAAGATCCAGGTCGAGCAGGCGGCGGCGATCACCACGATCACGCCATAGCTGACCACCAGCCGTTCGATCACCTCGGGCGCGACCTGCCCCGGGATCGCCTTCGACGGCAGCCCCGACAGGCTGATCAGCAGCCCGGTTAACCCGATTCCCACCGCGGTCGCGCATTTCTGGACGAACATCCAGCCCGCCGCGAACACGCCCTCGGTGCGGCGCCCGGTCTCGATCTGCGAGGCTTCGACCACATCGGCGAGCATCGACTGGCCGGAGATCATCAGCATCACCGCATTGATGTTCGAGAGGAGGATGAAGCCCATCAGCAGGTTGCTCGAAAAACTCGATCCGATCGCGGGCCAGTTGCCCGACAGCAGCAGTACGAAGGGGACGACCCAGAAAATCGTGCTGATAATCCCGCACACCACCGCGGTCCTTTTCTTGCCGAAACGGTGGTGCAGCGGTTGCACGAGCAGGAAGGAACCGATCACGCTCACCATCAGCAGCCACGGCAGCGCCGCGAACGCGCCGTCCGAAAAGCGCCAGACATAGAGGTAGAGGAAGTTCGAGATGGTGAAGGTCATCTGCGTGCTCGAAATCGCGATCAGCGAGGCGCCGAGCAGGATCAGCGCGGCGGGGTGGCGCAGCGATTCCCAGATTTCGGCGAACAGCCGTTTCGGCGATCCGGGCTCGGGCTTGGTTACGGGCAGGTGCGCGACGCGGCGATGCTGGCCGATCGCCGAGATCAGCACCGTCGCCGCCATCAGGATCGCGCCGCACAGGCCGTAGAGCCAGTATCCGGCGGGATTGAGCTGGCCGAATTCGTGCGTCGCGTCGGGGCGCAGGAAGACCGTGTTGGCGAGGAAGAAGACGAGCAGCCCGCCGCCCCACGCGAAGAGGAAGCGGAAGCGGACGAGCGCGGTGCGTTCGTCATAATCGCTCGTCAGTTCGGCGACGAGCGACTGCGACGGCACCTCGCAGCACGAAACGAGCGTACGCACCAGCACCGCCACGACGACCAGATAGGCGAAGATATGCGTATGGTCGTCGGGCGGTGACCAGAGCAGCATCCATGCGAAAGCGAGCGGGATCGGCGCGAGATAAAGCCAGGGATGGCGCCGACCCCAGCGCGTGTAGGTGCGGTCGGAGAAATAGCCGATCAGCGGATCGACGAAGGCATCGGCGAGCAGCGCGAACATCAGCGCGAGCGATACGAGGCTGGCATCCAGCCCGACCACCTGGCTGTAGAAAATCAGCAGGAAGGTCGAAAAGCCGTTGTCCTTGACGCCATAGGCGACGCTGCCAAGGCCGTGGAACAGCTTGAGCCGGACCGGCAGGCGCGTCGATGCCGGGGTGTCGGCGGTCACCCGGCGGCTCCGGCTTTCGCCGCTTCCTCCATCGCGAGCAGGGCATCGAACATGCCCGGCGTTTCCTTGTCCCATGCGTGACGCTGGCCGATCGTCAGCCCGCCGTCGACGAGCATATGCGTGCCCGTCATGAAGCTCGACTCCTCGCTCGCCAGATAGGCGACCGCGTTCGCGATATCCTCGGGCTGGCCGCCGCGCGCGACCGGCTGCGCCTGCGCGCTCATCTGCGCGATCACGGCGTTCGCCTGCGTCTTGAGCTCGCCCGGCACGTCGAGCGAAGCGGTGAAGATATTGGTGTTGATGAAGCCGGGGCAGATCGCGTTCACGCGGATGCCATATTGCGCCAGATCGGTGGCCGCGACCTTGCTGAGGTGCAGCACGCCCGCCTTCGCGACCGCATAGGCGGTCGGCGAATAGCCCGCGCCGAGCGCCGCGACGCTTGCGGTGTTGACGATGCTGGCACCCTTGCGATGCTTCATATGCGGCGCGGCATAACGGATGCCCATCGCGACCGATTTGAGGACGAGATCCATCGTCCGGTCCCAGCCTTCGGGGGTGATCTCGTCGATCGGGGCGCGGTCGCCGCCCGCGGCGGCGTTGTTGAAGACGATGTCGATCCCGCCGGCTTTCTCGGCGGCGGTGTTCATCAGCGCTTCGATATCGGCGGGGACGGTGACGTCGCAGCGGACGAAGTCGATCTTGCCGTTCGACTGTTCGGCGAGCGCGCGGCCGCCCGCTTCGTCGATGTCGGCCGCGAAAACATGCGCGCCTTCGCCCGCGAGTTTCAGCACGGCGGCTTTGCCGATGCCCGATGCCGCGCCGGTGACCACGGCGATCTTGCCTGCGAATCGCATATCTCTGCTCCCGTTTTATTTTGCCACGCAACTTAGGCGCGAAGCCCGTCGCGTCAACGGCGAGCAATCTTCCGTTACGGCGCCGTAGCGTCGGTTTTTTGGCCCAAGTTGACGCTTGCGTAAAGTAGCTCTCCGGTCCTAGATTTGTGGCCAGAAGAGGAGCCTTGAAGATGAGCGATCTGGACGCCTTCCGCGCCGAAGTGCGCGCGTGGCTGGAAGAAAATTGTCCGCCCGAAATGCGCGAACCCGTCCGCGGTGACGAGGATGTCTGCTGGGGCGGCCGCAACTGGAAATTCCAGAGCGAGGCGCAGAAGCTGTGGCTCGAACGCTGTGTGGCGAAAGGCTATACCGTTCCCGACTGGCCGAAGCCCTATGGCGGCGCCGGTCTCTCGGCGGCCGAGACCAAGATCCTCAAGCAGGAAATGGCGCGCATCGGCGCCCGCTCGCCGCTCAACAGCTTCGGCATCTGGATGCTCGGCCCGGCGCTGCTGCAGTTCGGCACCGAAGAACAGAAAGTCCATTATCTGAACCCGATCGCGCGCGGGGAAATCCGTTGGTGCCAGGGCTATTCGGAACCCGGCTCGGGCAGCGACCTCGTGTCCTTGCAGACCTATGGCGAGGACAAGGGCGATCACTGGGTCGTCAACGGCCAAAAGATCTGGACCAGCTATGCCGACAAGGCCGACTGGATCTTCTGCCTCGTCCGCACCGACAAGACGAACAAATATCAGGGCATCACGTTCATGCTCTTCGACATGACGACCCCCGGTGTCACGACGAAGCCGATCAAGCTCATCTCGGGCAACAGCCCGTTTTGCGAGACCTTCTTCGACGATGTCGTCGTGCCCAAGACGCAGTATGTCGGCGAGATCAATCGCGGCTGGGACGTCGCCAAATATCTCCTCGGGCACGAGCGCGAGATGATTTCGGGCGGCGATTCGGCGGGTGAGCTCGTCAGTCTTGGCGGTTCGCTTGCCGGGGTGCTCGGCCGCAACGCGGCGGGCCAACTCGACGATCCGATCCTGCGCGCCCAGCTTGCCGCATTCGACGTCGACGCCTTTGCCTATCGGGCGATGGGCGAGCGTTTCATCGATATGTGGAAAACCGGCCGCGCGCATCCCGCGAGCTCGAACATGATGAAATATGTCGGCACTGAACTCAACAAGGCACGGCACGAGCTGGTGATGGCGTGCGGCGGCAGCGAAGCGCTCGAATGGGACAGCCCCGAAACCAAGGGCGGCGCCCGCCCGCGCGGGTGGCTTCGCACCAAGGCCAATTCGATCGAAGGCGGGACGAGCGAAATCCTGCTCAATGTCGTCGCCAAGCGCATTCTCGATTTGCCGGGAGCGTAATCCTTCTCCCCTCCCGCTTGCGGGAGGGGTCGGGGGAGGGCCTGTCGATTTCAGGGGCGGTGTCCTAACAAGCCCTCCCCTAACCCCTCCCGCAAGCGGGAGGGGAACTGGAGAAACAAAATGCCGCTTTATCATAATGAAGACCAGCTGATGCTGAAGGACAGCGTCGGCCCGTTCATCGCCGAACAGGCGCCGGTCGCGCATCTTCGCCAGCTTCGCGACAGCGACGACGCCACCGGCTTCTCGCGCGACCTCTGGGCGCAGTTCGTCGAAATGGGTCTGCCCGGGATGCTCGTTCCCGAGGCGCATGGCGGGCTCGGCATGGGGCATATCGAGGCGGGCATCGTGCTCGAGGAAATCGGCCGCAACCTGACTCCGTCGCCCTTCCTGTCGACCAGCGTCGGCGCGGTCGCCGCGCTTGCGAAGGCGGGCGGCACGCAGGCCGAGCGCTGGCTTCCCGCGATTGCGGCGGGCGAGGCGATCGTCGCGCTCGCGATCGACGAGGGATCGAAGCACCGCCCCGACCGTATCGCGACGACCGCGACGCGCGCGGGCAACGGCTTCCGCCTCGACGGCAAGAAAAGCTTCGTGCTCCACGGCCATGTCGCCGACATGAGCATCGTCGCGGCGAAGACCGACGGCGGGATCACATTGTTCGCGGTGCCTAGGCAAGCGAAGGGCGTGACCGCCGATCCGCGCCGCCTCGTCGATTCCTCGCTTGCGAGCCACGTCACGCTCGACGGCGTCGAGGTCGACGCCGATGCGGTGATCGGCGAAGTCGATGCCGGCGAAGAGGTGCTGAACGCGCTGCTCGCCGCTGCGCGCACCGGCGCCGCCGCCGAAATGGTCGGCGTCGGCCAGGGTGCGATGGACATGACGATCGGTTACCTCAAGGAACGCAGGCAGTTCGGGCGTCTGATCGGCGAATTCCAGGCGCTTCAGCACCGCGCCGCGCATCTTTATGGCGAGATGGAAGTCGCGCGCGCGGCGGTGATGAAGGCGCAGGAACTGCTCGACCAGGGCAATGACGGCGCGAAGCTGATGGTCTCGGTCGCCAAGGCGAAGGCCGGCCGCGCCGCGAACCTCGCGGTGCGCGAAGGCGTGCAGATGCACGGCGGCATCGGCATGACCGACGAATATGACATCGGCCTCTATATGAAGCGCGACCGTGCGCTCGCCGAATTTATGGGCGACGTCCATTATCACACCGAACAGGTCGCACGGATGAGCGGATACTGAGACGACCCAAACCCCCTCCCGCACGCGGGAGGGGCAGCGAGACTTGCGAGCGTGCTCGCTAGTCGCAGCGGGGTGGGTAACCGCACCGTCGCTGGCCCACCCCTAGCCCCTCCCGCTTGCGGGAGGGGAATGATCGGAGAAAAACCATGAACCTTCAGGACATGTTCGGCCTCGACGGCCGCATCGCGCTCGTCACCGGCGGCTCGCGCGGGATCGGCAAGATGATCGTCGAGGGCTATCTCGCGGCGGGCTGCGCGCGCGTCTATATCTCGGCGCGCAAGAGTGCGCAGATCGAGGAAGCCGTCGCCGATTTCGAAACGCGCTATCCGGGCAAGGTCATCGGCCTGCCCGTTGACCTCTCGACCGTCGAGGGCTGCCGCGCGCTCGCCAAGGAACTCGAAGCGCGCGAGGAGCGCCTCGACATCCTCGTCAACAATGCGGGCGCAGCGTGGGGCGAACCCTTCGAGGGCTTTCCCGAGGCGGGCTGGGACAAGGTGATGGACATCAACGTCAAATCGCCCTTTTTCCTGACGCAGGCGCTGCACGGGCTGCTCAAGGCGGGCGGATCGCACGAGCGCCCCGCGAAGGTCATCAACATCGGCTCGATCGACGGGCTGCGGCTCAATCCGTGGGAAACCTACAGCTATCACGCGTCGAAGGCGGCGATCCTCTATCTCACCAAGCGCCTCGCGGCGCGGCTGGTGACCGACAATATCATCGTCACCGCGATCGCCCCCGGCGCCTTCCAGTCGGACATGAACAAGGCGGCGCGCGACCATGGCGACGCGGTCGCGAAGAGCATCCCGGTCAAGCGTATCGGTGTGCCCGAGGATATGGCTGGCGCCGCGATCTTCCTCGCGTCGAAGGCGGGCGACTATGTCGTCGGCGATACGATCGCGGTCGACGGCGGGCTGGTCCACGGCGATCTGAAGACCAGCATCGACGCCTGATCCTCAAGCATCGTCACCCTCGAACGAGACACGTGACTCGTTCGACCTGATCCGGGGCCCAAAACGACCGCTGTTGCATGGATTCCGGATCAGGTCCGGGATGACGAGAGTGGAGGCGTTGACTCGGCAAACCCAAGGTGTATTATGTAACTAATGCACCAAGGAGATGTGCCATGCGTTTTGCCTTTCTGATCCCCCCGATGATGCTCCTCGCCGCCTGCGGGCAGGGCGAGGAGAAGAAGGATAAGACCGAAGTCTCGATCAACGCCGGCGACGAGCATGGCGGGGTCCAGATCACGGCCGGCAAGGACGGCAACGGCCGGATCAAGATCGGTGGCGACGGCGTCGGGATCGACATGAAGATCCCCGATTTCGTCGACCTCGACGTCGAGGGCGATTTCGATATCGACGGCGTGAAACTCTATCCGGGCAGCAATGTCACGACGGTCAATGTCGATGCGCGCGACAATGGCAGCGGCGGCGACAAGGCAACTGTCGAACTCGGCTTCACCTCTCCCGCCCCGCCCGCCAAGGCGGCCGACTGGATGGCGGGCGAGTTCGCCAAGAAGAATATCCAGGTCCAGCGCGCCGGCGACACCCTGCGCGGGACGACCAAGGATGGCGATGATTTCAAGATCGACTTCGGCCCCGACGGCGCGAACGCCAAGGGCAAGGTGACGATTAGCAAGAGCTGACCGGACGTGCTCCCCGGCGAAAGCCGGGGCCCAGTAGCAATGTCCGGACATGGGCCCCGGCTTTCGCCGGGGTTCACAGCATTATCCGCTGTTCCTCAGCGCCGTCGCGATCGCGTTGATGGTGAGCTGGATGCCCTCGGCGATGCGCGGGTCGGTTTCGCCCGCGCGGTGGCGCTTCATCAACTCGATCTGCAGCAGGTTGAGCGGTTCGATATAGGGCAGCCGCAGCCGGATCGACGCCTCGAGCGCGGGATTCTTCTCAAGCAGCCGCGACTGGCCGGTGATGCCCAGCAGCCCGTCATGCGCGCGATTCCAGCCGTCGCGGATGCGGGCGAAGATTTCGGCGTGCCCTTCGACCCCGCTCGCCAGTTCGGCGTAGCGCGCCGCGATCCCCATGTCCGATTTCGCGAGCACCATCTCCATATTGCCGAGCAGGGCCGCGAAAAAAGGCCAGCTTGCCGCCATGTCGGCGAGCAGCGCCTTGTCGCCGAAATCCGAAAAGGCCTCGCCCGTTCCGTACCAGCCGGGCAGCATCGTGCGCGCCTGCGCCCAGCTGAACACCCACGGGATCGCGCGCAGATCCTCGATCGCGGTCGACTTGGTCCGGCTCGACGGCCGCGACCCGATCTTCAGCCCCGCAATCTCGGCGATCGGGGTCATCGCGCGGAAGAAATCCTTGAACGCCGGCGTCTCGTAAACGAGCCCGCGATATGCCGTGAACGCGCTGTTCGACAGCGTATCCATCGCCGCGGTGAAGCGCCCGCAATTCGCGTCGCTCATGCCCTCGGGCTCGAGGCTCGCGAGCAGGCTCGCCGACACCATCGCCTCGAGGTTCGTCGCGGCGCTGTCGGCGGTGCCATATTTCGCCGCGATCACCTCGCCCTGCTCGGTGATGCGGATGCGTCCCTGCACCGTGCCGGCGGGCTGCGCGCGGATCGCGGCAAAGGCGCTGCCGCCGCCGCGCCCGACTGCGCCACCGCGGCCGTGGAACAGCTGCATCGACGTGTCGGCGGCGTCGAACACCGGGGTCAGCGCGTCGGACGCCTGATGCAGCCCCCAGGTCGAGGTGAGGTAGCCGCCGTCCTTGTTCGAATCCGAATAGCCGATCATCACTTCCTGATGCCCGCGCGCGGCGATGTGCGGCGCGATCTCGGGCAGCGCGAAGTAACGCGCCATGATCGCGGGCGCGTCGTCGAGGTCGGCGATGGTCTCGAACAGCGGCACGACCATCAGCGTGTCTTTGCCCTCGGCAGACCAGAGTCCCGCCTCGCGCGCGAGGACATGGACTTCGAGCAGGTCGGACAGGCTCTCGGCCTTGCTGATGATCCACTGCAATATCGCCTGATGGCCGAGCCGCGCGCGGACCGAAGCGGCGGCGTGGACGATCGCAAGCTCGCCCGCAGTCTCCTCGCTCCACTCGTGCCATGTGGCGGCAAGCGGCCGGTTCACGCCCAGCTCGCGGCGGAGCAGCGCGACGCGCGCCTCCTCGTCCAGCGCCAGATAGTCGCTCTCGACCCCCGACACCTTGAGCAACTCCGCCAGCACGCGCTCGTGGACCGCGCTGTTCTGTCGCATGTCGAGCGTCGCGAGATGGAAGCCGAAAACTTCGACCGCGCGGATCAGCCGCCCGAGCGCGCCGATCCCGACAAGCTGACCTTCGCCGCTCGCCGACAGCCCGTTCGCGATGACCAGCAGGTCGCGGCGGAAATCGGCGGGGGTCGCGTAAGCCTCGCCCCTCAGCGCCGACGCGCGCGGCGGCGCCTTGCCGACGATGCTCGCATAAGTCGCACAGACGCGCGCGTAGATGCCCGACAGCGCGCGGCGATAGGGCTCGTCGCGGCGGCTTGGCGCATTGTCGCCGCTCGCCTCGGCCAGCGCCTCGACCGCTTGCGGCACCGGCGCGAGGCCCGACGACACCGACAGCTCGGCGCCGAGGGCGTGAACCGCATCGGCATAGTGACCGAGCACCGCCGCCGCGTTGCGGCTCGTCGCAAGCTTCAGCGTTTCGGCGGTAACGAACGGATTGCCGTCGCGGTCGCCGCCGATCCAGCTGCCGACGCGCAGGAAGCTCGCGGGGCGCTGGCCGAGTTCGGCCTCCCAACGCGCATAGAGCTTGGGCAACACCGGCAGGAATACGTCGCGGAGATAGGTCAGCGCATTGTCGATCTCGTCGGCGACGAACAGCTTTTCCATGCGCAGCGGCCGCGTCTGCCACAAGAGCACGATCTGCCGCCGGATCGCTTCCTCGACGATGTCGCCTTCGGGCGTCTCGTCGAGCCCCGTGTCGCGCAGCCGCATCAACTCGGCGATGCGGTTCTTGTGATCGAGCACCGATTTGCGGCGCACCTCGGTCGGATGCGCGGTGAGCACCGGTGCGACGAGCGCGGCGTTCAGCAGCGCCGCGACCGCGTCGCTGTCGATCCCGTCGGCGCGCAGCTTTTCGAGCGCCGCGGCAACCGTCGCCTCGGGTTCGGCCGCGACCCCCTGCCGGTCCTCGGCGAGGTTCGCGAGCATCGAGAAGAGCATGAAGCCGCGCACGAAGGCGACGGTGTCGTCGAGGCTCAGCGCATCGAGCCCCGGATCGATCGCCTCGGCCCCCGCGATGCCGCGATGCCTATCGACACTCGACGAGCGGATATATTCGGTCTGCCGGAACAGTTTCTCGCCGCCATAGGCACGGATGACGTCGCCGAGAATCCGCCCGAGATAGCGGATGTCGGGATTTTGCGAGATCTGGATCGGCGGTCCCATGGGCGGCTTTGCTGCACCTGCGAAGACGCAGCGTCAAGCCGCGCATAGCTATGCTGGCGAAAGATCAGTGCGTCCTGACGAGCATCAGCGTTCCCAGATCGATCGCCGGCCGGCTATCGAATGTAACAGAGTTGCGCGTGTCGGTGATGAACATCAGCTTGCCGTCGGCATCGGTGATCCGCGCCGACACAGCATAGCTGTGCCGCGGATCGATATCGGCGCGGTCGACGGTTAGGGTGAAGGCGAAGGGCACCTGCTTGCCTTCGCTCGCGAAGCTCTGCGTCGCCATATTGGTGGCGGGCGCGTCGGCACGGCTGACATCGTCGAGCCGCACCTCGATCTGTGCGGTCGGTGGCAGCGCGATGCGCTCGCGATAGGCGATGCTGCCTGTGACGGCGAGCGTCCGTTCGGCAGGCACCCCGGTCGAGGCGCAGGCGGCGAGCGAAAGGGCGAGGGCGATGGCGGAAGCGAAACGGAGCATGATCTACTCTCCTACCTCGTCATTCCCGCGAAGGCGGGAATCCAGCTTCTTTTTTACCAGTTCTTTTTGCGCGTTTGCGCCTTTGCGCGAAACAAAAAAGAAGGGCCTCACGCGAAGGCGCAAAGACAGGAAGAAGAAAGCTGGATCCCCGCCTTCGCGGGGATGACGAGAAGGGTATGTCACCCCTCCAGTTCGACGTCCCAGTAAAGCCAGTCGATCCAGCTTTCATGCAGATAATTCGGCGGGAAGCAGCGGCCATTGTCCTGCAGCTGCCAGCTCGTCGGGCGCCACGGCTGCTGGTGGAGCGGCATGTGCGCCTGTTGCGGCGTCCGGCCGCCCTTCTTGAGGTTGCACGGCGCGCAGGCGGTCGCGACATTCTCCCAGCTCGTCCGTCCGCCGAGGCGGCGCGGGACGACATGATCGAACGTCAGATCTTTCCCCGACCCGCAATATTGGCACGCGAAGCGGTCGCGCAGGAACAGGTTGAAGCGCGTGAAGGCGGGATATTGCGACGGCTTCACATACTGCCTGAGTGCGATCACGCTCGGGATCGGCATCGTCCGCGTCGGCGAATGGATTTCGCGTTCGTAATTCTCGACGATCGTCACCCGGTCGAGGAAAACCGCCTTGACCGCGGTCTGCCATGGCCACAGGCTCAGCGGATAGTAACTCAGCGGCGTATAGTCTGCATTGAGGACGAGAGCCGGACAGGAATCGGGATGCCGGGCAAGATCGGGATGGAACATGGCTTGGTAACGCTGCCCCCATTTCTTCGCGGGATGGCGCGCCACTGCCTTCCCTGCGTGACACCGTCATTACATGACGTATCAGATTCTGACGTCAAGGGGCTTATGCCCGCAAGATATGGAATGATTCGCTTTGGCACGGCACAGCATATGGATTCGCTCGGGCTGCCATGCTGACGCGCTTCGCGCCGAGTCCGACGGGCGAGCTTCATCTGGGCCATGCCTATAGCGCGGTGCTCGCGCACGGCGCGGCGCGCGCCGCAAACGGGCGCTTCCGGCTCCGGATCGACGATATCGATGGCAGCCGCTCGCGCGAGGACTATGTCGCGGCCTCGCTCGCCGACCTTGCCTGGCTCGGGCTCGACCCGGACGGTGATCCGGTGCGCCAGTCGGCGCATCTCGGGCGCTATGCGGCCGCGCTCGACGAGCTGCGTTCGCGCGGGCTCGTCTATCCCTGCTTCTGTACCCGCGCCGATATCGCCGCGAGCCTCGCCGCGCCGCACGGCCCATCCGGTTCGATCTACCCCGGCACCTGCCGCCATCTGTCCGGGACCGAACGCGACCGTCGCCTCGCGGCAGAGCCGCACGCGTGGCGCCTCGATATGGCGCGCGCCGCCGCGCTCGGGGGTGACCTTCGCTGGGAAGAGCAGGGGCGGGGGATGCGCGTCGCCGATCCCTTGGCGCATGGCGATATCGTCCTCGCGCGCAAGGACGCGCCCGCCAGCTATCATCTCGCCTCGACCCTCGACGATGCCGCGATGGGCGTCACGCACGTCATTCGCGGCGCCGACCTCATCGCCTCGACCGATGTCCACCGGCTGCTGCAGGCACTGCTCGGCCTGCCGACCCCGGTCTATCGCCACCACGGCCTCGTCTGCGGCCCCGACGGCAAGAGGCTCGCGAAACGCGACGCCGCCGCCGCGCTCGCTTCGCTTCGAGATAGCGGCGTCGACGGCCCCGCGCTCGCCGCCGATTTGCTCGCGCAGCGGCTTCCCGCTGGCTATTCGCTGCAAATCCCCTAAAGTGGGCTCATGCAGATCATCCTCGTCCTCGCGGTCATCGCGGCCGCCGGTCTCGTCCTCTTCTCGCTCGCGCGCGGGCTCATCTATTTCGCGCAAGGCCACCGCGCCGAGGCCGAGGGCAATCTCCGCGAAAACCAGATCATGCAGAACAAGATGATGATGGCCCGGGTGAAGTGGCAGGCGATCACGATCATCCTGCTGATCATCATTGGCGTGACCGCCGCCGGAAGCTAAGCCGCGGCCCCATGGTCAAGCTCAACAAGATCTACACGCGCACCGGCGACGACGGCACCACCGGCCTCGTCGACGGCTCGCGGATTGCCAAATCGGCGCCGCTGATGGCGGCGATCGGCGACGTCGACGAAGCGAACAGCGCGGTCGGGTTCGCGGCAGTCGCGCTCGATCCGGCGAGCGAAGAGGCGGCGATGCTGTCGCGCATCCAGAACGAGCTGTTCGACCTCGGCGCCGACCTTGCGACCCCGCCCGACATCCAGTTCGGTTTCGGCCCGCACGACATGGCGCTGCGCATCGTGCCGAGCCAGATCGCGCGGCTGGAAGACGAGATCGACCGCATGAACGATGCGCTCGATGCGCTGCGGAGTTTCATCCTGCCCGGCGGCACCGATGCGGCGGCGCGGCTCCATCTGGCGCGCGCAGTGACGCGCCGCGCCGAACGCGCGGCCGTCGCCGCCAACGCCGACCGCGACCTCAATCCGCTCGCGCTCAACTACCTCAACCGCCTGTCGGACCATCTGTTCGTGATGACGCGGCACATCAACGCCGCTGCCGGGGGCGATGTGCTCTGGAAACCCGGCGCCACGCGCTGAGCATCCTCCCTGCGGCGAAGCCGTGGGGAGGGGGACCGCTTGCGAAGCGAGTGGTGGAGGGGCTGCGCCATAGCCCTTCCGTCAGCGGCTGCGCCGCTGCCACCTCCCCATCGCGGCGCGACAGGGAGGATAATGTTCCCCTATTGTTCTAGACAATCCTTCGCGCCGTAACCATAATTGGTCCCACAGCGAAACCGAATCGCACCTCGGGGGATTGTCTGAGTTATGGCCAGCCGCACCGACGCTTCAAACCGCACCGATCCGCTGGACGAACTGGCCCGCCGCTTCGCCGCGACCCGGCGTCTGTCGCTCGATCTTATCGCCACCCTGTCCGACGCCGACGCGAGCGCGCAGTCGATGCCCGACGCTTCGCCTGCCAAATGGCATCTCGCGCACACGACATGGTTTTTCGAGACGTTCGTGCTGCGCGACCATCTGCCCGGCTATCGCCTCTTCGACGATCGCTACGCCTACCTCTTCAACAGCTATTACGAGGCCGAGGGGCCGCGCCATGCGCGCCCGCACCGCGGGCTGCTGACCCGCCCCTCGCTCGACGAAGTCTGCATATGGCGCGCGCATGTCGACGCCGCGGTGCAGACCGCGCTCCCCGATCTGCCGCCCGCCGCGCTGGCGCTGGTCGAGCTTGGCATCCACCACGAACAGCAGCATCAGGAATTGCTGCTCACCGACCTCAAGCATCTCTTCGCGCAGAACCCGCTCGGCCCCGCGGTGTGGGAACAGGGTGCAATCGCGAGTGAAGTTGCGCAGATTTCCGCCGATTCCGGGCAGGGCGCTCTGCAGTGGGTCAAGGGCGCCGAAGGGGTGATCCCGGTCGGTGACGTCGGCGGCGGCTTCGCCTTCGACTGCGAAGGCCCGCGCCACGATGCGCTGCTGACACCGCATGCGCTCGCCAGTCGCCCGGTGAGCAACCGCGAATGGCAGGAATTCATCGCCGACGGCGGCTACCACACATCCGCGCTCTGGCTCAGCGACGGCTGGGCATGGGTGCAGGCCGAGGATATTCAGGGGCCGGCCTATTGGCGCGAAGGCCGGCATTTCACCTTGTCGGGATGGCGCGAGATCGACCCCGCCGCGCCGGTCACCCACATCAGCTTCTTCGAGGCCGACGCCTTCGCGACCTGGGCCGGGGCGCGCCTGCCAACCGAATTCGAATGGGAAGCCGCGGCGGTCGCACTCGACCCGCTTGGCGGACAGCAGCTCGATACGGCCGGGCCGGTCCAGCCGCGGGCTGCCAGCGACGACACGGATCTGCAACAGATGTTCGGCAGCGTGTGGGAATGGACCGGCAGCGCCTATCGCCCCTATCCCGGTTTCCGTGCCGCGCCCGGCGCGGTCGGCGAATATAATGGCAAGTTCATGAGCGGGCAGTTCGTGCTGCGCGGCGGTAGCTGCGCCACGCCGCGCGGCCATATGCGCGCGTCCTATCGCAATTTCTTCTACCCCCACCAGCGCTGGCAATTCACCGGCCTCCGTCTCGCAAAGGATCTCTGACATGGGCGTTGTCCGCCAGCTCCGACAGGTCGATGCCGATGCAACGGGCGTCGACATCGCGTTTCGCGCCGACGTCCACGCGGGCTTGTCGCAGCGGCAAAAAGCGATCCCCGCGCGCTGGTTCTACGACGCGACGGGATCGGCGCTGTTCGAGGATATCACCGCGCTCCCCGAATATTATCCGACCCGCAGCGAAACCGATCTCTTGACGCGTCACGCGGCCGAAATGGCGGCGGCGATCGGCGCCGGCCGCGCGGTCGTCGAATTGGGCTCGGGCAGCTCGACGAAGACGCCGCTGCTGCTGCAGACAATCGACCCCGCCGCCTATGTCCCCGTCGATATTTCGGGCGATTTCCTCCGCGACAGCGCCGAGGCGCTCGCGGACCGCTTTCCGGCGCTTGCCATCTATCCGGTTGAGGCCGATTTCACCCAGCGCGTCGACCTGCCGCGCGAAATCTGCCCGCTGCCCAAGCTCGGCTTCTTTCCGGGCTCGACGATCGGCAACATGGTCGCGCGCACGGCGATCGACCTCCTTCGCAACTGGCGCGTTGCACTCGGCGACGGCTCGCTGATGCTGATCGGGGTCGACCGGATCAAGGATATCGCGGTTCTCGAACGTGCCTATGACGACCCGGCGGGGGTCACCGCGGCGTTCAATCTCAACCTCCTCGAACGCATCAATCGCGAACTCGGCGGGACGATCCCGGTCGAGAATTTCAGCCATCGCGCGATCTGGAACGATGTCCATGCGCGCATCGAAATGCATCTCGTTGCGGCGTGCGAGATGGACTTCACCGTCGACGGCCGCAGCTATGCGATGGCGAAGGGCGAGACGATCCACAGCGAGAACAGCCACAAGTACGGCCCGCGCGACGCGAACCTGCTGCTCCGCGCCGGCGGCTGGACCCCGGTCGCGACCTGGGACGACGCCGACCCCGCCTTCGCGCTGATCCTCGCCGAAGCGACCGAGTTCCGCTCGGCTCCGTGATGCTCCGCTCTTGACGCCTATGCTCGAAGCCGTAGGGGCACGGGCAGGATTTCAGCGAAAGGACAGGCAATGATCGTAGGCGTCATCGGGGCAGGGCAGATGGGCGCGGGCATCGCGCAGGTTTCGGCGGGCGCGGGCCATGATGTGCTCCTTTCCGACATCGACATCGCGCGCGCCGAGGCCGGCAAGGCAGGAATCGCGAAATCGCTCGGGCGCCTCGTTGCCAAGGAAAAGATGACGCAAGCCTACGCCGACGCCTTGCTCGGCCGCATCACCCCCGTCGCCGATCATGCCGCCTTCGCACCTGCCGACCTCATCGTCGAAGCCGCGACCGAGCGCGAGGAGATCAAGCGCGCGATCTTCGCCAGCGTCGGCCAGCATCTTTCGGCGACCGCGATCCTCGCCAGCAACACCAGCTCGATCCCGATCACCCGCCTTGCGCAGGCCGCGCCCGATCCCGCGCGCTTCATCGGCGTCCATTTCTTCAACCCTGTGCCCGTCATGGGCCTGATCGAACTGATCCGCGGCCTCGCAACGAGCGACGACACGCTGACGAAGGTCGAGGCCTATGGCCGCGGGCTCGGCAAGGAAATCGTCCATGCCAACGACGCGCCGGGCTTTATCGTCAACCGTGTCCTGATGCCGCTGATCAACGAGGCGATCTTTGCGCTCGGCGAGGGGGTCGCGACGATGCAGGATATCGACGCCGGTTGCCGCCTCGGTCTCAACCATCCGATGGGTCCGATCACGCTCGCCGACTTTATCGGGCTCGACACCTGCCTTGAAATCATCCGCGTGCTGCAGAGCGGCACCGGCGATCCGAAATTCCGCCCCGCGCCGCTGCTCGTCCAATATGTCGAGGCGGGCTGGGTCGGCAAGAAGGCGGGGCGCGGCTTCTACGACTGGACGGGAGCCGAACCGGTTCCGACGCGTTAGCTTGGCAGGCTGCACGGGAGCAGCGAAGGAGGCGTCAGATGCACAAAGGGACTTTCGCAGTTTTATCGACCGCCGCGCTGGCCGTTTCGGCGACCGCATACGCCCAGCAGGGCGCGCCCGAAGATTCCACCATCAAGGACACCGCCAACCAGGTGACCGAACCATTCGACGGCAAGGAAGCGCCCCCGAAGCTGCTGGCGATCCAGGGCGACCCCTATTCGCTGGCCGGGCTGGGCAAATGTTCGGCGATCATTCGCGAGGTGACCGAACTCAACGAGGTGCTCGGCCCCGACGTCAATGAAATGGTCGACAAGGACCGCGAAAAGAAGCGCGAAGAAACCGCGGGGCGCGTCGCGGGCAGTCTTGCCGGATCGGTCATTCCCTTCCGCGGGCTGATCGGTGAAGTCACCGGCGCCAATGCCGAACGGCGGCGCTATGCCGCTGCGGTCTATGCCGGTACGGTGCGGCGTGGTTTTCTGAAAGGGGTCGGGCTGCAACGCGGTTGCAAAGCGCCCGCGCGGCCCTGATACATACCCCGACAAGGGGGCAGCGAGCGAGGGGATTTGGATGGACGTCGCCGATATCCGGGCCTTCACCGTCGATGTGCCGCAGGCGGCGCTCGACGATCTGCGCGATCGGCTGGCGCGGACGCGCTGGCCCGAAAAGGAAACCGTCGACGACTGGGACCAGGGCGTTCCGCTCGCCTATGCGCAGGAACTCGCGGCCTATTGGCAGGACCGTTACGACTGGCGAGCGGTAGAGGCGCGGCTCAATAGCTATCCCAACTTCCTCGCGACGGTCGATGGGCTCGACATCCATTTCCTCCACATCCGCTCGCCGAATCCCGCGGCGCGGCCGCTCGTCCTGACGCACGGCTGGCCGGGCTCGGTGCTCGAATTCCTCGATGTCATCGAACCGCTGTCGGCGGACTATCATCTCGTGATCCCGTCGCTCCCCGGCTACGGCTTTTCGGGCAAGCCGGCGGAGGCCAAATGGAGCGTCGAGCATATTGCGGCGGCATGGGACGCCCTGATGGTCGCGCTCGGCTACGACCGCTATTTTGCGCAGGGGGGCGACTGGGGCAGCGCCGTGACCTGCGCGATCGGCGGCAATCACGCGAACCATTGCGCGGGCATCCACGTCAACATGATCGTCGGCCAGCCCGACCCCGCGACCATGTCCGACCTCACCGACGACGAGAAGGCCTATCTCGCCCGCTTCGGCTGGTATCGCGCCAAGGATAACGGCTATTCGACCGAGCAGGCGACGCGGCCCCAGACCGTGGGTTACGCCCTTGCCGATTCTCCGGTTGGACAGATGTGCTGGATCGTCGAGAAATTCCACGGATGGACCGATTGCGGTCATGAACCGGGCGGACAGTCGATCGGCGGCCATCCCGAAAAGGCGCTGTCGAAGGATGCGATGCTCGACACCGTCAGCCTCTACTGGCTGACCAATAGCGCGGCCTCGTCTGCGCGGCTCTATTGGCACAGCTTCGCCACCTTCGGCTTCGGGGAAATCCATGTGCCGACCGGCTGCAGCCTCTTCCCGAACGAGATCATGCGCCTGTCGCGCCGCTGGGCCGAGGGGCGATACAAGAATATCGTCTACTGGAACGACCTGCCCCGCGGCGGCCATTTCGCCGCGTGGGAGCAGCCCGACCTGTTCGTCGGCGAAGTGCGCGCGGCCCTCGCCGAAATGACCCTATAGCGGGGTATAAACGACGCGGCAGCTTTCGGCTGCGGTGCGTGCGGCCGTGTTCCACATCACGTCATTGCCATTGCGGGCGAGGCGGGCGCCCGACTTGTTCTCGTAGATCTGACCCGCGTTGGCGGGCGTCGCCTTCAGGACCATCGTCCGCATCCCGTTGACGCGCACGATCGCACCGTTGCTGACATAGTCGACCTTGAGTTTCGTACCGCCGCTGCACTCATAGCTGGTGCCCGTATTGCGCGGGACCGACGAGCAGCCGGCAAGCGCAAGCGCTGCGGCGAGGATTGCCACCGTCTTTTTCATGATGTCTCTCCCCTTAATAGCCCGAGCGTACGCACAGCACGTCGGCGAGATAGATCCGCCCCGCGACCGTCTCCATATGTTCGCGCGCCGACCCGTTCCAGCCGATCGAGCGGCACCAGGTGTCGGCGGTCTGCGCCGCGCAATTGGCCGTCGCCGACCCTCGTGTGCAGGCGAGGACACGGTAATTGCCTTGCGAAGGCTGGGTGTGAAATTCGGCGAAATTGCCGCGCGCGACCTGGTCGTTGGCGGGCGGGTTGGGGTTCCAGCCGCCCCCGCCCGAACCGACGGGCCGGATCGACTGGACGGTGATGCCGCGCAGGATATTGCCCATCATCGGGGTGTCGCGGTCGACGGTGCGGCACTGGCCGCGGAAGCGTGTCCTTTCGCACAATTCCCAGCGGCCGCTCGCGACCCGGATCGAATTGACCGGCCAGGCGAGGCCGAGATTGGACTTTTCCTCGCCGATGAAGACGGCTGGCCCCTTATAAGCCGCGTCGCGATAGATGGTCGCTTCGGGCGGACGCAGCATCTTGTCTTCGGGCGGCTGGGCGCTCGAAGTTGCGAAAAGTCCCGCCCCCGAAACCGTGACCACGGCGGCAAGGATCGACAAACGATATGCGCTTTTCATGACAGCCTCCCATTTCAGCGAAATGCGACCCGGGATTCGTTATATTCTGAAAGCTTAAGCCAAGCTCGAGCGGCTTGCAAATTCTCCCTAGCGTCAGGGATCGACGGGCGCCGGTGCGGGCGCGGCAGGCGCCGCGACGGTCTTTGCGGAAGGGGGTGCGGCCGGCGGCGCAATGCCGAGCATCAGTCCGGCGAGCGCCGCCGACATCAGGTTCGACAGGCTGCCCGCGAGCAGCGCCTTGAGGCCCAGCTTCGCGATCATCGGGCGCTGGTTGGGCGCGAGGCCGCCGGTCACCGCCATCTGGATCGCGATCGAGCTGAAATTCGCGAAGCCGCAGAGTGCAAAGGTCGCGATCGCGATCGACGCGGGCGACATGGCGTCCTGCACCTTGCCAAGGTCGATGAAGGCGACGAATTCGTTGAGGACGATCTTGGTGCCGAACAGTCCGCCGACAGCGGCGCTTTCGTCCCATGGTACGCCCATCAACCACATCACCGGGCGGAAGATCGTTCCGATCACCGCCTGGAACGACAGATCGGGATAACCGAACCAACTGCCGATCCCGGCGAGCAGGCCGTTGGCGAGCGCGACGAGCGCGACGAAGGCGAGCACCATCGCACCGACCGCAACCGCGAGCTTCACGCCGGTCTGCGCGCCTTGGGCCGCCGCCATGATGATATTCGCGGGCTTTTCCTCGTCATGACTCGCCTCGGGCATGATCACCGGCTCGATGCCAAGATCCTTGGGGTCGTCGGGCATCATGATCTTCGCCATCAATATGCCACCCGGCGCCGACATGAAGCTCGCGGCGAGCAGATAGGGCAGCAATTGCTCGCCGATCATGCTGGCATAAGCGCCGAGGATCGTCCCCGCGACGCCCGCCATGCCGACCGTCATCACCGTGAAGAGCTGCGACGGCGTCAGCGCGGCGAGATAGGGTCGGATGACGAGCGGACTTTCGCTCTGCCCGACGAAAATATTCGCCGCCGCGCCGAGGCTTTCTACCTTGGTGATACCGGTGATCTTCTGGATCGCGCCGCCGACCCATTTGATCACCAGTTGCATGATGCCGAGATAATAGAGGATCGAGATCATCGAGGCGAAGAAGATGATGACGGGGAGCGCGGCGATCGCGAAGCTGTGCCCGCCCATTTCGGGGCTTGCGAGCGGGCCGAAGATGAAGTCGGTGCCTGCCTTTGCATAGCCAAGCAGGTTCGACACGCCGGCCGACATGCCGCCGATGATCGATCGGCCCCACGGGGTGCCGAGCACCAGCAAAGCGAAACCGGCCTGCAGCAGGAAGGCGGGAATGACGACGCGCGGGCGGATCCAGCGGCGGTTCGATGAAAAGAGCACGGCAATCGCAAGCAATGCGACGATGCCGAGCAGACCGATGAGGCGTTCCATAATGAGCGTGCGTCCCCCGCAAGTTTATTGCGCCTGTCTAACGGGCTTTGGGCGCGGGGCAAGCCTGCGCCGATTGGGTGTCTTTCCAGCGCTCGCAAAACCGACTAAGCGGCGCCGATGGAAACTAGCCCCTCGCGCGTGATTGCGCCTTCGTTGCTGCTGTTTGCGATCCTCTACGGCGGCATGGTTCCGCTCGGCGGGTTTCTCGGCGCGAAGCAGGTTGCGCTCGGTCCGCTCGCGGTTGAGGCCGGAATCTTTCCTTTTCTCACGCTGATCGCCATTTCGAGCGGTATTGCCGAACTGCACGGCCGCGTCGTCGCCGACAAGCTGGTGCGACTGGGTTTCATCCCGCTCATCCTTGCGATCATCCTGACCGTGTTCGTCCTGAAGCTGCCAATGGACGAAGGCATGTACGAGCCCGCGAAGGAAGCCTTCCCGATCATCATGGGGCAGGGTTGGCGGATGATGGCGGCAGGCATCCTCGCCTATGGCGTGTCCGTCAGCCTCAACGTCTGGATCTTCGCGCGGATGACCGCGAACAATGGACGTTTGCTGCCGCTGCGCGGTTTTATCGCCGCGGCACTCAGCCAGATCATCGACACGCTGATCTTCATCACGGTCAGCTTCTACGGCGTGCGGCCGATCGGCGATCTGATGCTCGGCCAGATGATCGCCAAGGTTGCGTTGTCGGCGGTGATGGTGCCGCTGCTCGTGATGGCGGTGGTCGCCATCGGCCGCAAACTCGACGCGAACAACCCCGGATGACCCCTGTGACCGACCCTTCGAAAATGCCCGACCTGCTCGCAAAGGCCGAGACGCTGGTCGAGGCGCTTCCCTATCTGCAGCGCTATGCCGGCGAGACTTTCGTGATCAAATATGGCGGCCATGCGATGGGCGACCCCGAGGCACAGCGCGACTTCGCCGAGGATGTCGTCCTCCTTAAAGCAGTCGGTATCAACCCAGTGGTCGTGCATGGCGGCGGGCCGCAGATCGGCCGGATGCTGAAACAGCTCGGGATCGAATCGACCTTCGTCGGCGGGCTGCGCGTCACCGACGCGGCGACCGCCGAGGTTGCCGAGATGGTGCTGGCGGGCAAGATCAACAAGGAAATCGTCGGCTGGATCGCCGGGCTCGGAGGGCGGGCGGTCGGCATCTCGGGGAAGGACGCCAATCTGGTGCTCGCCGAAAAGATCAGCCGCACCGAGCCCGACCCGAATTCGGGGATCGAGCGCCACGTCGACCTGGGCTTCGTCGGCGAACCGGTCGCGGTCGACCCGACGATCCTGACCAATCTCGCGAGCGACAATTTCATTCCCGTGGTGGCGCCGGTGGCGCTTGGCGCCGACGGAGCGACCTATAATATCAACGCCGACACGATGGCGGGGGCGATCGCCGGGGCGCTCGGCGCCAAGCGCTTCTTCCTGCTGACCGATGTCGCGGGCGTGCTCGACAAATCGGGTTCGCTGCTGACCGATCTCGATCGCGAAGCGATCGATGCGCTGAAGGCCGATGAGACGATCACCGGCGGCATGATCCCGAAGGTCGAAACTTGCGTTGCCGCGGTCGACGCCGGAGTCGAGGCCGCGGTCATCCTCGACGGGCGCATCCCGCACGCGATGCTGCTCGAAATTTTCACCGCACGGGGTGCGGGCACGCTCATTCATCGCTAGGGTGCGGCAAGCCGACGCGCCCCGCCGGAGATATTCATGTACCTGATGTTCCTTCAAATCCTGTCGATCCTCCTCAACATCCTGTGGTGGATCATCATCGTGCAAGCGGTGATGTCGTGGCTGATCGCCTTCAACGTCATCAACACGCACAATGATTTCGTCGGCCAGCTCTGGCATGTGCTCGACCGGATCACCGAGCCGCTTTACCGGCCGTTCCGGCGGATCATGCCCGATTTCGGCGGGCTCGACCTGACGCCGATGGTGGTGCTGATCCTTCTCATCATCCTCCAGGGGCCGGTGATCAGCTATCTCTACACGCTCGGCGTCAACTCGGGGGCGATCTGAGGTGACCGATGCGCAGGTCATTGACGGCAAGGCATTCGCCGCCGGGCTGCGCGACCGCATTGCGGCGGCCGTACCCGCGTTCAAGGCCGCGACCGGCCGCGTGCCAGGGCTCGCGGTCGTCCTAGTCGGCGACGATCCGGCGAGCGCGGTCTATGTCGGGTCCAAGGGCAAGGCGACCCTCGGCGCCGGCATGGAAAGCTTCGAGCACCGCCTGCCGGCAACGGCAACGCAGGACGAGGTCGAGGCGCTGCTTGCGGCGCTGAATACCGACGAAGCCGTCGACGGCATTCTCCTCCAGCTCCCGCTGCCGGACCATCTCGACGAACAGCGCGCGGTGGCGACGATCGACCCCGACAAGGATGTCGACGGGCTGACGCCGGTCAGCGCCGGGCGGCTCGCGCTCGGTATCCCCGGCATGGTACCCTGCACGCCCTATGGCTGCCTGTTGCTGCTACAGGACCGGCTTGGCGACCTGTCGGGCAAGGACGCGGTCGTGATCGGTCGCTCGATCCTCGTCGGCAAGCCGATGGCGGCGCTGCTGCTCGGCGCCAACGCGACCGTCACCATGGCGCATAGCCGCACTCGCGACCTGCCAGACCTTGTCCGCCGCGCCGATATCGTCGTCGCGGCGGTGGGCAGGGCGGAGATGGTCAAGGGTGACTGGATCAAGCCCGGCGCGGTCGTCATCGACGTCGGGATCAACCGCCTGCCGCCCGCCGACGGCGCGCCGAAAGGGCGGCTCGTCGGCGACGTCGATTATGCCGATGTGGCTGCGGTCGCCTCGGCGATCACCCCGGTCCCCGGCGGCGTCGGGCCGATGACGATTGCCTGCCTGCTTCGCAACACGCTCGTCGCGGCGCATCGCCGCGCCGGGCTCGCCGATCCGGAGGGTTTCTGATGCGCCTTGTCCTTGCCGCGGTTGCGCTTTCGCTGGTTGCCGGCTGCGCGCAGGGGCCCGACCCGCGCAAGCGGCCGCTCGCCGCGAACCCGAGTGCTTATGTCGCTGCCGAAATCGCCTTCGCGCGGCTGGCGCAGGAGAAAGGCCAGTGGACGGCGTTCCGCGAGACCTCGGCGCCCGATGCGGTGATGTTCGTGCCGCAACGGGTGAAAGCGCGCGACTGGCTGAAGGCGCAGGCGAACCCCGCCGAAGCGGTGAAGTGGCAGCCGCACGCCGTCTATGTGAGCTGCGACGGAAACGCCGGCGCAACCACCGGCGCCTGGCAAAAGGGGGGCGGCAACGGCTATTTCACCACCGTCTGGCTGCGCGATCCGATCAGCGGCAAGATCAACTGGGTGCTCGATCATGGAGACGCGCTGACGGCGCCGCGTGCCGCGCCCGATTTCATCGAATCGAAACAGGCGAAATGCGGCTCGCGTCCCGCGGTGCCGATCGAGGCCGGCGACGAGGGCGACGACATGGCGGTCGGCCTGTCGCCCGACCAGACGCTCAGCTGGACCTCGACCGTGCGTCCCGACCAGTCGCGCCGCCTCGTCATCCGCCTTTGGGACGGTAAGACGATGGCGACGGTGATCGACGATAAAGTGGCCGCGCCGCCGAAATGATGGACCTTTTCATCTCGGCGTTCGTGACCTTGTTCGTCGTCATCGATCCGCCGGGCTGCGCCCCGATCTACGCCAGCCTGACGACCGGCGCGAGCGCGCAGCAGCGTCGCTCGATGGCGATTCGCGCGACGGTCATCGCGGGGTTCATCCTCGTCTTTTTCGCGATGTTCGGCGAGGCGCTGCTCAGCTTCCTCCACATTGACCTCGACAGTTTCCGCATCGCGGGCGGGATCATGCTGTTCATCATCGCGATCGATATGGTGTTCGAAAAGCGCACCGAACGCCGCGAACAACGCGCCGAGAAAGTGAAGGCGACCCCCGAGGTCGAGGATGTCTCGGTCTTTCCGATGGCGATGCCGATGCTCGCGGGACCGGGGTCGATCGCCTCGGTGATGTTGCTCGTCGCGCAGAACAACGGGCTCGACCGCGCGGTGGTGATTTTTGCCGCGCTGCTGCTGGTCCTCCTTCTCACGCTGGGCGCACTCCTCGCGGCGGGGCCGCTGATGCGGCTGATCGGCAACAAGGGCGAGGCGGTGATCACCCGCCTGCTTGGCGTGCTGCTCGCGGCGCTCGCGGCGCAGTTCGTGATCGACGGCCTGAAGGCCAGCTTCCCCAGCCTCGGATAAGAACGGGGCGCCGCCCTGCGGCGACGCCCCGATCCTTCCACGGGAATGGAAGCTTGTTACTGCGCGGCGTTGACGTCGTTCTGCGTCACCGGCGCGATGCGGATTTCGACGCGGCGGTTGCACTGATAATCCGCCTCGCTGCGCTCGGGCGCGCACTTCAGTTGCGATTCGCCATAGCCGAGCGTCGCCATACGCGCGCGATTAACCCCGCGGCCGGCGAGATAGTCGGCGACCGATGCGGCGCGGCGTTCGGACAGCCCCTGGTTATAGGTGTCGCTGCCGGTCGAATCGGTGTGGCCGTAAACGTCGATGAAGGTGCTCGGATACTCGCCGAGGGTCGAGGCGACGCTGTCGAGCGCGCTGCGGAAGTTCGGCTTCACTACCGCGCTGTTATAATCGAAAGTGACGTCGCCGGGCATGTTGAGGACGAGCTGGTCGCCTTGGCGCTCGACGTCGATCCCGGTGCCCGCGGTCCGTTCGCGCAGCTTTTTTTCCTGCTGGTCCATATAATAGCCGACGCCGGCGCCGGCAACGGCGCCGATCCCCGCGCCGAGGATCTTCTCGGTGCGGTCGTTGCGGCCGCCGACGAGATCGCCGAGCAGATAGCCCCCAAGCGCGCCGCCGATTCCGCCGATCGCGGCCTTCGAGATCGTCTGCTTGCCGGTTTCGGGGTCGGTCACACAGCCGGTCAGCGCGAGCGCGCCGATGCTGGCGAGGGCGGTGAGCTTGATCGTCTTGCTGTTCATCTTGTCGCTCCCTTGTCTGCGGCGGCTGCCTGTCGGCCCTGCGATCGCCGCCGTCGGTGTCGATAACATACGGCCGGGGCAACTGGTTCCAAAATCTCGCTTAACGTCCCCTGACCGAGCCGTTCAGCGAGCGCCATTGTGCTGTGCGTCCTGTTTCGCCTATAGGTGCGCGATGACCAACGCCGACAGGGGCCGGGCGCCGATGCGCCGCACGCACGCCCGATGACTCCTTTCCCCTGGTCCGACGTCGCGATCATCGCGGTGCTGATCCTCCTCAACGGCCTGTTCGCCATGTCCGAGCTCGCAATCGTCTCGTCGCGCGACCCGCGGCTGCAGGCGGCGGAAAAGCGCGGGAGCCGCGGCGCGAAGATAGCGCGGCAACTCGCCGCCGACCCCGGCCGCTTCCTGTCGACCGTGCAGGTCGGCATCACCTTGATCGGCATTCTGGCGGGCGCCTATTCGGGCGCGAGTCTGGGGCAGCCGGTCGCCGACCGGCTGGTCGCCTGGTTCGGGCTCGACGCCGAACATGCCGAGGCTGCGGGGTTCGCGGTCGTCATCGGCATCACCACCTATTTCTCGTTGATTGCGGGCGAGCTGGTCCCGAAGCAGTTTGCGCTGCGCGCGCCCGAACGCATCGCGATCGCGATGGCGGGACCGATGGTCTGGCTGTCGCGCGTCGCGGCGCCGCTCGTCTGGCTGCTCGACAACAGCTCGGCGCTCGTCTTTCGCCTGCTCGGGCTCAGCCGCGAATCCGAGGACCGGGTGACCGCCGAGGAGTTGCACCTGATCGTCGCCGAGGCGTCGAAGTCGGGCCTGATCGAGGAAAGCGAGCGCGCGATCATTTCGGGCGTCGTGCGCCTCGCCGACCGGCCGGTGCGCGAGGTGATGACCCCGCGCAAGGACGTCGACTGGATCGACACGTCGCTCGACGCGCGCGGAGTGCGTGACAAGCTGCTCGAGACCCCGCACAGCCGATTGCCGGTCGCACGTGGGTCGGTCGACGACATCGTCGGCGTCGTGCAGGCGCGCGATATAGTGGCGGCGCTGTTTCGCGGCGACGTGATCGACCTCGAGCAGCTGATGCGGCCGGTAAAGGTCATTCACGACCAGCTCGACGCGATGGACGCACTCGAGGGGTTGCGCGCGGCCGAGGTGCCGATGCTGCTCGTCCACGACGAATATGGCCATTTCGACGGGCTGGTGACCCCCGCCGATCTGCTCTCCGCAATCGCGGGCGAATTCGCGTCCGACCAGGATATCGGCAGCGAGCCCTTCGTGGTCGAGCGCGAGGACGGCAGCCTGCTGATCGCGGGATCGATGCCCGCCGACCAGATGGCCGAGCGGCTGGGGATCGAGCTTGGCGACGACCGCGACTATGCAACCGCGGCGGGCCATGCGCTCGCGATCCTGAAACATCTACCCAAGGAAGGTGAATGCTTCACCGACCGCGGCTGGAAGTTCGAGATCGTCGATATGGACGGGCGCAAGATCGACAAATTGCTGGTCAGCGAAATCCGCAAGCCGAAAGCCGAAGCGAGCGAATAGGCTGCTGCGATGCGGGTCGGCATCGACGCGATGGTGATCCATTTCTATCTCTTGCGCCGCGGCGCCGGCTGGCTAGGTTGGGTTTCCATGCGAAACCTTACCGCCCCCATCGCCCTCGCCGCCGCCCTGCTCGCCGCCGCGCCCGTCCACGCCAAGCCCGCCGACACCGACGCGGCGAAAAAGATCCTGAAGGACAGCATCGCGATCCCGACGGTGATGGGCCGCGGCAAGGTTCCCGAACTGGCGGCCTATTACGCGAGCGTGCTGAAGGCGGCGGGCTACACCGACGCCGACATCGAAATCACCCCGATGGGCGAGACCGCAACCTTCGCCGCGACCCTGCAGGGCACGACGAAGCAAAAGCCGATCGTCCTGCTCGGCCATATGGACGTCGTCGAGGCCGATCCGAAGGACTGGACGCGCGATCCCTTCGTTCCGGTCGAGGAAAATGGCTATATTTTCGGCCGCGGGTCAGAGGATAACAAGTTCGACGTCTCGATGATGGTCGCGACGATGGCGCAGCTCAAGAAGGACGGCTTCAAGCCCAAGCGCTCGATCATCCTGCTCCTGTCGGGCGACGAGGAAACCTCGATGACGACGACGCGCGCGCTCGCCGCCAAATACAAGAACGCCGAGTTCGCGCTCAACGGCGACGGCGGCGGCGGGCTGATCGGCGAGGACGGCAAGCCCAAATATTACGGGCTGCAGGCGGGCGAAAAGACCTATGCCGACTTCACCCTCGAAGTCACCAATCCCGGCGGCCACAGCTCGCGCCCCGGCGCAGTCAATGCGATCGCCGAGCTGTCCGAGGCGCTCGCCAAGATCGGCGCCTATCGCTTTACGCCGCAGCAGAACGAGCTAACCAGGGTCGGTATGCCGATCGTCGCCGATCAGGTCGGCGGCGACATCGGCGCGGCGCTGAAAGCTTTTGCCGCAAACCCGTCGGATGCGAAGGCGATCGCCGCGATCCGCGCCGACCCCGAATATGTCGGCCAGATCGGCACGACTTGCGTGCCGACGCTCGTCAAGGGCGGCCATGCCGAAAATGCGCTGCCCCAGCGCGCGACCGCGAACATCAATTGCCGCATCTTCCCGGGCGTGCCGGTCGAAGAGGTGCGCGCCGAACTGGTGAAGGTGATCGGCGACCCCGGCGTGACGGTGAACCCCGATCCCGACGCCAGCGCCAGCGACGCCTCGCCGCTGCGACCCGACGTGATGGCGGCGGTGGCGAAAGCGGTCCATGCGCGCGCGCCGGGCCTGCCGATCATCCCGTCGATGAGCGCGGGCGCGACCGACAGCTATCATTTCCGCATCCAGGGCGTGCCGAGCTACGGCGTCGCGGGGCTCTTCTCGAAAGCCAGCGACAGCTACGCGCACGGCCTCAACGAGCGCGTGCCCGTCGACGCGATCGCCCCCGCGCTGGCGCACTGGGACAGTCTGCTGCGCGACCTGTCGAAATAGCGCGCGGCCGCTCGCGCCCGCTCCCCGGCCGTCGTTTCCCCGATCAGGGGGCAGGCGCGGCCGCGCTCGCGGCTGCCTTCTGACACTGATAGACGAGGCGCTCGTTCGGGCTCGCGGGCAGGACGGCGCGGATCGCCTCCTGTTGGGTCGCGAGGCCCGCGAGTGCGTCGGGGTCGGCGGTGCAGCTCTTGAGCGTCACCCCGGCGCGAATCTCGCGCGCCCGCGTCATCGTGTCGGCGTCGAGCAGATAGCGTTCGACGCGATACTCCTTCCCCGTCGGGTCGAGCGAGGCGACGGTGACGGTGGCGTCGTCGTTGGGGACGAGGATGCGCTGCCAATGGCCGTCGGCCCCCTGCGCATATTGGGTGCGGTCGTTGACACAGCCGTTCGCGGCGACCTTCATCGGCATGTCGGTGGTCGATGAGACGGTGATGCGGCTGCGGTCGGCGCGGATCGTGCAGAGGAACTGCCCCTCGGCGACCGTCGGCGCATCGGCGAAGACAGGTTTCGCTTTCTCCGCGGGCGGCTCGGCATGGGCGTCGGGGCGGGTGATGAAGACGACCGCCGCGGCCAGGATCAGCGCCGCACCGGCGCCGCCGGCGATCCTTGCGTTGCGGGCGTTCTTCTGGCCATGGAACATCAGGGCCGCGCCGGCCGAAAGCGCGCCGATCACGAACAACACTCCGGCCAGCGCGATACGGTTCTCGCGCGCGGCAAGCGCTTCCTCATCAGCGCGCTCCTGCCTCAGCTGGCGGTCGCGCGCTGCGGCCTCTTCCTTCGCGGCATTGGCTTCGGCCGCCTTGCGTGCGTCGGCGTCGAGCGCGGCGCGGTCGCGCGCATCGGCCTCGGCCATCGACAGGCAGGGCGTCCCGATCGAGCTGTAGGGCTGGTTCGCATCGGCGAGGAAGCGCGCGAGCTCGCGCGTCGAGATCGCGAAGGCGAAAGGCGAATCGCCTTCGTCTGCGCGGGTGATCGCGGCGTTGATGCCGACGACGCGGCCGCACTGGTCGACGAGCGGCCCGCCCGAATTGCCGCGCGAGATCTTTGCTGTATGGACGAGCGAATCGACACCCTCGACGAGCTGGCGGTTCGAGACATTGCCCTCGCTGCGCACCGGGGTGCGCGGGGTGATATAGTCGGCGGCGCTGCGCGCGGTCGCGAGATCGACGTTGCCCGGGTAGCCCAGGGCGACGACGTCGACCCCCGAATCGATCGGCCCCGAATAGACCGCGGCGGCGGGAACGCGCCCCTCGGTCATCTCGATCAGCGCGAGGTCGCGCTCGGTGTCGATCGCGATGAGTTTCGCGGCATAGCTTTTCTGCCCCTCCGAGGGGACGACGCCCAGGGCGACATTGCCCGGGTAGCGCGCCGCCGATTCGACGACGTGCGCGTTGGTGACGATGCGCGTCGGCGAAATGGCGATGCCGCTGCCGTGGCCGAAGCCGACGACCTCGCCATCGACCATCGCCACGGTGACGACGCGCACGACGCTGCGCGAAACGGCGCTGATATCGTCGGCGGCGCGGGCGGGGAGGGTGACAGTGAGGAGGGCGAGCAGGAGCGCGAGGAAGCGGGTCATGGCGGCGAACCTAGCCGTTGAGGCCACGAAGGCAAGCCGCTGGGCATGAAATGTCCTGCGTCCCCGCGAAGGCGGGAATCCAGCTCCCGAGGAGTCAAAGCGGAATGGCGCGAGCACGACTTTATAGTCAGCCAGTTACAGAATAGTCAGCCAGTTACAGATAAGGGCTCCACATCATCATCCACGCGCCCGCGCTGCCCGCGAGGATGACGACGCCGCCGATTGCCAGCAGCGCGGCGACGCCATTCCTGGCGGCAGGCGTCCCGCGTGCGCCGGCGCGGAGATAGAGTTCGGTCACCGCCAGCGGCAGCAGCGAGTTGGCGAAGGCAAGGAAGATGTCGAACGGTCCGTCCATCGCCTTGCCGATCCCCGCGCCGCCGGTCGCGACGCCCCACGCCATATAGCCGACCCGCATGAACCAGACGGCGGAAGCGACCGCGAACAGGCGCAGCGCCCAGCGGCGATGATCGGCAAAGCGGCGTGCGCGGGCGGCGCGATACGCCATCGCCGCAAATGCCAGGATGAGCAGCGCGTCAAGCGTGATGCCGGCCGCGCCGATCAGGTTGAGCCAGGTGCCGCGGCCCCATGTCAGCCACAGCCCGCCGAGCGACAGCATGAGCGCGCTCGCCAGATAGAGGCGGCCGTTCCAGCGATGGACCTGCGGCCAGCGACCCCGGATCGCCGGGACGAGCTGGATCAGCCCGCCGAAGGTGATCACCGCCGCCATCAGCACATGGACCGCGAAGAAAAGATTGCCGCTCGCGTCGCCCGCGACGAAGCCCTTGATCAGCGGCTTCGTGTTCCATGCCGCGAAATCGCCCGACAGCGACGAGGGGTAATAGAAGAGCAGGATGAAAGCGGTGAAGAGCAATTGTCCCGCCGCGATCGACAGATAGCAAAAGGTCGCGGCGCGGCCCAGCCAGTCGGCGCGGCGCGCGGGCGGGGCGGATGCGAGGGATGCGTCGATTGTCGCCATGGCAGACTCCCCGAAATTTTTGGGAGAATGGCGCTGTCACCCAAGTGAGTCAATGATATAATACAGTAATACAGTTCGCTGCGATATTTTGAACGCAAGCATCGGGACGCGGCCGGGATCGAGGCGTGGCATTGGCGGTCCAGGCAAGAGAAAGGACAAGCCATGACCTATGTGATCCGGGGGCTCGACCCCGAACCCTTTTCCCGATTGTTCGACCTCGATGAAGCCGGCCTCGATGCCCTGAACGCCCGCCGCGTCACCGCGACCGCCGACCGCGGCTTTCCCTGCCGCATCAGCCTGGAGGATGCGAGGGCGGGGGAGGAGCTGATCCTGCTGCATCACACCAGCCACGACGTCGCGACGCCCTATCGGAGCGCCTATGCGATCTATGTCCGGCCCGGCGTCGAAGCGGCGACCTATCGCGGCGAGACGCCGCCGGTGTTCGAGGGCCGCCCGCTCGCGCTGCGCGCCTTCGACGCTGCAGGGATGCTGCAGACTGCGCGGCTCGCGGCGCCGGGAGAGGCCGACACGGCGATCCGCGACCTGTTCGCCGATGATGGCATTGCCTATATTCACGCTCACAACGCTGCGTATGGCTGCTTTGCCGCGCGGATCGAAAGGGATGCAGCATGACCGGCGATCTGATGACCGAAGACGATCGCTGGGCGGCGGTGCTGCGCCGCGACCGCGCGCTCGACGGGCGCTTCGTGACCGGCGTGCTCACGACCGGCATCTACTGTCGGCCGAGCTGCGCCGCGCGGCATCCGCTGCGCGAGAATATCCGCTTCTTCGCCGACGGCGCCGCGGCACGCGAGACAGGCCTGCGTCCGTGCAGGCGCTGCCTGCCAGACGATGTCGCGCGTGACGAGGGGGCGGTGCTCGCCGCGATCCAGGCGATCAAGGAAAGCGAAGAACCGCTCGCGCTCGCCGATCTTGCATCGCGCACCGGCTATTCGCCGACGCATTTCCAGCGTGTCTTCACCCGCCACACCGGCCTGTCGCCCGCCGCTTACGCCCGCGCGCTGCGCGAGGAGCGCGCGCGGCAGGCGCTGAGCGACGGGACAAGGGTGACCGACGCGATTTACGACGCGGGCTTTTCGGGGCCTTCGCGTTTCTATGACAATATGGAGGGACGCATGGGCATGACGGCTTCGGCGTGGGTGAATGGCGGCAAGGGCGCGACGATCCACTGGGCGGTCGTGTCGACCAGCCTTGGCGACATGCTCGTCGCGGCGACCGATAAAGGCGTGTGCCGCCTGAGCTTCGACGAGGGACGCGAGGCGCTCGAAGAGCGGTTTCCCGCGGCCGAGCTGGTCGAAGGCGGTGACGAGTTTTCGGCGCTGCTGAAAGAGGTCGTCGACGCGGTCGAGGCGCCGACGGCCGGCTTCGACCATATCCCGATCGACGTGAAGGGCACCGCTTTCCAGGAGGCGGTGTGGCGCGAGCTGCGCAAGATTCCGGCGGGCGAGACGCGCAGCTATGCCGATATCGCGGCCGCGGTCGGCAAGCCGAAAGCGGTGCGCGCGGCGGGGAGCGCCAACGGCGCGAACAATGTCGCGGTGTTGATCCCGTGCCACCGCGTGGTACGTAGCGACGGATCGCTCGGCGGCTACGCCTATGGCCTGCCGATCAAGCGCGAGCTTCTGAAGAGGGAAAGCAAATGACCGATAGAGTGGCTGAGTTCCGCGCGCTGCATGTTCCGGGCAACCCGCTGATCCTCGTCAATATCTGGGATGCCGGGAGCGCGCGCGCGGTCGCCGGCGCGGGCGCGAAGGCGATCGCGACCGGCAGCTTCGGCGTCGCCGGCGCGCAGGGCCGCGCCGACGGCGAGGATTTCCCGCTCGAGGATGTGTTCGAAAACCTCGGCCGCATCCTGTCGGTGACCGACCTGCCGGTCACGATCGACATGGAATCGGGCTATGGCGCCGATGCCGCGGCGGTCGGCACATCGGTCGGCCGCGCGAAGGCGGCGGGCGCGGCGGGGATCAATATGGAGGACCGGCTGCCCGGCGAGAATGCGCTGCTGCCGGTCGCCGAGGCGGTGGCGCGCTATCGCGCCGCGGCCGACACCGGCATCTTCGTCAATGCGCGTTGCGACACGTTTCGCGGGGCTGACGTCGCAAAGGACGGCGCGGCGCTGGTCGCCGCGACGCTCGAACGCGCGCGTGCCTACGCCGACGCGGGCGCGGGGTCGCTGTTCGTGCCTTTCCTGCTCGACCCGAAATCTATCGGCGCGATCTGCGAAGGCTCGCCGCTGCCGGTGAACATATTGCGCGGCAAGGGCGGCCCGACGCACCGGGAACTGGCCGCGCTCGGCGTCGCGCGGATCAGCCACGGGCACCAGCCGTGGGCAGGGGCGATGGCGTGGCTCGCTGCGCAAACCGCGCAGGTTCTGGGCGGCGAAGAGCCAGACTATTGAGGCAGGGTCAGTCGGCGCTTTCGTCGTCGGCCGCGGCCTTGCCTTCGCTTTTTGCCTTCATCGCTTCGAGCCGGTCGAGCAGCGCCGGGCCATCGCCATTGCCATGCGGATCGTAGGCGATGCTCTTGGCGAGGGCGATGGCGCGGTCGAACTTGCCCCGATTCGCAAGCGCAAAGGCATAGTTGATCCGCGCCTCGCCATTTTCGGGCGCAAGTTCGAATGCGCGCGCGAGACCGTCGATTGCGATCGACGGCGGCTCGTGGCCCTGGGGGGCGAAGCTCTGGAAATAGGCCAGCAGCGGCACCGGATCGTCGGGGTTGGTCTGATTGGCGAGGATGATCGGCTTGCGCGCGGCGTTCCAGTCGGCCGCCGAGGGATCGTCCTTCTCGCGCAGCGCGTCGAGCATGATGCGGCCGAGCAGGACATTGGCGCGGACATGCTTGGGGTCGAGCGCCAGCGCCTTGTCGACGGACGCACGCGCGGCGCCGGGGTCGCGCTTTTCCTTGCCCCGGTCCCATTCGGCCATCGCCAGTTCATACCAGACGTCGGCGTCGCCCGGATACTGCGCCGCCAGCTTCGCCAGGCCATCGCGCACCTTGCTCAGCCGCTCCTCGTCGCCGCTCGCGCTCTTGCGCTCGAGCTGCAGCGGCAGCATCGCATCGTCGGCGGGTGACAGCGGCGTGATCGTGACGGTGGCCGAAACGGCTATCGGTTCGCCCGTGGTGCGATAGGATAGGCGCTGTTTCAGATAGGTGTTGAGGTCGCGGTCGAGCTGCGTCAGGTCGCCGAAGGCGTCGGTCGCGGCCTTCTTCGCCTCCACCCCCTTGTTGATCGCGCCCAGATAGGCGCCGAGCTGGCCCGAGCGCGTGGTACTGCTGTAGAGCATGTGGGTGAGCAGCCAGGCGCGCCCGTAATAGACGTCCATCTGGCCCGAATTGCGCATCGTGCCCGGCCGCTGGAAGAGCAGGGTCTCCGCCGGGATCTTGGGCATTTCGAGCAGGCCGTAGGCGCGTCCATAAGGTGGTTTGCCGATCTCCGCCTTGCCGTCCTTGGTGAAATCGGTGGTCGAATAATATTCGGCAAAGCCCTCGATGAACCAGGCGGGGAAGGCGGCGTGCAGATAGCGCCGCATGAAATGGTGCCCATATTCGTGGAACAGCGTCTGCTGCCATTCGGGCGTGCCCTTGATGACGGTGCTCTCGCGGTTCGACACCGCGAAGCTACCCTCGGGGTCGGCGCTGTAGAAGCCCGCGATCGATGGCCCCAACCGACCCGCGGTGAGTCTGCCGGCATCGGCGGCGCGCTCGACCAGATAGATGGTGAGGCGGTTGGGTTCCTTCACGCGCGAAATGCCGAAGCGCAGGCTGAGCGTCGCGTCGAAGCGTTCGAGCTTGTCGGCGAAGTCGCGCAGCGATTTCTCGCTGCCCTCGCTGTAGATGATGAAATTGTCGGTATCGGCGCGCAGCCATTTGGCCTCAGCCCTGTCTGCCCCGCCCATGATCGCGATTCCGGCCAGCAGGCCCAAACCGGCTTTCTTCATTCTGCGCCCCCGTCCCCTGATGCCGCAATGCTGCCAGCACCGTCCGACGGTGTAAAGGGCTGGTACGACTATACAAAGCTATATGGATCAATATCGATCGCGAGGCGCGCCTTCGCCGGCCAGTCGATGCGGCCGACCCAGTCGCGGATCGCCCCTTGCAGGTCGAAACTGCGCGGCGCGTGGAGCAAAAGGCGGAAGCGGTGGCGGCCGCGGAGCATCGCGAGCGGCGCGGGGGCAGGGCCGTAGATGGCGAGTCCGTCGGCGACCGGCGCCTTCTCGCCCAGCCTTTTGGCAACGCCGCGCGCGACCTCGATATCCTCGGACGAGATGACGAGGGCGGCGAAGCGGCCATAGGGCGGCGCGCCGGCTTGCCTTCGCGCCGCGGCCTCGGCGGCGTAGAATCCCTCGCGGTCGTTCGCGACGAGCGCGGCCATGACGGGGGCGTCGGGGACGCGCGTCTGGATCAGCACTTCGCCGGGCTTGACCCCGCGACCTGCGCGTCCCGCGACCTGCGCGATCTGCTGGAAGGTGCGCTCGGATGCGCGGAGGTCGCCGCCGTCGAGCCCGAGGTCGGCGTCGACCACCCCGACGAGCGTGAGGTTCGGGAAATGATAGCCCTTGGTCACGAGCTGGGTGCCGATGATGATGTCGACCATGCCCGCCTCGACCGCATCGACGAATTCGGCGGCCTTCGCGGGTGACCACAGGGTATCCGAGGTGACGATCGCGGTGCGCGCTTCGGGAAAGCGTAAGCTCACCTCATCGGCAACACGCTCCACCCCGGGGCCGCAGGCGACCAGGCTGTCCTCGTCCTCGCACTCGGGGCAGAGGCGCGGCGGCGGCATGACATGCCCGCAATGATGGCACGCGAGGCGGTGAACGAGCCGATGCTCGACCATCCACGCAGTGCAGTTCGGGCATTGGATGCGGTGGCCACAGGTGCGGCAGAGCGTCAGCGGCGCGAAGCCGCGGCGGTTGAGGAAGAGCAGGCTCTGCTCGCCCTTGTGAAGCCGGTCGGCGAGCGCGTCGACGAGTGGCGGCGCGAGCCAGCGCCCGCGGTCGGGCGGGTCTTGCCGCATGTCGATCGCTGCGAGGTCGGGCAGCGTCGCGCCGCCGTAGCGCGCAGGGAGGACGATGTGGCGGTAGCGGCCCGCCTCGACCATCGCGAGACTTTCGAGCGCCGGGGTCGCGCTCGCGAGGACGACCGGCAGCCCCTCGAAATGCCCGCGCATCACCGCGACGTCACGCGCGTGATAATGGACGCCGTCCTCCTGCTTGAAGCTCGTCTCATGCGCCTCGTCGACGACGATGACCCCAAGGTTGCCATAGGGCAGGAACAACGCCGAGCGTGCGCCGACGACGATCTTCGCCTCGCCCGCGGCGATGCTATGCCAGGCGCGACGGCGCTCGGTCGAGCGGAGGCCCGAGTGCCAGGCGACGGGCTCGCAACCGAAGCGCGCGGCGAAGCGCGTCAGCATCGGCTCGGTGAGCGCGATTTCGGGGAGCAGCACCAGCGCCTGCTTGCCCGCCTCGACCGCGGCGGCGATCGCCTCCATATAGACTTCGGTCTTGCCCGATCCGGTGACGCCGTCGAGCAGCAAAGTCTCGAATTTCGCCGCGGCGACCGCGTCCCTCAGTTGCTGCGCGGCGGCGGATTGCTCGTCGGAGAGGTCGGGCGGGGCAAAGTCGCTGTCGGGCTCGGGATAGGGCTGGTCTGCCGACATGCTCACCGCTTCGAGCGCCCCGGTCTGGACGAGCCCGCGGATCACCGCCTCGCTGACCTCGGCCATGGCGGCGAGTTCGCGGACGATGCCCTGCCGCGTGCCGATCTTTTCGAGCGCGACGGTGCGTTGCGGGGTCATGCGTGCCGGCAATTCGCCGGTGGCGCGATATTCGACGATCGGGCGCCGCGCGTCGGCAAAGGCCGCGCCGGGCAGCACCATGCGCAGCACCGACCCGGGCGGTGCGAGATAATAGTCGCTCGTCCATTCGACCAGCTTGCGCAGCGGCGCGGCGACGGGCGGGACCGGCACGACCTCGAACAGGTTGCGCAGGCGGTTGTCGCCGACGGGCTCGGGGGCGCCGAAACTGGCGTCCTCCCACACCACGCCGCCCATCCGCTGCGGGCCGAGCGGCGCGACGACGACGCTGCCGAGCGGGGCTTCGCTGCCATAGGGCACGCGATAGTCGAGCGGGCCGAGGGCGGCGGTCAAAAGGAGGACGCGGGCGCGGGTCATGAAGCGAGCAGGATATAGGGCGGCGGATAGAATAGGAAAGCGGCTAGGGTCCGGCCGAAGGCGATGCTTGTTTCATCGTCACTCCCGGGCTGGGCACGCGATGACCGAGGAGGATGAAGCACTGTCCGCTCCCCGCCGCAGAGCGGCCCATCGCTGCTGCCTGGGCATCATGGAATCCGCTTCGCCGGATAAGGCGTGCCGTCCTTGTGGAAATAGCCGTCGGGCGTAAAAACCATGTCGATGTCCGAATAGCCCCCGCCGGTATCATATTTCTTGCCGCCGCCCAGCGCGACGAACACGCAATCGACATCCGATTCATTGATCAGATGATGGCCGTTGGTGCTGCCTTTCGGCCACACCGCGATATCGCCCGCGCGCATCGGCCAGCGGCCGTCATCCTCGACAAGCACCGCCTCGCCCGAAATCATCACCAGCATCTCGTCCTCGCCGTCGTGCCAGTGGCGCTGCGACGACCAGGCGCCGGGTTTCAGCACGACGTGGCTCGCCGCGAAGTCGCTGATCCCGCTCGGCGGCGCGAGGCGGCGATACCAGCGCCCCTGTACCGGCGCGTCATAGGGCGCGGGATAGCCGGTGGCATTGGTCTGCGGGATGGCGTCGAGATCGAGCTTGGGCATGACAGTCCCTTTCCTTGTTCTTCCTTTGTTTCGCACAAGGCGGGTCCGATGCAAAGCCTCGACTTGGTGCGGCGCTAGCGGGTAAGGGAGCGGCATGAACAACGCCGTCGATCCCGTCACCCTCGCGCAGGCGCTGATCGCCGCGCCGAGCATCTCGCCCGCCACGGGCAGCGTTTTCGACGTGCTCGAGGCGGCGCTGACGCCCCTTGGTTTCACGGTCGAGCGGTTCATCGACGGCATCGAACCCGACGGGCCGGTCGAGAATCTGCTCGCGGTGCGTGCTGGCAAGGGGCCGGTGCATTTCGGCTTCGCGGGGCATCTCGATGTGGTGCCGCCGGGCGTCGGCTGGACGAGCGACGCTTTCGTGCCGGAGATCCGTGGTGATTTGCTCTACGGCCGCGGGGCGGTCGACATGAAGGGCGCGATCGCCTCCTTCATCGCCGCCGCCGCTGCGACCCCGGCTGAAGCGGGGACGATCAGCCTGATCATCACCGGCGACGAGGAGGGGCCCGCGATCTTCGGCACCCGCGCGCTGATGGAGCATATGGATGCGCGCGGCATAAGGCCCGACATGATCGTCGTCGGCGAGCCGACGTCGGTCAACCGGCTCGGCGATATGGTGAAGATCGGGCGGCGCGGCTCGGTCAATATCTGGATCGACGTACCGGGGACGCAGGGCCATGTCGCCTATCCCCACCTCGCCGACAATCCAATCCCCAAGCTGGTCAGGATATTGGCGGCGATCGACGCGGTCAGCCTCGACGCCGGGACCGACTGGTTCCAGCCGTCGAACATCGAATTCACCGACATCGAGGTCGGCAATGGCGCGACCAACGTCATCCCCGCCTCGGCGCGCGCGCGGCTGTCGATCCGCTTCAACGACCAGCATCGCGGCGCCGATCTCGTCGCGATGGTCGAACGGCTGGCGCAGGACGTCGAGCCGCTGGCGAAGGTCGTGGGCAGGATTTCGGGCGAAGCCTTTCTGACCCCGCCGGGCGAACTGTCGGGGCTTGTCGCCGAGGCGATCCATGCCGAGACCGACCTGACGCCCGAAATGTCGACGACCGGCGGCACCTCCGACGCGCGTTTCCTCCACGCGCTCTGCCCGGTGGTCGAATTCGGCCTCACCAACGCGACGATGCACAAGCTCGACGAGGCGGTTGCGGTCGACGACCTGCACAAGCTGACCGCCATCTATCGCGGCATTTTGATGCGCGCCTTCCTTTAGTCTTCTCTCGGGCGGCGCAGGATCACATAGACCGCGCCGCCGCCGCCGTGGCTGATATGCGCGGGGCGCAGCGCGACGATCCGGTCGGCATAGGGCGACACCGACAGCCAGTCGGGCAGCGAGGCGCGGATCGCGCCGCGCGGACGCGGATCGCCGTGCATCAGCGGCAAGCGGTCGGCGCCGGGGCGCAATCGCCCGGCAACCACCAGCAGGACACGCGCCCCGCGCATCAGTGCGCGCCCGATCGCCTCGTCGAGCAGGGCCTGCGCCGAGGCGAGGCTGTGCCCGTGAAGGTCGATGGTCATCTCGGGGCGCACGAGCCCCTTGCGGAGGCGCCGGTCCCAATGGCCGTCGAGGGTCGCGCCCGACCAGGTCCGCCGCCGTGGCGGCAAGCGGACCGGATCAGGTGTAGCGGCAGGCACGGCGGTGCTTCGCGGCGTGGCTTTCGGCGGGCGCACGGTCGGCGGGGCCTTGGGTTCGGGTGCTGCGGGGCGCTTGACGATCGGCTCGACGGTCGCCGCGACCCTTTTCCAGAGCGCCGTTTCGTGCGGATCGAGCCGGCGTGCCATGTCAGGGTTGCAGGGCGAGCCGCGCGACGCTCGCGCGCGGCAGGAGGAGCAGCGCCGCGCCGCGCGCCGCCATGCCGCCGGCGATCGCGCGCGCCTGATCGCCCGCGCCCCAGAAACTGTCGAAGCGGTTCGCGCCCTTTATCGCGCCGCCGGTGTCCTGTGCGATCCAAAGCCCGTTCGGTTCGGCGCGGTCGAGCGACAGGAAGACCGGCGCGCCGAGCGGCACAAATTTGGGATCGGCGGCAAGGCTTGAGCGCGCGGTCACCGGCACGCCGAGCGCGCCGAGCGGTCCGGGGCCGGTGATTTCGCGAAAGAAGACCCAGCTCGGATTCTCGTTCATCACCGCCGCGCCGCGCACGGGATCGGCGCGCAGATAGTCGAGGATGCCCTGCATCGACGCCTGTCCTCGCTGCAACTCGCCGCGGTCGAGCAGGAGCTTGCCGATGCCGACATAATCGCGGCCGTTCTGACTGTCGTAGCCGATCCGCATGATCCCGCCGTCGGGCAGGCGGAGTCGTCCCGACCCCTGAACTTGCAGAAAGAAGAATTCGGCGGCGTCGGCGGCCCAGGCGATTTCGAGCCCGCGGTTCGCGAGCGCGCCGCTCTCGATCGCGGTGCGGTCGTAATAGGGAATGAGATTACTGCCTTCGACGCGGCCGCGGATCTTTTTGCCCGCGAGGTCGCCCGAAAACTGGCCGAGGTCGACGTCGACCAGGTCGGCGGGACGGCGATAGATGGGCACGTCATAGCCCGGGCGCGGGGTCCGCGATCCGGCGATTTCGGGCTCGTAATAGCCGGTGACGAAGGCGGTGCCCGCGCCGACCTGCACGGTTCCGAAATAGCGGCTGAAGAAATTGGTCGCGTCGCGGTCGGCCCAGTCTTTCGCCGCGGCACAGCTTTCGGTCCATTCGGCATTCTGGGTGAGACCGCTCGTGTCGGTGCGGCGGAGCAGCGATGGACAGCTCAGGCGAAACGCCTTCAGCGCGGCGGTCGCCTGTTCGGCGCCGATCCCCAGCTCGGTATATTCCGGCCCGACGATCACGCCCGCCTCGGCCGCGGTCGTCGCTGTCGCGGACGGGGCGGGTGCCGGTAGCGGCGGATTAGGTGCCGCAGGGACCGGCTGCGCGGCGACACTCCCGGTTTCCGATGGGCGCGGCGTATAGGGGCGCGGGGAACCGACGGGCGTGGGCGCAGGCGTGGGGGCCTGCGTCGCAGCGGCCGGACGCGGGCCCGCTTCGGGGATCACCGAAGTGCAGGCCGACAGCAACGGCAGGAAGGCCAAGAGGGCGAAGCCGGATCGGCGCGCCAGCGGCGCCCGGTGCGTCTTCGCGTCAGCCACGGAAATCAGGCGGCTTCGACTTCGTCGAGCAACCAGTTCGGATCGCTGCTGCCGAGCTGGCGGCGGAAGGTCCAGAAATCGTCGGTCTGCGACGCGTCGCTCATCGACCCCGCGATCATCTTGCCGTCGGCGTCGCGGGTGACGGCGCTGATGTCGGCCCGGTAGCGGACGGTGATCCGCGCCTCGCGGCGGTCGATCTCGACCGCAGTGATCTTTGCCGAATCGATCCCGATCAGGCGGTTGTCGAGTTTCTCGCCGCGCGCCTCGCGCGCTTCGATCGCGGTAACGAAACCATCGTAGCTGTCGTCGTCGCAGAGGTCGCGGAGCGTGTCTCGGTCGCCGGTCCAGAAGGCCTCGAGGATCATCCGATACGCCGCCTCGGCGCCCTCCATGAAGCGGCCGGCGTCGAAATGGCGATCGCTCGCGAGCAGCTGGCGAAGGCCCGCTTCGGCGGCGGGTTCATAGACGAGGCCTGTCCCGCCGGGCGCGGCCGCCTGCGGCGCGCTCAGCGTGTCGGCGTCGTCGAGGCGAACCGGCGCGGAGGCAGATGGCGAGGTTGGACGGTCGTCGCGGCGCGGGAGTACGGGTTCCTGCTCGTGCCCCGTTCGCTTGCCGAGCACCGAGTAGAGCCGCATACCCAGAAAGGCAGCGATCATGGCGAGCAGGACGATCGAAAAAGCGGTCACAGGCAAATATCCAGTGCGGACGATGGAAAATCTTGGTTCAACATAGGCGATCCGCGGCCATGTTTCAAATCACCATGACCGCAGGCTTGCGGCAGGTCAACGATTCGCGCCCATTGTGCTGACGCTTCGCCGCTGCTAAGCGCCGCGGCAACGCGCCGCCTCCGCGGCCGATCCTTCCCATTTTTGTCCAACGAAAGCGTTAAGATCATGGCTGACGAGACCAGCAGCGACTTCAACCCCGCCCTGCAGCCGAACGGCGAGGATACCGCGCCCGCGATCGGCCTGATCTCGCAATATGTGAAGGATCTGTCGTTCGAGAATCCGAACGCGCCCGCCGTCTACCAGTGGCAGTCGGCGCCGCAGGTCGATGTCCAGTTCAACATCGGTGCCGACAACGTCGGCGAAAATCTGTACGAAGTGTCGCTGAAGATCGACATCACGTCGAAGACCGACGAGGGCACGTCGTTCATCGTCGACCTGAAATACGCCGGCCTGTTCGGCGTCCGCAACGTCCCCGACGACCAGCTGCAGCCCTTCTTCCTGGCCGAAGCGCCGCGCATCCTCTTCCCCTTCGCGCGCCGCGTCGTCGCCGACGTCGTGCGCGACGGCGGCTTCGCGCCTTTGCTCCTCGAACCGATCGATTTCCACGGCCTGTTCATGCAACAGGCGCAGGCGATGCAGGCCGAGGCGGCCGGCGACGTCGTGGTCGGTCAGGCCTAAACCCCGCGACGGGGGCAGGCGAAGCGGTTGAGCAGCCTCGTCAAAAGCGTGGGGACGATCGGCGGCCTGACGATGGTCAGCCGCCTTTTCGGCTTTGCGCGCGACATGCTGCTTGCCCGCGTCCTCGGCGCCGGGCTCGCCGCCGACGCCTTCCAGCTGGCCTTCACGCTGCCCAACACCTTCCGCCGCCTGTTTGCGGAAGGGGCCTTCTCGGTCGCCTTCGTGCCGATGTACAGCCGCGCGCTGCACGGAACGGGAGAAGGCGGAGCGGGCGGCGAGGAAGCGGCGGCGAAATTCGCCGACGATGTGCTCTCGGTCTTCCTCTGGGTGCTGCTTGGCTTCTCCGCGATCATGATGGTCGTGATGCCCGGGATCGTGTGGCTGCTCGCGCGCGATTTCCAGCAGGTGCCGGGCAAGTTCGACTTCGCGGTGTTCCTGAGTCGCGTGACCTTTCCCTATCTGGCGCTCGTCAGCCTCGTCGCGATGCTCTCGGGCCTGCTCAACGCGCGCTCGCGCTTCGCGCCCGGCGCCTTTGCGCCGGTATTGCTCAATATCGTGCTGATCGGCGGGATCGTCACCGGCTGGTGGCTGCGGGGGCCCGGCGGCGACGACCGGATCGTTGCGGAAGCGCTCGCGATCGCGGTGAGCCTCGCGGGCGTCGTTCAGCTCGCCTATATGGTGTGGGCGGTGCGGCGCGCGGGCCTGACGCTCCACTGGCGCTTCCCGAAATTCACCCCCGAGGTGAAGCGGCTCGGGGCGCTGATTCTGCCCGCGACCTTCGGCGCCGGCATCTATCAGGTCAGCCAGTTCGTCGACACTTTCTTCGCGACCTCGCTGCCGCAGGGGTCGCTGACTTTGCTCAAGCTCGCCGACCGACTCAACCAGTTGCCGCTCGGGATCGTCGGCATCGCGCTGGGCACCGCGATCCTGCCGATGCTCTCGCGCCACATCCACAGCGGCGACGCATCGGAGGCACAGCGGTTGCAGGCGAACGCGTTCGAAATCGCCACGCTGCTGACGCTGCCTGCCGCCGCCGCGCTCGCGATCTGCGCTCCGGCGTTCGTCACCGCCTTCTTCGTCGGCGGCAAGTTTACGGCCGGCGACGGCGTGATCATGGCGCAAATCGTCGTCGCGCTGATCTGCGGCCTGCCCGCCTATGTGATCGTGAAAATCCTCAATCCCGGCTTCTTCGCGCGCGAGGATACCAAGACGCCGGTGTGGACCGCGCTTGCCTCGCTGCTCGTCAACATCGCGATCAACCTCTATGTCGTCGAACGCTATGGCATCGTCGGGCTCGCCGGAGCGACCGCGGTGTCGGCGTCGGTCAATTGCCTGCTGCTCTATACGGTGCTTCATCGTCGCGGCTGGTTCCATTTCACGGCGAAGCTCGCCGGGCGCATCGCGCGCCAGCTGGTCGCGGTCGCGGCGATGGCGGCATTGCTCCTCTATATGATGCCGCTGATGCAGCCCTTTTACGGCGGCAATGCCTTCGAGCGCATCTGGTCGCTCGCTATCCTCGTCGCCGCGGGCGGCATGGTCTTTTTCGCCGCCGCCTTCGCGACCGGCGCGCTTGACAAGGATCTGCTCGCCATGCTGACGCGGCGGCGCCGCAATAGCGCGGTGACCACGAAGGAATAAGACATGCGGACGCTATCGGGCATCCAGCCCACCGGAAATTTGCACCTCGGCAATTATCTGGGCGCGATTCGCAACTGGGTGCGGATGCAGGACGATATGCCGGGGGAAAAGCTTTACTTCCTCGCCGACCTTCACGCGATCACCGTCCACAACGACCCGGCCGAGCTCACCGCGAACACGCGCGAAATGGCGGCGGCGCTGATGGCGGCCGGTATCGACCCCGACAAGGCGATCCTGTTCAACCAGGCGCGCGTCCCCGCGCATGCCGAACTCGCCTGGCTGCTCTTCTGCACCGCGCGGATCGGCTGGCTCAACCGGATGACGCAGTTCAAGGAAAAGTCGGGCAAGAACCGTGAGGGCGCGAGCGTCGGCCTCTATGCCTATCCGGTACTGCAGGCGGCCGACGTGCTGCTCTATCAGACGTCGCATGTCCCGGTCGGCGACGATCAGAAACAACATCTCGAGCTCGCGCGCGACATCGCGACCAAGTTCAACCTCGATACCGGGACCGAGACCTTCACGCTTCCCGAGCCGACGATCCCGCCGACCGCGGCGCGGATCATGAGCCTGCGCGACGGTACGGCGAAGATGTCGAAATCGGACCCGAGTGACGCGAGCCGGATCAACCTGATCGACGATCCCGATACGATCATGGCGAAGATCCGCAAGGCGAAGACCGATCCCGAACCGCTGCCGTCCGAAGCCGCGGGGCTGGAAGGCCGGGCCGAGGCGGCCAATCTCGTTTCGATCTATGCCGCGATGGCCGATGAAAGCGTCGATCAGGTGCTCGCGCGCTTTGCGGGGCAGGGGTTCGGGGCGTTCAAGCCGGCACTCGGCGAATTGCTCGTCGAGACGCTGCGGCCGATCGCGACGCGCTTTGCCGACTTGAAGGCCGATCCGGCAGCGATCGACGCGGCGCTGGAAGCCGGCGCGGCGCGCGCCGCGGCGCTGGCCAAGCCGACGCTCGATGCCGCCTATGCGGCGCTTGGGCTCTGCCGTTAAACCTTCGTCTCATTATGAAAAATCTTGTTTGCCGGTTCCACCTCCCCATATCGGGGAGATGGAACCGCCGCGCGACGAAGCGGGTTCAACCAAGGTTAAGTCGCATCGATATAGTCATGCTATAAAAGGCGCCGTGTGTGCCGATCCGAATCACGGAGCAGAGACATGAGCAAGATCAATTTCCGGCATCTCGGCCTGGCCGCCATGACGGGTGCCGCACTGGCGCTCGCAAGCTGCGCGACGCCTTTCAAGGCCGATGTCGCGCGCTTCCAGACGCAGCTTCCCGCGCCGCAGGGCCAGAGTTTTGCGATCGAGGCGAGCAATCCCGCGTTGCAGGGCGGCATCGAGTTCGGCCAATATGCCAATCTCGTGGCGGGCGAACTCACCCGCTACGGCTATCGACCCGTGAGCGGCGGGGAGCGCCCGGATCTTGTCGTCCGCATGGACTATGGCGTCGACAAGGGCCGCGAGAAGGTCGTCTCGAGCCCTGGCTTCGGCGATCCATGGTACGGCGGCTGGGGCCCTTCCTATTATCGCCCCGTGATCGTCCGCGGTTCGGGCGGCCGCCGCTATGTCTATGGCTATCGCGACCCCTTCCTGTGGGGCGGTTTCGGACCCGGCTGGGGTTATAACGACGTGTCGAGCTACACCGTCTACACCAGCGGCCTCAACCTCCAGATCAACCGCGCCGCCGATGGTTATCGCCTGTTCGAAGGCCATGCCGAAGCGCAGTCGCGCGACAATAATCTGCAGGCGATCGTCCCGAACCTCGTCGAGGCGATGTTCACGGGCTTCCCCGGCAATTCGGGCGAGCGCGTCCGCATCACCGTGGCGCCGCCCGAAAAGGGCTGATCGCCAAGCGGCAAGCGACAAGAAAAAAGGCCCGGCCTCCCAAGGGAAGCCGGGCCTTTTCCTTGGTGCGACCCAATCAGCTGTTCAGGCTGCGCCGGATGGCGGCAATTTCGGCGTCGAGTTCGCTGTCGGCGACGCGCAGCGCCTCGACCGTGCGTACGGCGTGAATCACCGTCGAATGGTCGCGCCCGCCGAAGCGGCGACCGATCTCGGGATAAGAGCGCGGCGTCAGTTCCTTTGCGAGATACATCGCGACCTGACGCGGGCGGGCGACGGCGCGGACGCGGCGCTTCGAGGCCATTTCCGACTTGTCGAGACGGTAGTGAGCGCACACTGCGCGCTGGATCTCGTCGATCGTGATCCGCGGGCGAGCGCTGCGAACATTCTCCGCCAGCCGGTCTTCGGCGAGCGCGAGGTCGACCGTCGTGCCGGTGAGCGCGGCGTAGGCGAGCAGCTTGTTGAGCGCGCCTTCGAGCTCGCGGATGTTGCGGGTGAAATGCTTGACCAGATAGGCAACGACCGCGTCGGGGACCTCGACCATCGGCATCGCGGCGAGCCGCTGGCGGATGATCCGTTCGCGAAGATCATCCTCGGGCGCCTCGATGTCGGCGACGAGCCCGCCCGACAGGCGCGACAGGAGCCGTGCCTCGACCCCGTCGAGCATCGCCGGCGGCCGGTCGGCGGTGACGACGAGGCGCTTGCCCGCGGTCATCAGGTCGTCGATCGTGTGAAGCAGCTCTTCCTGCGTCGAATTCTTTCCGATCACGAACTGCAGGTCGTCGAGCAGCAGCAGGTCGGCGGCGCGCAGCCGCGCCTTGAACGCCATCATGTCGCCGCCGCGCATCGCGCCGACGAATTCGAGCATGAACTTCTCAGCCGACATCAGGATGATATTCGCGGTCGGGTGCGACGCGGCATAATCCTGCGCGATCGCCTGAAGCAGATGCGTCTTGCCCTGACCGGTACCCGAGCAGAGATAGAGCGGGTTGAACTGCGGTGTCTCGGCCATCGCCATGCGCCGTGCGGCATTGGCGGCGAGAATGTTCGAGCGCGCGACGACGAAACGGTCGAACGAGAGGCGCGGATCGAAACCGAGCAGGGCAGGGTTCGCGGTGGGGGCCGGTTGCGGCGCCTCGAACGCGGGGAGCGGCTGCGACGAAAGCGCGGTCGCACGGTCGGCGGCCGCTGCGCCGCCGCGCACCGTTACCCCGTGCACCGTGGGCAATTGCTGCCGCCACGCGAGTTCGAGCCGTTCGCCAAAGCGTTCGTTGATCCAGTTTGCCGAAAAGCGGCTGGCGGTCTCGAGCGTCACGACGCCCGAAAGTGCGCAATAGTCGGCAAAGCGGACCGGCTTCAGCCAATGGTCGAAGGTGCGCGCGCCGAGGTCGCGGCGCAGCCCCTCTGCAACGCGCGGCCAGAGCATAGCGGCGTCTCCACCGCTCACAGCCCCATCCCTTGCGTCCATCCCATGCCGATTCCTGCTTTGTATCACCCGTGTCGCCCCCTGAAGTCCCCCACCGTCCAGACGCTTCGCGCGGCCTGCGCACATACTGGTCCGTCACAGCCCACGCCCAGGGCGCAAGCCTCCTGTCCCGGACACGCAGTCCGAAAAAGAACGAATCATGTCGATGTGGCGGCCGCCAGCGAAGGCCGACGACACCCCTGTCTAGGCAGGCGGTGCCGAGTCGATCAAGGGGCGCTCATGTAAAAATACTGAAATAAAAATCTTGACTCCCGATGGGGTCAGGAATCGCGCCAAGATCAATTTTTATTCAATAATTTCAATATATTATTTGTGACATCGTTTGTGACGCTAGCGAATCGCGAGAATTCCGTGACTTACCGCGCTGCAACACAAATGCCATCGCCGAGTCACAAAGTGGGCCATAAAAAAGGACCCGCCGACTGGGTGCCGACGGGTCCTTTTTGTTCCCTTTCGGGACAATGGGTTCAGGCGATCGCGCGGTTAGGCGATCGCGTTCACGCTCTTGGTCAGGCGCGCATATTTGCGGGCGACCGTGTTCTTGTGGAGCACGCCCTTGGCAACGCCGCGCGCCATTTCGGGCTGTGCCGCCTTCAGCGCGGTCGCCGCAGCGTCCCTGTCACCCGAAGCGACGGCGGCCTCGACCTTCTTCACCAGCGTGCGGATGCGCGAAACGCGATTCTTGTTGATCGTGGCACGCGCCTGGTTGCGGCGGATGCGCTTCTTTGCCTGCGGCGTATTGGCCATAAATTCCTCTAGTCTTTCAAACGGTCTACATGGTCGGAGCACAGCCTCAGCGGAGCAGCCGAATCGCGCGAAAGCAGCGAATCAATGTCCGGATGCGGCCGGTTCCGGACGACCGGACCCTGCTCGAAGGGTGCGCCCATAGCCAGATTGTCATTTCGGGTCAACCGCGAAACGCCCCTAACGCTGGCATTTCGGGCAATGAAAGGTCGAGCGGCCGCTCTGCACCGTGCGTTCAATCTTGCCGCCGCATTCGCACGTCCCGCCTTCGCGGCCATAGACGCGCCAGTCCTTGGCGAAATAGCCCAGATCGCCCTCGGGGCTCAGGAAATCGCGCAAGGTCGATCCGCCCGCGGCGATCGCCGCGATCAGGACGTCCTTGATTGCCGGCACGAGCGCGGCCAGTTTCGCCCTGGACACATCGGCCGCTGGCCTCAGCGGCGAAATCTTCGCCACGTTCAGCGCCTCGCAGACATAGATGTTGCCGAGCCCGGCTACGATTGTCTGGTCGAGCAGCATCGCCTTGATCGGCGCCCGGCGTCGCGCCAGCGCGCGCGCCAGATAGGCGGCATCGAAATCGTCCGACAGCGGCTCGGGGCCCAATGACACGAAGGACGGGAACAGCGCGAGCGGGTCGCCGTTCACCAGGTCGACCGATCCGAACCGCCGCGGGTCGTGCAGGAACAGCCGGTGTCCCGCGGCCGTCTCCAGCAGCAGATGGTCATGTTTGCCCGCCTCGCCGCCTTCGGTCCGCCAGCGCCCCGACATGCCGAGGTGGAAGATCATATGGTCGTCGCGGTCGGTCGAGACGATGCCATATTTGGCGCGGCGCGACAGGCTGGTGACCGTCGCGCCGCTCAGTCGCTGCGCAAGGTCGGCGGGAAAGGGACGGCGGAGGTCGGGGCGGAAGGTCGTGACGGCGACCAGCCTTTGCCCTTCGAGGAAGGGCGTCAGGCCGCGAACGGTGGTTTCGACTTCGGGAAGTTCGGGCATATCGACGAACCGGCTACGCGCCATTTGCTTGCGCTTCAACCCTTGGCTAAAGGCCGGTCAGACTTTGTTTCTCCCCGCATGAAAGCGCAATTGCATGGCCACTCCGGAAACCGTCAGCTTCGGCTATGAGCAAGTCCCCGCGGGCGAGAAGACCGCGATGGTCGGCGAAGTGTTCAGCCGCGTCGCGCGCAAGTATGACATCATGAACGATGCGATGTCGGGCGGTATGCATCGCCTGTGGAAGGATCGCTTCGTGCGCCGCGTCAAACCGCGCGAGGGCGAGACGATCCTCGACATGGCGGGCGGCACCGGCGACATCGCCTTCCGCATGGAGCGGTCGGGCGCCAGCATCACTGTCGCCGACATCAACCCGGACATGCTCGGCGTCGGCATGGAGCGCGCGGCGGAGCGCGGGATCGACACGCTCGTCTGGTCCGAACAGAATGCCGAGAAGCTCTCCTTTCCCGACCAGTTTTTCGACGCCTATACGATCGCCTTCGGTATCCGCAACGTCACCGACATCCCTGCGGCGCTGAAGGAAGCGCACCGCGTGCTGCGCTTTGGCGGGCGTTTCTTCTGCCTCGAATTTTCGACCAACGAATGGCCGGGCTTCGCACAGGTCTATGACGCCTATTCGCATTATTTAGTGCCGAAGCTCGGCAAGCTGATCGCCGACGACGAGGACAGCTATCGCTACCTGATCGAATCGATCCGCCGCTTCCCGCCGATGCCCGAATTCGCGCGGATGATCCGCGAGGCGGGCTTCACAGCAGTGAAGGTCGAGCCGATCATGGGCGGCCTCGTCGCGATCCACAGTGGGTGGAAAGCTTGACCCGACCGATCACCCATATTGCCCGCCTGCTCAAGTGGGGACGCATCCTCGCGCGCCATGGCGCGCTGCGCGGGATCGAGAGCGCGCCGCAGACCCCGCCGGGGGTCAAGCGCCTGTGCCGCATTGCGCGCTTCGGGACGATCCAGCCCGCGGTGCCCGACTATGCCGCGGCCTTTCAGGCGATCGGCCCCGCCGCGGTCAAGCTTGGCCAGACGCTCGCAACGCGTCCCGATCTCGTCGGCGAAGAGGCTGCGCGTAACCTGCTCACTTTGCAGGACGCGCTCGCGCCCGTCGCTTTCGACCGCATCCGGCAAGAAATCGAATCGACGTTCGAAGCTCCGCTCGAAAGCCTCTATAGCGAATTCGATCCCGAACCCGTCGGCTCGGCCTCGATCGCCCAGGTCCACCGGGCGGTGACGACCGACGGCCGCAGGGTCGCGGTCAAGGTCCGCCGCCCCGGCATCGACAAGCAGTTCGCGCGCGACATCGAAACCTATGAATGGGCCGCCGCGCATCTCGAGGCGCTCGGCGGCGAGGCGAGCCGCCTCCGCCCGCGGCAGGTGATCGCCAACTTCCGCCGCTGGACGCTGCGCGAACTCGACCTGCGCCGCGAGGCGGCTTCGGCGTCGGAGCTCGCCGACGCGATGGCGGCCGTACCGACTTACGAGGTGCCCGCGATCGACTGGGATCGCACCGCCAATCGCGTGATGACGCTCGACTGGATCGACGGCATCAAGATTTCGCACCGCGATCAGCTGATCGCGGCGGGGCACGACATGGAGGCCTTGTCGGGCAATCTGGTGAACGCCTTTCTGCGGCAGGCGATCGCCGAGGGCTTCTTCCACGCCGACATGCACCAGGGCAATTTGTTCGTGAAGGCCGATGGGACGATCGCCGCGGTCGATTTCGGTATCATGGGGCGGATCAACCGGCAGGCGCGCTACTGGCTCGCCGAAATCCTTTATGGCCTGACAACGGGCAATTACCGCCGCGTCGCCGAGATTCATTTCGAGGCGCAATATGTGCCCGACTATCACAGCGTCGAGGAGTTCGCGACGGCGCTGCGCGCGGTCGGGGAGCCGATGCGTGGCAAGCCGGTGAGCGAGCTCAGCGTCGGGCAGATGCTCGACGGGCTGTTCGCGATCACGCGCGATTTCGACATGCAGACACAGCCGCACCTCCTCCTTCTTCAAAAGACGATGGTGATGGTCGAGGGCGTCGCGACGATGCTCAATCCGAAGATCAACATGTGGGACGTTTCCGGCCCCTTTGTGAGCGAATGGATCCGCGACGAACTCGGCCCCGAAGCCGCGCTCGCCGATGGCCTCCGCGAACAGGGCAAGACGCTGGCGCTGATCCCCGACATCATTCGCCGCCTCGATCAGCAATTGCCCAAGAAAGGCGCCGCGCCGCCCGCACCGCCGCTGCCCGACATTCCCCTGATGTGGGAAAAGCGCGCGACGCGGCGCTGGTGGCGGTATGCGCTGACCGCGCTGGCGGGCGCGGCCGCCGGGGCGGCGGCTCTGAACTGGATGGGTTGAACGGGTGGCGATCTGCGCATAGATTATGCGCAAGGAGAATGGTGATGAACCGCCCTGCTCGATTCGAAGGGCCCAAAAAGGCAACCAATGTTTCATTGAATGCCGAGCTCGTCGAAGAGGCGAAAAAGCTCGGCATCAACGTCAGCGATGCCTGCCAGTCCGGCCTTGCCGCCGAGGTCAAGAAGGCGCGCGACGCCGCGTGGAAAGAGGAAAACCGCGCGGCCATCGAGAGCTGGAACGAATATATCCGCAAAAACGGCATGCCTTATGACAAATACCGGCAGTTTTGATGGCGCGGTACGACGTTTATCCGGGCTCGCGCGGATTGGGCTATCTGCTCGACTGTCAGAGCGAATTGCTTGGCGATCTCGTAACGCGTGTCGTGGTGCCGCTCATGCCGGCGAAGGGTTTTGAACCGGTTCCCCGGCTCAACCCGGCCTTTGCCATCAATGGCGAGGAACTGATAATGGCCACCCAATTGATCTTCGCGATCCCGCGAGACCGTCTGCAACGTCCGATCGCCAATCTGGAGAGCGAGCATTTCACGATTGTCGGGGCGCTCGACGTCCTGCTGACGGGATATTGAAACGATGGCCAATCCCCGCATCCTGCTCATCATCGGTGGCGGTATCGCTGCGTACAAGAGCATCGAACTCGTCCGGCTGCTTCGCAAGTCGGGCTATGTCGTGCGCTGCGTTCTCACCCGCGCCGGCGAGCAGTTCGTGACCCCGCTGACGCTCGCCGCGCTGTCCGAAAATAAAGTATATACAAATCTTTTCGACCTGAAGGACGAGGTCGAGATGGGGCATATCCAGCTGAGCCGCGAGGCCGACCTGGTCGTCGTCGCGCCAGCGACCGCCGACCTGCTTGCAAAGATGGCGGCGGGCATCGCCGACGACATGGCAACGACGCTTTTGCTCGCGACTGACAAGCCCGTGCTCGCGGCGCCCGCCATGAACGTCCGCATGTGGCTGCACCCCGCCACGCGCCGCAACGTCGCGACGCTGCGCGGCGACGGTGTCACCGTGATGGAGCCCGACGAGGGCGAAATGGCGTGCGGCGAATATGGCCCGGGCCGCTTGCCCGAACCCGAAGCGATCAAGGCGGCGATCGACCGGGCGCTCGCCAACGCGCCCGCCCCGATCCCGCTCACCGGCCAGCCCGACTTTGCGCCCGCGAGCCATCGCCCGCTGTTCGGCCGCCGCATCCTGATAACCGCCGGCCCGACGCACGAGCCGATCGACCCGGTGCGCTACATCGCCAACCGCTCGAGCGGGAAGCAGGGCTTCGCGATCGCTGCCGCCGCCGCCGAAGCGGGCGCCGAGGTGCTGTTGATTGCCGGCCCGGTCGATCTGCCGACGCCCCCCGGAGTGATCCGCGTCGATGTCGAGACCGCGCGCGAGATGGCGGCCGAGGTCGAAGCGGGCCTGCCGGTCGACGCCGCGATCATGGTTGCTGCGGTCGCCGACTGGCGTGCGGCCGACACCGCGCCGCAGAAGATCAAGAAAGACGGCAGCGGCGCCGTGCCGCTGCTGGCGCTCGCCGAGAATCCCGATATTCTCGCCAGCGTCGCGAAAAGCCCGCAGCGCCCGCCGCTGCTGATCGGCTTCGCCGCCGAAACCAATGATGTGATCGCGCATGCCGAGGCGAAGCTCGCACGCAAGGGCTGCGACTGGATCGTCGCCAACGACGTCTCGGTCGACCCGATGGGGGGCGAGACGAACCGGGTACATATCGTTAGCAAAGCGGGCGTAGATAGTTGGGACCGGCTGCCCAAAAACGCGGTCGCCCGCAAATTGATGGAAAAGATCGCCGATGAACTCGCAACCCGTGCACCCGCTAATTCCGATTGAGATCGCCATCCAGCGCCTGCCGAACGGCGGCGGCCTGCCGCTTCCTGCTTATGCGTCGGGCGGCGCAGCGGGGATGGACGTCGTCGCCGCCGAAACGCTGACCCTGCGGCCGGGCACGCGCCACGCGGTCGCGACCGGCTTCGCGATGGCGATCCCGCCCGGTTATGAGGTACAGGTTCGCCCGCGCTCGGGTCTGGCGCTCAAGCACGGTATCACCTGTCTCAACACGCCGGGCACGATCGACAGCGACTATCGCGGCGAAGTGAAGGTGATCCTCGCCAACCTGTCGGAGGATAATTTCGAGATCACGCGTGGCGACCGCATCGCGCAGCTCGTCCCGGCGCCCGTCCAGCGTGCCGTCTTTGCCGAGGTCGAGACGCTCGATGAAACCGCCCGCGGGGCCGGAGGCTTCGGGTCGACCGGCGTCGCGGGCGGCACCGGCGACGACGCGATCGAAGACGACAATATCCCCGAAAATGTCGGCTCGCTGTCCGCGATGAAACTCCGCCAGCCGGGCGAATAGGCGTTGCTGTCGGACGCCGAACTCGACCGCTATGCACGCCAGATCATCCTGCCCGCCTTCGGCGGCGCAGGGCAGGCGAAGCTGAAGACCGCGCATGTCGCGGTCATCGGTGCGGGCGGGATCGGTTGTCCGGCGATCACCTATCTTGCGGCGGCGGGCATCGGTCAACTGACGATCATCGACCATGATGTCGTCGAGCGCAGCAATCTCCAGCGCCAGCCTCTATTTACCGACGCCGATATCGGATCCCTTAAGGCCGACGTCGCCGCCGACGCCGCGCTGCGGATCAATCCGCATGTCGAGGCCGTCGCGGTTCCCCGGCGGCTCGATGCGGGCAACGCCCATGCTCTGCTGACCGGTGCCGGCCTGATCCTCGACGGCTGCGACAATTTCGAAACGCGGCTGACCGTCAACCGCACCGCCGTTGCGCTCGGAATTCCATTGCTCTCCGCCGCGATCGGCGCGTTCGAAGGGCAGGTCGCGCTCTATGAAGGTTGGCGGCAGGACAGCCCCTGCTATGCCTGTCTCGTCGGCGACGACCCAGACCGGCCCGGAATCAACTGCGCCGAGCAGGGGGTGATGGGCGCGCTTGCGGGGATGATCGGGACGATGGCGGCGCTCGAAGCGGTGCGCGCGCTCACGGGATGGGGACAGCCCCTGACCGGCAAGCTCGCGATCATCGACATGCTCGACCGACGCTGGCGCGAAGTGGCGGTGCCCAAGGATCCCGAGTGTCCGATATGCCGGGGCTGAGCATCATCGTCGCCTCGGCCGATGGCCAGCGCTTCTATGCCGCGCTCGAAGTCGCGGCGGCGGCGGCGGCGCTCGGCCGATCGGCGCGCATCTTCCTGCAGGGCGAAGCCGCGGCGCTGCTCCGCACACCCGTCGCGTTCGACGGCGACCCCGCGCGGCGCGCCGCGGGACAACCCGATCTCGTCTCGCTGATCGCCGAGGCGATGGCGATGGACGTGCGGCTGACCGTCTGTCAGTCGGGCATGGCGCTGGTGCGGATGACGGCAAGCGACTTGGTGCCGCAGGTCCGCGCGGGCGGTCTCGTCAGTTTTCTTGCCGACAGTGGGCCGAACGACCAGCTGCTAACCTATTAGGGATTTTTGCAGACTGTGATCGCGTCGGGTGCGGGGCGCTCGCCCTCGGGGACGAAGCGCGCGAGATAGCCGCCGGCGTGCGCCTTGTCGTTGTACGACACCAGCTTGTAGCCCACCGCCTCGAACTCGCAGACGAGCAGGCGGAAGGGGGTGCCGTGCTGCGCGATCGAACGGTCGCCGTCCACGACGATCACCTGCCCGCCGGCCCGCAGCGCCGGGCGCAATCGCCAGAGGAAGGCATAGGGCTCGCCGATCTCGTGATACATATGGACCATGAACACGCGGTCGAAGCTGTTCGCCGGCAGTCGCGGATCGTCGACCGCGCCGAGCTTGAGCGAGACATTGTCGAGCCGCTCGCGTGCGACCCGATCGGCGAGGCGCTCGATCACTTCGGGCTGGATGTCCTGCGCGAGCACGCGGCCCGTCGCACCGACGCGAGGGGCGAGGCGTACGGTGTAGTAGCCATCGCCCGCGCCGATGTCGGCGACGGTCATTCCCGGGCGGACGTCGGCCGAATCCATCACGTCATCGGCTTCGTTGACGCGATCGCGCGCTTCCTCGGTCGACCATTTGGTCGAGGTGATCGGCGCAACCGGTCGATCTGCAGGCGGGAATTCGCGCGCGGTCTCGATACGATCGCTATCCTCGTTCCACGGGCCGTGGCAGCCGCCAAGCAGCGGCACGAGGGCCAGCGCCGCGAGGACGCCGCGCATCATCAGTCGATGTCCTCGACCTCGACCTTTTCGCCGGTCACCTTCTGCGACAGCGCCGCCGCCATGAACGGATCGAGCGCACCGTCGAGGACGTCGCCCGGCGCAGTCGAGGTAACCCCGGTGCGCAGGTCCTTCACCAGCTGATAGGGCTGAAGGACGTAGGAGCGGATCTGGTGGCCCCAACCGATCTCGGTCTTCGCCTGATATTCGCCCGATGCTTCGGCCTCGCGCTTCTGCAGCTCGGCTTCATAAAGGCGCGCCTTCAGCATTCCCATCGCGGTCGCGCGATTCTTGTGCTGCGAACGGTCGATCTGCGACGCGACGACGATACCGGTCGGCATGTGGGTGATGCGTACCGCTGAATCGGTCGTGTTGACGTGCTGGCCGCCGGCGCCCGAGGCGCGATAGGTGTCGATCTTGAGGTCGCTTTCCTTGATCTCGATCTCGATATTGTCGTCGATCACCGGATAGACCCACACCGACGAGAAGCTGGTATGGCGCCGCGCCGAGCTGTCGTAGGGCGAGATGCGGACGAGGCGATGGACCCCGCTTTCGGTCTTGGCATAGCCATAGGCATTCTCGCCCTTGACCAGCATCGTCGCCGATTTGATCCCCGCTTGCTCGCCCGCCTGATATTCGATCAGCTCAACCTTCATGCCGCGCTTCTCGGCCCAGCGGCTGTACATGCGCTGGAGCATTTCGGCCCAGTCCTGGCTCTCGGTGCCGCCGGCGCCGGCGTGGACCTCGATATAGCAGTCGTAACTGTCGGCCTCGCCCGCGAGCAACGCCTTGATCTTGTCGTCTTCGGCGCGCGCGGCGAGCGTCGCCAGCGCGGCGACGGCATCGTCGACCAGCGCCTCGTCGCCTTCCATCTCGGCGAGTTCGATCAGTTCGACCGTGTCACCCATCTCCTTTTCGATCGCGCGCGTCGCGGTGATCGCCTCATCGAGGCGGCGGCGTTCGCGCATGACGTCCTGTGCCGCCTTGGGATTGTCCCACAGCGTCGGGTCCTCGACCTTCGCGTTGAGTTCGTCGAGGCGGCGCACCGCGCGGTCCCAGTCGAGGAAGCGGCGCAGCAACGCGAGGGCGGCATTGATGGTATCGACATAATCCTGCGCTTCGGCGCGCATGGTCTTTGCTCCTGAAATCCGATGCGACCGGCCATAGAGGCTCGGGCGCCGGTGACAAGCCAGATTACCGGCGTCAGATAATCCCGCCGCGGTCGTCGAGGAAGTCGGTGTCGGTGCGGCCCGACGATCCCTTCTGCGCCGGGCCGGTCGACCGTTTCGGCGTCTTGATCGGTTTGATTTCGTCCTCACGGATCGTACGGCGCGGTTCGCTTTCGGGCTTGAAGGCTTCCCAGATGATCGCGGCCTTGGGGTCGGTGCCCGGCCAGCTGCCATAGACGCGGCGGCCCGACTGGCGGTCGATACGCACCATGCGAATGCCCTTCGGCGCGGTGAAGGGCACCGGCGGCGCATCCATCAACGACCCCTGGAAAAATTCCTTGAAGATCGGCGCCGCAAGACTGCCGCCCTGCGCATAGCCGCCCATGTTCCGCGGCTGGTCAAAGCCGATATAGACGCCCGCGATCACGTCGGGCGACCCGCCGACGAACCAGACGTCCTTCGGCCCCGAGGTCGTCCCCGTCTTGCCGAACAGCGGGACGCCGAGGTCGCGAAGGCGCACCGCGGTGCCGCGCTGGACGACGCCCTCGAGCATATGGACGACCTGATAGGCTGTCATAGGGTCCATCAGCTGCTTGCCGGTCTTGGCGAAGCGCGGCATCGGCTTGCCGTCCCAGTCCTTCATGTTGCAGCCCTGGCAGGGCCGCCAATTCTTCGGGAAGATGACCTTGCCGCGGCGGTCCTGCGCATAGTCGATCAGGCGCGGCTTGAGTTCGCGGCCATGGTTCGCGAGCATCGCATAGGCATTGGTGATCTTCTCGACCGTCGTCGACCCGGCGCCGAGCGCGGTCGAGAGATAGGGTTCGTGCTTGCCGATGCCCATCGTCTGGATCGTCTCGACGACCGGTTCCATGCCGATCTGGCTCGCGGTCCGCACCGTCATCAGGTTGCGCGACTGTTCGAGGCCCCAGCGCATCGTATGCTCGCCCGACCCCGCGCTGCCGCCGAAGTTGCGAAAGCATTTGTTGCCGAACCGCGCGCCCTGATAGACGCAGAAAGGCCCGTCGACGATCATCGTCGCGGGGGTCATCCCGTTGTCGAGTGCTGCGGCATAGACGAAGGGCTTGATCGTCGAACCCGGCTGGCGCTCGGCCTGCGTCGCGCGGTTGAAGGGCGACAGGCGGACGTCGAAGCCGCCCTGCATCGCATAGATGCGCCCCGAATGCGGGCTTTCGACGACCATTCCACCCGACACTTCGGGGATATTCTTGAGCTGATAGACGCCGGGCGCGGTCGCCCTGACCGCGATCAGGTCGCCGGGGCGCAGCGCCGAGAAGGCCGGGCCGCCGCTCTTGCGATAGCCGAGCTGCGCCGCGCTCGCGGGCAGGCTGCCCGTGTCGCCATTGGCGAAACCGATCCGCGCGGCGCTTGCCGATTTCGACAGCACTGCCGCGATCCGCCACTGGTCGTAATCAATGCCGATGAAGCTCGACGCGAGGCGGCTCTGCCACTGGTCGTCGGCTTCGATCGTTGCGATCGGCCCCGACCAGCCCTTGCCTGCGTCGTAGCGGATTAGGCCGCGGCGCAGCGCGTTGGTCGTCGCCTGCTGCATCCTGCCGTCGTAGGCGGTGCGCACCCACAGACCGCCGCCATAGACTGACAGCGGACCGTCTTCGGGGGTTTCGCCGAACTGGTCGATCAGCTGTCGCCGTACCTCTTCCATATAATAGCCGCCGACCTGCGCGATCGCGGTGTTGCCGCTGTTGGTGAGGCCGAGCGGCTGCGCCTGCGCGGCGTCGCGCTGCGCCGCCGTTATCCAGCCGTTGCGGTACATTTCGGACAGCACGAAATTGCGTCGCGCCATCGCCTTGTCGGCGTTGCGCGCGCGGCCATAGGTTTCAGGTGCCTTCGGCAGGATCGCGAGAAACGCCATTTCATGGAGCGCGAGCTGGTCGACATCCTTGTCGAAATAGGCGCGCGCCGCAGCCTGCACGCCGAAGCTGCGGCGGCCGAGCGGGATTTCGTTCAGATAGAGTTCGAGAATCTGCTCCTTGGTCAGCGCTGCCTCGATGCGCTTGGCGAGGATCGCCTCTCGAATCTTGCGCGTGTAGCTGACCTCATTAGTCAGCAGCAGGTTCTTCGCGACCTGCTGCGTAATCGTCGAGGCGCCTACCGGGCGGCCGCTGTTGGTTAGGTTGGTGATGATCGCGGTGACGATGCCCGGATAGTCGATCCCGCCATGTTCGAAGAAGGTGCGATCCTCGGCCGCGAGATAGGCGCGGACCAGAAGTTGCGGATATTCCGCATATTCGAGCTGGACGCGCCGCTCGCGCGCATAGCTGTGCACCGGCTTGCCCTCGGCGTCGCGGACCATCGTCGGCAGCGGCGGCTGATAGTCGCGCAGCTGGTCGACCGACGGCAGGTTGCGCGCGAAGGCCACCCAGATCAGCAGCATGGCGAGCAGCCCCGCGCCCGCCAGATAGCCGAGGATGCGGAACCAGCGCCGTGTCCACATCTCGCGGAACCAGGCGATGACGGCATTGCTGTCGCGGCGCAGGCGCAGGCGGAAATGGGACGCGGTCTCGGAAGCCATATGCGAAGAGCCTCTAAAGCCTGCGTGAACGAAAGGGAAGCTGCGTTGCGGCGGTTTGCCTTACCGCGCTCTGCCGCGAGCGCTCACGGGCCATATGGCAATCAGCGTGTCGCCCTCGACGACATGATAATGATCGTAGAGGTTCACGGTCGGGTCGCAGTGCGGCACTGTCAGCGTCACCGGATCGCCGGGTATGAGCTGCTCGCCGATGCCCGGCGCGATCAGCGCCGCATGTTCGTCGCCCATGAAGGCGAAGAACGCGGTTTCGGGTGCGCCGCGCCGCACCACCGCGACGCCGCCGTCGGTCGACAGCGACTTGAATCCGGCATCGATCGTCACGAGCCCCGAATGATTGGCGCTGACCACGCGCGCGTCGACGCCGAGCGCGGTTTCGAACGGAGTGCTGCCGTCGCCGGTCAGGTCGCAGTCGAGATATTGCTTGTCCATGAAGACATAGGAGCCGGCCTGCAACTCGGTGAAAACGCCGAGGTCGAGATCGATCCGGTGCGTGCCGGTGCCCGATCCGGTGACGATATCGGGCTTGAATCCCGCCTCGGTCAGGGCCGCCACCACCGACTTCAGATAGCCGGTGCGTTCGACGATCGCCGCGCGGCGTTCGGCATAATTCTCGATATGCTGCTGTGATCCGCAGTAGAATTGTACGCCGCGCCCATTGAGGTTTGGCAGCCCCGCAATCGTCTCCGCCAGTGCGACCGCTGCCTCCGCCGACGCCACACCGGTGCGTGCGATACCGGGATCGATGTCGATGATGACGTCGAGCGTCGTCCCCGCCGTCGCAAGCGCGGCGTCGATTCGCCGGGCGACGGCGGGATGATCGACGACCGCCATCAGCCCCACGGCACGCGCCGCGAGCGCGGCAAGCCGTTCGATCGCGCGGGGCGCCGCGACGGGTGAGGTTATCAGGATGCCGGTTATCCCGCCATCGCACAGGACTTCGGCCTCGCCGATCTTCGCGCAGCACACGCCAAGTGCGCCCGCGCCGATCTGGCGCAGCGCGATGTCGACGCTCTTGTGCGTCTTCGCGTGCGGACGGAGCCCCACGCCATGCCGCGCCGCCAGTTCGGCCATCGCGGCGATATTGCGGTCGAGCGCTCCCCGGTCGAGCACGAGCACGGGCGTGTTGAGATCGGCGCGCGACCCCTGCCGACCGATCAGATGCGCGTGCAGGGTCAAATCGTCGCTCATGAAAACAGGCTCTCCAGATGCGCGTTGAGAAATTTGCCGTGCGGGTCGGCGGCGCGGCGTGCGGTGCGATAGTGCTCGGCCATCGGGTAAAGCGCGTCGACGTCATCGCGCGTCAGCGTGTGGCGCTTCGCCCAGTGCGGCCGTCCGCCGAAGCTGCGGAAGATCGCCTCGGCGCCCGCAAAATGGCTTTGCCACGGCATCCTGGCATATTGGTGCATCGAAATCGCCGCGACGGGTCCGGCGTTCATCGGGCTCATCCAGATATCATCGGCCGCGACGGTGCGATATTCGAAGGGGAAGGTCACCGGCAGCCGCTTCTTGCGAATCCAGCCGACGACTTCGTCCAGCGCCGCCAGACCCGCCGCGCGCGGCAGTTCATATTCCATCTCCTCGAAGCGGATCGTCCGGTCGGACGGAAAGATCGCATGGGCGGGGCCGCGGCGATGTCCGTCGAACCGCGTTCGCATCATCGCGCGCTGCAGGAAGGGGGTGAGAAGGGGCAGTTTCGCGGCGATATCGAGCACGCGGCGAAAGGCGCTCTCCTCCATGTCGGTCGTCGAGGGCGGCGGATCGCAAGGGTCGCACGGCGTCAGCGTCTTCAGGATCACGTCGTCGGCGTGCGGAAAGAGCCAGAATTCGATGTGGCGGTGCCGCGAAGCAAGCTCGTCATAGCTTTCGCGCACCTCGCTCCAGCGCCGCTTCTCGATCCGCTCCTCGAGATGATAGGCGGGAACGACGGCGACCTCGATTTCTGTCGCGATCCCGAACATCCCGAGCGACAGCCGCTGCGCCTGATAGAGGTCCGCTTCGGTCGCGGCGTCGCACCAGCGCGTCGCACCGTCGGCGCCAACCAGACGAAAACCGCGCGCCATCGTCGCCAGCGAACCAAGGTCGATGCCGGTGCCGTGTGTGCCGGTCGCCATCGCGCCTGCAAGCGACTGCGGATTGACGTCGCCCTGATTGGCGAGCGACAGGCCCTCCTCCCAAAGCGCTGCGGTCAGCTTCCTGATGCTCCAGCCCGCCGGAATGTGCGCGGTGGTCCGGTCGGCGGCTATCCGCATCTCTCCGGCCAGCCGGTCGAGGCCGAGGATCAGTTCGTCCGACTGGCAGAGCGGCATGAAGCTGTGCCCGGCGCCGGTCGCGCGCACCTTGCACGCGCGGCGTACGAGCGCGGCCAATTCGTCTTCGCATTGCGGCCTTGCGACCTCGGCGGGCGCGGTCACGCTGCCCGACCAGTTGCTCCACCCCATCGATCTCTCCCGTCGCCGGCAAGCTGTCGGCGCGCCGGGCGATGGTCAAGGCGTTTCAGCGCGCGGCGGCGATCTTCCGCGCGAAATGAATCTGCACCGCGTCGCGTACTCCGCGCGCGACCTTTCGCTGCCCGGCTTTCGAGGTCAGAAATTCGGAATCGCGCCTGTTCGAGATGAAGCCCGTCTCGAACAGCACCGACGGCATGTCGGGCGCCTTCAGCACGACGAACGACGCGAAACGGTGCGCGGTCGTCCGGAATGTCATCTCGTCCGATGCCTCGCGCTGCAGCAGGCGCGCAAAGTCCGACGCAGCGTTCATCGTCTCGCGCTGCGTCAGGTCGAGCAGGATCGACGACACGTCGCTGCTGTGCGCGCCGAGGTCGACTCCGTTGATGATGTTCGCCTTGTTTTCTCGCGCCGCGAGCCGCGCGGCTTCACGGTCGGATGCGACCTCGGAGAGCGTATAGACCGACGCGCCGTTTGCCTGCTCATTCTCTGCCGCGTCGGCGTGGATCGAAAGGAACAGGTCGGCTTTCAGCCGCCGGGCGATGCCGTAACGCTCCTCTAGCACGAGGTAGCGGTCGTCAGACCGCGTAAGCGCGACGCGGACGCGGCCCCCGGCGACCAGATCGTCGCGGATCGCGCGTGCGAGCTCCAGCGTCAGATCCTTTTCGCGCTTGCCGCTGTAGGGAGAAGTCGCGCCCGGATCGTGTCCGCCGTGCCCGGCGTCGATCACCACGAGCGGCAGGCGCGGATTGTCGGGGCCTTCGATCCGCGGCAGGGCCACTGCGGGCTTGGGCTTGCCGATCGGAACAGTGACGCTGTAGCGCTTTTTCGGGCGATCGGCGCGCAAGAAACCGGCGTGTCGCGCCGCTTCGCTCCGGCGAGGATGCAGCGCGGCTTCGACCGGAAGCGCCGGGGCCGGTGCGATTGCCACGAGGAGAAAGGGCAGGATCATCGTCATTCCATGGCGCCGGGGCAATCCAACAGGGCAAATCCCTTATTAGCCAGCCTGTGTCAAACGGCGGTTAACCACGCCGGACGCATGCGGCAAAGACGGGAGAATGCGGCGAGATGGTTGCAATGTGGTCACACTCTCCCATCTTTATCGGGTGGTGGAGGTTGCCGTCGGCCCATGCCGATGCTAGCACCCTGCCACGACGGAGGACTTTCCGGCTCCGTCCGGCCTTTTGAGGGGAAGAGGCCTGATCTCGCGAATCGCGGATCATGGCCGCCCCGGTGCCGGACCTGCCGAAAATCTCGCTCCGTCGATCCACCCGGCTGATCGGGCGGCTGACGCGATTTTTCCGACGGAAAATTGCCCCGGCTTCCCGTCCGCCCCGAAACAGGTTGATGCCGTATGAGGCTTGCCATGCCCTCTTTCGATCGCGACGCGGAGGCTTTTGCTTCCGCATGTGTCGCGGCGAAAGACCGCATGCGCGTCCACGACCGGACGCGGGCCCCGCGCGGCAATAACGTCTTTTTTTCTTTGAACCCTATCGACCGCCGCCGTCCGCCAAGGATGGTCGCGGCCTTTTTGTTTGGCGCGCCACTGCGCGCCTGGAGTGATACTAATGACCACGCGCATGTTGATCGACGCGCGGCACCGGGAAGAGACCCGGGTCGCCGTCACCAAGGGAAACCGCATCGAGGAGTTTGATTTCGAGTCCGCCGAGCACAAGCAGCTCAAGGGCAATATCTATCTGGCCAAGGTTACCCGCGTCGAACCGTCCCTGCAGGCGGCGTTCGTCGAATATGGCGGCAATCGCCACGGTTTCCTGGCCTTCAGCGAAATCCACCCCGACTATTACCAGATTCCGAAGGAAGATCGCGAGGCGCTGCTTCGCGAAGAGGCTGAACATGCCGCCGCGGCGGCGCAGCGCGCCGAGGATGACCTCGACGAGCTCGAAGGCGACGTCGCCGATGTCGAATATCATGACGACGATAACGGTGACGATAATGGCGACGCCCCGCGCGCGCCCGAAACGGTGGGCGAAGACGGCGACGATGAGCATGACGACGCCGAAGACAATGGCGAGGCCGACGGCGACGACGGGGGCGAAGAGGCCAGGGACGGCCGCGGCGATCGCCGCCGCGGGCGGAGCAAGGGCGGACGCAATGGCCGCAAGGGTGGCCGTGGCCGCCGGGGCGACGACGAAGACGGCGAAAATCGCATGTCGCTGCGCCGCCGCTACAAGATCCAGGACGTCATCCGCCGCCGTCAGGTGATGCTGGTCCAGGTCGTGAAGGAAGAACGCGGTAACAAGGGCGCCGCCCTCACCACCTATCTGTCGCTTGCCGGGCGCTATTGCGTGTTGATGCCGAACACGATGCACGGCGGCGGGATCAGCCGCAAGATTTCGAACGGCGCTGATCGCCGCAAGCTGAAGGCGATGATCGACGAACTCAACCTGCCTCCGACGATGGGCTGCATCGTCCGCACCGCGGGGATGAGCCGCACCAAGGTCGAGATCAAGCGCGACTTCGACTATCTCGCGCGCCTGTGGGACGAGATCCGCGAAAAGACCTTGGGGTCGAGCGCTCCGGCGCTGATCCACTCCGACAGCGACCTCGTCAAGCGCGCGATCCGCGACATCTATCACAAGGATATCGAGGAAGTGCTCGTCGAGGGCGACGAGGGTTACAAGGCGGCCAAGCAGTTCATGAAACTGCTGATGCCGAGCCACGCGCGGCGCGTGAAGCAATATGCCGACCCGGTCTCGCTCTATCAGCGCTACGGCGTCGAGGACCAGCTCGCGGGAATGCTCAATCCCGTCGTCCAGCTCAAGTCGGGTGGTTATCTGGTGATCAACCCGACCGAGGCACTGGTGTCGATCGACATCAACTCGGGGCGGTCGACGCGCGAGCATAATATCGAGCAGACCGCGCTCAACACCAACCTCGAGGCCGCGCACGAGATCGCGCGCCAGCTCCGCCTGCGCGACATGGCCGGGCTGATCGTCATCGACTTCATCGACATGGATCATGGTTCGAACGTCCGAAAGGTCGAACGGGCGATGAAGGATGCGCTGAAGAACGACCGCGCGCGCATCCAGGTCGGCCGCATTTCGGGCTTCGGCCTGATGGAAATGAGCCGCCAGCGCCTGCGAACCGGCGTGCTCGAAGCCTCGACCCGCCCCTGCCCGCATTGCGAGGGCACGGGCCTCGTCCGGACCGCCAGCTCGGCTGGCCTCAGTGCGCTGCGCCTGATCGAAGAGGAAGCCGCACGCGGCAAGGGCAGCAAGATCATCCTGCGCGCCAGCCAGGAGGCGACCTTCTACCTCCTCAACGAAAAGCGTCGCGAGCTGCGCGAGATCGAGGAACTCTACGGCGTCAGCGTCGAAATCCTGCCCGATGGCGAGACCGAGGGCGCGCGCATGGCGATCGAGGTTGGCGGGCCGCCGCCCGTCGCCCGCCGCAGCTTCGCGCCGATCGCCCCGATCGAGGATGACGACGACGATTTTGTCGATGAGGACGAGGAAGAAGAGGAAGAGGCCGGGGAGGCCGAAGCCGAGGAGCGCCCCGCACGCCGCGAACGACAGGAACGCCCGGAGGGCGAGGATGGCGAGGGCCGCAAGCGCCGCCGCCGTCGTCGCCGTGGACGTCGCGGTCGCCGCGATGAGGAAGGCAGCGAAGCGCCCGAGGGTGAGGCTGCCGATGGCGAGGACATTGGCGAAGATCCCCGCGAAGCGGCCGCCGAAGAGGCTGCTCCGGTAGCGGACGAAGGGGAAGAGGCGAAGCCCAAGCGCCGCCGCGGCGGACGCGGCCGCAAGAAGGTCGAGGAAGCCGAAGCCGAGGCAGTGACCGACGAAGAAGCTGCCCCCACCGAAGCTGCGCCCGAGCCGGTTGTCGAGGAATCGCCCGCCGCCGAGGAGAAGCCGAAACGCAAGCGCGCGCCGCGCAAGACCAAGGCTGCTGCGGCTGCCGAGGCCGAGGTGCCCGAAGCCGTCGAGGCGCCCGCTGCCGAAGCACCGGCGGTCGAACCCGAGGATGATGCCGAAATCGTCAAGCCCGCGCCCAAAAAGCGTGCGAGCCGCGCGAAGAAGGCCGTCGCGGTCGAGGCTGCGCCCGAGGAAGCGACGACGAGCGACCGGGAAACGGTTGCCGCAGATGGTCAAGAGGACAGCACCGGCCCCGACGGCGAACCTCGTCGCGGTTGGTGGCAGCGCACCTTTGGCAACTGATCGACGCGGTTGACCGCAGAAACGACACGCTGACCTTGCGTCCGCGCGCGCTGAACCCCAATAAGCCTTCCATGGCTTCACTCGAGGTTCAGGCGCGCGGCGCGAGACAGTCGGCAATGACCGCTTCCCCGTCGTACAAGGCGCACCGGGCGCATGGCCTTCGTGCGTTGCCGCGCATCCTCTTGACCTTGGTGGCGATGGTCGCCGTGGCCGTGCGGCCCGCAATGGCGCAGTCGATCCTGCGCGATGCCGAGACCGAGGCGCTGTTCCAGGACATGATGGATCCGCTGCTCGTCGCGGCGGGGCTTCAGCCGGGGCAGGTGCGTGTTCACCTGCTCGGCGACCGCAGCATCAACGCCTTCGTCGCGGGCAGCCAGGACATTTATGTCTTCAGCGGACTGATCGAGGCTGCCGACAGTGCCGAAGAAGTGCAGGGCGTGCTCGCGCACGAACTCGGGCACATCATGGGCGGCCACGCGATCCGCGCGAGCGAGGGGGCCAAAACCGCGACCGGCATTTCGCTTCTCAGCCTGCTGCTCGGAGCAGCGGCGATGGCGGCGGGCGGCGGCGAGGCCGGCATGGGTATCTTGATGGCGGGCCAGCAGGCCGCGCTCGGCAAATATCTCGCCTTCACCCGCGTTCAGGAATCGACCGCCGACGCGGCGGGCGCGCAATATCTGTCGAAGGCCGGGATCAGCGGTCGCGGCAGCCTCGCCTTCTTCAAGAAGTTGCAGAATCTCGAATTCCGCTATGGCATCAAGCAGGACGACGATCAGGCCTATGGCCGGACCCACCCGATGTCGGGCGATCGCATCCAGGCGTTACGCGAAGTCTATGTCGTCGACCCGGCGTGGAGCAAACCCGCCGACCCGGCGATCGAGGCGCGTTTCCAGCGGATCAAGGCGAAACTGTCGGGCTATATCGCCGACCCCGACCGTACCTTGCGCAAATATCCTGAAAGCGACACGAGCATCCCGGCGCGCTATGCCCGCGCCTATGCTTGGCACAAGAGCGCTTACCCGGACAAGGCGCTCGGCGAGGTCAAAGGGTTGCTGAAAAGCAACCCGCACGACCCCTATTTCCTCGAGCTCGAAGGTCAGGTCCTGCTTGAATCGGGGCGGCCGAAGGACGCGATTCCGCCGTTGCGCGAGGCGGTGGCCAACTCGCGCTCGCAACCGCTGATCGCCGCAACGCTCGGCCACGCACTTATCGCGACCGAAGATCCCGGCAATTTCGCCGAAGCGGAAAAGGTGCTCAAGACCGCGGTTGCGCTCGACAACCAGAATCCTTTCGCTTGGTACCAACTCGGCATCGTCTACGCGAGCAAGGGCGACCAGCCGCGCGCGGCGCTCGCTTCGGCCGAGCGTTACAGCCTTGAGGGTGGACAGTCGGCGCTGGCGCTGCGTAATGCCGAAACCGCGATGCAGGGGTTGGCCGAAGGGTCGCCCGACTGGATCCGTGCACAGGATATTGCGCTGGTGTCGCGCGCCGAGGTGGAACAGGCGCGCAAAAGACGCTAGATTCGAACGAGATACGATGGGGACGCATCGCCATCGGCGATGCACAAGGGCGACAAGTGACTGACAGGAAAGACGATTATTACCAGCCGTGGCTGCGCGACCCGGCCCCGACGCCCGGGAGCGCACCCATGCGCGACACGCTTGACCAGGGCGGATTGGCAAAGCCGAAGGACGAACCGCCGGTCGGCATCGACCTCGCGCGCTACAGGGCGGGCGACAAGCCGCGCGACCCGCTGGTCAAACCCGAAGCGATCAAGGCAGGGGCCGCGAACCTGTGGGACCGCATCCGCGACGGCGCCGAAGCCTTCGCCGACTGGACGATCGACGTCGGCGAGCGGGCCGACATTCCTGCACGTGTCGAAGCGATGGAAATCCCGCGCCGTTCGCGCGAACTTGCCGCGAAAACCGGTGAACTGACCGCCCGCGCCGCCCGCGCGGTGGGGCGTGGATCGGCGAAAGCGAGCCGCGCCGCCGCCCGAGCGAGCGGCGCGGCGTGGGACAAGATGGCGATCGGCGACAAGGTTTCGCGATTGTCGCGAGAGGCCGGGCGCGGGCTCGGCGAGGTTGCCGACAAGGCGAAAGCCGGCATCGGCAACGCCGCGCGGGCCGGCGGCGAAACGATCCGCGACGGGATCGGCGGTGCTGCGACCAAGCTGCGGCCCGCACCGCGCGAGGAACTGGCACCGCCGCCGTCGGGGCTCGAGCAACTGCTCGCCCGCGAAGAAGCGGGGGCTCGCATCGCCGAGGCGCCGGCAGCGGCTCCCGATCTGCCGCTGTTCGCTGGCGAATCGATTGAGGCAGCTGCGCGGCGTCCCGCGAAATCAGCGAGGACCAAGGCTGCTTCGGCAGCGCCGCCGCCGTCGGTTTCGGGGCCGGCCGATGACGAGCGCACGCCCTATCGCCCGGCAGCGTCGCGTCCCGCCGCCGCGGCGCCCACTCTGCCTGCGCCGCTCTGGGCAGTTGCGCTCGGCGCGCTGTTGCTGCTTGGCGCGACCTTCTGGCTCGGCGGCCGCTTCGGCGGAGGCATGAGCAAGAGCGAGGTCGAGACGATCGTCGCCGACTATATTCGCGCGCACCCCGAGATCGTGCCCGAAGCCTTCGAGGCGCAGCGGAACAAGGAAATGGCGAAGGCCGTCGACGCGGTGCGTCCGGCGCTCGAGAAGCCCTACGCCGGTGCTTGGGCGGGCAATGCCGACGGCGACGTTACCCTCGTCGTCTTCACCGATTATGCCTGCGGCTTCTGCCGCGCGAGCGTTCCCGACGTTGACCGGCTGATCCGCGAAGACAAGCGGCTGAAGGTCGTGTTTCGCGAACTGCCGATCATCTCGCCGCAGAGCCGCGACGCCGCGATCATGGCGCTCGCCGCCGCGCGGCAAGGCAAATATGACGCCTTCCACCACGCAATGTTCCAGGCGTCGTCGCTCGACCCGTCGGCGATCGCGTCCGCCGCCTCGCGCGCCGGCGTCGTCACCGACGGCAGCGCCGACGCGACCGCGAACGAGGCCTTGTTCCAGCGCGAGATCGATTCGAACCTCGCGCTCGCGACGCAGTTGCAGCTAAACGCAACCCCGACCTGGATCGTCGGCGACCAGCTGTTCCAGGGCCAGGTCGGTTATGACGCGCTGCGCCGCGCGATCGCCAAGGCCCGGGCCACGGGCTGAGGATGACGGCGAACCACGCGCAACGTTCGATCGAGCGGGGGCTTCGCAACCCCGAATTGCTCGCGGCGGCGCTCGCGCTTTCCGAGGGCCGGCTTCACGACGCCGAACCGGTGCTGAAGGCGCATCTTAAGCAGGATCCGTTCGACGTTGCTGCGATCCGCATGCTCGCCGAACTCGCGGCGCGCATCGAACGCTATCGCGACGCCGAGGCGCTGCTGCGCCGTGCGCTCGAATTGGCGCCCGAGTTTCTGGCGGCGCGCTCGAACCTCGCGACCGTCCTGCATCGGCAGGGGCGGTCGGGCGAGGCGGTCGAAGAGCTGGAAAAACTGCAGACCGTCGACCCCGACAATCTGATGAACGCCAATCTGAAGGCAGCGGCGCTCGGCCGCGTTGGCGAGTTCGACGAAGCGCTCGAACTTTACGAGAAGGTGCTGCAGGCCTTTGGTAAACAGCCGAAGATCTGGATGTCCTACGGGCATATGCTGAAGACGGTTGGGCGGCAGGCCGACGCCGTCGCGGCCTATCGCAAGGCGCTCGAGCTTCGTCCTTCGCTCGGCGAAGTGTGGTGGAGCCTCGCCAATCTCAAGACTTTCCGGTTCGGCGACGACGATCTGGCGGCGATGGAAGCCGTTCTCGACCGTAGCGACATCGCGCCCGAGGATCGCTTCCACCTCCATTTCGCGCTCGGCAAGGCGAACGAGGACCGGCAACAGGCCGCAGCCGCCTTTGCGCATTACGACCGCGGCAATGCGCTGCGAAAGGCGATGCTCGACTATGACGCCGGTCAGACGCGCGCATCGGTCGATCATGCGAAGGCGCTGTACACGGCGTCGTTTTTTGCCGAGCGCCCCGATTATGGCTGCGATGCACCCGATCCGGTCTTCATCGTCGGGATGCCGCGTGCAGGATCGACGCTAATCGAGCAGATCCTGTCGAGCCATTCGATGATCGAGGGCACGATGGAACTGCCCGATATCCCGAAATTATTCGCGAAAGCGCGGAATATGGGCGGGATGGCCCGGCTGACCGCAGCCGAGGCGCGCGAGCTTGGCGAACAATATCTGCGCGACACGCAGGTGCAGCGCAAGAGTGACAAGCGCTTCTATATCGACAAGCTGCCGAACAACTGGCTGCATGTCGGCTTCATCCGGCTGATCCTGCCCAACGCGAAGATCATCGACGCGCGGCGCCATCCGATGGATTGCTGTTTCTCCAACTTCAAACAGCATTTCGCGCGCGGGCAGGCGTTCAGCTACAGCCTGTCCGATATGGGGCGCTACTATGCCGATTATGTCGAGCTGATGGACCATTTCGACACGGTGCTGCCCGGTCACGTCCACCGCGTCTTTCATGAACGCGTGATCGGCGACCTCGAAGGCGAGATACGCGCGATGCTCGCCTATATGGAGCTGCCGTTCGAGCAGACGTGCCTCGACTTTCATGCCAACGACCGTGCCGTCCGCACCGCGAGCTCCGAACAGGTGCGGCGCCCGATCAACCGCGACGGCGTCGACCAGTGGCGCGCGATGGAACCGTGGCTCGGCCCGCTTGTCGAGGCGTTGGGGCCGGTTCTGGCGCAATATCCGGTTCGCGCCTGAGCTTATTGTTGCAATTTTGTCATAGTGGTCGCGAAACTGCGAGCCGCAGCCGCCATTTTCATGCGCCTCGATTGACGATTGCCCGAAAGCTGGCACACCTTGGCGCCCTGCGCTGCAACAAACGGCGCCAGCATGAACAGGGGGGTCTGTATGGGGTTTCGTTTTTCACGCCGCGCGTTGCTCTTGGCATCCTTGCCGACGACGATGCTGTCGCCGGGCGCCGCGATGGCCCAGCAGGCTTCGGACGCGGGCGCCGACGACGAGATCATCGTCACCGCGCAGAAGCGCGAGGAAAATCTGCAGAATGTTCCGATCAGCATCCAGGCGCTCGGCACGCGCAAGCTCGACCAGTTGAACGTCGCCAATTTCCAGGACTTCTCGAAGCTCCTTCCGAGCGTCTCCTTCCAGTCGAGCCAGCCGGGCGTGACCACGGTCTATATGCGCGGTGTCGCGAGCGGCGGCGACGGCAACCACTCGGGCTCGCTGCCCAGCGTCGGCGTCTATCTCGACGAACAGCCGGTCACGACGATTGGCGGCACGCTCGACGTCCATATCTATGACATCGCGCGCATCGAATCGCTCGCGGGTCCGCAAGGCACGCTTTATGGCGCCTCGTCGCAGGCGGGGACGATCCGCATCATCACCAACAAGCCGAGCACGGTAGGCTTCGAAGGCCGCGTCGACGGCGAGCTTAACACGATTAAGCATGGCGGGACCGGCGGCCGCCTCGAAGGCATGATCAATGCGCCGCTCAGCGAGATGGCCGCGGTTCGCCTCGTCGGCTGGTACCAGAAGGACGCGGGCTATATCGACAATGTGCCCGGCACGCGGTCGTTCCTGCCAACCCCGGGCGGCATCACCGTCGACAACGACGCCTTCGTCGAGAAGGATTTCAACGATGCCGAAATCTATGGTGGCCGCGCCGCGTTGAAGGTCGACCTCGACGACAATTGGACGATCACGCCGACGGTCCTCTACCAGAAGCAGAAGAGCCACGGCACCTTCGCGCAGGATCCGCTTGTCGGCGATCTGCAGGTCCAGCGTTTCTATCCCGACTCGCGCAGCGACAAGTTCATCCAGGCCGCGCTGACGATCGAGGGCAAGCTCGGCAATTTCGACGTCACCTATGCGGGCGCCTATCTCGACCGCAAGACTTACCAGATCAACGACTATACCGACTATGCCGAGGCCTATGACGCGCTCTATGCCTCCTATGGCGGCCTCGCCGGCTATTTCTACCTCGAGGATAACGCGGGCAACGACATCGATCCGCGCCAGTATATCATCGGCACCGATCATTTCCGCAAGCTGAGCCAGGAACTGCGCATCTCGTCGCCGCAGGACTCGCGCTTCCGCGTCGTGGCCGGGCTGTTCTTCCAGCGCCAGAGCAACGAAATCCACCAGGACTATATCGTCCCCGGCCTTGCCGACGCGCTGTCGGTCAACGGTCGGCCGGGCACGCTGTGGCTCACCGAACAGAAGCGCGTCGACAAGGATTATGCAGCGTTCGGCGAGGCGAGCTTCGACATCACTCCGACGATCACGCTGACCGGGGGCGGGCGCTATTACAAATACGACAACAGCCTGATCGGCTTCTTCGGCTTCGGCCGCAATCCCAATGGCCCGCCGTTCAACGGTGCGGGCAGTTCGCGGACCGGCGTGGCCGGCTGTTACACCACGACGGGCGCAATCCTGCGCGACAATCCCGGCGGCACCCTGCTTCCTGCCGAGGTCGAGGGCGGGCCCTGTACCAACCTTGCCGATTATGTGAACGGCAAGCTGGTCCCCAAGCGGACGAAGGATACGGGCTTCACCCATCGCCTGAACCTGACGTGGAAACCCAGCGAGGATGTCCTGACTTACGCGACATGGTCGCGCGGTTTCCGGCCGGGCGGCATCAATCGCCGCGCGACGATCGCGCCCTATGACGCCGATTTCCTCACCAACTATGAGCTCGGGATCAAGACGACGCTCGCCGGCGGGCTGGTTCGCCTGAACGCTGCCGTCTATCTGCAGAACTGGAAGCGCTTCCAGTTCTCCTTCCTTGGGCTCAACAGCTTTACCGAGATTCACAATGGCCCGAACGCCCGGATCAAGGGCATCGAGGCGGACATCAATATCCGGCCGACCGACGGGCTGACAATCTCGGCGGCGGCGTCCTATACCGATGCCAAGACGCGCAACAATCTCTGCGCGATCGACGATCCGACGTATCAATGTACCGCCGACCCTGACAATTCGATCGCGGCGCCGAAGGGGACGCGCCTGCCGGTGACGCCGAAGTTCAACGGCATGCCACCGTGCGCTACGCCTTCCCGGTCGGACCGGGCGAGTTGCACCTGCAGTCGGTGATCGCGCATCGCGGATCGGCCAGCTCGGATATCCGGGTCGATGTCGCGAACGAGCTTGGACGCATTCGCGGCTCGACGACGGTCGATTTCGCGGTCGGGTTCGACTGGAGCCGCTACAGCTTCGAGCTGTTCTTGCAGAACGCGTTCGACGAGCGCGCCGAGCTTTCGCGCTTCTCGAACTGCGGGCAGTGCAACGGGCGCGTGCAGATCCTCGTGAACCAGCCCCAGACGCTCGGGGCGCGGCTGGGCGCCAAGTTCTGATCTGGTGACCGATACTGCGGCCAGCATCGAAAGGCCGGGCCAAAAGCTCGGCCTTTTGATGTGCATCGCGCTCGGTATGGGCAATATGATCGGGTCGGGGGTGTTCCTGCTCCCGCGCGACCTTGCCCCGCTCGGGTGGAACGCCGTGATCGGCTGGGGCGTGACGATCACCGGAACGCTGTGTCTCGCGCTGATCTTTGCGCGCCTGTCGCGCCGCCTGCCGGGCGGCAGTGCGGCCTTCACCTATGCGAATGCGGCCTTCGGCCCCGGGGTCGGTTTCATCGTCGCGTGGAGCTACTGGATCAGCTGCTGGACCGCGAACGCGACGCTGGCGGTTGCGGCGATCAGCAACCTGTCCGTCGTTGCCCCGCGGCTGGGGGAGAAGGGTCCACTCGCGGCGCTGCTCGCGATCGGCTTTTTGTGGTTCTTCACCCTCATCAACCTCACAGGCGTGCGGCGTGCGGGGAATACGCAGGTCATCACGCTCCTGCTAAAGCTGGTGCCGGTTATCGGAGCCATCGGCGTCGCGCTATGGCTGCTCGGTACGGGTGAGGCGCGCGTCGAGGGGATGGCACACACCGCGCCGGTCAGCCTGTCGGCGATCAGCGGCGCCGCGACGCTGACATTGTTCGCGCTGCTCGGCTTCGAAAGCGCGGCAATTGTCGGCGATCGCGTAAAGGATCCCGAACGCACGATCCCGCGCGCGACATTAATCGCGGCGGCGGCGACCGGCCTGCTTTACCTCCTCTCCTGCACCGCTGTGACCTTGCTGCTGCCGGTCGACACGCTCCAGCAGTCCAACGCGGCGTATGCGACCTTCTTCGGCGCCCTTGTAAGCCCGATGGCCGGTGACGTCGTCGCGATCTTCGCTGCGATCGCCGCGCTCGGCGCGCTCAACGGCTTCGTCCTGCTACAGGGCGAGATTCCCCGCGAACTGGCGCACCGCCGTCTTCTCCCGTCGCTGCTCGGCCACGACAACCGGTTCGGCTCACCTTTCGCCGCACAGATCCTGTCGAGCACGCTCGCGAGCTTCGTCGTTTACGCCAATTATTCGCGCGGACTGGCCGGGCTCTTCACCTTCATGGTGCTGGTAACGACCTCGACCGCGATCATCCTCTATGTCGTCGGCAGCCTCGCCGCACTGAAGCTCGAACATCGCGGCGAGCTGCGCGTGTCGCCGGGCTTCGCGGCGGTCACGCTCGTCGGTGCAGCCTATAGCTGCTGGGCTTTTTACGGCGCCGGGCTGGAGGCGAGCTTGTGGAGCCTGGCGATGACCGCGGCGGGGCTTCCCATCTATTTCCTGATGCGTCGCTCAGCGCCAGCGTGGCGCGAAGAAGCCCCGATCGCGTAGGATCACCTGCGCGGCGTTGTGCCCCGGTGCGCCGGTCACGCCGCCGCCCGGGTGCGTGCCCGCACCGCACATATAGAGTCCTTTGACCGGTCCGCGATAGCCGCCGTTGCCCAGCACCGGGCGCGCGGCCCAGAGCTGGTCGAGGCTCATATTGCCGTGCATGATGTCGCCGCCGACGAGGCCGAACTTGCGTTCGAGCCCCTTGGGCGAAAGGCGCGTGCTGCCGACGATGCTGGCGCGGAAGCCCGGCGCGTGTTTCTCGACCGTGTCGAGGATCGCGTCGGCGGCCGCTTCCTCCTCATCGTCCCAATCGCGGGGAGTCCCATCGTCTTTGGCGGGCAATTCGGGTGCAAACTGCTGACAGAAGAGGCTCGCGACATGGCACCCCTCGGGCGCGAGGCTGTCGTCGACGGTCGAGGGGATCAGCATCTCGACGATCGGCGCCTTCGACCAGCCATGCTGTTTCGCGTCGAGGAAGGCGCGGTCCATATAATCGAGCGTCGGCGCCAGGATGATCCCCGACTGGTGATGCTCGCCCGGCTCGGGAAGGCAGGTGAATTTGGGGAGCTCCGACAGCGCGACATTCATGCGGAAAGTGCCGCTGCCCGCCTTGAAGCCCTTGATGCGGCGCTCGAAGTCGGCCGGCAGGTCGCTGGCAACCATCAGCCGCTCATAAAGCAGTTTCGGCCCGACATTGGCGATGACGCGCGCCGCTGCAATCTCCTCGCCGCTGACCAGCTTGACCCCGGCCGCCTTGCCGCCATCGACGAGCACCTTGGCGACCGGGCTTTCGAGGCTGATCTCGACCCCCATGTCGCGGCAGACCTTCGCCATGATCTCGGTGATCTTGCCCATCCCGCCGACGCTGTGGCCCCAGGCTCCCTTCTTGCCGTTCACCTCGCCGAAGACGTGGTGGAGCAGGACATAGGCACTCCCCGGGGTGTCGGGGCTGGCATAGTTGCCGACGACCGCATCGAAGCCGAAGGCGGCCTTGACCGCCTCGCTCTCGAACCAGCTGTCGAGCATCGTGCGCGCCGATTTGGTGAAGAGGTCGAGCACGTCGCGCTGCTGTTCGAGGCTGAGCGTCGCGAATCGCCGACCCTGCCGCGCGCCGTCGAGCAAGGTGCGCAGGCCCTCGCCGACGTTCGGCGGCACCCGCAGCGCGAGGTCGCGGAGCAATTCGGCGACATTTTCGAGCGCGTCGTAATAGACCGGGAGCACGTCGGCGTCGCGTCCCGAAAACTTGCGGAACTCGGCCTGCGTGCGCTCCAGCCCACCGCCGAGCTTGAGGTAACCACCATCCTCCTGCGGGAGGAAATTGCTGATCGGGCGTTCGATGACGCGATAGCCATGATCGGCGAGCTTCATGTCCGCGATCACCTTCGGCTGGAGCAGGCTGACCGTGTAGCTCGCGACCGAATTGCGGAAGCCGGGAGCGAACTCTTCGGTCACTGCGGCGCCGCCAACGACGTCGCGCGCCTCGACGATGCGCACCTTCAGCCCCGCCCTGGCGAGATAGAAGGCGCAGACTAGGCCGTTGTGGCCGGCGCCGATAATCAGGGCGTCATAGGCTTTGGTCATGAAAACTCTTTCGCAAGCGGGGATTGGACATGCTGGCGGCCGAAGCCGAGGCCGAGGATACGGCCCGGAATGCGGCGAAGCAGCGGAATGGCGTCGAGCAGGCGGACGGCGAAGGGCACCCGGGTGATTTCGCCGCGCAGCATCGGTTCGATGACGCGCTGGTGCGCGAAACGCTGGATCGCCTGCATCCGCGTGGTCGGCGTCCAGCGGCGCGCCTGCACCGTCGCGAGCAGCGGATCGGGATCGGCGTTTGCGGCGAGCGGTGCGGCGAGGATGTTCGCCGCCGCGACGGCATCCTGTACCGCGAGGTTGATCCCGACGCCGCCGACCGGCGACATCGCATGCGCCGCATCGCCGATAGCGAGCAGGCCGGGACGCGACCAGCGCGTCAGCCGGTCGAGCGCAACCGAGAGCAATTTTACATCATCGAAGCTCTCGATCGCATCGATGCCGGCGGCGAGGCCCGGCGCAATCTCGACGATACGATCGCGAAAGGCGGCGATCCCGCGCGCCTCGATCGGCGCGAAGCCTCCCTTTTCGATAATCTGCGCGCATTGCCAATAGTCGCCGCGCGGGATCGCGACGACCATGCCGCCCTTGTCGATCGTGCCGAGCGCGACGTCGGACATATCCATGCCCGCGGGAACGGGGACGCGGAACCACAGCACGTCCATCGGCGCGCCGAGATCCTCCCGCGGCAGCTCGGCGGCGTCGCGCAACACCGAGCGGCGGCCGTCGGCGGCAATGACGAGGCGAGCGGGCAGCGTCTCCCCGGTCGCGAGCGTCACGCCGCTGACCCGACCCGCGGCATCATTAGTCAGCCCGGTGGCCTCGGTCGACATGCGCGGGTCGAAGGTCGGGTAGCGCTTGCCCTGTCCGGCGATGAAATCGAGCAGATCCCATTGCGGCATCATCGCGACGAAGCGTGCCGCGACGGGAAGATGCTTCATCGTCGCGATCGTATATTGGCCGCCGAGCAGATTGAGCGTCATCGTGTCGATCGCAGCGTGCGGTTCCTTCAGCAACTCTTCGAGCAGCCCGATCTCGTTGAATAGCTCGAGCGTCGAGGGGTGTACGGTGTCGCCGCGGAAATCGCGGAGGAAATCGGCATGTTTTTCGAGGATGGTGACGGGAACGCCGGCGCGGGCAAAGAGCAGCCCCGCGACCATGCCGGCGGGTCCGCCGCCGACGATCACCACGGGCGCGTCGGCGTTCAACGGCGGCTCCAGCCGGCAGGCGGCGCCTGCTCCAGCCGCGCCTCGGGAATGATCTCGCGCATTCGTGCGCAGAAATGCTTGAGGCACACTTCCTTGTCGCTGAGCGGACCCATGCTGAAGCTCTTCGACTGCATGCCCATCTGGACGCGCGTGATCAGTTCGGTGTCCTCGGCATTGACCTGGCGATTGATCCGCCAGTTGAGATAGCGCGCGGCCTTCATCTCGCGGCGCTCATCGGGGAGCACATAGGAAATTTCGCGGATCAGGCAGCTCGTCGGTCCGGTCGGCAGCCATTGCATGAAATCGACCTGGTCAGGATAGATGTCGAAAGCGACATTCGGCCACAGCTTGAAATAGAGCCAGTGACGCTGACGGGTCTCGGGTAGGTGCGGCACCGGCGGCAGCAGCCGCTGGTACATGCGCTCCGACCAGTTGACCGACGGGCGGTCGATCAGATCGCCCCACATGCGGTCGACACGATCCTCGGCCTCGACGCCATAGCTCTTGCCGAACAGGCGGGTGAGGCCGGGATGCGCGACCGGGATGTGGAGACCGTCGGAATAATTGTCGCCGACATTCTTCCAGTTCACCGCGCGCGGGCGCATGGTGACCCGGCCCAGCGCGCCGAGTTCCTCGAAACGGTACGGGTCGATCATCGCCTCATAGGGCGCCATCATGCCAGAAACCGACGGGCCGCCATCGTCCTCCAGCCGAACGAACCAGAAGCCGCGCCATTGTTCGAGCCCGACGGGCACGAGTCCGGCCTTGCCCTTGTCAAGGGTCGGATAGCTCGCGCTGTCGGGTACGCCAGAGAGCCGCCCGTCGAGTTCGTAGGTCCAGGCATGATAGGGACAGACGAGCTTCTTCGCGCAGCCCGTCGCGCCATCGACGAGGCGGGAGCCGCGGTGGCGGCAGACGTTGGTGAAGGCGCGCACGACGCGGTCGGTGCCGCGCACGAGGATCACGCTTTCGCCGCAATAGTCGATGCTGTGCCAGTCGCCGGTGTTCGGGATGTCGCTGTCGTGGCAGACGACCTGCCAGCTCGGGCGGAAGATGCGGTCCATTTCGGCGGCGTAGAAGTCGGGGTCGCTGTAGGTCCAGGCGGGGAGCGACCAGCCGTCCAGCGAATCGGTGGGGAGCGGGTCGATGGTGTCGAAGGTGTCGCGTAGCGTTGCCATGGTTCGTTCCTTGTTGTACGATTGTATAACAACATGACCGCCGCTCGCCAAGCCTTTACGCGCGAAAGCGCCGATGCCCGCCGGGCGGACCTGATCGAGGCGACCGCGGCGGTGCTGGCCGCACATGGCCTCGCGGGGACGAGCGTCCGCGCGATCTGCGCGCAGGCGGGGGTGTCGCCCGGGCTGCTGCGCCACTATTTCGAGGGAATCGACGACCTGGTCGCCGCGACCTATCAGGCGACGAGCGACCGGATGGACGCGATCTTCGCGGGCGCGGTGGAAGGGGCCGGCGCCGATCCGCGCGCGCGGTTGTCGGCTTACCTTACCGCGAGCTTCCGCGCGCCGGTGACCGATCCCGAACTGCTCGGCGCGTGGACCGCCTTCTGGGCGCTGGCGCGGAGTGACGCGCGGATGGCGGCGATCCACGCGACGAGCTACGCCGGCTATCGCGCGCGCCTCGGCGAATTGCTCGTCGCGTGCGGCGCGCGCGATCCCGACCGGCTGGCGATCATGCTGACCGCGATGGTCGACGGTCTGTGGCTCGAACTGTCGCTCGACGCCGCGAGCTTCGGCGCCGACGCGGCGGCGCAGATGGTCGAACGCGCGCTGGCCGCGCTGCTGCCCTAGCCGCCGGTTGCGTAACGCTGGACCGTCGCGCCGACCTCGGCGAGGATCGTTTCGCGGTCGAGCGCGACGACGGGAGGCAGCGCGAGGACGTAGCGCGTGAGCGCGAGGCCGAGGATCTGGCTGGCGACGAGCCCGGCGCGTTGCGACGCGGTTGCGGACGGACCGAGCGACAACAGCACGGGCAGCACCTGGGCCGCGAACAATTGCTGGATTCGCGTCGCCGCGAATTCGTTCGACGCCGCCGAACGGAGCAGGACCGGCAGGCCGCCGTTCGCGCTGTCGCCCTCCCACAGCGCGAGGAAATGCGCGACGAGCGTCCGCCCGACATGCGCGGGATCGATGCTGGCGACATCGGGCAGGCCCAGGTGGAAATCGGCGACCTCGGCAAACAGGCGGTCCTTGCTGCCGAAATAGCGGATCACCATCGCGGGATCGATCGCCGCCGCCGCGGCAATGTCGCGAATCCCCGTCCGCTCATAGCCATGCTCGGCGAACAGCCGCCGCGCAGCCGCTTCGATCGCCGCGCGCGTGCGTTCCGATTTCTTCATTTTCAACGGCTTGTCGACCATGGCGCAACATTTATCAACGACCGTTGACAAAAACAAGCCCATGTGAGAAAAGTCAACAGATGTTGATAAAAGGAGTCGAGACGATGAAGACGAAGACCGACGTGCTGATCGTCGGCGCCGGCCCCACCGGGCTCGCGCTCGCCACCGCGCTGCAGCAGGCGGGGATCGACCATCTGCTGATCGACCGGCTGGAGGCGGGCCTCAATCTGTCGCGCGCCGGGGTGGTCCATGCGCACACGCTGGAAATGCTCGAACCGCTGGGCGTCGTGCCGCAGATGCTGGCAGCGGGCCTGACGATGACGCGCTTTGCGGTGCGCGACAGGCGCCACCGGCTGCTGTCGATCGATTTCGACCGGCTGCCGTCGCGCTATCCCTTCGTGCTGATGCTGCCGCAGGACGTCACCGAACGCATCCTGACCGAGCGGCTCGCCGCGCTCGGCGGCCGGGTGCATCGCGGCGTCGAGGCGCTGGACCTTGCGCAGGATGCGGACGGCGTGACGGTGCGCGTGACGACCGGGAGTGGCGAACGGACGATCCGCGCGCGCTACGTGGTCGGCGGCGACGGGATGCACAGCAAGGTGCGCGAGGCGTCGACCATCGCCTTCGAGGGCGGACGCTACGAAGAGAGCTTCGTGCTCGCCGATGTGAGCTTCGCGGTGCCCCCGCGCGAGCAGGAGGTGTCGCTGTTCTTCTCGCCCGCGGGGATGGTCGTCGTCGCGCCGCTGCCCGGCGGACGCCATCGTATCGTCGCGACGCACCGCCACGAAGGCGAGCGCCCCGATCGCGCCGCGATCCAGCATTTGCTCGACACGCGCGGCCCCGAGCGCGGCGGGCCGGCGGTCGTCCCGGTCGTCGCCGAAGTCCACTGGAGTTCGGCGTTCCGCGTCCACCACCGCGTCGCCGACACATATCGGGACGGTCGGCTGCTCGTCATGGGCGACGCCGCGCATGTCCACAGCCCCGCGGGCGGGCAGGGGATGAACACCGGGATCGTCGATGCGATGCTGCTGGCACCGTTGCTGGCGCGCGTCGTGCGCGGCGCGCCCGAAAGCCTGCTCGATGCGTATGGCGCGCGGCGCCGTCCGGCCGCCGAGGCAGTGCTGGAGCTGGCGGGGCGGCTGACGAAACTGGCGCTGGTTCGCGGGCGGGTCCGGCGCGGGGTGCGCAACCTGTTGCTTCGGGCACTCGACCGGGTGCCGCCGTTCAAGGCGAAGCTGGCGCTGCAACTGTCGGGGATCGCGCGGCGCGAGCTGGCGGTGGCCCCGGGCGGAGAAGCGGGTCGGGCGGGGGAGGGTGATGCGACGGGGTGGCGGCTGGCGGCGTGAAGGTGGCGGAGTGCGTCACCGGGGCCCTGCGGCGTTGATGACCGCGATGGGGTGGATTCCAGACATTCGTCATCCCGGACTTGATCCGGGATCCATCGCGGCGTTGAGGTCGTGGACCCCGGATCAAGTCCGGGGTGACGAAGAATGGAATATCCTCCCTGCGGCGCAGCCGTGGGGAGGGGGACCGCTGCCGTAGGCGGTGGTGGAGGGGCGGCAACGTCGCTCCATTTGCCCCTCCGTCAGCGCTTCGCACTGCCACCTCCCCATGGCTGCGCCACAGGGAGGAGCGAACGGCAACTTCGGGGTCGATAGCGGTCATTCGATCCAGATCGCCACGAATGACCAGTGACGACCGGAAGCTGACCTATCTTTCATCGTCACCCTGAACTCGTTTCAGGGTCCATGGTCTGCCGTTTCCTTCAACGCAGCGGCCGATGAGAGGTCGGCCCATGGATGCTGAAACAAGTTCAGCATGACGAGCTTGGGGCGACCGCTCCCCACCCCAAAGCGGACATGCGCGATCGTCGGCGCGCGCGTGCCGAACTGCTTTATCCTTGCAACACGCCGCAGGCTCCCCACATCGCCCCTATGGCGAAACGGAGCCTCTACCAGCGCTTGCGGCGTAATGCGCAGGTTCGCCTCGCGCTCTTCCTGCTCGGCGTGCTGCTGATCGTCGCCGCGCCGGTCGTCGGTGTGCTTCCCGGCCCCGGCTTCATCATCCTCTTCCCCGTCGGCCTGATGCTCTGCCTCCAGAACAGCGCGTGGGCGAAGCGGCGCTATGTCCGCTTCAAGCGCAGCCACCCGCGCTACGGCGAGCGCGCCGACCGGATCATGCGCCGCGTCAGCGCCGCGCGGCGGCGGGCACGTGCCGCCCTGGAGTCGCTTGATGGCGATTGACTTTGCACCGAATCCCGCTTATCGGCGCGTCCAACAGTGGCCGCCCACGTCTGGCGGCCCTTTTCTGTTACGGCATTTGACAAGATCTAGGGAAAACCGCGATGAAGCGCACCTATCAACCGAGCCGCCTCGTGCGCAAGCGCCGTCACGGCTTCCGCGCCCGCAAGGCCACCGTCGGCGGCCGCAAGGTTCTGGCCGCTCGCCGCGCCCGCGGCCGCAAGAAGCTGTCGGCCTAAGCGCCGGCGCTTCTGCGCCAGCCCGTCTGGTGCGAACGCTTTCAAAACGCAGCGAATTTCTGGCCGCCAACCGCGGCCTTCGCTTTCCCATGCCCGGCTTCGTCCTCCTCGTCCGCAAGCGCGACGATGGCGACGATGAGCCGGGCATCGGCTTTACGGTCAGCAAGAAGGTCGGCAACGCCGTCACCCGCAACCGGATGAAGCGGCGCTTCCGCGAACTTGCGCGCGCCGCGCTCCCCGAATCGGGAATCACCGGCGCCGATCATGTGCTGATCGGCCGGCCCGGCGGCAACGACATCGCCTTCGCCGAGCTTGGCGAGCATCTCGATTCGGCGCTGAAGCGCGCGGCGAAGAAGCTGGCGGCGAAGGCGTTATGAGCGTTGCCCTTCTCCCTTATCGTCACCCCGGACTTGATCCGGGGTCCATAACCACCGCGGTCGCATGGACCCCGGATCAAGTCCGGGGTGACGAACAAAGTGCAATCGCGAATGAAGTTCGGCAGTTTTCCGGTCTTTGTTCATGATCGCAAAGCTGCTCATCCTGATCGCCCGCGGCTGGCAACTCGGCCCGTCGCGCATCCTGCCGCCGACCTGCCGCTACGCCCCGTCGTGCAGCGAATATGCGATCGTCGCGCTCAAACGCCATGGTGCGATCAAGGGTGGCTGGCTCGCGACAAAGCGGCTATTGCGCTGCCATCCCTGGGGCGGTCACGGCTACGACCCCGTGCCTTGAGCGCGGCCTATCCCGACATTTTTGAGACGAAGAGAGACCGAAGAGCGTGGACGACAAGCGTAACTGGATCACGGCAATCTTGCTGTCGGCGGCTATCCTCCTGGGCTGGAACTTCGTTTCCCAGAAATTCTTCCCGACCCCGGCCAAGCCCGATGTGACGAAGACCGTCGCGGGTTCGCCGACCGCGACCACCGCGGCGCCGGGTCAGCCCGCCACGCTGCCGACACCCGGCGCGCCCGCCGCCCCTGCCGCGCAGGCGATCGTCGCGGTCGAAACCGCCGTCGCCTCGGCGAACCGCGTGCCGATCGATACACCAGCGCTCGCCGGCTCGATCAACCTCGTCGGCGCGCGCATCGACGACATCACGCTCACCAAATATCGCCAGACGATCAAGAAAAACGCGCCGCCGGTGCGCCTCTTCGCGCCGGGCAACACCAAGGCCGCCTATTTCGCAAGCGTCGGCTGGGCCGCGCAGGGCATCGAGGTTCCGGGGCCCGCGACGGTCTGGACCGCGTCGGGTGCGAAGCTCACGCCGACGACGCCCGTAACCCTGAGCTGGTCGAACAGCACCGGGCAGACCTTCCGCATCGCGTACAGCATCGACGCCGATTATCTGATCACCGCGAAGCAGACGATCGCCAACAGCGGCGCGGCACCGGTCAGCGCAAGCAGCTTCGCGCTGATCGATCGCCTCGGCAAGCCGACCGATCCGCACGAACAGGACAGCGTCACGATCCACGTCGGGCCGACCGGTTATCTCGGCGGCAAGTCGGTGTTCGACGTCAATTACACCGACCTCGACGAAGGCACGGCGGCGAAATATGATTCGGCCGGCTGGCTCGGTTTCACCGACAAATATTGGCTCGCCGCGGTCGTCCCGGCCAAGGGCGAGCGCGTCAGCGCGTCGATCACCTCGCCCGCGGCCAATAATTACCAGACGCTGTTCGCCCGCAATTTCGCCGAGGTCGCACCCGGCAAGCAGATCACGACGACGACGCGCATCTTCGCGGGCGCGAAGGAGGTCTATACCCTCCAGCGCTACGAGAAGGGCCAGGGCATTACCCGCCTGTCGAACGCGATCGACTGGGGCTGGTTCGAATTTTTCGAGGTCCCGATCTTCAAGCTGCTCGACTGGCTGTTCCGCATGGTCGGCAACTTCGGCGTCGCCATCATGCTGCTGACGCTGATCATCCGCGGCCTGATGTTCCCGATCGCGCAGCGCCAGTTCCATTCGATGGCGCAGATGCGCCTCGTCCAGCCGAAGATGAAGGCGCTGCAGGAACGCTACAAGGACGACAAGCCGCGCCAGCAGCAGGAGCTGATGAAGCTCTACAAGGACGAGAAGATCAATCCGCTCGCGGGCTGTCTGCCGATCGTCATCCAGATTCCGATCTTCTATGCGCTCTACAAGGTGCTGATGCTGACGATCGAAATGCGCCACCAGCCCTTCGCGCTGTGGATCAAGGATCTGTCGGCGCCCGATCCGCTGCATTTCCTGAATCTGTTCGGCCTGCTGCCCTTCACCCCGCCCTCGCTGCTCGCGATCGGGCCGCTCGCGCTGATCCTCGGCATCACGATGTTCCTGCAGTTCCGCCTCAACCCGCAGGCGACCGATCCGGTGCAGCAGCAGGTGTTCAAGATCATGCCGTGGATGTTCATGTTCATCATGGCGCCGTTCGCGGCGGGCCTCCTGCTCTACTGGATCACGAACAACTGCCTGTCGATTGCGCAGCAGCAGTTCATGTATCGCAAGTTCCCGGCGCTGAAGGCGGCGCCGGCGAAATAAAACCGTCTTCATTGGCATGTGTCCCCGCGAAGGCGGGGACCCATCTCCGGTGGTTTCGGACTTAGACAACAGGAGATGGGCCCCTGCCTGCGCAGGGGCACAGGCTTTATGACCGACGAAATCGATCCCGACCGAACCGAACGCGCCCGCAAGCTGTTTGCAGGCCCGATCGCCTTCCTGAAATCGGCGCCTGCGCTCCAGCATCTGCCGGCGCCCAGCGTGCCCGAAATCGCGTTCGCGGGCCGCTCGAACGTCGGCAAATCGTCGCTGCTCAACGCGCTGACGAACCGCAACGGGCTCGCGCGTACTTCGGTGACGCCGGGGCGGACGCAGGAGCTCAATTATTTCGACGTCGGCGAACCGCTGGTGTTCCGGCTCGTCGACATGCCGGGCTACGGCTTTGCCAAGGCGCCGAAGGATGTCGTCAGGAAATGGCGCTTCCTCGTGAACGATTACCTCCGCGGCCGCCAGGTGCTGAAGCGCACGCTGGTGCTGATCGACAGCCGCCACGGGATCAAGGACGTCGACCGCGAGGTGCTCGAAATGCTCGACATCGCCGCGGTCAGTTACCGCCTCGTCCTCACCAAGACCGACAAGATCAAGGCGAGCGACCTCGCCGCGGTCCACGCCGCGACCGAGGCCGAGGCGCGCAAGCATCCTGCCGCGCACCCCGAGGTGATCGCGACGAGCAGCGAAAAGGGTATGGGGATCGCCGAGCTGCGTACCGCGGTGCTGGAGGCGGTCGAGAGTTGACCTTTGTCGCCCCTCCCTCGAAGAAAGGGGCAGGGAGAATCCATGAAACTGTTCATTGGCAACAAGGCCTATTCGAGCTGGAGCCTGCGCGGCTGGCTCGCGGCCAAGCATAGCGGCCTGCCCTTCGAGGAGGTGACCGTCCCGCTCTATGACGAGGACTGGTCGAAACGCCGCGAGGGCGACGAATTCGCGCCGTCGGGCGGCAAGGTGCCGATCCTGTGGGACGGCGAGGACATCGTCGTCTGGGACAGCCTGGCGATCATCGACTATCTCAACGAAAAGACCGGCGGCACCCGCGGCTTTTGGCCCGACGATATGGCCGCGCGCGCGATGGCGCGCTCGATGGCGGCCGAAATGCATTCGAGCTTCGCCGCGCTCCGCCGCAACCACAGCATGAATATCCGCCGCATCTACCCCGCGGCCGAGCTGCTGCCCGAGGTGCAGGCCGACGTCATCCGCATCCTGCAGATCTGGGCCGAAGCGCGCGCGCGCTTCGGCGGCGAGGGGGATTATCTGTTCGGCGAATGGTCGGCGGCCGACATCATGTTCGCCCCCGTCGTCACGCGCTTCCTGACCTATTCGATCCCGCTCCCGCGTTTCGCCATCCCCTATTGCCAGGCGGTGATCAGCCACCCCTGTATGCAGGAATGGATCGGCGGCGCGCAGGCCGAGGACTGGGTTATCGAACAATTCGAGATGGCCGGGCCGGACTGAGGCCGTCGCCGGGTTGCGGGCGATGGCTGGCCGTTATCTCACCGCCCGCAGGCGGGAGGGGAAATATGGGCTCGCTTCCAAAGGCAGGTCCCCATCCGATCGGGACGATGCGATCAGAAGCTCAGCTCGTCGTAGATTTTCGACAGGTCGTGGTCCCACGGCCCCTCGTAGCGGTCGAGCAGGTCGTGGGCGGGCGATTTGCCCGTCGCCGCGATGCGGCGCAGCGGTTCGAGGAAGCCGACCTCGTTGTCGCCCATCGAATTGACCTGTCCGCGCGCCGCGAGCCCCGCTGCGGCGATGTCGAGCACGCGGTGCGCGAGCTGGCCGACGGAGCCGCCGCCGGGCGCGGGGGCGTCGAGGCCTTCGCTGGGGACGGCATCGCGCAGCGCCTGCTGCTCCTCGATGCTCCAGCCCTTGACGAGATCCCAGGCGGCGTCGAGGGCGCCCTGGTCGTAGAGGAGTCCGACCCACAGCGCGGGGAGCGCGCAGATGCGGTTCCACGGGCCGCCGTCGGCGCCGCGCATTTCGAGGAAGCTCTTGAGCCGCACCTCGGGGAAGGCGGTCGAGAGATGGTCGGTCCAGTCGGAAAGCCGCGGCAGTTCGCCGGGAAGAGCCGACAGCTCGCCTTTCAGGAAATCGCGGAAGCTGAGGCCCGCAGCATCGATATATCGGCCGTCGCGGAAGACGAAATACATCGGCACGTCGAGCATATAGTCGACATAGCGGTCGTAGCCGAAGCCGTCCTCGAACACGAAGGGCAACATGCCGGTGCGCGCGGGGTCGGTGTCGGTCCAGATATGGCTGCGATACGACATATAGCCATTGGGCTTTCCCTCGGTGAAGGGCGAGCTGGCGAAGAGCGCGGTGGCGAGCGGCTGGAGCGCGAGCGAGACGCGGAATTTCTGCACCATGTCGGCCTCGGACGAATAGTCGAGGTTGGTCTGGATGGTGCAGGTGCGCAGCATCATGTCGAGCCCCATGCTGCCGACGCGCGGCATATGCTCCAGCATGATCTTGTAGCGGCCCTTGGGCATGATCGGCAGCTCGGCGCGCGTCTTGTCGGGCCACATGCCGAGCCCCAGAAAACCGAGCCCGAGTTCGGCGCCGACTTCCTTCACCTGCTTGAGGTGCCGCCCGGTCTCGGCGCAGGTCTGGTGGAGATTTTCGAGCGGGGCGCCGGAAAGCTCCAACTGCCCCGCGGGTTCGAGGCTGACGGTGCCGTCGCTGCCGGCAAGCGCGATGACATTCCCGCCCTCGATCACCGGCTCCCAACCGAAGCGCGTAAGCGCCATCAAGAGGTCGCGGATGCCGCCGGGCTCGTCATAGGAGGAGGCGCGGTGGTCGGCGGTGCGATAGACGAATTTTTCGTGCTCGGTACCGATCCGCCAGCGATCGCTCGGCTTCTCGCCCCTGGCCATGGGCGCCGCGAGCTGGTCGCGGCTTTCGATGATCGGATCGTGGCTGTCGGAAGCGGTGCGCGTGCTCATTTCGCGCCATCTAGACTATTCGGTATAGAATGCAATCGGGGTCATGAGGGGCGCCGACGGTGTCAGTTCACCGTGACGTCGAACGTTACCGCCATCGCTGCCGCGGGGGCCAGGGTCGCGGTGCTGGCGGACACGGTGGTTCCCGCGATCGCCGCGCCGAAGGGGTCGCTTTCGTCCGCTCCCGCCGCATCGTCGTCCTCGGCCGTGGTCGCGCCCGCGCAGCTCGTCCCGCTGCGCAGCGACCCCGGAACGAAGGTGGTGGTGGCAGGCAGGGGATCGGAAACGAGGATGCCCGTCGTGGTCGCGCTGCCGCCGTTGGTGACGAGCAGGCAATAGCGCATCGTCGCGCCGGGGACCGCTTTGGGGTTGGTGGTGCCGTTCAGCGGATCGCTGACAACGCTGCTCGTCTTGGCGATCAGCAGATTGCCGACCGGGCGGCAGAAGATGAAGTCGTGGATCGCCATCCCCTGCTGCCCCGGATTGGCCGGAGCAAGGCCGTGGCTGCCATAGTCGATCGTGATGCTGTCCACTGGCGCCGCGAAGGTCACGGTCACGGTGCCGTCGGCGCTGGCGTCGGCTGACAGGACATCGCCATAGGCGGTGCTCCCGATGACATAGTTGGCGGTGCCGTTCGTCAGCACCGGCGTGACGTTCGTGCCGTTGAAGCTGCCCGTCACGGTGACGCGGTCGGCGAACTGCCCCGCTGCATAGTCGACGTCGAACAGCCGGAACTGCGCGCCGGGGACCGCGGTGGGCAGGGTGATCGTCGAGGTGACCGAGCCCGCCTGGCTGGTGAAATCGACCAGCTCGAAGATCGAATATTGCGCCGGAGACAGCGCGCCGGTGACGATATTCTGCCGGGTCGGCGACTGGCCGCCATAGGTCGCGTTGCTGAGGAAGGCGCCGCCGCTGATCGCGATGTTGAAGCCGGTCGTGCCGATCGCGGTCAGCGCATAGCTGCCGCTGGTCGTCCCCGCGCTCCACGTCACGCCGTCCCAGTCGAGCGTCGTCGTCCCGGCCGGGCAGACGAGCGTCGGCGGGGTTCCCGCGGTCCGCGTTCCGGCGACGGTGAAGCTGGCCGCGGCATAGTCGTCCTCGCCCGCAGCGCCGTTGCCGGGGGTCGAATCATAATCATAGGCCGAGGAGGCGCTGACCTCTGCGACGTTGGTGATCGTCGCGCCCGCGGTTGCCGAGACGGTGCCGCTGATCGTCAGCGTGCGCGTCGTGCCCGGCGGGATGCTGCCGACGGTCCAGACCCCGGTGGTGCTGTTGTAACTGCCGAACCCCGACGCGCCGGTGAAGGTGACGCCCGGGGGGAGCATGTCCTGCACCGTCACGCCCGTCGCGGTGAGCGCCGAGGCGGCGGCATTGGTCACGCTGAGCGTATAGCTGATGCTGGCGCCCGACGAAGGGTTCGCGTTGCTCACCGATTTCGCGAGCGACAGGTCGGCATAGGGTGACAGCGGTACGCTGGTCAGGGTCAGGTCGGCGCGCGTGAAACTGCCGCTGTCGCCGTTCAGCGAGTCGCAGATTTGCAATTGCCACGTTCCCGCGGTCCCCTGTCCGTTGAAGTCGGCGAGCGCGCCCTCGGGGCGGAAGCTCCGCTGGTACGGCGGCGCCGCCGACGTGTTGTCGTTCGCCGTGTGAGTCGAGATGCTGGCCGCCGCGCTGTCGTCGAACAGCACGTTCAGATTGTCGGCGCCGGTGCCGACATTGGTGATGAGATTGACGACGGTTCCCGCAGGCGAGGTCAGCGTGACGCGAAGGTCGCCGCGATAGCTGTGACCGAGCTGGACGCCGATATTGACGTCGGTAATCTGCGTGTTTGCCGCGACGGTGAAGGTGCGCACCATCGGCCCTGTGCAGGGGGTGGCGGTTTCGCTGATCGTGCCGGCCGCCGTGTTGCTGTAGGTCGCGCTGGTCTGGGCCGCAGCGGGTGCAACGACGAGAGCCAGCGCCAGCCAGGCGAGCATGGTCGCCGCCCGCCTCAGCAGCGCCCGCTGGCCCCCACGCCAGCGATCTCGGCTCTGGTCCCGCCGTTGCATGAGCAGGCTTTGCGGCCGATATCCCTAATTTGAAGTTAATAACTGCCAGACTGGCAGCAATAATGTCCAGTTTTGGTACAGTTAGGCCCAATCGCCGTTTGCCGCCATCCAAACCCCGATGGCCGCGATCGCCGCGGTCTCGGCGCGCAGGATGCGCGGGCCGAGCGCGATGCGCCGGACCGCGGGGTGTGCGAGCAGCAGATTGCGCTCGGCGGTGGTGAAGCCGCCCTCGGGCCCGGTCAGGATCGCGGCGGGCGGCGGCGCCGGGGCGACAGCGAGCGATTCGCCGCCCGCTTCGTCGGCGAAGAGCAGCGACCGCCCGGCGGGCCATGTTTTCAGGAGCTGCGGCAGTTTCACCGGCTCGGCGAGCTCGGGAAGCGCGGTGCGCCCGCATTGCTCGCACGCCTCGACGATCTGCGCCTCAAGCCGCTCCTGCTTGACTCGTTCGACGATCGTCCGTTCGGTGATTACCGGCTGCAGCCGCGCGATGCCGAGCTCGGTCGCCTTTTCGATGATCCAGTCGAGCCGCGCCTTCTTGACCGGCGCGAAGCAGAGCCAGAGGTCGGGCACCGCCTCGCGCGGGCGGATCTGCGCCTCGATGGCGATGTCGAGCGTGCGCCTGCCCGCGTCGGCGATGCGCCCGAGCCATTCGCCGCTGCGATTGTCGAACAGCAACAGCGGGTCGCCCACCCTCAGCCGCATGACGTTCAGCAGATAGTGCGCAGCCGCGCCGTCGATGTGCGGCGCGGCTTCGAGGCCGAGCGGCTGGTCGATATAGAGGCGGGGCGTGCTGGCGGGTGGCCAGGCGGGTGTCGCGGGCATGGCGCCGCGATAGCAGAGCGCGGCGCGCGGCGCATCTGCCGTGTCGAGCGAACCGACCTGTCCCGATACGGGCCAGAATCGGCGCCGAAATGCGAGCATGTCGGGGGAGCCGATTAGCGATTTGGTAAGCAGTTTCCCCCTAGGTGCGAGGATACCAGTCGCGCATCTGGGTGGGTGGTGCGTCTGGACCAAGAGGGGTTTAGACCATGCGAGGGACCATTTTGAACGGCCTCAGGGCCGGCGCCTCGAAACTTCTGCGCGACCAGCGCGGCAACGCCATGATGCTGACGGCGGCTGCGATCATCCCGGTGATCGGCATCGTCGGTTCCGCGGTCGACATCGGCCGCGCCTATATGGCGCAGCTTCGCCTGCAGCAGGCGTGCGACGCCGGCGTGCTCGCCGGCCGCCGCGCGATGGCCGGCGGCAGCTATGGCGACCCGCAGAAGGCCGAAGCGAACAAGATGTTCAACTTCAACTACCCGACTGCGATGTACGGCAGCACGGGCATATCCTTCTCGTCGGTGCCGGTCGGGACGTCGTCGGTCGGCGGCACCGCGGCGGCGACGCTGCCGACGCTGGTGATGACGATGTTCGGCAAGGAGAATTTCGCGCTATCGGTCAATTGCGAGGCGAAACTCGAAATCTCGAGCACCGACGTGATGCTCGTGCTCGACGTCACCGGGTCGATGGACGATCCGATTGCCGACAATGATGCCGGTGGCGGCGCGACGATCGCGAAGATCGCGGCGCTGCGGAACGCGGCCAACCTTTTCATGACGACGATCACCTCGGCCGAGCGCGGCGATGGCCGCCTGCGGATCGGCGTCGTGCCCTACAGCGGCACGGTCAACGTCGGGGCGATCATGCAGTCGAGCTGGATCGCCGACACCGTCACCGTGCCGTCGCGGCAGCCGAATACCGCCGCGCTGTGGACGACGACGGGGAACACTAGCAACAACAGCAGTACGAATCCGTCGAGCTGGTCGGGTTGGTCGGCCACGCAAACGATCAACAATACTACGAATGCCAACTGTACGAAAGGCAGCGAGACGATCACCGGCACCGCGTCGACGACCGTCAACGGCCCGAACACCTCGGGCGACACGCGCACGACGACGACGACGACGACGACGCCCTACACCGACTATCAGTACCGGAATCAGTCGTTCAACAGTTCGACCAAGGTCTGCACGCGCCAATACCGCTCGCGCACCTACTCGAGCAGCACGGTCCAGACGAAGACCGAGAAATATACCTACACCTATCTCGACCGCACGTTCGACGTGTCGTCGGGGAAGAACATGTCCACGTCGCTTTCGTTCAACACCGGGACGGCCGGGGCGAGCCAGTCCGCGCCGTGGACCGGCTGCGTGATGGAGCGCGCCACGAACGCCTTTGCGTCGAACGCCGCGCCGCCTGCGAACACCTATGACATGGATATCGACCTGGTGCCGACGGCGAACGACGACACCAAGTGGCGGATGTTCATTCCCTATTTCGTCTATTCGCGTTCGTCGCCGACCAATGTGAACTCGACCACCAACAGCACCAATTTCGGCAAGCAGTCGGAGAATTTCGGCGACACGGGCGCCTGTCCGGTGCCGGTCATGAAGCTGACCAACATGGACGATGCGGGCAAGACCGCGTTCACCACCAAGATCAACGGCCTGAAAGCCCAGGGTTATACCTATCACGACAGCGGCATGGCGTGGGGCGCCCGTCTGATCTCGCCCGACGGTCTGTTCGCTGCCGAGAATGGCAATTACATGGGCCGCCCGGTCGGACGCCACATCATCTTCATGACCGATGGCGAGATGAACACGCCGCGCACCAATTATTCGCATCAGGGCCTCGAGCAAGTGATGCAGCGCATCGGTGCGACCGATAACGCCGATGCGATCGCGCGCCACACCAACCGCCTCAGCTATCTGTGCGCGGCTGCGAAGCAGAAGGGCATCGTCGTCTGGATCATCGGCTTTGGCGTCGACCTCGACGACGCCAAGAATGCGAAGCTTGTCGCCTGTGCATCGTCGGGCAAGGCCTATGAAGCGGGCAGCAGCGCGCAGCTCGCCAGCATCTTCTCGCAGATCGCGCAGCAGATTTCGCGCCTGAGGCTGTCGCAATGACGCGCCGCTCCAGCCTGCTCCGCCGGCTTCGCGACAGCGAGCGCGGCGCGGCGCTCGTCGAGTTCGCCTTCACCGGGCCGCTCTTCATCCTGCTGCTGATGGGCATCTTCGACTATAGCTGGCAGATGTACGCAAAGCAGGTGTTGCAAGGCGCCGTCGCAAAGGCGGCGCGCGATTCGACGCTTGAAACGGGCGGCGCCAGCCAGACGGCGCTCGACGATGCGGTGGAGACGGCGGTGGTGAAAGTATTCCCCCACGCCGAAGTGACCTTCGCCCGCCGGGCCTACGACAATTTCAGCGAGGTCGGGAATCCCGAACCGTTCAACGACGACAATGGCGACGGCGCACACCAGAACACCGAATGCTTCGAGGATGTGAACGGGAACGGCGTCTGGGACAGCGACCGCGCGCGCGGCGGCAACGGCGGCGCCGACGACGTCATCCTCTACACCGTCGAGATGAAGTTCGATCGCGTCCTGCCCGTATGGCGGATGCTGGGTCAGCCGCAGGAAACCACGTTGAGGGAGACAACGGTGCTACGCAACCAGCCCTTCGCCGTCGGGTCCGATGCCAGCCCGGTGCGCTGTCCATGAGCGCGCGGCGGACCATCACGCGCGCGATCATGCGGCGGCTGCGCCGCGATCGCCGCGGCGCCGTGCTCGTCGAAATGGCGTTCACCGTGCCGTTGCTCGTCCTGCTCGGCTTCGGGGGGATCGAGATCGCCAACCTCGTGCTCGTGCATACGCGGGTCAGCCAGATCGCGCTCGGCGCCGCGGACAATGCGTCGCGCATCGCGACGGGCGATTCCTTGTCGCAACCGATCATTCGCGAGATCGACATCAACGAAGTCTTTTCGGGTGTCGAGAAACAGGCACGCAACATGGATTTCGAACGCCGCGGCCGCGTCATCCTGTCGAGCCTCGAACGCAACACCGACGGCGGGCAATGGATCCACTGGCAGCGCTGCTACGGCGACCTTGGGGTTCAGTCGAGCTTCGGCGCCGCCGGCGACGGCGCGACGGGCAACGCCTTTCCTGGCATGGGGCCGACGGGCAAGGAAGTCACCGCCGCCGCGGGGACCGCGGTGATGTTCGTCGAAGTCTATTACGACTATCAGCCCTTGCTCTATGGCAAATGGCTGGGATCGCAGCGCATCCACACGACGGCCGCGTTCAACGTCCGCGAGGCGCGCGACCTGAGGGAAGGGTTCAACCCGACCCCGACCGGCACGGTCGCCAGCTGCACCTGATCGCGGCCGGGTCCATCCAATCAATCATTTATCCGGCTCGCGCCGCCTGCTAGGGCGCGAGCCGATGACCGCCGCGCCACCCGACAGCCAGTTCCAGGGTTTCGTCGCCCTCCTGCCGGCCGGCGCGCGGCCCTACGCGTTGCTCGCGCGCTTCGACCGGCCGATCGGCTGGTGGCTGCTCTATTGGCCGTGCGCCTTCGGGCTCGCGCTCGCGGGCGGCGCGCTCCATCACTGGCCCTTGTTCCTCTGGCTGCTGCTCGGCGCGATCGCGATGCGCGGCGCGGGCTGCGTCTACAACGACATCGTCGATCGCGATCTCGACGCAAAGGTCGCGCGCACCGCATCGCGGCCCGTCGCGAGCGGGGCGGTGTCGGTGCGCAACGCGCTGCTGTGGACGATCCTGCTGTCGCTGGTCGGCCTCCTCGTGCTCGTCCAGTTGCCGCGCGGGGCGCAGATCGTCGCGCTCGGGAGCCTCGCGCTCGTCGCCGCCTATCCGTTCATGAAGCGGATCACCTGGTGGCCGCAGGCTTGGCTCGGGCTGGTCTTCAGCTGGGGCGCGCTCGTCGGCTGGATCGCGGTCGGCGGCGGCGAGGGGCTCGGGCTGCCGCTTCTCTATGCCGGCTGCATCGCATGGGTGATCGGCTATGACACCATCTATGCGCTGCAGGATATCGAGGATGATGCGCTGGTCGGCGTGAAGTCGAGCGCGCGCGCGATGGGCGCGCATGTGAAGGGCGGCGTCGGTTTCTGCTACGCGGCGGCGCTCGCCTGCTGGGCGGGCGCGCTGTGGAGCGTGCGGCCCGATCCGCTGGTGTTCGTCGCGCTCGTCCCGGCAGCATTGCACCTGACGGGACAGGTGGTGACGCTGAACCCCGCCGATGGCGCCGACGCGCTCGCCAAGTTCCGCAGCAATCGCTTTGCCGGACTTCTGGTGTTCGCGGCGATGCTGGTGGTCGGCAGCGCGCCCTGATCATTCGGCCGCGAGCAGTTCCTCGGCGCCGCCGAGATCGACCGAGACGAGGCGGCTGACGCCCTTCTCGATCATCGTCACCCCGAACAATCGGTGCATGCGCGCCATGGTGACCGCATTGTGGGTGACGATCAGGTAGCGCGTGTTCGTCTCGCGCGTCATGCGGTCGAGCAGGTCGCAGAAACGCTCGATATTCGCGTCGTCGAGCGGCGCATCGACCTCGTCGAGGACGCAGATCGGCGCGGGGTTGGTGAGGAACAGGCCGAAGATCAGCGCGACCGCGGTCAGCGCCTGCTCGCCGCCCGAGAGCAGGGTGAGCGTGCCGAGCCGTTTGCCCGGCGGCTGCGCCATGATTTCGAGCCCGGCCTCGAGCGGATCGTCCGAATCGACGAGTTCGAGATGCGCCTGGCCGCCGTTGAACAGCGTCGTGAAGAGCCGCTGGAAATGCTCGTTCACCGTCTCGAAAGCGGCGAGCAGGCGGACGCGGCCCTCGCGGTTCAAATTGCCGATCGAGCCGCGCAGACGGTTCACCGCCTGCGTCAGTTCCTCGATCTCGGCGGCGTTGCGTGTCCGCTCGGTGTCGAGTTCGGCAAGTTCGTCGGCGGCGACGAGATTGACCGGGCCGAGCCGCTCGCGCTCGGCGATCAGCCGGTCGTGCTGCGCCGATTCGTGCATAGCGTCGCCGACGCTGTCTTCCTCGAATCCGGCCTTCCTGGGCAGCAGCGGTGGCGGGCATTCGAAACGCTCGCCCGACAGGCGGCCCATCTCGACACGGCGCAGTTCGGCATTTTCGGAGCGCGCGACCGCGCCCGCGCGGGTTTCGCGCGCGGCGGCGACGCGCTCGCGGATCGCGGTGAGCGCGGTTTCGGCTTCGCGGAGCGCGGCTTCCACCTCGCGCTCGCACGATTCGGCGGCGCCCACCTGTTCGCGAAGGGTGGCTTGTTGCGTCTCGGCCGCGCCGCGTTCGGCGGCGAGCTTTTCGGGGACGTCGGCGAGTTTCGCGGCTTCGGCGGCGAGGGCTTCGGCGCGTTTGTCCATTTCGGTAACGCGGCGCGCCGCCTCGCCGGCGCGCGCTTTCCAGCTCTTGATCTCGGCGCTGACGACTGCCTGCCGTTCGCTCAAGGCCGCGAGGGTGCGTTCGTGTGCCGCCAGTGCGTCGCGGGCTTCGCCGGCGTCGGTGCGCGCGCGCTCGGTCGCGGCTTCCTCGGCATCGAGCGCAGCGCGCGCGATGCTGTCGTCCGGCAATGCTGCCAGCGCGGCTTCCTGTGCCGCGAGCGCGTCGGCGGCTTCCTTCGCGGCCGCGGCAACCTCGGCAAGCCGGCGATCGAACATCGCGGTCGCGTCGCGGTGGCGATCGAGCGCGGCCTGTGCCTGGTCGGCGGCGCGCAGCGCAGCGCGGCGAGCCTCGTCGGCCTGCGCGAGCCCCTTGCGGGCTGCCGCGGCGGCTTCGGCGAGTTCGCCCGCCCTGGCGGCCGCGGTATCGCGGCGATCCTTCAGTTCCTGCACGCCGAGTTCGACTTGCGGACGCTGCGCGGCGAGCGCGTCGAGGCGGTTCTGGCGTTGCAGCCGCTCGGTCGCCGTCGCGCCGTCGCCGCGGGTGATGAAGCCGTCCCAGCGGCGCATCATGCCGCCCGTCGTGACGAGGCGCTGGCCGACCGCGAGCGTCTGGCCGCCGTCGCTTTCGGCAACCGCGACCTGCGCGAGGCGGCGGGCGAGTGCCGCGGGCGCGGTTACGAAATCGGCGAGCGATTGCGTTCCCGCGGGAAGCACCGGATCGTTCTTGCCCTTGTCGGCGCCGCCCCAACTCCGCGCCGCGTCCTTTGCGGTGCCCGCATCGAGATCGTCGCCCAGCGCGGCGGCGAGCGCGGCTTCATAGCCCGGCGTCACGCGAAGCTGGTCGAGGATGCGGTCGTCGTCGCTCTTCGCGGCGGCGAGCGCGCGTTCGAGCGTCGCCGCCTCTCCGTCCAGCGCGGCGAGCGCGGCGCGGGCTTCGGCGAGACCGGCTTCGATGGTGGCGAGATCGGCGGCGGTCGCTTCGCGGTCGGCTTCGGCGTTCTGCAAGGCGGCTTCGGCCTCAGCGATCGCGGCTTCGGCCGCTTCGGCCGCCCTGGCGCTTTCGGCCTCGGTCGCGGCGAGCGCGGCGCTGTCGCCGAGCGCGGCGATTTCGGCATCGACGCGCGCCTTGTCCTGCGCCACGCGGCGGACGGCGGCTTCGGCGGTGTCGCGCGCCGAGACGGCGATGCGGCGGTCGGCGGCTTCGCTCGCGGCCTTGGCGCGCGCCTGCGCCAACGCGACCTCGGCATCGCGGAGGCGCGTCTGCGCCGCCTGATTGGCCTCGACGAGCGCGGCCTTGTTTGCGTCGTGCGCGGCGATGTCGCGCTCCAGCGTTTTGCTCTCGGCGTCGAGGCCGGTGAGCGCGGCGTGCGCTTCGCGCGCGAATTCGCCTTCGCGTGTCCGATCGTCGGCGAGCCGCGCCTGTTGCGCCGCCAAATCTTCCAGACGCTGCCGCGCCGCGCGTTCCTCGCCCTGCAGGCGAACGAGCGTCGCGGTTGCCTCGGCGAGCGCATCGCGCCGCGCCTGCGCCTCGGCGCGCGCGGCGCCTACGCGCGTCGCGACCTCGACCTGCGCCGCCGAGACGGTCTCGAGTTCAGCCTGCGCGGTTTTCACCGCGGCTTCGGCGGCGTCGGCGTCGCGGCGCGCCTGATCGGCGGCGGCGGCGGCGTCGCGCCAGCGCGCATAGATCAGCCGTCCTTCGGCGACGCGGATATCCTCGGACAGTTTCTTGTATTTTTCGGCCGCGCGCGCCTGACGCCGGAGCGCGTTCGCGCGCACCTCCATATCGGCGACGATCTCGGAGAGGCGACCGAGATTGGTTTCGGTCGCGCGCAATTTCTGCTCGGCGTCCTTGCGGCGAACGTGCAGGCCCGCGATGCCCGCCGCTTCTTCGAGCATTGCACGGCGGTCGGTCGGCTTGGCGGCGATGACATTGGCGATCTTGCCCTGGCTGACGAGCGCCGGGCTGTGCGCGCCGGTCGCGGCGTCGGCGAAGATCAGCGCGACGTCCTTTGCGCGCACGTCGCGGCCGTTGGCGCGATAGGCGCTGCCCGCGCCGCGCTCGATACGGCGGATGATTTCGATCTCGTGGCCGTCGCTCGCGTCCGAAAGCCCCGCGACCACCCCCCCCTCGGTATCGCAATGGATCGCGACCTCGGCGAAATCGCGGGGCGGGCGCCGCGTGGTGCCCGCGAAGATCACATCCTCCATCCCGCCGCCGCGCATCGACTTCGGCGAGGATTCCCCCATCACCCAGCGGATCGCCTCGAGCAGGTTCGACTTGCCGCAGCCATTGGGGCCGACGACCCCGGTGAGGCCGGGTTCGATGCGCAGTTCGGTGGGTTCGACGAAGCTTTTGAAACCGGTCAGGCGCAGCCGCTTTATCTGCACGGAAAGCTCCCGTGCAGGTCGTCGAATCGCGGCTGTTGCAACCTTTGCGTCACAATTCCCCCTCGCACCGTCATGACGCGCCGGAGGGGGAGTCGCAAGGGGTTAGAAAGGCTCCTCCCCGCGGGCTCGCCGCAGGGAGGATCGCCGGCGTTCAGCGTGCGCCCATCGTGCGCAGGCGGTCGCGCAGCAGGCCCCAGGTCGCGATACCCTCGGCGACCTGGCCGTTGATGACGAAGGTAGGGGTGCCCTGGATCGTATATTTCTCGACCGCGGCGTTGGTGCCCTGTTCGAGCTTCGAGATATTGTCGATATTGCCGAGGCACGCGTTGATCTGTTCGGCGGTGACGCCGCGCGACTGGAAGAATGCGTCGAGCTTCCATGCCTTGGCGAGCGCCGGGAAGCGCTGCGCCGGGGGCAGCTTCATCGCCGCTTCGCCGCCCGCGGCATTCGCCTGCGCGCCTGCGAAGAGGTCGGCCTGCGAGGCGAAGACATTTTCCTGCAGCGGGAAATAGCGGTCGACCGGGCCGCAGCGGATGACCGCGGCCGCCATCGCGTCGAGCGGATCGCGGATGAAGTTGCGGACCTCGAGGCTCACGCGGCCGGTGTCGATGAAGTCGCGCTTGATCTCCTCGTGGCTTTCCTTCGAGAATTCGGCGCAGTGCGAGCAGGTCAGCGAGGCGAATTCGACGATCTTGATCGGCGCGTCGGGGTTGCCCATCAGATAGCCGCCGTCGGCGGTCTGGCTGACCGTCGCCGACCAGCTCTTGCCCGCGGGCGCCGCGACCTTGGCAATGACATCCTGTTCCTTGGCGGGGTCGGTCTTGCTTTCGCCGCAACCCGCGAGCGCGAGCGCGCCGAGCGAGGACAGGAGGAGGATACGCAGCGGGGCCTTCGTCATGGTCGGTTTCTCTCCGGACAGGGGATATGGTGGCTTCTTAGGAGCCCTTCAGGGCGGCGTCGAGTTTCGTTTTGAGCGCGGTCCACTGGACCACGGCGGCGTTGCGGCCGTTGATGAAAAAGGTCGGGGTGCCCGCGACGCGATCGGCGTTCTGGCCGATGTTGGTCATCCCCGCGATCTCCGCCTGCGCGACCTCGCTGTCGAGGCATGTGGCGATCTGCGCCGTTGTATAGCCGCGCTTCTGCATGATCGCGGTGAGCCCGGTGTCGGCGGCGATCCTGCGCGCGCGGTCGCCGAGGCTGCCCTGATACCAGCTTTTCCTCTGCGCTTCGGTCGCCTTGGCGACCTTGCCGAGCCAGACCGGCTGCGCGGCGAAGATCGCGTCGTGATTGCCGGCGAAGGCAGCCGGCGCGCCGCAGCGCGCGAGCAGCGCGGCGGTCATGTCGACGGGGTCGCGGACGAGGTTGCGATATTCGAACAGCACCAGCCCCTTGTCGATGTAGAGGGTGCGCAGCGGGACCGAGCCCGCCTTGGCGAATTCGGCGCAATGGCTGCACGTATAGCTGAAATATTCGACGAGCCGGACCTTCGCGTTCGGGTTGCCGACGATATAGGCGCCGATCGGGCTGGTTTCGACCTTCGCCGACCAGCGGACGGGCTGCGCGGGCGTGGCGGCGGCGAACAGCGCGAGCGCGGCGGTGGCGGCAACTGCGACGGCGATGCGGCGCGAGGTCGGGCGAAGTCGGGACATGCGTGGCCTTCAACTGATCCGGGGGAGCTTCGGCGCCGACGCCAGCCCCGCCGCCATGCGTTCGAGCACGGTACGCAGTTCCGGGTCGCCGATATCGCGAAGGCTATCCCCCAATTCTTCGGGTACGGGTTTGAGCATTGCGGGCGGCTGAACGGGGGCGGCGGGGGTCACCTGTCCGTGCGTCATCCGCACCGTGGCGATCGCGGCATAGCCGAAGAAGCGGTTCACCGCGGCGATGATGTCGGGCGACACATGCTGGAGCATCGGGGCGTGCGCGCCGCTGATCGTCAGGTGCAGCGTGCCGCCTGCTTTCTGTCCGGCGGGGAAGCGGATCATCGCGGGCTGGGTGACGTCGGCGAGCCGGTCGCCGACGATCTCGCGCCAGCGGCTGACCACCGACGACTGGATGAAGCCGAATTTGCGGAAGGCGGTGCGGCCGATTTCGGGGACGAGGTCGGCGATCGAGCGCGCCTCGCCGCCGCGCGGGCGCTCATAGGGCTTGGCGTCGGGCTTCTTTGCCGCCTTCTTCTTCGGCTTTTCGCCTTTGGGAGTGTCCGCTTTCGCCATCGCCGCCGCCATGCCATAGGCGGGGGGTGAGCGTCCAGACTTCAGGCAGCATCGACAGTTTCGCCGCGCGTTTGCTCGGCTGGTACGACCGGTCGGCGCGCGCGCTGCCGTGGCGCATTCCGCCGGGGAGCGATGCGGTGCCCGATCCGTACCGCGTGTGGATGGCCGAGATCATGCTGCAACAGACGACGGTCGCGGCGGTCGCCGGCTATTTCGAGCGCTTTGTCGCGCGCTGGCCGACGGTCGCCGATCTGGCGGCGGCCGACGACGCCGACGTGATGGCGGCCTGGGCGGGGCTCGGCTATTACGCCCGCGCCCGCAACCTGCTCGCCTGCGCGCGCGCCGTCGCCCGCGACCATGACGGGCATTTTCCCGATAGCGAAACGGGGCTGCGCGCGCTGCCGGGGGTCGGGGATTATACGGCCGCGGCAGTCGCCGCGATCGCCTTCGGGCGCCCGGCGGTGGTGATCGACGCCAATATCGAACGCGTGATCGCCCGGCACGGGCTCATTGAAACCCCGCTTCCCGCTGCCAAGCGCGCGATTCGCGCCGAGCTGGCGCCGCTGCTTCCCGGCGACCGGCCCGGCGACTTCGCGCAGGCGCTGATGGACCTCGGCGCGACGATCTGCACGCCGCGCGCGCCCGCGTGCGGCATCTGCCCGGTCATGGTCGACTGCCGCGCGCGGGGCCGCGCCGATATCGAGCGCTTGCCGGTCAAGCCCGCGAAAAAGGCGAAGCCGCAGCGCTATGGCGTCGCGCACTGGATCGAGCGCGACGATGCCATCTGGCTCGTCCGCCGTCCCGACAAGGGGATGCTCGGCGGAATGCGCGCGCTGCCCGGCGGTGCCTGGACCGACGTGCCGCCCGCCGAGTCCGGTATCGTCCAGGTCGATCATGGTTTCACCCATTTCGACCTTCGCCTGACGCTCGTTGCCCGCGAAAGCGAGGATGCCGCAGGGGAAGGCGAGTGGTGGCCGCTTTCGGCGCTTGACGCGGCCGGATTGCCGACGCTCTATCGCAAACTGACCGACAAGATGCGGGAGAGAATTTCATGACCATGATGGTTTCGCGCCGGGCGCTGCTGGGCGGTTTCGCGCTGGGCGGCGCAGGGCTGATGCTGCCGGGCGCGGCGCTGGCGTGGAAAGCCGACGGCGGTGCGGCCTATCCGGCGACCGCGGCCTTTATCGAGGGCTTCGTCGACCGGCGCGAACTCGCCGGGACGCTCGCCGCGATCGGCAAGGGGCAGGGCGCGCTCGACGTCTTCGGCGCGGGCACGCAGGCGATGGATTCGGCGCGGGCGGTCGACGGCGACACGATCTGGCGCCTCTATTCGATGACCAAGCCGGTCACCGGCATCGCGGCGATGATCCTGATCGAGGACGGCAAGCTCAAGCTCGACCAGCCGATCGCCGACATCCTGCCCGCCTTTGCGAAGATGAAGGTTCAGAACACCCCCGACGGCTCGCTGACCGACGTGCGCGATGCGAAGACGCTGATCACGGTGCGCCACCTGCTGACGCATACCGCGGGCCTCGGTTACGGGATCGTCCAGAAGGGACCGCTGCGCGACGCCTATAACGAGCAGGGGATTCTGGGCGGGCAGGTCAGCCGCCTGCCGATTCCGGGCTTGCCGGCGTCGAAGCCCGCGCCGAGCCTTGCCGAATTCGCCGACCGGCTCGCCAAGCTGCCGCTTGTACACGAACCCGGCACGCAGTGGAGCTATTCGGTCGGGCTCGACCTGCTCGGCCGCGTCATCGAGGTCGTATCGGGGCAGCCGTTCGACCTGTTCCTGAAGACGCGCCTGTTCGATCCGCTGGGGATGAAGAGCACGGGGTTTCAGGTCGCGGCGGCCGACGTCGGCCGGCTTTCGACCAACTATGCCCCCTTTGGTGGCGCCTTGCTGCCGATCGATCCCGCGACGAGCTCGATTTATCTCGACAAGCCGCCGATCCCTTATGGCGGCGGCGGGCTCGTTTCGACCGCGCGCGACTATGACCGCTTCCTCGCGATGCTGCTCGGCGAAGGCGAGACGGACGGCGTGCGGATCCTGAAGCCCGAGACCGCCAGGCTCGCGATGTCGAACCTGTTGCCCGCGGGCGCCTCGACAAAGAACAGCTTCGTCGAGGGCGAAGGGTTCGGCGCGGGCGGGCGCGTGTCGCTGCCGACCTCGCCGACGGGCGAGGGCGTTTTCGGCTGGGGCGGCGCGGCGGGAACGATCGGCTTCGTCGATCGCAAGCGCGGCTGCCGCGTCGGTGGCTATGCGCAATATATGCCCGCCGAGGCGCTGCCCTTCCAGCGCGACTTCGGGAAGAATTTCTACAAGGATGTGATGGCCTGATGCCGCTGCCGCTTGGTTTCACCGGAGCGCGGCTCGACCGCGCCGATCGCCTGCGTACCGATGCGGAAGCGTTTGCGGCGGCAACGCAGGATCCGCGCGCGACCTGTCTCGCGATGGACGGGATCGATCCGGTCCCCGGCGAGCGGGGCGGGTTGATCTGGGAACCGTTGGACCCCGCCGACGAGCGCGCGCTGCTGTTGCTCGGGATCGACGATGCCGGGGCGCCGCGCTTCGTCCACGCGCCCGCGCCCGGCACGCGCATCGACGCGCGCTCGCGGACGGTGATGCGGCTGATCCCCTTGCTGTCGCCCGAGGAGGCGGCGCTTTACGGCGGCGCCCGCAGCCTGGTCGACTGGCACGCGCGGCACGGTTTCTGCGCGGTGTGCGCGGCGCCGACCGGGATTTTTCGGGGCGGCTGGGGGCGGAAGTGCGGCAATTGCGGTTCGGAGCATTTCCCGCGCGTCGATCCCGTGGTGATCATGCTCGCCGAATATCAGGACCGCGTGCTCGTCGGGCGTCAGCCGGGCTTTCCGCCGGGCTTCTTCTCGGCGCTCGCGGGGTTCGTCGAGCCTGGCGAATCACTCGAAGAGGCGGTGGCGCGCGAATTGTTCGAGGAGGCGGGGATCCAGGTGTCGGACGTGGTGTATGTGGCGAGCCAGCCCTGGCCCTTCCCCTCGTCGCTGATGATCGGCTGCCGCGCGGTCGCGCATGATACGGCGCTGACGATCGATACGACCGAGCTCGAGGCGGCGATGTGGGTCGACCGCGCCGAGGTGCGGGCCGCGCTCTCCGGCGAGATGGGGGCGAGCTTCATGGCGCCGCCGCCGCTGGCGATCGCGCGTTATTTGCTGGAGGATTGGGCGGGGTAGCTTCCTCCCTGTGGCGAAGCCATGGGGAGGTGGCAGCGCGAAGCGCTGACGGAGGGGCGACAACGCAGCGCTTCCGCCCCTCCACCATCCTTCGGATGGTCCCCCTCCCCACCGCTTTGCGGCAGGGAGGAGCATAAGTATCAGAATTTCTTGCCGGTGATCCGGCTGATTTCCTTGGCGACCATCGCCTCGACCATCGTCGGAAGGTTGGCGTCGAGCCATTCCTTCAGCATCGGACGAAGTGCCTCGATCACCACGTCTTCCATCGTGCGGCCGCCGGTCGCGGCGGCCGGGATCGCGGCGGTGACCGCGGGCGCGACCGCGGCGGTCAGCGCTTCGAGCGACTGGCGCGTGGCATCGGCGCTGGCGGCCGAGAGCAGCTCTTCCTCGGTCGGGATCACGGGCGGTGCATCGGCCATCGCATCATCTGGCGCTTCCCCTTCGTGAAGGTCGAGAACATCCTCGTTCGCCGCAGCGACGCGCTGGGCGCGGGCACCGGGAGCCTCGTCGCGCGCGATGACGCGCCGAATCGACGACAGGATGTCTTCCATCGATGGTTCCCGCGACAGATCGCCCATTACTGCCCCCATTTGCCCATTCCGGGCCCCACGATATCAGGGTCGCCCTACCAGGCGGTTAACCATCATCTTACCGGCCGGGGGCGGCCTTTGCCAAGCCTTATTGTTTCGGGCCCATTTCGACATAGGCGGGGACGCCGGCGTCCGGGGCCGGAACCGTCCTGGTGTCGGTTGCCTGCTGCTGCGGCTTCGGATCGTCGGCCCAGTCCCAGAGCTGGCCCTTCACGCGGCGATAATTGACCTCGGGGTCATAGAGCGCGCCGCCTTCGATCCCGAGGTCGCGCGCTTCGGCCTTGCCCATCGCGGCGAGGACCGAGAAAGCGGCGACGTAGCTGTTGCGGCGTGCCGAGACGAGCTGGACCTGCGTGTTCAGATATTCCTGTTCGGCATTCAGAATGTCGAGGATCGAGCGGGTGCCGACGCTGTTTTCGGCGCGAACGCCCTCGAGCGACAGGCCGTTGGCGCCGACCGCCTGTTCGGTCGCGGCGATGATCCGCTCGTTCGCCTGCCACGCGGCATAGGCGCCGCGCGTCTGGGCGATCACGTCGCGTTCGACCGCGACATAATTCTCGATCGCCTGGCTGGTCTGCGCCTGCGCCTGGCGCACGCGCGCCGAGGCGCGGCCGCCCTGGAAGATCGGCAGGGTCATCGACACGCCGGCGATCGTACTCGTCGTCGTATTGTCCGACGTCGTGTTGCCGGCGGGGATCGAGCTCAGGTTGTTGTTGTAGCCGCCGCTGACCGTCGCCGAAACCTTGGGCGCGCGGGTCGCCCGCGCGGCGCCGATGTCGGCGCGCGCGGCGCTGAGGCGCTGGTTCGCGGCGTCGATGTCGGGATTGTTGGTGAGCGCGATCGCCACCGCTTCCTCGGCCGTCGTCGGCAGGTTCGGCAGCACCGGCGGCGCCTGCAGGTCGGTCGGCGCGTCGCCGACCAGGCGGATATAGGCTTCGCGGCTGCGGATCAGGTTCGATTCGGCGGTGCGCAGGTCGCCCTCGGCAAGCGCGAGGCGCGCCTGCGACTGCGCGACGTCGGTGCGCGTCAGGTCGCCGATCTCGAACCGGTCGCTCGTCGCCTGCAAATTGGTCCTGAGGACCGACACATTCTTCTGGTTCAATTGGACGATCGCGATGTCGCGGATGACGTCCATATAGGCGCCGACGACCTGCGAGAAGATGCTCGCCTCGGTCGCGCGGAGGTCGGCTTGCCCCGCCTCGACGCGATATTTGGCGGCCTTCACCGCGTTGCGCACCGCGCCGCCCTGATAGAGCGGGACCGACAGCTGCGCGCCGGTCGAAACCGAGCGGCCGGGGGTGAAGAAGCTGTTGCCGGGGACGACCAGATTTTCCTGATAGTCGACGCTGGCGCCGACCGAGGGCAGCCCGGCCGCCTTCTGGATCGGCACATTCTCGTCGTTCGCGCGCTGCCCCGCGCGGGCGCCGGTCAAGGTCGGGTTGTTCTCATAGGCCTTGGCGAGCGCGCCCTGCAGCGTTTCGGCGTGCGCGGGCGATGCGGCGACCAGCGCGCCGAAGGCGAGACCGGCAAGCCAGCGGGCGCGGCGACCGGTTGCGATAGTCATCTTGTCATGCATCGTCTTGTTCAGCCTGAAACGGGGGAAGAGGCGGGCAACGCTCAGAACCGGAAGCCCTTGGGCGCGGCAAATCCGGGCAGCGGCGCGACGTCCATGTCGGCGAAGGCGCGCAGCGCGACGGTGCCACCCGCCTTCACGCCCTGGACGAGCCGCGAGACGCTGCCGTCGCGGCGCGCGGCGACGATCCGCCCGCCCTCGGCGAGCTGCGCGACGAGCGCGTCGGGCAGCGTTTCGACCGCGCCCTCGATGATGATACGATCGAAGGGGGCGGCTTTCGGCGCGCCGGCGGCCAGCGGCCCCTGGGTCCAGGCGATCGCCGGATCGCCCGCCGCGGCGCGCGCGGCCTCGATCAGGTCGGCGCGTTCCTCGACGGCATGAACCTCGGCGCCCAGCTTCGCGAGCAGCGCGGCGGTATAGCCCGTCGCGGCGCCGACCAGCAGCACGCGCATTCCGGGCCGCACCGCCGCCTCGACGAGCAGGCGGCCGGTGACGAGCGGCGGATTGAGCGCGCGGCCGTCGCCGAGCGCGATCGCGCGGTCCATATAGGCGACGCTGGAAAGCGCGGCGGGCACGAACGCCTCGCGCGGCACCGCGGCCATCGCGGCGACGACGTCGGGGTCGATGACGTCGTTGGTGCGCAGCTGGCTGTCGATCATCGCGGCGCGCATCGCGGCCGCACCCGTCTCGCTCAATTTCGTTGCCATCAGTCTCTATCCGATTCCCTGGGCCCAAGCCTGTATCGCGCGGTTCTAGCCCAAGCATGGCTGTATTGCAATAGTAATACAGCCATAAGACCCCGCCGCGCCGCGCATAGCGGGCAAAGGGGATGGAGCCAAGTGCGCATCGATGCGCGTGCCGGATGATGCAGATTGCGAAACGAACGGATTGCCACTGCGAAACAAAGCGGCTAGGGGCGCTGTCTCCACGCAATTCTGCGCCTGAGGCCCGATGGCGGAGTGGTGACGCAGCGGACTGCAAATCCGTATACGCCGGTTCGATTCCGGCTCGGGCCTCCAATATCCTGTCAGCAGACGGTTGCTGATGGTTGAAAAACACCCAGTTTTCTGCTAGTTATTGAGCATTCACTGATTGCCGGTGATGGTCTCTGATTGCACGTAACTGTGGCTGTTGGGGGCCTTTTTCGGGGCAGCCGAGGCCCCCATTTGCGTGAGGCCCCCAAATGGCTCTGACAGATGTCGCAATCCGAAACGCCAAGCCCCGAGAAAAGGCCTACAAGGTTGCAGATTCCAAGGGACTGTACCTGCAGGTCAACCCGCACGGCAGCAAGCTTTGGCGGCTGAAATATCGCATCAATGGAGTGGAGCGGAAGCTGGCACTCGGCTCTTATCCAGAGATCAGTTTGGCTGAAGCTCGTGAAGCACGCGATGCTGCCCGCAAGCAAGTAGCGCATTCGATCGATCCAAACTTCGCCAAGCGGGAAGCGCGGATTGAGGCCGGCGTGCGCGCGCGCAATAGCTTCGCGCATGTTGCCGATGATCTCATCCAGAAAAAGACGCGTGAAGGTTTGGCCGCGCCGACGCTGAAAAAGATGCATTGGTTTGTAAAACTGCTGGGGCCAGAGTTCGGCAGACGGCCGATCGCCGAAATCACCCCGCATGAGATTTTGCATGAGCTTCGAAAGCATGAACGGCGGGGTCGGCTTGAAACGGCCAACCTTCTTCGATCATTCGTCAGTCGCGTATTCCGATACGCCGTTGCGACCGCGCGTGCTGCCCGCGATCCCGCGCAACTTCTGATCGGGGCGCTAACAATCCCGAAGGTGAAGCATTTTCCGGCGATCACTGACCCGGTCGTATTTGGCGGGCTGCTACGCGCAATTGACGACTATCGGGGCGATCCCGCCGTGATGACGGCTTTGAAGCTCACACCCCATCTTTTCCAGCGCCCTTGTGAGATGCGACAGATGGAATGGAGCGAGATCGATTTCGACAAAGCGGTCTGGACGATACCGGAAGGCAAAATGAAGATGCGCCAAGCCCATGCCGTTCCGCTCTCGTGGCAGGCCTTGGCGATCCTTGCCGACATGCGAATCCTGTCGGGTTCGGGCCAATATGTCTTTCCATCAGTGCGTACCCGTTCGCGCCCGATCAGCGACAACACGCTGAACGCCTCGCTGCGACGCATGGGATATCCCAAGGACCAGATGACGGCGCACGGCTTCCGCACATCGGCGTCCTCGCTCCTAAACGAATCGGGCCAGTGGAATCCCGATGCGATTGAGCGCGCCCTCGCCCACGCGGTCGGCGGAACTGTCCGCCGCATTTACAATCAATCTGCCTATTGGGCAGAACGCGTCGAGATGGCTCAGTGGTGGAGCGATTATCTCGACGATCTGCGTGAAGGAGGAAACCGATGCCCGTCTCCGAGACCCCAGCCGCGACCGGGATATGGCATCGGCCGAGCGATGCCCATCGGAGCCTCGCGCGGATTGCCGCCCGACTCTTATACGCCAAGGACAAGGAGGAACTGGGGCTAGAAGAGATCGACCGGGTCGGGGTTGCCATCGAGCGTGCGATCCGCCGCCGGTTCCTGATTTCGGCTACGTTGTTCCTTCTCTTCATTCTGCTTTTGTTGATCGTCCTCTTTGTTTGGGGCACGGCGACATTGGACGGAGAGGGCATCAGTCGGGCGGCTTCGATAGCTGTCGTAGCTCTGCTCGCGATGACGGCATGCGTCGCTGCGTACTGGCGGCACTTTCAGTATGGCTTGGGGATCGTCGATGAAAAGCGAACCCCGATCTACGGGAAGAGCCGTAGATCGACCGTCGAGACGCTAGAAAAGTTCTTCGACTATCTTGGCCGCCGAACGGCGCCGGCAGCCTATTATTACGACCGGAAGGGCATCAGGCGTCCGATCCATCGCCGTCATTTTTACGGGCGGCTGAGAGGTTTGTTATTGTCGGAAGTCGCCAGCGACCGGGCGATTGTCCTCCCGCCACATGGTTTCTGGTTCAGCGCCCAGATTTACGTCGATGCCGAGCCGGAGGAAATCATCCGCGCTTTGAAAATCAGGCCCAGCAGCGGAGGGCGCCCGAAGGATTATGATTATGAGGCGATGGTGTTGACGATGATCGAGCACCCCGCGCTGCGAATGATCGACCCGGCCGAACATGGCGTCGAAACCAAGGTCATGGACCTCATCCGGGACCGCTGCGAACCGAGTGACGAGCACGACAACGACATTCGCGTCCCCGAAAACACCCGATTGCGGGAATTTTCGAAGAAAATCGTACAAGCAATAAAAATAAATCGCGGCGCCAGATAGGATCGTGATCATCGGAGATTCCGAAGTTTCCCGGAAAACCGCGCATTCCTGACTCTTAGGGTTTGGGAAATTTTCGGCCGCCCGCAGATTGGCGCGGCCTTCGGGTTATCGGACGACCCACCCGCAGCCGTGTGCAACTTGAGCCGTCTTCCGCCACGATTCGTCAAACACGGAGACGCTCATGGAACCGCTTGTCATTTCGGTAAACGAGACAGCCAAGGCTCTCGGCATTGGTCGATCCTCGGTCTACGCCCTCATTAAATCCGGTGGCCTGGACGCCATCAAGATCGGGACGCGCACCCTGATCACCGCCGCGTCGATTACGCGGCTCACCGAGACCCGGCGAGAGATCTGACCCCGCAGCGGCCATCATCATCGCGGCCGCCATTTCAACCACAACTCATTTTCAGGAGGACAAACCATGTCCGTAATTTGCAATGCGCTCGCCCGCATCTTCGGTTCGCGCGAGACGCCCAACTTACAGTTCGACGCCGAGGTGCAGACCGAGGCTTTTATGCTTCCGATCATCGAGAAGCTCCTCGCCAAGGGCGAGGATGGTGACACGTACCGCGCCGCGGTCAATTTCTGGCGCTACGCCGAGCGACCGCCGTTGGCGATCTATGATGGCGATGTGAGCCACTGCCACATCGATGGTCCGCTTCAATTGGCAGGCGACGATGCCCTTCCCTTGGGCGGAGAAGTCTTCAGCCACGGTGTTACGATTGACCTCGATCCTTTCGAGGCGAATGATCTTCGCAACCACATGCGGGCAGCTATCGAGCGCGCTATCCTTGCTTGGCTTGCGGACAATGGTCGCCGCGATTCTTCGCCGCCGAAAAATCCATATGACCGCGAAACGGCCGACCGCGAAGCCAAGGTATTGATCGCCGATTGGGTCGCCCGGAGGGAAGCGAAGCACTCCGTTGTGGAGGGCCCGGATCATGTCTGAATCGGTCGTCTTTCGAGCTAGGTCGCTGGGCCGCGATGCTACGCATCGGACCCGTAATTTGGATACACACCTCACGCACGGGTGCATCCAGCTTTTCCGCCGTTTTTCGAGAGTACGACTAGACTACAGGGAGTGCCGCCTGCGTCAAAGCGGCGGTTTTCCGGGCGTTTTCGAGACTGCTACCCGCACTCTCGCGGGGATGGCGCGATGAGGACGACCCAATACACCGTCCGCGTGCCGACCGCCGTCGACAAGGCCATGCAGAAGCTCGCTGCCCAGCAAAATGTCACCCCCTACGAAATGCTCCAGCGTTGCGTGAAGGTCGGTGTCGCAGCCCTAACCAACCCTTCGACCCATGGCGCGAACGATCGCGAGCTGGTCGCCGAACTAGCATCGGTCAGCACCGGTATCGCTCACGTCGAGCGACTGCTCGACCGGGCTCTGTTCACCGCCTGCGCCTCCTACTGCTACGCGCGCAGTGCGGCACTCGGGGGTGGTCAGACCGATGAGGACATTACTGCTGAAGTGGGCCCTGCCTATGAGCGCCAGCGTCGGCTCTCGCAGGAGAAGCAATCATGAGCCAGCATCAGGATCGCCGAATCCACGCTGACGCGCTGCGACGGCATTATCGGTTCAGCCAGGCAAAACGCTTCAAGCGCCAAGCCTTGATCATGATGGCGGCGGTCGCGCTAGGCGGGCTGATCGTACCTCACATGATGCTGCCGCCACGGGCGATGCAAGCGACCGGCACCTACTATCTTGCGAAGGCCAAGACCTGGTTTGCCAGCGGCACCACTGCCGAGCCCGGCATCATGGTCGACTACGGTGGAGAGCAGTATGAAGCGTCGGCTCGCATCGTGGCGGTCCACCCCTATTTTCGTGACGCGGCGGCAGCGACGACATCGATGGTCGTGCGAGGTCTCTGGCTGGGCTTTGGCGGATGGTTGTCGGGTCTTATCCTTTTCCGGCAAGCTGTGGCTCGGCGCCGCGAGCTTGCGCTCAGGGATCGTTTCATCGCCGGCACGCTCGTTACGACTGAGCAGCGCCTTGGCAAACTGACCCGCCGCGATGCTGGCGACCGCGCATTGGCGATCGGCGCGGTCCCGATCCCGACCAGACTCGAGACACGCCACATGGCGATGATCGGAACGACCGGTAGCGGCAAGACCACCGTGCTTCGGCAAATGCTCGATGGCATCGAGACGCGCGGGGAAGCGGCTTTGGTCTATGACACGAGCGGCGAGTTCATCGCGCACTACTACCGGCCTGAGCGCGGCGACATCATTCTCAATCCGTTCGACGCCCGCTGCGCCTATTGGTCGCCGTTCGCCGAGATCGCGCATCCCGCCGATGCCGACCGAATCGCGAACCAGCTCATCACCGAGACGGGCCAGGACGACCGCGACGTCTGGCTCGAGACGAGCCGTATTCTCGTGGCCAACATGATCCGCGCCCTTTGGCGAGAGGACAAAGGCACTTTGCCTGACCTGCTCGATGCGCTCCAAGTGCGAACGAAGGATGACCTCAAACAGTGGCTGGGTAACAGCTCGTCGGCGCGGACCTTCGCTGACGACGCGGACCGCGCAACGGGGAGCGTGCTCTTCATGCTCGCCAAGGCCTCGAACCTCATCCAGTTCCTCCGGATGCAGGAGGGCGACGAGACCCCGTTCGCCTTCCGGGACTTTATCTCCGGGCTCGACAAACGCGAGGGTCGGAAGCCCTGGATATTCGTCCCGCGCAAGGAAGATTATTTCGAAGCATCGAAGCCGCTGCTCGCGTGCTGGCTCGAGTGTGCCGCGAGCGCCGTGCTCGGATTGTCGCCGTCGGCGAACCGCCGCGTCTGGTTTGTGCTCGACGAGCTTGCCGATCTTCCCCGCGTGGACAATCTTGCGCGCCTGCTGCCCGAGGGGCGGAAGTTCGGGGCCGCGGTTGTCCTGACCTTTCAGGCGATCGGCCAGATGCGCCATCGCTACGGGCCTCAGCTTGCGGAATCGATGCTCGGCTGTTGCAACACCAAGTTGTTCCTCCAGCTCACCGACAGCGAAACGCGGCAGTGGTCCAGTAAGACAATCGGCACATGCGACGTCGAGGTTCCGACCATGACCGATGCCTTGGCTCACGGCGACGACAAGGCGCGCACGACGCTCGGCCGGCAGCGCGAAACACGGCCGGCGGTGTTAGAGAGCGAATTTCGTTTGCCCAAGCATGAGGGCTATCTGCTTTTTCCCGATGGCTTGCCCGTTGCGCGCATCAAGCTCTCGGCCGATCATATCGCCCGTCGTGGCGAACCGCGCCAGCCAGGCTTTGTCGAAGGCGACCCGAAGAATAGCCTGTGGCAGCGGTCTGTGGAGGCGCCGCCGCCTGCTCCGCCGCCAGCGCCTTCGACGCCAGCACCGCCGCCTCCGCCGACAGCGCCTGCGGGTAACGGGCCTGTCTGATGGTCGCGTCGGTGTCCGCCCTCACCGGCTCGGCACAGGCCAGCAGCTACTATGAGGCCGACGACTATTACGCCGATGGCGGACTGTCGCCGTCGGAGTGGAGCGGGAAAGGAGCGGATAAGCTCGGCCTCTCCGGCGACGTCGACCGCGACAAATTTCGCGAACTTCTCGACGGCAAGATCGGCGACCAGCAGCTGGGCACCTTCCGCGACGGGCAGCTTGAGCATCGTCCCGGCTGGGACGTAACCTTGAGCGCGCCCAAGTCCGTGTCGATCGTGGCGGAGGTCGCGGGCGACCGACGGTTGATCGCCGCTCACGGCGAGGCGGTGAAGACGGCGCTCGCCCATGTCGAAACCCATATGGCCGCGACCCGCGTCCGGCATGGCGGCGCCGTCAATCGAGAGGCGACCGGTAATCTCATAGTCGCGAGCTTCCAGCACGGGACCAGCCGAGCGCAAGACCCGCAGCTTCATACCCACAACGTCATCATGAACGCGACGCAGGGCGAGGACCGATCGTGGCGCAGCCTCGAACCGCGCGCGATCTATCAGCTTCAGAAGCAAATCGGCGCGATTTACCGGCAGGAACTGGCCTTGAAGGTCCGCGAACTCGGCTACGAGATCGAGACGGCCAAGGAGTCGATGTTCGAGATCAAGGGTGTCTCGGCTGACGTCATGGCGGCGTTCAGTACCCGCAGCGCCGAGATCGAGGCGGCGCTCGGCGAGCGGGGGACGTCGCGTGAGGCCGCCAGCGCCGCCGAAAAGCAGGTCGCGGCGCTCGACACGCGGCAGGCAAAGGTTGCGGCGGATCAAGCGTCGTTGGTGGCGGATTGGCGCCAGACCGCCGACAGGGCCGGCTTTAGTTCCGAAGCGCGGCTGGCGCTCGTAAGCGAGGCAAAATCCAGTGCGGCCAGCGTGACGGGATTGGCGGACCATGCGAAAGCGGCCGAGCGCGCGGTCGCCCATGCCGCCGACAAGCTCGGCGAGCGGCAATCGGTCTTTTCCGTCGCTGCATTGCACGAGGAAGCCGGGCGCTTTGGATTGGGGAAGGTCAGCTATGCTCAGGTCGGCGCCGCCATCGACGCCGCAGGCGCACGCGGCGAGCTGGTTGACCGTACCTTTCTCGATCGGCGCGGTGCGGAGTTTGCCGGGCTCACCACCCGTCATAATATCGAAGCGGAAACACGCTTGCTCCGGATTGAGGCGGAAGGTCGCGGCGCGTTCGCCCCGATCGCGTCGCCGCTATCCGCAGCGAAGGCGGTCGCGGTGGCATCACGTCAGGCCGAGCGTGACGGTTTTGCCTGGAATGCCGATCAGCGCGCGGCAACCGAACAACTTCTGACCAGCCGAAACCGGATCACGGCGGTGCAAGGTTATGCAGGGACCGCGAAGACGACGACGGTTCTCGCGACCTTTGCCCGGGAGGCGGAAGCGCGCGGGATGTCGGTCGTTGCGCTCGCGCCGACCGCATCGGCGGCGATGGTGCTCGGCGAGGCGTTGGGGACGCGCGGCGACACGGTCGCGCGCCATATGCTGTCGCCCGCACCTTCCGCGTCCGGTCCGCCCGCCGCTTGGGTTGTCGATGAGGCTTCGCTGCTCTCCGCGCGCGACACCGCCCGCCTCTTCGATCTCGCCGAGCAGCATAAAGCCCGCGTCGTCCTGGTCGGCGACGTGAAACAGCTGGGATCGGTCGAAGCCGGCGCCGCTTTTGCTCAGCTTCAAACTGCGGGCATGGAAACGGCCAAGCTCGGCGAGATCGTCCGGCAGACCAATGTCGCGACCAAAGAAGCGGTGCTGGCGTCGATCGAAGGAGATGCCAAGAAGGCGTTGGACGCGCTCGACCGCGGTGGCGGCGCGATCATCGAGGGTGCTGATCGCGCCGACCGCTTTGCCGCGATCGCCGATCGCTATGCTGGGCTCGACAAGGCCAGCCGGGCTCGCACCCTCGTCATTGAACCTTCGCGCGAAGGCCGCGACGCATTGACTGCGGATATTCGTCAGGCGCTAAATCAGTCGGGTGCGCTAAGCGGACCGGCCGTCATAGCGGAAAGCCTGGTCAACAAAGGCCTCACTCGCGCTGAGGCCCGCGATCCGCTGAGTTATGACAAGGGCGATGTCGTTCGTTTCTCACAGGACTATGCCGACAAGGGAGTCGCGCGCGGTGAGGCTTTCCGTGTCGAAAGCATCGATTCGGTCAAGGCTGCGGTTGCGCTGCGATCAGAAGACGGTCGCGCAGTGGATTGGCGATTGCGGCAATGGGGTGCAGGCAAGGTGCAAGTGTTCGAGGCGCAGCGTCTGGAACTCAGGGCCGGTGACAGCATCCGGTTCACGCGCAACGACCGCGAGGCCGGGCGGGTAAATGGCGCACGGGTGGAGGTGACGGCGGTCGATGCCGAGACCAGGACCGCCTCCGTTCGCGGCGCGCGAGGACAGATCCAGTCGTTGCGGCTCGATAACGCCCGCGACCGGCATATTGCGCACGGCTATGTCGATACCGCCTTCGCCGCGCAGGGCCGGACGGCCGAACACGTGATTGTTCATGCCGACAGCCGCGCCACCAATCTGATCGACCAGAAAAGCTTCTACGTCGGCATCTCTCGCGCGAAACAGTCGGCGACGATTTTCACCAACGATCGCGCGAAGCTGGTGTCGGCGATCAACGAACGCGCCGGCACGGTCCAGACCGCGGTAGCACAGGCAGCCATTCCGCAGCCTGTTGCCGCGAAGACGAGCGCGTCCGAATTGGCGCAATCTCTGGCTTCCAGATTCGGGGCCGGGCTTTAGTCCTTGCCAAACCGTATGATCTTGCCGAAGATTCTTGAGACATGCGCACCGATCTTGATCATCTTCCTACCGCCAAGCAGCGCGAGCTAGAACGCGTCGTCGAGACCATCTTCGACGAGTTTCGCGGCGCGACGGAGAATGCGACCGGCCCGCGCAAAGGCGCGCGCATCCTCAAGATCATCCTGTTCGGCAGCCATGCGCGCGACGACTGGGTCGATGCGCCGCTGTCGGCGAACCAATATAAGTCTGACTTCGACATCCTCGTCATCGTTAGTCAGAAGGACCTGACCGACCGCGCTGCCTATTGGGCGAAGGCGGAGGAGCGGCTGATCCGCGCCTATACCATCGAGAAGACGCTCCACACGCCGGTCAACTTCATCGTCCACAGCTTGCACGAGGTGAACGACGGCCTCGCGCATGGCCGCGTATTCTTCATGGAGCTCGTGAAGGACGGTATTGCGCTTTACGAAGCCGATGACCGGGAGTTGGCCACGCCAAAGCCGAAGACGCCTGATCAGGCCTTGGAAGCAGCCAAAGAATATTTTGACGAGTGGCTGACCAGCGCCCTGGATTTTTATGATCAGGCGAAACATGCGATGGGACGTGGGCGCGGCAAGATCGCAGCCTTTGAACTTCATCAGGCGACCGAGCGACTATATTCGTGCGTGTTGCTGACGCTGACCCTCTATACCCCTTACAACCATAACATCGCATTCCTGCGATCACTGGCGGAGGGACTGGATCGCCGTCTCTACGGCATCTGGCCCGAAGACACGCATCGCGAGCGATCAATGTTCCAGAAGCTGAAGGAAGCGTACACCAAGGCGCGCTATTCCAAGCATTACAAAATCAGCGAAGAGGAGCTGTCCTGGCTCGGCGAGCGCGTCGAGGAACTCGGCCACGTGGTACATCAGGTCTGCTCTGACAAAATCGCCGAACTTGAAGCGGCGGCGCGGGAGTAGACGCGCACCCTCGCGACTTGCCGGGACTCGTGGATTCTGGCATAATCCGCTTCACGGAATGGAACGACTGGCGGCCATTCCCGGGATAATCCTGCCAGGCATCATGTAGGTCCGGCCGCGTGTCGGACGGTTGCTGATAGCCGCACCGACGGCGCCACAGCGAACACCGCTTGCCCATCCGCGCACGGGTGCGCGGACCGCCGCGGTGCGAGCTGCAAATGACTACCCCACATTCAAACGACGTTTACGCGCGCGAAGTCCTGATGGCGCGCGTCGGCCATCTCATTCGGCGCAAGCAACGAGAGATCGAGCGCATCACCCGCATATTGCGCGGGCTGTTCGATCCCGCGCAGGTCCAAGCGCCCGAGCCGGGACGGATCAGGCGCATCATCCTGATCGGTCCCTATGCACGGCGATCCTGGTACGAAGACAGCCGGACGATCGAATTTTCCGATTACGAATTCTGGGTCGTCGTCAATCATCCTCTGTTTACCGACGAACGCTGTTGGCGACGGGCGCGAGCAACTATCGATCGCGAACTCGGCAATCGCTGCGCCGTCGATGTCGAAATCTATTCGAAGTCGGATATTCGCACAGCGAGGGCTGAGCGCGACACTTTCATTCTCGACCGGATCGAGGCCGGTATCGCCCTTTACCGCGCTTCGCGGGATGCGCCGTTGCCCTCGCGCGACCATCGGGAGGAACGGCGATGACCGCCCCCGGTTCGTTCACGTCGTTCGACGAATTCTACCGATCGCAGAACGTGCGGCTGTTCCACTTTTTCAGGCGCAAGGTGGGCCGCGCGGCAGCGCCAGACCTGGTACAGGAAGCTTTCACCCGAATGCTCCGCTGTGGCGCGTTCGAAAGAGTTGAGAACCCTCAAGCATATCTGACGCGGACGGCTCGAAATTTGCTCATCGAAAGATACCGAACCTGGCGCAGGAAAGGGTGTGTTTTATATCCTTTGGATGAAGCGCGGGATGCCCCAATCCAGCCGGACCAAGAAAGGGGGATTCAGTCAGCGGAATTGCGTCGAGCTTATCGACGGGCGCTTCTCGCGATGCCGCGCAGAACGCGACGGATATTCCTGATGCATCGGCTCAAGGGCATGACATATCGGGCAATTGCGGAGCAGATTGGCGTCAGCGAAAACGGAGTTGAATACCATATGATGCGGGCCTTGGGCCGGTGTCGGCGGGCGGCTGCGCGACTGGAATAAGGTGCAGTTTTGACTGCTTTGCGCCTGATCCCAGTCATAGCCGGCCGCGAAACCACTGCCTGGAACCTGCCGTTCGCGTTTGTCGGGACGAAGTGGCTGCAACGCGCCTGATCCCGGTCATGCAGCCCTGCGATTATCGTCCTAAGAAGCTGCTGTTCGATATCCGTCGAATCAGATCGCCCTCGACGACGTGGTCATTCTGAAATGGTCGCTTGTGCAAACCGGCTTGGCGGAAGCCGGCGAGGGTCGATGAAAAGGACGAATGCACCACCATGATGTCGCATGGATGATGCAGGCGCTCTCGGTGAGCCCCATCCACCGACTTTTTTATCGGAACTCTATTGTCGTCTTATGAAGTCGACGAAGGGCGCAGCGGAACGGGTTCAGGGGCTTCTAAGTTCATAGTTTGCGACGACGCCAACGCGGCGCTTCGGCCGCGCGAAGCCATCCAATTGGACGGGACGATTTTTATTGGCCTCCCCGTCCGGATGACCGGCGACAAGGATGCTCCAGTCTCTAGCTTCCAGTGAAAGCCGACGGCACCGCCGCGATCAGGGAATTGGGAGCTGGAATGGAAAAAGTGGTTATCATCGGTGGCGGTATCGCCGGATTGTCGGCCGCATGGACGCTGCGCGACGCGGGCGTGGATTCCGTCATCATCGAGAAGAACGAGGATTTCGGTGGCCGCTGCCGCTCGTTTGACTGGAACGGGATCAACCTATTCCGCGGCGCGGTCGCCTTTATCACCGCCGAGGACAACATCGTCGAGCAGGCGCGGAAACTCGGTATCTACGACACGCTCGATCTCATGGATATGTCGGACGAGCACCACCACTATGTCCTCCACAAGGACAAAGGCGTCATCTGCTTCAACGATTTCACGATCAAGGACGCGCTCGCCTCAAGCGTTATTCCGCTCAAGGAGAAGGCCGCGCTTGGCCTCGCCATTCCGAAGCTTGTCTCGGCGCTGGCAAGCTGCGATCCTCGCGACCCGACCAGCGCTGCGGCGCTCGATGACGTGAACGCCTGCGCCTATTTCCGTCGCTACTCGCCCGCCTTCGTCGACTATTTCCTCGAGCCCTGCCTCTCGCTCTTCTGCGGCTATGGCGAAGAGGATTATTCGCTGGCGTGGCTGATGTGGCTGATGGCGAGCCGGCTCACTTGGGCGAACGGCTGGTGGGCGTTCAAGGATCGCGGCGTGGGTCAGCTCACCAAGTCGATGGAAGAGAATTTCGCTGCCGACCCAAGGGTCGAACTGCGAGGCAGCACGAGGGTTACGCGGCTCTCTCGCGGCCCGGACGGAGTCAGCGTTGTTGTCGAGGGTCTGGACGGACGCGAGGAAAGCATCCGAGGCGACGCAGCCATCATCGCGCTACCAGGCAATGCCGTTCTCGACGTTGCCCCGGATCTCGACGATGCGCGGACCGGCTTCCTGCGGTCGATCGAATATTCCGGTCACCACATCGCGTATTATCTGCTCGAGGGCAGCGCCGATAATCTCCCGCCCCGCTATCTCCTACCCACCGCCGATGGCTACGAGACCTGCTGCATTATCAATTGCCGCGATCTGGGCGACGGAAGGACGCTCGCTTTCTCGCAGTGGAAAAACAAGCGGTGCGAGGAAACCCGAACCTGGACCCACGACCAGATCCTCGACGATGGCTGGGGCGAATTCGTCCGCGCGATCCCGCAGCTCGCCGATGCCCGCATAATCGATCGTTACTTGCAGCCCCAATATAGCGCGATCACCAAGCGGCCGGCTGGCTACCTGACCCGGCTCAAGGCCTTCAAGGAACTGCCGCCTGTCGATCGGCTCGCTTTTGCGGGAGACTATCTCGTCAACAGCACCGTCGGCCAGGCCCACTGGTCAGGAATGACTGCCGCGCAGGATCTGCTTGCCCGGTATCGCCCGGGCCATCTCGGATAATTCGAAAAAAGCTCCGGACAATAAGTCTAGGAGCAATTTGGGGAGGACATCGATGACCATTATTGCACGCAACCATGCCTCGTATCGCGTCACGACGGCGCTCGGGCTGATATTGACCTCGGTTGGGGCGAGCGGCCCCGCCTTCGCGCAGTCCGACGCGTCCGGCGGGACGGCCGCTGAGCCCGGCATCGGCGAGATCATTGTCACCGCGCAGAAGCGAAATCAATCTGCCCAGGACGTCGGGATCACGATGAGTGTCGTCTCCGGCGAAGCGCTTGACGATATGAATGTCACCTCGATCAACGAGATCGCCGCGCTCGTTCCGAACGTACAGGCGAATTATAACGCCAATCAGGTCGTGTTCAACGTTCGCGGCGTGGGTACGAACGAGTTCTCGGGCAATCTCGACTCGCCCGTCGCGGTCAATCTCGACGAAATCTATCTTTCGAAGACGTTCATGGCGGGACTTCTCCTCTACGACATCGACCGAGTCGAGGCTCTCAAGGGACCGCAAGGGACGCTGTTCGGGCGTAACGCGACCGGCGGCGCGATCAATTTTTTCACGCGCAGGCCGGCGCAGGAGACCGGCTTCGGGCTGAAGCTGGGCTATGACAATTATGAAACGCTGCGGGCTGAAGGCTATGTGACCGGCGCCCTCACCGACACGCTCTCCGCCCGGTTGAGCGGCATGGTCGTCGATCAGGATCAGGGCTTCTATCGCAATCTGGCGCGCGGCGACCGTGATGATGGCCGCGAACGTAAATATGCGCTGCGCGGCCAGTTGTTGTGGGATAGCGGCCCAACCACGGTGCTGGCGCAAGTCAACTACGGCCGCGACCGTTCGAGGCTCGCCCCCTATGAAGGCCTTGGAGTGTTCACGCCGGCGTCGCTGGTCGCCGGAGCGCCGGTCTTCTGCCCAGAATATCTCGCCGGCACGGTCCGCGGGGACACCGCCAACTGCGTCAGGGGTACGGACGGCCTCAACCCCGGCGACGACGATCCCTTCACCTCTACGAACAATCTGCGACATCGCGTGCGAAACGAGGTCATCGGCGGAACGCTGCGGATCGAGCATGACCTTGGCGGCGCCACGCTGACCTCGCTGACCGCCTACCAGAAGTTCACCCGGAAACAGGCCGAGGATTCGGATGGTAGCCCGGCGTCGACGATCGATATTCTCTATCGAAACAAGGTGCAGCAATTCAGCCAGGAGCTTCGTCTCTCGCCCTCCGGAAAGCAGGCCTATAATTATGTGCTCGGCCTCTACTATGGCCGGGACAGCTTCAAGAACGAGGACTATCTGCTTGTCGGGGGCGGTGCCGGGCCGGGGCTTTACAGCCCCTTCACCCAGAAGGTGAATGCATTCGCCGCTTTCCTCCACAATGACGTGGAGGTCAGCGACACGCTGCACATAATCGCCGGTGTCCGATACTCGCTCGAGAAGCGTTCCCTGTCCGGCGGAACCCTGATCGGCACGGGTCTCGATAACGGCCGACCCACCACGATCCTCGCCACCGGTTCCGATGCGGCGCTCATTCCCGGCGGCGACGGTCGGAGCGACAGCGACGTGACCTTCAAGACAGGTGTCGAGTGGAAGCCCCGGCGCGGTTATGGGGCGATGGACGACCTGCTGCTTTACGGCCATATTTCGACGGGTTTCCGGTCTGGCTCCTACAATGCGGAATTCGCATCCGCGCAGAGTGCCCTGACCGTCCTGTCGCCCGAAAACATCACAGCCTATGAGGCGGGGTTCAAGTCGACCCTGTTCGGACGGTCGCTGCTGCTGAACGGCGCGATCTTCCATTACAGCTTTAAAGACGGTTTCATCAACGTCGACAGTGCAGGGTCTCCGGTCCCGGTGACCATCAACGCGGCGAACATCTCGACAACCGGCGCAGAGGTCGAGCTTCGCTGGCGTCCGGCGCGCGGCCTTAACCTCGGCATGTCGGGCGGCTGGCTCGACTCCAAGATCAACAGTGACATCTCGGTCGGCGGCGTGTCGCTGAAAGGCAATCGGCCGGTGAATGCGCCCAAATGGACGTTCAATGCCGATATCGGCTATACAGCGGACGTCGGCAACGGGCTGTCGATCGGCTTCGGGGCGGACGCCAACTACCGATCCTCGCAGTTCTTGGAATCGACGAACTCGCCCGCGAGCCGGAACGATGCCTATTGGGTCGTGAATGGTCAGATCAAGTTCGGACGTTCTGACGATCGCTGGTCAATCGCCGCATGGGTCAAGAACCTCGCGAACGTTTCCTATCGCACTTATGTGAACGACCTACCGGCGTTCGGCTGGGTGTTGAACGCCTATGCGCCGCCCCGGACTTTCGGCGTGACCGCGGCGTTTAAATATTGAGGTCGCGAGGCTTTCGCGTCGGCGTTTGATCCAAATCCTCCCTGCCGAGCGGTCGCGCGGCTGCTTGTCGGGACCGGTCCGCCGCGCCTCGCCGCGCGACGGGGAAGACAGAGCGGAGGTTTGCTTCCAACCGATGATCGGCCTGCAGACTGCCGCAAGCGCTGGACCGACGCTCGACCGGTTTCTCCCGTGCAATCCAATGGCAATTGCGATGTCATGACATTAACGTTTGACAGTGCTAGCGAAAGGACACGCCGATAGAGTCGCCATTCATCATCGGGAAAATTAAGGCGCCGCCGGTCCGCAGCGGCATTATCGATCGGATTCACCTGACCTCCGATCTGCTCGATGATGGCTGGGACGAAAAGCGGCTGGTTGTGCTGGAGGCTCCGGCAGGGTTCGGCAAAACCACGCTCATGGCCCAGATCTTTCACACGCTGGAGCGGCGAGGTGAGAAGGCCGCTTGGGTCAGCCTAGAACCCGACGACCGTGACCCCGATCGCTTCGCCGGATACCTCTTGGCTGCCGTACATCAACGCTATCCCGATATCGCGCGCGCGGCGCTGAAGCATTTCGAGATGGGCAGCCGCCACGGCCACGCTACGGCGCTCAATGCGCTGGCGAATTGCGTGGAGGAGACTGGCGATGCGCTGAATGTCTTCCTCGACGATTTTCACGCCATCGACAGCCCCGACGCTGCGGGCATCGTTGGACTGCTCCTCAAGCACGCTCCCAACAGCATTCGCTTGATTATCGGCGCGCGGCGCTTCCAATGGTTCAAGGTCGCTCCCTATCAGGCCAAGGGAGCGGTCATCTGTCTCGATGTCGAGGACCTACGGTTCAAGGCGAGCGAGACCGAGAAATTCTTTCACGCGCAGGGCATCAGCTCGCTTGGTCAGGGCGATATAGACCGGCTCACGGACAGGACGGAAGGCTGGCCTGCCGGACTGCAATTATCGGCGATCGGGCTGCGGCGGGCATCCCGGCAGCAGACGCCGAACGAATATGTGTCGTCCGGAGAACGCGAGCTCTTTCGCTTCTTTCAGCATGAAATGGATCAGATCCAGACCGAGGACTCGAAGCGCTTCCTGATGAGCGCAGCCATGCTCGATCGCTTTTCGATCCCGCTCGTTTCTTACGTCATCGAGTCTAGGTCCGTGCCGTGTCTGCTGGACCAGGCTTACAAGGATGGTCTCTTCGTCACCCCCGTCGACGAGCGTGGAGAATGGTGGCGCTTCCATCATCTTTTCCAAAGCTATCTTCGCGACCAGTTCGTTCGGCGCGACCCCGACACGGCAAACCGGGTCCTCCGCCGCGCCAGCGAATGGCACCATGCGCAAGGGGAAATTCCAACCGCAGTCGACTATGCGTCCAAGGCTGGCGACAATGAGACCGTCCACCGGATGATCATCGACTGCGCCAATGAGTTCATCTTCGCGGGTCGCATCCCGGATCTGCTTCATATGATAAATGCGATCCCTTTTTCGCTCCGCCTAAAGCAGCCGGACATTCTCCGGATTTCCTGCTGGGTGCTATTCCATCTGGGGCGGGGACGCGACGCTGCGGAGATGCTTGAGCTTGCCCAGTCCAAGGCTGATTGCTCCGGTGATCCATGCAAGGTAGCCGAGTTTACGGTGCTGGAGGGAGCGGTTGCGATCGTGCTGGACGACGTCCGGCGAGCCCGCGAAATCGGAGAGGCCATCCTTCCCGCCGGGACCGCCGATCATGTCCGGGGCCTCCACGCCAATGTTCGCGCGCTCGCCGCCCTGTCGCTCGGCGACTACCGCTGCACGTTGTCCGCGGGGATTGACGCAGTCCAGTTTCACGGGCTCGCCGAATTCCACTACGGGGTGACCTATGGGCAGTGCGCGATCGCGATGGCGTACCGGGCGCAGGGGCAGCTAAACCTCGCCCTGAGGACACTCGAAGATGCGGAGCAGCAGGCCCGGTTCGCCTGCGGGGACAGGTCCTTCGGCGCGTCGCTTGCCCGCATTCTGAGGGGCGTCGTCTCTTATGATATCGGGGCCGTGGAAACCGCCAAAATGCTCATATCCGAAGAACTGCCCTATCTCGAGGAGTGCGGTTACATCGAGTTTCGGACGCTGGTCTTTACGACAATGGCGAGAATCTGCGCTTATGAAGGAGACTTGCACGACGCCAACGCGATGCTGGATCGCGCACTGTCCTTTAGCGAGGGGGCCGTCGGGAGCCACACGATGGCTACAGTTCGCGCCGAGCGCCTGCGCGTGGCGCAAATCGCTGGCACGCCGCCCGCCGCCGATCCAAGCGAGAACCGCGAGCTATCCAATGATCTCGAAGCAGAAGGTTCGACTGACGATCTCCGGACGATCTTTGTGAATGGCCTCTACCGGGCGGAAGCCCTGGCTGCCGCAGGTCGGTTCCAAGAGGGCCTCCGCATCCTCAAAGATATCGCCATTCAGGCCCAGAAAGATGGGCATGTTCATCGCTGTGCGACGATCTGGATCGCCATTGCAGCCGGTCAGTTTGCCGGTGGCAAGGAAGCGGAATCGGCGACCTCGGTGCGACGCGCTATCGACATCGCGCAGCCCGCGGGCCTCACCCAGATTTTCTGTGAAGCCTATCCCAGGGTTGAAGGAGCCCTGAAGCTTCTTCGTCTGTCCAGCGGTGGGGATGCTGCGACTACGGCGTTTACGGAGAAGATCGAGACCATGGTCGATCGCCGGATATGGAAACCGGCGGATGGCGTATCGGCAGCTCGCGCACTGGATGCGCTTGCGCCGCTCACCGAACGCGAGGGTTCCGTCCTGCTTCAGATGTCGCGCGGCCTGCAGAACAAGGAGATCGCGGACGTTCTCGGTATTTCGGCGAACACGGTAAGGTTTCATGTGAGCAATGTGCTCAGCAAGCTGGGTGTGAAGACACGCTCTGCCGCAATCTTTGAATTTAGCCGCGCGAAGACCGAGGCCGGCGAAATCTAGGCGCAGCTGCGTGCCGCGCCGTCGCCGGGAACCCTCCTTCGCTCGATCAGCGGTCCGTGCCGGAAAGGAAGCCGGCGACCAGTCTGGCGGCCGGCGCCGGCAGTTCGCTAGGGATTTCATGGCCACAGACGAGCAGTACGACCCGCGAACCCGAGATTGTCGCAGCAATTGACTGCATGACGTCACGGCTGAACACCGGATCCTCTGTTCCGCCGATGATGAGCGCAGGAATGCTGACGTCGCCTGCCCGAAAGGCGGCGGAAAAATCGTCCCGAAAGCAATGGCGGAGATTGAGCCGGAGATCGTTGAACAACATGGCTGCCGCCTCGCGTTTCCACTTTGCTTCGATATCCGGAGCGACGGGGCAGGTGACGGCCGCCGCATAGGCCTGATCGAGCCCGGCCGGATCGCCAATCGCTCGGGCTGATGCTTCAATGTCCGCGTCGTCGCAGGCTACAGGTCCAGCCGGTGCCGACGCGAAAAGAATCAGACCGTCAACCAGTCCCGGCTGCGCGATTGCGAGATGCTGGACGATCTTGCCGCCCATGCTGTGGCCCGCCGCGACGCAGCGCTCGATACCCTCGTGAGCAGCGATCTCGGCGAGGTCGGCGGACTGGCGCTCGCAGCTATGGTCAAGATCGACGGCTGTCGATCCCTGCCCGCGCGGGGCAAACACTAGAATGCGAAGGCCCGTGGCATCGAGCTCCTCGAACATCGCGTCGAAATAGTCTTGGCTGCTTGCCCAGCCCGGGCAAAGCATCAGGGTCGCAGGTCCCGGCCCGGCGATCTTGTAGTTCAACCGGGCGCCATCGGAAGCAATGATTTGCCGACGTTCGAACATCGGTCCTGAGGGCAAAATCTATCTCCATCGCGCATGTCGTCGGCTGCGGTGCGTCTATCGCGAGTGACTGATGCGGACAAGCGCGCCCTAGCGAAGCGGCCGAACTCGTCGATGGACTTGTCGCGGGCCGCGCACCTGCGCTGACCCTTGGCATCACAATTCGCCGATCCTGCGGCACTGATCGAGGAGCCGGGCAGGAAGCGCCGACGCGCGGTCGCCATGGAGCAGGCCGATTGCCCGGCGGTGATCGAAACCCACAAGTCTTAGCCGTACTACCCCCGCATAGTCATAGCAGTCTGGCATGATGGTAAGACCGACGCCGGAGGCGACCATTTCGCAAACCCGTTCATCGCTCGTGGACCGGAAGGCGAAATGCGGGCGCACGCCCCGTTCGATGAAGTAGCGGCTGGTTTCCGAAAGCACTTCACAATGGCGTCGCACAATCATGGTCTCTTCAGCGAGCGTCTCGCCGGCAATCACCGGCTCTCCCGCGAGCCGGTGATTGCTCGACAGCGCCAGACCATAGCCCTCCTCGAAAATGATCTCGGGTGCAAATCGATCGTGGCCCGATGTCACGATGGAAAGCCCGATGTCGATGCGGCCGCGGGTGAGCATGTTCACAATGTCGCGACCCGTTCCTTCTACGATTTCGATCCGCCAGTCCTGGGCCTCGAGCAAGGCTTCAGACAGCCGAGCAATCTTTCTCGCCGGCAGGCTTTTCAATACGCCCAGTCTCGCTATGCCCGATGACGAGGCATCGGTCATGGACTGCACGGCCTGGTTGAAGTCGGCCTCGATGCGGCGCGCATAGGTCAAGAATTTCGCGCCCGCTGGGGTCAGCTGCACCCGTCGGCTGGTGCGGATAAAAAGCGGCGCCCCGAGCCCCTGTTCCAGCTTTCCAATTCCGACCGACAGCGTCGGCTGGGTCACATTGCAGAAGGAGGCAGCGCGCGAGAAATTGCCATGGTCCACAACCGCAAGAAAATAGCGCAGATGATAGCGGTCAATCATAGAACACATCTATACTTTGCAGGGATTTGTTTCAATTTTTCTTTAGTTGCCGGTCTTGATACCATTCCGTCTGTCGTGCCGCAGGCATGTCCTGCTGCATGCCGACCGCAACTGCTTTTCCCGGGAGACGGAAGTGAGCGCACCAGTTCTTGGCACGATGACTATCTCGGACAGCGACGCGTTCCGCGACAATGCTGCGCACAATCGCGACCTGCGCGACGACCTGCACGCGCGCGTTGCCAGGGCGGCGCTGGGCGGCAACGAAAAGTCGCGCGAACGGCACACCAGCCGCGGCAAATTGCTACCGCGCGAGCGCGTCGAGCGGCTGCTCGATCCGGGCGCGCCCTTCCTCGAAATCGGCCAGCTCGCCGCGAACGACCTCTACGACGGCGAAGTGCCGGGCGCGGGGCTGATCTGCGGAATCGGGCAGGTGTCGGGGCGCCAGTGCATGATCGTGTGCAACGACGCGACGGTGAAAGGCGGCACTTACTATCCGATGACCGTCAAGAAGCATCTGCGCGCGCAGGTGATTGCCGAAGCGAACCGCCTGCCGTGCATCTACCTCGTCGACAGCGGCGGCGCGAACCTGCCGCATCAGGATCAGGTGTTTCCCGACCGCGACCATTTCGGGCGCATCTTCTTCAATCAGGCCAACATGTCGGCGAAGCGCATCCCGCAGATCGCCTGCGTGATGGGAAGCTGCACCGCCGGCGGCGCCTATGTCCCCGCGATGTCCGACGAGACGGTCATCGTGCGCAATCAGGGCACGATCTTCCTTGCCGGCCCGCCGCTGGTGAAAGCCGCGACGGGCGAGGAGATCAGCGCCGAGGATCTGGGCGGGGGCGATTTGCACGCAAAAAAATCGGGCGTGGTCGATCATCTGGCCGAGAATGACGAGCATGCGCTGACGATCGTCCGCGACGTCGTGAGCCACCTCGGCGCCGACGACGGCTTCAAGGTCGAGATCAAGGACCCGCGGCCGCCGAAATATGACCCGGAAGAGCTGTACGGCATTATCCCGCAGGACGTGCGCGCACCCTATGACGTGCATGAAGTCATCGCGCGTATCGTCGACGGCAGCGAGTTCCATGAGTTCAAGGCGAATTATGGCGCGACGCTCGTCTGCGGTTTCGCGCATATCTGGGGCATCCCCCTCGCGATCCTTGCGAACAATGGCGTGCTGTTCAGCGAGTCTGCGGTCAAGGGCGCGCATTTCATCGAACTGGCGCAGCAGCGGCGCATCCCCCTGCTCTTCCTCCAGAATATCAGCGGCTTCATGGTCGGCGGCAAATATGAGGCCGAGGGCATCGCCAAGCATGGCGCGAAGCTGGTGACGGCGGTCGCGACCGCCACGGTGCCGAAGATCACCGTACTGATCGGCGGCAGCTTCGGTGCGGGCAACTACGGCATGTGCGGCCGCGCCTACTCGCCCCGCTTCCTCTTCAGCTGGCCCAACAGCCGGATCAGCGTGATGGGCGGCGAACAGGCGGCGTCGGTTCTGGCGACGGTCCACCGCGACGCCGACAAATGGACGCCCGAGGAAGCCGAGGCCTTCAAGGCGCCGACCCGCCAGAAATATGAGGACGAGGGCAATCCCTATCACGCCACCGCACGCCTCTGGGACGATGGCATCATCGACCCCGCGCAGACGCGCGACGTGCTCGGCCTCGCCTTCTCCGCAACGCTGAACGCCCCGGTCGAAGACCGCGGCTTCGGCGTGTTCCGAATGTGATGGTGATGGAGGTTCGCACCGATTGGACCCGCGAAGAAATCGCCGAACTGTTCGATCTGCCGTTCGACGAACTGATGTGGGAGGCGCAGGGCGTCCACCGCCGCCACCATGCGCGCGGCGAGGTGCAGCTTTGCACGCTGCTGTCGATCAAGACCGGCGGCTGCGTCGAGGATTGCGGCTATTGCTCGCAGTCCATGAGCGCCGACAGCGGGCTCAAGGCCACGAAGCTGTTGGACGTGCGCGCGGTGTTGCAGGCGGCGGCGCAGGCGAAGGATTCGGGATCGAAGCGCTTCTGCATGGGTGCCGCCTGGCGCAACCCCAAGGATCGCGACATGCCCGCGATCGTCGAGATGGTCGAGGGCGTGCGGCAGATGGGCATGGAAACCTGCATGACGCTGGGGATGCTCAGCAAGGACCAGGCGCAGACGCTAGCGGTCGCGGGGCTCGATTATTACAATCATAATATCGACACTTCCCCTGAGAATTACGAGAATATCATCTCGACCCGCACCTTCCAGGACCGCCTCGACACGCTTGAGGAAGTGCGCAATGCCGGGATCAACGTCTGCTCGGGCGGCATCGTGGGGCTGGGCGAGACGCGCACCGACCGCGTCGGCTTCATCCACGCGCTCGCGACGCTCGAACGCCATCCCGAAAGCGTGCCGGTGAACGCGCTGGTGCCGGTGAAGGGCACCGTGCTCGGCGACATGCTGGCGGACACGCCGCTTGCGAAGATCGACGATATCGAATTCGTCCGCACCATCGCGGTCGCGCGCATCACCATGCCCAAATCGATGGTGCGGCTGTCGGCGGGGCGCGAGAGCATGTCGGAGGCGACGCAGGCGCTCTGCTTCATGGCGGGGGCGAACAGCATCTTTACCGGCGACAAGCTGCTCACCACCGGCAACCGCGGCGACAATGCCGACGCGGCGCTGTTCGCGAAGCTGGGGATTGTCCCGATGGTGAGCGAAGAGCCGATGCGTCAGACTTCAGAGGAGACCGTGCTATGATCCCATCACTCCTCATCGCTAATCGCGGCGAAATCGCCTGCCGCATCATCCGCACCGCGCGCGAGATGGGTATCCGCACCGTCGCCGTCTATTCGGACGCCGACGCCAAGGCGCTGCACGTGCGGGAAGCCGACGAGTCGGTGCATATCGGGCCGTCACCGGCACGCGAGAGCTATCTGATCGGCGAGAAGATCATCGCCGCCGCCAAGGCAACCGGCGCCGAGGCGATTCATCCGGGATACGGTTTCCTGTCCGAAAATGCCGAGTTCGCGCAGGCGGTCGCCGATGCGGGTCTCGTGTGGGTCGGGCCGAAGCCGTCGTCAATCACCGCGATGGGGCTGAAAGACGCCGCGAAGAAGCTGATGGCCGAGGCCGGGGTGCCGGTGACGCCCGGCTATATGGGCGAAAATCAGGACCCCGCCTTCCTCGCCGAGCAGGCGGCCGAGATCGGTTATCCGGTGCTCATCAAGGCGGTCGCGGGCGGCGGCGGCAAGGGGATGCGCAAGGTCGATGCGGCGGCGGATTTCATCGACGCGCTCGCCTCGTGCCAGCGCGAGGCCGCGGCGTCGTTCGGCAACGACCATGTGCTGATCGAGAAATATATTCTGACCCCGCGCCACATCGAGGTGCAGGTGTTCGGCGACACGCACGGCAATGTCGTCCACCTGTTCGAACGCGACTGCTCGCTGCAGCGACGGCACCAGAAGGTGATCGAGGAGGCCCCTGCCCCCGGCATGGACGGAGCGACGCGCGCCGATCTGTGCGCCGCCGCGGTACGTGCGGCGAAGGCGGTCGATTATGTCAGCGCCGGCACGATCGAATTCATCGCCGACGCGTCGGAGGGCCTCCGCGCCGACCGCATCTGGTTCATGGAAATGAACACGCGGCTGCAGGTCGAGCATCCGGTGACCGAGGAAATCACCGGCGTCGATCTGGTTGAATGGCAGCTGCGGGTGGCAAGCGGGGAGCGGTTGCCGCTGACGCAAGACGAGCTCGCGATCAACGGCTGGGCGATGGAAGCGCGGCTCTATGCCGAGGATCCGAGCAAGGGTTTCCTGCCCTCGATCGGCACGCTCGAACTCTTCCAGCTTCCCGAACATATCGGCCGCGTCGATACCGGCGTTTATGAGGGCGCCGAAGTCTCGCCCTTCTATGACCCGATGATCGCGAAGGTCATCGCCTGGGGCGAACACCGCGAGGAAGCGCGCGAGCTGCTGTCGGAGATGCTGGAAGACAGCGCGATCTGGCCGGTGAAGACCAATTCGGCGTTCCTGATCAATGCGCTTGATCATCCCGATTTCGTCGCGGGCACCGTCGACACCGGGCTGATCGGCCGCGACGGCGACGCAATGACCGAGGAGCCCGTGCCGACCGAACAAGCACTCACCAACGCCGCCATGGCGATGGTGCCGCGCTCGCTACAATCGGGCTTCCGCCTGAACGCGCCCGACGTGCGGAGCGCGCCCTTCCTGCTCGACGGCAAACGCGTCGAGGTCGAACTCCACGGCCCGGGCGCCGAGGAGCCGTCGCCTGCTATGCTTGTCGCCGAGGGCGGTTCGGTCTGGCAGTTGACGCCCTGGCGTGCCGAAGGCAGTGCAGCCGGAGCAGCCGGTGACGGCGCGATCTTGTCGCCGATGCCCGGCAAAGTCATCGCGGTCGAGGTCGCCCCGGGCGACAAGGTGACCAAGGGACAGAAATTGCTCACGCTCGAAGCGATGAAGATGGAGCATAGCCTGACCGCGCCGTTCGACGGCGTCGTCGCCGAACTCAATGCGTCGGCGGGCGCGCAGGTTCAGGTCGAGGCCTTGCTGGTGCGGATCGAAAAGGAAGACGCATAATGGCCGGCAAATATTTCGAAGAGTGGGCGATCGGCGAAACGCTGACGCATGACATTCGCCGCACCGTCACCGAAACCGACAATCTGCTGTTCACCGTGATGACGCACAATCCGCAGCCGCTCCACCTCGATATCGAGGCGGCGAAGGCGTCGGAGTTCGGCCAGATCCTCGTCAACGGCACCTTCACCTTCAGCCTGATGGTCGGGCTGTCGGTCGGTGACACCACGCTTGGTACGCTCGTCGCAAACCTTGGATACGACAAGCTGGTGATGCCGGAGCCGGTATTCATCGGCGACACGCTGCGCGCCGAGAGCGAGGTTATCGGCCTGAAGGAGTCGAAATCGCGCCCCATGCCGGGATCGTGACCTTCCTCCACCGTGCAATCAACCAGCGCGGCGAAGTGGTTTGCCAATGCGAGCGCGCCGCACTGCTTAAGAGCAGAACGCGCGTCTGAACACCTGTCCACTAAGTGGACAACGGGCGCCGAATTCAGCCGGGTTTTCGTTCGAAAACATTGGTTCGCCATCCCAAATGCGGTGGCCCCGCTTGGCATGTTTTTTGCGTGAGGGGGAAGACGCAAGCTGCGCTGAAGCGGGGCGCCGGGAGGGATGAAACATGGGGACGCTCTTCGAGTTAGCAGGCCGCTGGCTACGCGCGCTTTCCGCCAAATGGAATGACGAGTCGTACTTCGCGCCGATCGCCGCGCATAATTTCCCAAACGTTTGGCGATGAGATCGCGCTCGATTGCGGTCGGGACCGCTGCCGCCCTCATTTCCGCGCCGCCCGCTCATGCGCAGCGTGCCGACGAGAATGCCGTGACGGCGGCCGAAGATGCTTTCGGGACGTCCGTCGGCAATGAATCAGTCGGTCTCTACAGCAGCAACCAGGTTAGAGGCTTTTCACCGATTACCGCCGGCAACGTAAGGATCGAGGGGATCTACCTCGACCGGCGCGGCATGATTTCAGATCGGCTGGTTGCCGGGTCCACCATTCGCGTCGGGCTTGCCGCCCAAGGCTACGTCTTTCCCGCGCCAACGGGGATTGTCGACTATCGCTTGAGGAAGGTCGGAGCCAAACCGGTTGTCAGTCTTCTCGCAGGCCGCTTCGCTTATGGCGGCCCAGCACTCGAGGTCGACGCCCAGCTTCCGCTCGCCGGGGAGGCCTTCGGGATCGCGCTCGGCGCCTCGGTCTCGCGTGACGAATATTCCGATGGGGCCGAGGGAAAATCGTTCAATGTGGCCGTCGTTCCCCGCTGGAGACCGTCGCCTGGAATCGAACTCATTCCCTTCTGGTCAATGTCGACGCTCAGCGACGAGGAAGTCGCTCCCGCGTTCGTGTCTGCTGGCCCCTTCGTGCCTCCCAGGATTCCCCGCCGACGCTATTTCGGGCAAGATTGGGCTCAGAAAGACAGTCGCAACAGCAACGCTGGCCTGATCGCGAAAATTCGACTGTCCGACCGCTGGTCGATCGCGGCGGGCGTGTTCCAGTCGAAGCTGGTCAATGAAGAGAATTTTTACCAGGATTATCTCGACCTGACGCCCGAAGGCCGGATGCGTGCCGAGGTTGTGGCGGATCCCGGCCAGCGCTACGCCTCGATAAGCGGCGAGTTTCGACTGACGCATGCCATCAGGGACGGAGACCGGCTCCACGCATTTCATGCCGCCGCGCGCGCGCGCCGCGTCACCAGTCGCTATGGCGGTGCGGCGCCGCCGATCGATCTCGGCGAACGCGCCCTTGCGGACATCATTCGCTTCGGTCGCCCGGCGCAGTTCGCATTCGGCGAACAGACGCGCGACGAGGTCGAGCAGGTCACCCTCGGCTTGGCCTATCATGGGATATGGAAAGACGTTGGGGAATTGAGCATCGGGGTGCAGCGCGCCGATTACTCCAAGTCGGTCGACCTGCCAGGCGTGGATGTGACTACGCCTGCCGAGGATCGCCCTTGGCTCTACAACGTCGCTCTCGCAACGCATCTGTCAAAGGATGTCGCGCTCTACGGAAGTTACACCCGAGGTCTTGAGGAGACCGGCTTGGCGCCCAACAACGCGGCGAACCGCAACGAGGCGCTCCCGGCAATTCGCACCCGTCAGATTGATTTCGGCGTGCGGTGGAGTCCGTCTCCGCGCTTTCGCATGGTTCTCGGCGCATTCGACATTCGCAAACCCTATTTCAGTACTGATGAGGCCAATATCTTCACCGTCTTGGGCGCCGTCAGGCACCGGGGTGTGGAGCTCAGCGTGACCGCAAACCCGACGGATCGGCTCAGCCTCATCGCCGGAGCCGTCGTGAAAGACCCCGAAGTGATCGGTGAACCCGTCGAGACGGGGCGTGTGGGGCGCCGTCCGCTGGGCCAGGAAAAGGTGATGGCGCGCGCGAACGTCGATTACCGCGTTCCCTTTGTCGACGGCCTATCTATCGACCTTTCGCTAGCTTGGACGGGAAAGCGCCCCGCGTCCCGCGACAATCTGGTGAGCGTCGACCCCTATATGAACATCGATATCGGCGCGCGGTACAAGTTCGATCTTGCCCGGTTTCCTGCCCTCTTCCGAGTGCAACTCAACAATGCGACCAACAGCTACGGATGGAGAGTCATCGGTAGCAACACGTACAGCTTTATGGATAAGCGACACGTCTCCGCCTATCTTGCGATCGACTTCTGACGAACCATTCGGTTCTAGGAAAACCCGGTCCGGCCTCCCATGGCAATCAGCCCGGCCGAGCGGTGTCGCTGCTCGAACCGTTCGACCGGGCTGTGCCCCGCCCCCGCAGGTCTGTGGACGTGACCGTCTGCGGCAGCGCGGGCCGGCGTCGCCGAGTGCCCGCTCTGCGACGCTTAATCCTTTTGGTTGTAGTAGGTGGCTGTAATCTTCTTGATCGGCGAGAGCTGGCGCCAGGTGCCGTTAAAGCCTTTGGGCATGACGAAGGCATCGCCCGGCCCATAGAGGTTCTTGACGCCGTTGCTGTCGGTGATCTCGAGCTGCCCCTGTACCATGTACATGAACTCGTCGACGGGCCAGTCCTTGAGAATCAGGGTCACCTGGTCGTAGCGCGAAACATCGATAGCAAAACGCCGATCTGCGGTCACGAAGCGGCGTTCGTTGGCATAGGTTGGCGAGCCCGCGGCCTCGACCTTCATATGCGGGTCAGACGTCAGCGGCGAAGCGGCCTTCGCATCGACGTCGCTGCCCCTGATCGTGATGAGGGGAGGGCTGGTGACGGCGGGTTCCGACGCGAGCGCCGGGAGCGGAGCTGCCATCGCGCAAAGCGCTGCCGCGAGAGTCTTCTTCATAGGGGATCTCCTCAGGAAAAATGTTTGATGATGCTGCGTGCAACCGTGCGCCCGCTCGCGCACGCGGCGCCCGTGTGGCCCCCCGCCAGGAACTCGCCGGCGAAATAGAGCCCGCGCTTCTTGCTCTCCTGCGTCTTCAGCACGGCCGCCGCCTTCTTCCAGTGTCCCTGCGGTGTGTAGATCAGATCGTCGCATCCTCGCGTCACGATATCGACAACCCGGGACTCGTCGAACGTGGGCAGCATTTTCTTGAGGAAGGGCAGGCAATAATCCGGTTGCGACTTGTTGCTTGCCTGCCAGGCCGGTGTTTCCTGACGCGCCATTCCAACGCTCGCCGTCGGCGGACGCTCACCGCGGCCCGGCCCCACGCCCCAGCCGCTGATCCGCCGTTTGATCGGGTCAGGATGTGACGGGGTGTAGCTGCCACCAACAGCCTCGATCGGCGGACCGTCCGCCGAGAGAATAAAGGTTGCCGAGAGCGCCTTGGTGAAGTCGATCGAATTGAAGAACAGCTTCTGATCTGCATCGAGTTCCTGGACAAGTTCCGGGATGAATTTGCCTTCCGTGGCGCAGACGACGACATCGGGGGTCACCGAAAGCCGCTCGTTCGTTGGAGATATATAATGCACGGTGTGGCGACCATTTGCGTCCGGCGACGTGATGTATCGAACCGATGTGTTTGTGCTGACCGGCATCAGTTCGCCGAGCTTTCGCGTCAGAACGCCAATGCCGCCCTTCGGCCGGTATGTGCCGGGCGTCCCCTGCGCGAACCATGGCAGGATCGACATGATCGAGGTTTCCTCGGGCAACCAGCCCCACGCCGCCAAAACCGGCGTGACCCAATAGTCGAGAACTTCCTTGGCTGCGGGCTTGCCAAGAAGCCGCTCGTAATAGCCAGTAATTGTCTCGGTATCGCGCGACGCCGCGCTCGTTGCGAGGCAGAAATCGACATTTGCCTTCAGGTCGTCGAGATCGGGCTGAAGGAGCGGAAGCTTCGCTTTCGTCTCGGCAGAAATCCCGGGGATTTTGGCGACCTCGTCGACCGAGAAGCGCAGGCCCGTCTCGTAGACGCCGATACCATTGTCGATCTCACCGCCGTCAGTGATTTCGTGGCCGGCCAGCTCGTCCTTGATACCGACCTCCTCGGCGAGCGCGAACATCTCCCGGTTGTTCTGGTGCACGCCAAGCGCGTGGGGGGCAATTTTCAAAGGGCCGACCTGCGCTTCGCGCATGCGGCCGCCCACAAAGTCCCATTTTTCCATGATCGTGACCTTGAACCCCGCCTTTTGAAGTTCATAGGCTGCGCTGAGGCCGGCGATGCCGGCACCGATCACAACGGCGGTACGGCCCGCGCCCGCGGCACCGCCTCCGCAAGCGGCGAGGCCGAGGAACGGGACGGCACTTGCCGCCGCCGCAAGCTTCATCATCAATTCGCGGCGCGAAGGGCTATAATTATAATCCATCATTTCGCTCCTTTCGCTTGCGCGCCGAACTCGACATCCCACCATTGCTGGATCGTCTGGCAGAGCTTGTCCTCGGTGGTCTTGCAGCGCTGGCCGCCCGGGTGCGAAGGCCTGTTCGGAGCGATCGGGCGATAGTTCGCCATTTTCGATATGAGCACATTGTTCTTGGGACCCGTTCCCATTCCGAGATACGGCAGCAGTTCGCGATACTCGAGGACCCGCGGCCGGACATAATGCTGCGCATGGCACTGCGCGCAATTATTCTCCGCCAGGACGGGAAGCATCTGCTCGTCGAAGAACTTCTCGCCCGGCGACGGCGGTGCATCGTTCGCAACGCCGAACGTGGTGCAGGCGATGGCAGCACCTATCGCTATGAGAAGAGATATTTTTCTGTTTATCACTGCGCGTCCATCCTTACCCAGTAGCGGCCTTTATCGTCGTGGATAGCCTCCGGACTGTTGGCCATTGCATTCCCTTAAGCAACTTATGTGCCACTTCGCCTGCGGCTTTCAGGGCCGCGGGGATCGTTACCTCCTTGCGGCTGGGAGCGCGCGTTTTCCGTCCCAATTCCTTTCGGTCCGGCGCTCGCGCCGTCGATCGGGCAGTCTGGCGAGACCGGTCGGCTTGTCTGCAGGCCATGGTCGAGGAACACAGTCCCTCACTGGAATCGCCGTGGGAAGTTGGACAGCTGTTCACATAATGAACAGTGGAGCGACGGCTCCCACCCGCAAAGGATGGTCTTCGCTCGGTTTATCTTTGTCAAAGCCTCACCTGCGCATTGGCATACATATTGCTTCAGACCTTCTCAGCGGGTTGGCCCGTGCCGGTCGGCAACTCTCCCATTGTCTCCCGGCACGGCCTCCCGATCATAATCCAGACAATTTGGGAAGGTTTTGCCCGTGAACTACTCCAACGACTACACGATGACGATCAACGGCCGCGCCGAGAGCGCGGATTCAACGTTCGAGGCGTATAATCCCGCGACCGAAGAGGTTATCGCCACCGTTCCCGATGCAAGCCGCGCCCAACTCGACGCGGCGGTTGAGGCGGCCCGCCAGGCATTTCCGGCCTGGAGTGCCCGCCCACTGGCCGAGCGGCAGGCGTTCGTCGCCAAGATCGGAGACGCGATCGAAGCGAACGCCGAGGAGTTCATGCGGCTCTTGACCAGTGAACAGGGCAAGGCGCGCGCTGGCGCTGAGTGGGAAATCGGGGGCTCGGCTATTTGGTGCCGCGAGATCGCGAAGCAGGAACTTCCCGTGCACGTCGCCGAGGAGACGGAAGATCGTGTCGTCGAGACCCGTCGCGTTCCGCTCGGCGTCGTCGGTGCGATCACGCCTTGGAATTTCCCAGTGCTCCTCGCGATCTGGAAAATCGCTCCTGCGCTCGTTGCAGGTAATACGATGGTGCTGAAGCCGTCGCCTTTCACTCCGCTTTGCACGCTCAAGCTCGGTGAACTGCTGCGCGACATCCTGCCGGCCGGCGTTCTCAACGTCGTGTCGGGCGGCAATGACCTTGGCGCATGGATGACGGCCCATCCGGATATCGCCAAGATCAGCTTTACCGGATCGACCGCGACCGGGCGGAAGATCATGGAAAGCTCGTCGGTCAATCTCAAGCGTATCACGCTCGAGCTCGGCGGCAACGACCCGGCTATCGTGCTCCCGGACGTCGATCCCAAGTCTCTTGCGAAGGAGTTGTTCTGGGCCTCCTTTCAGAACAGCGCCCAGTTCTGCGTGGCGGCGAAGCGGCTCTATATCCACGAAGACATCTATGATGATTTGCGCGATGCGCTCGTCGATTATGCGAAGACGGTCAAAGTGGGCGATGGTTCGCAGCAGGGAACAGACCTTGGGCCCATTCAGAATCGCATGCAGTTCGAAAAGCTCAAGGAGCTTCTCGGCGACGCCAAGGCGTCCGGGCTGAACGCGGTCCTCGGCGGCGAGATTCCCGAGGGAACCGGCTTCTTCGTCCCCGTGACGATCTACGATAATCCGCCGGAAGATTCGCGCGTCGTGCGCGAGGAGGCGTTCGGGCCTGTGCTGCCGCTCCTGAAATTCACTGATGTCGAGGAGGTCATCGCGCGAGCGAACGACACCGAATATGGCCTCGCGGCGTCGGTCTGGTCGAACGACAGCGAGAAGGCCAAAGCGATTGCTTCGCGTATCGAGGCCGGCACGGTCTGGATCAACGAGATCCACAGCTTCTCGCCGCATGTCGCGTTCGGCGGTCATAAGCAGTCGGGCGTGGGCATCGAAAATGCGCTCGACGGGCTCGCTGAATATACCAACTCCCAGACTATCGTCACGCGCCGCAAACCCGCGTCTGCGGGAGCTTGAGCACGTGCTATTCGACGACACGCTGGCATCGGTAACCACCCATGCGCGCCGGTTCAGGGAGAAAGCCGCTATAATCTGCGGAGAGAAGCAGCTCAGCTTTCTTGAACTTGACGACCGCGTAGCCCGAATGGCGAGCGCCTTTCGGGTAAGGGGCATCGGCACCAAGGATGTCGTCAGCCTGTACGGACCCGTCGGATGGGAATGGGTTGTCGCCTATCACGCAGCGCTTCGCGCGGGCGCGGTTGTCAACCCGATCAACGCGCTGCTGACACCCGATGAGGTTGGCTACATCGTCGGCGACTGCGGCGCGCGCCTCATGGTTGCCGATCGCGGACGTCTCGACGCTCTTCGTGCGGGCACCAAGCTCGATGCCGCGCTCGACCTCCTGGATATTGCCGAGATCGATACCCTTTCGTCGACCGGCGAGCTGCAGGAGCCCAACCTTCGCGGCGATCCCACCGCTCTCTCCACGATCTGCTACACGTCTGGGACGACGGGCCGGCCGAAAGGCGCGCTTCTTACCCACCGCAACGTGCTCATGAATGCCGGGCTTACGGGCTTGATGCACGGCCGGACGGCAGCCGACATCACCGTCTCGGCGCTTCCGCTCGCTCATGTCTATGGCAATGTCGTGATGAATGGGTCGCTGCTTGCGGGTGCAACGCTTGTGCTCCTTCCAGCCTTCAGCCCCGAAGCGGTTCTCGAGGCGATCGCAACGCATCGCGCTACGCGGTTCGAGGGCGTGCCGACGATGTACTACCGCCTGCTCGACGCCCCCGGTCTCACCGATGCCGCCGTCGAAACATTGACGCTGTGTACGGTCGGCGGGCAGACCATGCCCGTCGACAAGATGCGCGCGGTCGAAACCCGCTTCGGCTGTCCCCTGATCGAACTTTGGGGAATGAGCGAGATCGGGGGCCTCGGTACGACGTTCCCCTGGACCGGCCAGCGCACCCTTGGCTCGATCGGCATCGCGCTCCCGGGTATGGCGGTTCGAACGGTCGACCCCGATACGCGCCAACCCACGGCGGCGGATAAGCCCGGAGAGCTGCAAATCCGGGGTCCCACCGTGATGATCGGATATCTTGGCAATCCTGACGCCACGCGCGAGACGCTCGATGCGGAAGGATGGCTGTCGACGGGGGATGTGGCGCGCATCGACGCCGACGGGCAGGTCTTTGTTATCGACCGCATGAAGGACGTCATTCTGACATCGGGAAACAACGTTTATCCTGCTGAAATCGAGCGTGCGATCTCGAGTTTGGCGGGGGTGACGATGGTGGGCGTCGGAAGGGACACCCATCCGGACAAGGGCGAGGTGCCGCACGCTTACATCGTGACTGAGAGCGGCGTGGTCATCAGCCCGGACCAGGTTATTGAACATTGCCGCAGTCTGCTGGCGCCGTACAAATTTCCCCGGCACATCAGCTTTGTGGAAGATCTTCCCAAGACCTCCTCCGGGAAGATCTTGCGTAGGATGCTCGGCAAAGCACTGAATGACAGCCAGCCCTAGCGACGAGCGCAGAGGTGCGGGAGGAGGGTGGTACCGCCGACGGATTGATCCGCTCCGCCGCGGCCCTGCGTAGGGCCACTCCGCCGCGATGTCATCGGGCCTCTTGTCCGGATTGAGCACCGGGCCTCTCGACGCGCTTGTCAGGGCCCTCTTTGGGGTGCTGGCAGGCGCAAATCGGTGCGTGGCGAGTGGGCTAGCACTCCCAAATCAACGGATTGACCTGCCAAGCTCGAGAATGGCATTCTGTCCGCTAGCCGCCGTTATCGAAGCAGGCGGGACCTTGGATCTGGAGTAGGATGACGCGATTTTCCGGTTCTCTGGCCGATGTCGATATTCGCTTGCTGCGTGTTTTTATGGCCGTTGCCGAACTTGGCGGGGTCAGTATGGCAGCAGACAGTATCGGCGTCGATCGCTCGACGATAAGCCGGCAGCTAACCGAGCTTGAAACGCGACTGGGCGTCGTTTTGTGCAAACGTGGCCGGGCCGGCTTCTGGCTCACCGACGATGGACGCTCGGTCCTTCTGCTTACGACGGAGTTGCTGAACTCCATTCGCGACTTCCAGCGCCAAATTCACCACCTTCACGATGATCTCAAAGGGGAATTGGCGATATGCATGGCCGATACCGGGCTCTCGCATCCCAGCTTTCATCTGCCGGAGGCAATCGCAGACATGGCCAGGCTTGCGCCGCACGTGGACATCTCGCTTCAGATCATACCTCCGGATGAAATCGAGCGCTCCATCCTGAACCGACAGTCGCACATAGGCCTTACGGCGACGGCCAATCGGCGGCTCGGCCTGAGCTACCACTATCTGTTCGGGGAACGTAACCGCCTCTACGCGACGCCGGATCACCCCGTATTTGCCAGCGGCCCTCCCCGTCTGGAGACCGTTGCGCCCTATCCCGTCGCGATGGTGCGTTACGCGTCGGGAATGTCCGCCCAGCTCCAGCGCCTCAAACTCACGCGGGGAGCAATGACTAATTCTACCGAAGGCATTGCCACCCTGGTCCTGAGCGGATGCTATCTGGGTTTCCTGCCGACGCATTACGCCTCCAGCTTCGTCGAACAGGGACGACTGAAGGCAGTCGGCATTCCACACAGCGATTATGACGTCGATATTTGCATCGTTAGTCTCGATAACGAACGCAATGTACCTATGAGCGACATGTTCATGCGGCTAGTCGAGCAGCAGTGTCCGTCGAAGGAATAGCCGCATTTCCTGGAGTTTTCAAGCACGCCAACGACCAAAATCGCCCATCGCGCTCTCTTTGCATTGTTTCATCTATATGAAACTGGAGTGACGGACTTTGTCATTTCAACCGGCTCAAAAGCCGCGAATGATCGCTCTCGATAAGCAGGCGATGAACTCAATTTCCTGAGCTTCGACAGCCCGGTCGGGAGGATTTCGTGAAAATTGCTGTTGTCGGCGGAGGAATCGCGGGTCTTGGTGCAGCGTGGAAGCTCGCCGCCTCGGGGAACGACGTCACGATCTTCGAGAAGCAGGAAGATGTCGGCGGCCGGTGCCGCACATTTTATTGGCGCGGCGAATGGCTGATCCGCGGCGCCGCCGCCTTCATCCAGTCTGAGCAGAATCTCATTGAGCAAGCCAAGGCTCTTGGCGTCTACACGCCTGAGAATGTGAATGACGCGCAGGCACAGCACAGTTGGAATATCGTCCGCCGGGACAAGGACGTTGTCGTCCTGAACGACTTCAAGCCGGCCGACATCCTCACCTGCGGCGCGATGCCGATCTCCGAGAAGCTCGCTCTCGGCACCAGCCTGCCGATGCTGTTGAAGCAACTCGCGCGTAACGATCCGCGTGATCCGACCACCGCGGCAGACCTCGATACAATCTCGGCCGTGGCCTACTTCCGGCAGAAGTCCCCCTTCTTTGCCGACTATCTTCTCGAGCCGATCATGCAAACCTTCTGCGGCTATGGCGAAGATGACTATTCGCTCGCGTGGCTCGCATGGTTGATGGCCGGGCCCTATGCTTGGGCTACGGGTTGGTGGCAATTTAAGGATCGCGGAGTCGGACGCCTGACTTATGAACTGGGTCGCGCTCTTGAAGAGCGCCGGACGGGATCGGTTAAAACCGGAGTCTCGGTTGCCCGCGTGTCTGAAGAGAGCGACGCGGTCGTCGTCGAATGGGATGAAGCCGGCGAATGCAGGTCCGAACGGTTCGATGGGGCCGTGGTAGCCTTGCCCGGAAGCCTTGTCCCCGGCGTCGTAGACACGCTGAACGCTGACGATGCGGACTTCTTCCGCCAGGTCGAATATGTCGGGCACCATATCTGTTACATCGCGCTCGACTTTCCCGAAGGGGAGGCTCCCGCGTTGCGCCGCGTGCTGCCGACCGTCGAAGGCTTTTCGGTGGTCAGCAATTTCACGATCCGGCCGCTGGGCAGCGGTACAGAGCATGTCCTATATCTCGAGGTCAAAGGCGACGCATGCAAGGCGATGGCCGCGGCTAGGGACGAAGATATCATCGAGGCCTGCATGGCCGAAGTCGCCGGGGTCGAGCCGGGATTGGCCAAGGGCAAAATCCTGGACACCTATGTCCAGCGCAACGACATCGCTCTTTGCCGCCGGCATGTGGGCTACACCAAGGCGCTGAAAGTGTTTCGCGAGCGGCCGCATCGCGGTCGGATCTCCTACGCGGGCGATTATCTGATCAGTAGCTCGGTGGGCCAAGCGCATTACAGTGGCCTTGAGGCGGCTGACCGCCTTCTCAAGGAGCTCGTCCCATGACCGACACCGCCGCGACGTCGAAGCTTCCCCTTGCCTTGGGGGCTGGCGTCGCCGGCACCTTCCTCATCGGGGAACTTTGCCCCTTCTCGCTGCCGCTCATGTTGACCGGGATCGCCAAGAAGTTCGATCTTGAACCTGGAGCGGTCGGGACAATCATCACCGCTCAGCTCCTTGCGGCAACAATCGCCGCGTTTCTCGTTGCCCCGGGAATCGACCGGCTCGACCGGCGAAAGCTGGCACTTATCGGTGCCGCCCTTATCATCGTTGGTAATCTTCTCAGCATCTATGTCGCGTCGCTGACCCCCTTCATTCTCACCCGCGTTGCAGCGGGCATCGGAGAAGGGCTGGTTCAGGCGGCCGGGATTGCAGCCTGCGCAAAATCAAAACATGCGGCGCGTCTCTATTCGGTATCCTATCTCGTCATCGTCCTTCTATCGCTGACGATCTATTCGATCTTCCCCTCGATCATCGTCGAGCATGGTTTCGAGACCCTGTTTCTTCTGATGACGATTGCCGTGGTCGCCATGCTGCCGACCCTGCTCGGTATCCCGAGCCGCAATGCGGAACTGAACGACGTGTCGCCACGCACCGCCGAGGCTCACCGCGACGTAGCGCGGTTCTCCTCCGTTCACTTTGCTACGCTGGTCGGCTTCATGCTCTTCTACGTCGGCGTGAACGTCACCTGGTATTTCATGGAGCGGATCGGCGAGGAGCATGGCCTGTCGCTCCCGGAAGTCGGCAATGCCATTCTGATCGCCTCGATTGTCGCCCTTTCGGGGCCAATTTTCGGCATGATCATGCCGAAGCGCTGGGCCTATCGAGGGCCGTTGATCGTCGCTATCCTGCTTGTTGCCGCAGCCTCGATCGTGATTACTTCGTTGCCCGGATTCTGGACCTTTGCAGGGGGCTTTGCGCTTGCGAGCACCTGCTACGTTTTCGGCATTCCGATCTTCTACGCCTTGGGGGCTGCCATCGACCCGTCGGGCCGCCTTCCTGCGGCGCTCCGCGGTGCCGGCGGAATCGGCAATGCGGTAGCGCCTTCGATCGCGGGAGCGACTCTGCTCGTGACTGATCGCATCTGGTCAATCGGTGCCGTCGGTGCACTGCTTTGCCTCGCAAATGTCGCGATTCTCACAATCTTCGTTTTCCGACGCGCCGAAGGCAATCGGTCGATCGCCGCGCACGAGCCAGCCATATTAAAAGGGGGATAAGATGTTCAGCCAGTTGAAGTACTCGTTGTTTTGTACGGCGGCCACCGCGCTCGTGCCGTTCGGCGCGGCGCACGCGCAGGAGACTGTGCCTCCGGCTGCGGCGGAAACTGCGATTCAAGACCAGGTGTCGGGCGACGGCGAAATCATCGTCACCGCGACCCGTAATGAGGCGAGCATCACCAAGGTGCCGATCAGCATCAGTGCCTTCAATCAGGAAGGGCTCGACAGGCAGGGGGTTAAGGATGTCTCGGACCTTGCGACCATTTCGCCCGGCGTGACCTTTGACGAAGGGATCAGCGGGACGAGCGTTATCGCCATCCGCGGCATCACCTCGCAGAGCGGCGCGGCGACAACAGGCATTTATCTCGATGACACGCCGATCCAGTCTCGTGCGCTCGGAGCGGGTCAGACCTTCTCAAACGCCTATCCGGAAATCTTCGACCTCGACCGCGTCGAAGTCCTTCGCGGTCCGCAGGGCACGCTGTTCGGCGCGGGTTCGCAGGGCGGCACAATCCGCTTCATCACGCCGCAGCCGAGCGTCACCGAATATTCGGGCTATGCTCGCGGCGAGCTCGCCTTCACCGAACATGGTGATCCGAGCTACGAGATCGGCGGGGCCGTGGGCGGGCCGATCGTCGACAATCTTCTGGGGTTCCGGGTCAGCGCCTATCATAGCCGCGATGGGGGCTATATCGATCGCGTGAACCCGCTGACCGGCAACCGGATCGAGAAGAATGCCAACTACAGCGGGGTTACGGCGCTTCGTGGAGCCCTTACGCTGGCTCCGGCGGACAGCGTGAAAATCACGCCTGCCATCTTCTACCAGAATATGTTCCAGAACGAGAAGTCGGCCTATTGGGGCTATCTGACCGACAAGGACAAGGGGCGATTCCGGAACGGGGCGCAGATCAGCGAGCCGCTTCGCGACAAGATGCTGCTCCCGAGCCTCGCCATTTCGGCCGACCTAGGGCTAGTCGAGCTGGTTTCGAACACCTCCTATTTCTATCGCAAGGCGGTCAATCGCCAGAATTTCACGAACTTCCTGACGTCGCTGCTCGGGTTCCCGACATCGCCGGGGAACTTCGTGCCCGGCGCCGAAGACTATGGCGCGCTCGGCCTTGATCACAACCGCCAGAAGGCCTTCACCCAAGAGGTCCGGCTTCAATCGACCGGCTCCGGACCGCTCCGCTGGGTGGTGGGCGTCTTCTATCAGAGGTCGCGCCAGACCGCGGAAGAGGTCGTTCCCGAAACGCTCGCGGACTTCAATCGCCTCTCACAGGCCCTGTTCGGTGCCGACGGCGTCGATGTGTTTGGCGTGCCCCTTACGGCAGATGGCAACTCCTTCGTGAACCGCGTCCGCGGCACCGACGAGCAGATCGCAGGCTTTGCCGACGTCACCTATAATATCACCGACGAACTCAGCGCGACGGTCGGCGCGCGCTACGCCAAGACCAAGTTCAACTTCACCACCTTCGGCGACGGGCCATATAATGGCGGACCGTCAAGCGCTGCCGGACGCCAGAGCGAGAAGCCCTTCACCCCGAAATTCAATATCAGCTACCAGGCCGATAGCTCGAACCTCTTCTATGCCACGGCCGCTAAGGGCTTCCGGGTTGGCGGCGCCAATGCACCGCTCTCCAATCGCTGCGCTGCCGACCTTGCCTCACTGGGCCTCGCGGCCGCTCCGACCAGCTACGATTCCGACAGCGTATGGAGCTATGAGCTGGGGTCGAAGAATCGCCTCGGCACCGGCGTCCAGATCAGCTCGAGCGTGTTCCTCGTCGACTGGAGCAAGATCCAGCAGGTCATCCAGCTTCCCGGCTGCGGGTTTTCGTTTGTGTCAAACGTCGGCAAGGCGCGCAGCAAGGGTTTCGACATCCAGGCGGACGTTCGCGTGAGCGATGCGCTGACGCTGAATGGCAGCCTCAGCTACACCGACGCCAAATATACGCGCACCGTGCTGGGCGGCGTGACACCCGGCGGCGACCAGGCGATCCTCGTCAACAAGGGCAACTCGCTCGATGCTGCCCCCTGGGTCGCCTCGCTCTCGGCTCAATATGAATTCGAACTTGGTGGCGAAGAGGCTTATGCTCGGCTCGACTATCAGTATTCGAGCCGCCGCAGCCGGAATACCCCCGAGAATGATCCCACCACGAGCAGCTATCGCGGCTATCCGTTCGTTCGCCCGGCACTCCACCTGCTCGGCGCCCGCGTCGGCGGAAAGCTCGGTCCGGTCGATGCATCGCTCTTCGTCGAGAACATCTTCGACTATAAGAAGGACCTTTACCTCCTACAGCTGAACGATGCGACGAACCGCATCAACGAATATGGGACTGAACGGCCTCGTACCTTCGGCCTGACCGTCTCCTACCGTTACTGAAGCTGATCGGGGGCCGGGCAGAGGTTGTCCCGGCCTCCGATCTGATCCGCCTGCCTCGCGGGTTTGCGTCTCGCAGGGGAGCGACCGGATAGCGGATGGCCGAAGCGATGCTCGCAGCCATACCGTTCGTCCCGAACGCCCGCCTGCTTCACAATGGGGTTTCACCGATGCTCGACGTCATAGTTATTGTAATCTACTTTGTCGCCCAGCTCGCGATCGGGCTCATTGCGCGCAGCCGGGTCTCCAATGAGGAGGATTTCGTGCTCGCAGGCCGCCGGCTCGGGCCGATGCTTTACGGCGGAACCATGGCGGCTGTCGTTCTTGGCGGAGCTTCGACTATCGGTGGGGTGGGCTTGGGCTACCAATATGGCCTGTCGGGGATGTGGCTTGTGTTCTCGATCGGTTGCGGTCTCATCCTGTTGAGTTGGCTGTTCGCCGAGCGAATTCGCAGCCTGCGTGTCTACACCGTCGGCGAGATGCTTGAACTTCGCTACGGTCCGGGCGCGCGGCCGATCACGGGCCTCGTCATGGGTGCCTATACGCTCCTTATCTGCGTGGTCTCGACAATCGCGTGCGGGGCCCTTCTTTCGGCTACCCTCGGAATGAACAAACTGGCCGCGATGGTCCTTGGAGGCGGCGTCGTGCTGGCCTACTCGCTGCTTGGCGGCATGTGGTCGATCACCCTCACCGATATCGTCCAGTTTGTGCTCAAGACGATCGGCATCTTCTTCATCCTGCTCCCCGCATCCTTGTTTGCCGCAGGCGGCATCGACGGGCTGACGACGAAGCTTCCGGAGAGCGCCTTCTCGCTCACCCATGTCGGCGGCGACGCGATCCTCGCCTATTTCGTGACTTATGTGTTCGGGATGGTTATCGGGCAGGATATCTGGCAGCGGATCTCCACGGCGCGAACGGCGAACATCGCCAAATGGTCCGGGATCGCGACCGGCTTCTACTGCCTGGCCTATGCAGCGGCCGGCGCCGTAATCGGCATGTCCGCGAAGGTCGTTCTTCCCTCGATCGACGATCGCAATCTCGTCTTTTCGGCCATGGTGAGCGAGGTAATGCCTGCCGGACTCTCCGGCCTCGTGATCGCGGCGGCGCTTGCAGCGATCATGTCCACGGCAAGCGGATCGCTGATCGCCGCCGCCACGGTCACAAAGATGGACGTCGTTGCACCCTTTCGAGGTTCAAGAGGCGCCAGCCAGGAAGCTGGCGACGAGATCGCCGGCGCCCGACTCTATCTTCTCGTCCTCGGCGTGTCAGCGATCGCGATCGCGGCGTTCGTCCAGGACATCGTGGCGGCGCTGACCATTGCTTATGGCGTGCTTGTCGGCGGGTTGGCCGCGGCCATCATCGGCGGAATCGTCTGGAAGCGTGCCAATATCCAGGGCGCACTTGCCTCGATCCTCGTCGGCGTTGGCGCGACAGTTGTCGCGATGATCGCGGGCGGCGACATCTATGCGAGCACCCCGATCCTCGCGGGCATCTCGGCGTCGGCCATCACGCTGGTAGCTGCAAGCTATCTCTTCGCGCCGACGTCGCCGCAGCGGCTTGGCGCATGGCGGGCGCGGCTTCGTGGCGAGGGCGATGCGGTTGCCGATCGTCTGTAAGGGCTGCCTTTGGGAGCAGGACTCCTACGCGATGCGCTGAAGGACCTTCATTAGGGAGGCCGCCGCGCCCTTCAGGCTCGGCGGCCCCGATATGTGCGGCGTGACCGAAATCCGGTCATGCCCCCACATCCAGTGGTCGGCGGGCAGCGGCTCTATGGGAAAAGCGTCGAGCCACGCATGGCCGACCGCGCCTTCGATGAGCGCGCCCTGGAGACCTTGCTCGTCTAAATGTTCGCCGCGGCCAATGTTGACGAGGCCCGCGCCCGGATGAAGCCCCCGCAGCAGTGCCGCCGAAAGGATCCCGCGGGTATCCTCGTTCAGCGGCAGGATGTTTACGAGAAGATGAGCTCCGGCAACAGCTGCCTCGATCGCACCCGGGCCATGATGGCTTTCGACGCCTTCGATCTGCTTGGCATTCCTCGACCAGCAGCGGACGGCAAAACCGGCATCGGCAAGGCGTCTTGCAACGCATGTGCCGATGAAGCCCGCGCCCAGCAGCGTCACGACAAACTGATCCGGCGAAAGTCGCTGGTCGGTGCTGAGACTCCAGTGCCGGCGGTCTTCGTTGCGAGCGGCCTGTGGAAGGCCGACAAGCTGCGACCATGCGGCAGCGAGGACATAGTCAGCCATCCGCTCGGCCTGTTCGCCATCCTCCAGTCGGAAAATCGGCGTGCCGGCGGGAATCCGCGGGTCGCGTTCAAGCCGGTCGGTTCCGGCGCCAAAGGAGACGACGGCTCGGAGGTCAGGAGGTAGCGGAGGAAAATCGGCAGGGATCTCCCAGGCGAGCAGGACGTCCGCGTCGCCGTCCACTGCGCCGGGCCAAACCGCGATATCGAGGTCCGGCGCCTGCCCCGCCAGTTCGGCCAGGAAGGCTGGCTCTGCCGCGAAAGGGTCGGCAATCTGGATTTTCATGTGGGGCGGTTCGCCAGTCGCTTGAACGCGGCCCATTCGAGCTCCAGCGCGCCGTCATCGTCCGCTTCATACTGCGCCTTCGTGCGCCGGCAGACCGCTTGGTCGGGCAAGCGCAGCGTTCGATTGCCGGAGAGCGCGGCTATCTGCATCGCGCAGGCCCGCTCGAGGTGATAGATTCGCGAGAAGGCTTCGGCGACCGTACGACCCACGACGAGCAGGCCGTGGTTGCGTAGGATCATGGCGCTGCGGTCGCCCAGATCGGCCGCGAGCCGCACCTGCTCCTCGCGGTCGAGCGCGATGCCCTCGAAATCATGGTAGGCGATGTCGTCGTAGAACAGCAGGGCGGTCTGGTTGAGGGGCAGCAGACCTTCAGCCTGGCAACTGACTGCGACGCCGCTTTGCGTATGCGTATGGATGACGCAGCGGACATCGGGCCGGGCCGCATGGATCGCAGTGTGAATGACGATACCGGCAGTGTTCATCGGCCCCTGATAACCGTCCACGAGAGCGCCAGAGTGATCGATCGCCACAAGAAGATCAGGCTGCACTTCTGTGAACAGGTCGCCATATCGATTGATCAGGATATGCTCGGCCTCGCCCGGAAGCGAGGCCGAGGCATGGGTGTGGATCGCATCATCCCAGCCGAATCGGCCGAGCAGCCGATAGACCGACGCGAGATCCTCGCGAACTGCCCATACCGCGTCATTCATTGAGGTGGCTCCTGTTCAAGCCCGGCGACAGCGCGAGCTGTAAAGGTCAGACCGGGTCGCGTCGGAGCGCCTGGCACATGCAGTGGACGGCGCCACCGCCGTTCGCGATCATCGATACATCCGGATCGTAGACCGTCAGGCCCTCCGCCTTGCACGCAGCGACGAGATTCTTGCTGGTCGACGGAATCAGCACGCGCTCGTTGCCAAGCGCGACGATGTTGGTGCCCATCTTCATTACGTCGCCATAGGGCACGTCGATCGTCCGTATGCCGTTCGCGGTAAGCCAGTCGACCAGCTCCGGCTCAACCGCTTCCTTGCAAATCACGGCGAGATCTTCCGCCACCATGCCCATTTGGACGTCTAGGTGCAGAAAGTGTGGATCGAAGGCATAGGGAAGAAGTTCCCACCCTTCCTTCTCGAACCAGCCTCGCAGCTGTTCCACCGCAGGCTCGATAGACCGCTCGCCCGAATAGCCGCACACTGCGAGACCGGGCTTCAAGACCATGAAATCGCCACCCTCGACATTGCCGGCAGTGACCATGTCGTAGATGGGAATCTCATTCTCGAGATAGAAGCGCAGCACTGAGGCGATCTCGCCGCGGCGATAGGGCTTCTGCAACTGCATGATGATGGCGCCCCACGGTGTCATCACGCTGCTGTCGCGTGCGAAGATTTGGTATGGCAGGCCCTCGGTTGCCTCAAGGAAATGGACGTTCGCGCCCGCTTCGCGATAGGCGGCCACCATCTCGTCATATTGCCGCCGGGCAACATCTGCGTCGAACTTCAATCCCACCCGTTCAGTGCGCTGCGCGACGGCATTGCCGGGCTGCCAGCTGAAATTATCGATCGGCCCGACGAGGACGTCACGTAGGACGCCATATTCGCTGTCGAGGCCCCAATGGTTGGGGCGGGGCGTCCCGCCGCGTTCCAAACGCGTTCGCAATTGCATCGATCTGTCTTTCTAGTTTGCAGCTTGAAGGATCGCGTGGAGGAGGACGTTCGCGCCCGCCTCCAGATCCGCGGAACTCGCGAATTCGGCCTCGTTGTGGCTGAGGCCGTCGGCGCAGGGGACGAAGATCATCGCTGTCGGTGCAAATTGCGCCGTGTGAAGCGAGTCGTGTCCTGCACCGCTGACCATTCGGCGATGGGTGTACCCAAGCTCGGTCGCAGTACTCTCGACGATGTCAACAAGACGGGGGTCGAAGGGCGTGGCGGGCATGTGCCAGACGACGTCGATCTCATGTTCGATGCGCGCCTTCTCCGACGCCTCGGCAACGAGGGCGCGAAACGCCGCGACCATCGCTTCGAGGATGTCGGCATCCGGATGGCGGAGGTCGACGGGAAAGACGAGCTGGCCCGGCACGGTGTTGCGCGACCCGGGATCGGCCTTCATATCCCCGATCGTGCAGCGCCCCCAGGGACCGTTCCGATCCGCGATCGCAAGCGCCCCGGCGATGATTTCGGTTGCGGCGCGCCAGGGATCGCGGCGCATCTCCATCGGCGTTGGCCCGGCATGGCAGGACTGCCCGACCAGCGACACATCGAACCAATAGGCGCCCTGGATACCAGTGACGACGCCGATCCTGTCCCCTTCATGTTCGAGGATCGGCCCTTGCTCGATATGCGCCTCGAACATCGCCGCGAACGGCCGGCGGGCAGCAGGAAAGCTGCCCTTGTACCCGATGCGCTCCAGCTCATCGCCGAAACGCTTTCCCGACTTGTCCTCGCGCGAGTAGGCGAATTCGAGATCATACACGCCCGACACTACGCCAGATCCCAGCATCGCGGGCGCGAAGCGGCAGCCTTCTTCGTTGGTCCAACAAGCGATCTCGATGGAGCGCCTCGTCGCGATCGCATGCTCTTTCAGCGTGCGGACGACCTCTAGTCCGGCAAGGACGCCGTAAATGCCGTCGAACCTTCCGCCGGTGGCCTGTGTGTCGAGATGGCTGCCTGCAAGGACAGGATCGGCGGCCATATCTTCGCCAACCCGGCGCGCGAAGATATTGCCGACTTCGTCGACCAATATTTCGCAGCCTGCCTCTTTCGCCCAGCTTGTGAACAGGTCGCGGCCTTCCCGATCCTCATCTGTCAGCGCTTGGCGGTTGCACCCGCCGGCGCGGCCTTCGCCCATCTTTGCCATGGTGGCGATACTCTCCTCAAGGCGCGCCCCGTCAACTCGTAGATCGCTTCGCATTGTTAGCCTCACAAGACCGATCCTGTGGCCGGCAGGGGCCAGCCCGACTGCTCCATTCGATATATTGCCTAGTCGAATTAGGCAACTTAAAAACGGCTTGAATACGGGCGGCGCCGGTCAGGATAAAAATGCGTCATTTTGGCTGAAAACTCGCAGCACGCAGCGGTTATATTCCAGAGGTGACGCGAAGCAAAGCCGAACGGGAGCGTTGCAATCAGACTAAGCGAGTTAGTGGTCGGCTCGAATTGACGGTAGGGGGTTCATAGGGGTTAGTTCGGGTGTCGGCGCAACCGAAGAGTGTGGCAGCGGTTCCCCGACTATTGCCCATGCTCACAGCTTTCTGTAGCGATTGGCCACCCTGGTGGCTTGCTACCCGGGTTAGGCAGGAGGGAGGTAGCATTGGCAACGACTAAAGGCCGTCAACTGGGGAATACCCGAGAGCGCTTAGTCGACGGCGCAGAGGCTATGATTGCCCTCAAGGGTCTCGATGCGCTGACGCTGAAAGACCTTGCCGAGCCGGTGGGGATCAAGGTGCCTTCGATTTACGCGCATTTCTCCAGTCGGGAGGATGTTCTGAAAGCCGTGGCCGATCGCTATGTCGCCGCCCTTGCCCAGCAGTTTCCGTTCGACGAGGGCGATGATCCGATGCACGCCCTGCTGGCAGGAACGAGAGGCCTCGTCATCTATTTTGCCGCCCATCCGGCACATGCCCGGCTGAAGCTGCGTGATCTGGAAACCCCTGGCGGGCGGCCGGAACTATCGGCTGCTGCTGAGGGACTGCCCGTAGAGAATATCGAAAAGGGGCCGCTTCATCAGTTTTTTGCGCGGCTGGAGAGGCTCGTTGAGAGCGGAATTGCGGCCGGGCAGTTCAGGAAAGTCACGTCGATCGACCTCTATCGCGTTGCCTTTGGCACAACGCTGCTGAGTCTCACATGGCCGACGCAGGACATCTTTACGTCGGCGAGGCATTCCCAGGAAATCTCGCATATCCTGCCGATGGTCGAAGAAGCGGTGCGGAGTTTCGTCGCGGCCCGGTAACGACCGCGGGTGCCGCATTTGCTGGAATCCGGTGGCTGCTCTCCGCGAGCAAAGAAAAAGGGACGGCCCGCGCACGAAGTGCACGGGCCGCCAGATGCGCGCATTGCTCAATAACGGTAGGACGCCGTCACGCCGAAAGTTCTCGGGCGGTTCGTCTGGAACTCGTCGATCAGGTTGCGCTCGGCTGAAAGCTGGACGCGATAGAGATCGGGGTGCGTATCGAAGATGTTATTCACGAAGAGCGAGACGTCGACGCCGCCGATTTCGGACGTCAGACGCGCGTTGACGAGATGATTGGCAGGCCGCTGAAATGCACGCGGGCTGAAGCTGCTCGTCGTCGGATCGAAGGCAGCGGTGCCGCGCGTATTGGCCGAACGATATTGATAGTCCACACGGGCGGTCAGGTCGCGGTCACCGAGATCGAAGCGATTTTCAACCGCAGCTGAAACCAGCCACGGCGTTCCTCCGATACGGTTGCCCTTCCGAACGATGGCAACCGGATTGCCATCGTCGTCGAGTCCGCCGAGAACGGTCTCGCTGTATTTCGCGTTCGTGTAGCCGGCCGACAGCTGAAGGGACAGGGTGTCGGTCGCGCGCAGATCGAGCGCAATGTCGAAGCCCTTGCTGCGCGCCTTGCCGAGATTGTCGACGAAGGAAAGGCCGCAAGAGTTGATACCCACGGACTGCTGAATGTTAGACCAGTCGATCATATAGACGCTGGTCGCCACGCGAAGTTTGCGATCGAAGAGCGCGTTCTTGCTGCCAATCTCATAGCTCCAGACGCTGTCCGAGCCATAGCTCGCGGGCGCACCGTCAGGATATCCGATCTCTTCGAGTTCGGCATTGCAGCGTGTCGCCACCGGCGAGTTGGCCCCACCGACGCGGAATCCCTTCGCAGCGGTGACGTAGAACAGGTTGTCGTCGTCCGCTTGATAGGAGACATTGATCTTCGGAGTAAGCGGTGACTCCTTTTGGCGTCCGCTCGCAACGGTGGTGCCGCTGTTATACGGTCCGTCCGAAAATGAATCGAAGCGGAAGCGTGTCTTCGCGTAGCGCAAGCCAGCGTTGACCGAGAGCTTGTCAGTTAGCTCGAACGTCACATCGGCAAATGCGGCCAATTGTTTGTCGATGCCGGTCACCTGATTGATGTAGGAGAATTGCGTCGCATCGGTGTAGTTGAAGCTCCCGTTCGCAAGCGGCACGCCGAAGATGTCTTCGCCGTCAAGGCCGAACAGCGCCTGCGAGAAAGCGTTGAAATTCGCCTCGGTGTCGGGGAGTACCTCGGTCGCCACCTGCCGCGAGTGCTGGTAGAACACACCGACGACCCACTTGAGCCGCGACGTGTTGTCGTTCGATTGCAGGCGGACTTCCTGGCTGAACGCGCGCTGACGGTTCTGATCGAGTCCCACCGACGCATACTCGGGGAAGCCCGGCGTGAACACGCCGGGCTCGACGGTCACGCCGAGAAGGGCGGGGAGGAAATGCGAGAAATTCTGGTCGACCCGAACCGTGCGCTTCAGATAGGACGAGTTTGAAATCAGGTCCGCGAAGCCCAAGTCGATCGACACGTCGAGGGCGGGAAGAAACATCTTGTCGCGGGTTGGTTCGCGAACCTGCGAGCCGGTTTTGAAATCGTGGTCGTCCTTGTCGGTCAGATAAGCCCAGTAGGCCTGCTTGTTGTTGTAATTGAGATCCTGGTAGAACACCGACGGCGTGATCTTCACGGCATCGACAGGCGCCAGTGTCAGCGCACCGCGCAGGGCGAGGCTTTCCTGCCAGTCGGCGTTTTTCTCAATCAGATCGCCCGTAATGTGATTGACGCGATCGATGTAGCCGCCGTCACGCCGATAATAGGCGCTGACGCGAAAGCCGAGTACATCCTTGACGATCGGAGCGCCCACGGCCAGGCCTGCCTCGTAGCTCGGGTCACCGCCCTCGGTCGTCGCGAGCTCGGTGCGAGCAACCACGTTGACATCGTCGAGGTTTGGTTGGGGCGTGATGAAGCGCACCGTGCCGCCCTGCGAGCCGGCGCCGAAAAGCGTGCCCTGCGGACCGCGAAGGACCTCGACGCGTTCAAGATCGAAGATGGTCGGATAGGCGTTTGCGAACGTGCCGGCCTGACCGAGGTCGCGCGACTGGATCGGAGTATCGTTCAGATAAACGCCTGTGGTCGCCGCGCCAGCGGTGGACGTGATACCGCGGATCGAGATCGAGGTCGTGGAGCCCAGGCCCTTAGAGAAGTTGACGCCCGGCGTATTGCGCGTGATGTCTTCGATACTGCGCAATCCGGCTTTGTCGAGCGCTTCGCCGCTCATTGCCGATACGCTGATCGGAACCTTACTGAGTTCGGTAGCATTGCGCGTGGCCGTGACGATGATATCGGTGCTGTCGGTCTCTTCGCTAGTCTCGTCTGCCGTCTGCGCATGGGCCGCGCTTATCGTCGAGAGGAGCGCGAGGGCAGCAACCGAATGCTTCAGAAGGCTCATTTTGCCTCCACTGCGTCCTGACGGGCCGAAACAAGATTGGTAGCTCACGAGCAATCTCCCTTTTGAACTGGCCGGTTATCGGCTCTTCGCATTTCACATAAGCAACCATCGTGCCAGACCGAAAATTCGAGATAAATCATATGCTTGTTATCAAGGCGCTTAGCGTGCCTGTCCGATGGCGCGCGCCTACTGTTCACTAATTGAACAAGTGACAAATCATCCCTCCGCACCGCGGGGGGACTATCTCTGGATGACATGACGATCGTTGAAGCTCACGGACGCAGCTATCGCCTCTTAATCGCAATCGAACGTCACATGCGTCGGCAGCGGGGCAAAATTCGCGGGTCTAGCCAAGGCGCGCATTCTTCCCTAAGCTTACTAGTCATAGCTCAGCCGACTCAAATGACAGAGCGATGCTGATGCGAGCGTTTTGAGAGGGACGCAGATGGAATTGATCGTTCAGGACGAACGCCGAATTCACAGTGCGATGCATAAATTTCTGGATGGTCAGGATTTGCCTGCGAATCTTGTGCCGAAACCTGTCGAGCGTTCCTGGATCCGGTTACGCGACGCTGGCGTCGAACCGGGCAGCCGGGCGCGCTTCGAAGCCGATGAAGGCGTCATGCGGCGCGATTTTCCCGACCAGGCATCGAGTCTCGTGGATGCAGCCATGCCGGCGATGCAGAATCTTCGACGATCGCTCGGCTCGCCGAATTGGGCGGTGCTTTGTATCGACCGTAGCGGGACGATCGTCAGCTCGCTCTTCGACGGCAAGTGCTCGTTCGACGCTCTGACGCGGTCCCTTCAGAATGGCCGGACTGTCAGCGAGAGCAATGTCGGGACGAATGCGCCCGCATGCGTGCTCGAGGACCGCAAACCCGTCATCGTTCACGGCGCCCAGCATTTCTTGCAGGATCTCAAACATTATCGCTGCGTGGCATCGCCCATCTTCGGTCCTGACGGCGAACTCGTCGGCGCATTGGACGTGACTGGCCTCGGCGTCGAAATCCATCCTTGGCTGATCGATCAGGTGTTGCTTTCAGCCCGTCAGATAGAGAACAGCCTGTTCCGCAAGCTCGATGGCGCAAGACTGGTCGGTCTCCACCATATGCGCGAGTTCCTTGGGACGGCGGCTGAAGGTGTGCTCGCGCTCGACGACCAAGGGCGGGTGATTGCTGGTAACAGGGCGGCTTGCAAAATGCTCGAAAGCGACGTCCGGTCGATCCGCGGCACGCCTGTCGACAGGCTTTTGGACCGCTTTTCGTCCCGCTTCTCCGCACGCGCCGTCGATGAAACGGTCCTGCCGAATTCTAGCGGGAATATGCTCTACGCCCGGCTTTATTCTCAGTCTTCTGACGTCTCTCGCGCAAGCGCGCGGACGACGGTCTGCGTGCCGTCGCGCGGCCCGCTCGTTGCCGAGCCCGCCGTTGCATCGCTGACGGAGAAAGCGCGCAGGGCTTACGCTCGCGGACTGCCTGTCCTGATCCTCGGCGAGACGGGTACCGGCAAAGAGGTTCTGGCGCGCACGCTGCACCTGGCGACGAAGCCTGGTCGTCCCTTCATCGCTGTGAACTGCTCGGCAATCCCTGAAAATTTGATCGAATCCGAGGTCTTCGGATATGCCGATGGCGCATTCACCGGCGCGCGCAAGGGCGGCGCTCAGGGGCTTATCGAACAGGCCTCGGGCGGTACGCTCTTTCTCGACGAGATTGGCGACGCGCCGCTGCAACTTCAGGCCAAGCTCCTGCGGGTTCTCCAGGAAGGAACCTTGCGGCGTCTCGGGAGCCAACAGGAGATAAAGGTAGACCTGTCAGTTGTCTCCGCGACCCACCGCGACATTCAGAAAATGATCGGTTCGGGCGAGTTTCGCGAAGACCTTTTCTATCGCCTGAACGGCGTAGCGCTCACGCTCCCGCCGCTGCGGGCGCGGCTCGACGTATCCGATCTCATTCATTCGTTTCTCGAGCAATTTGCTGCCCCAGGGGAGCGTCCAAAGATGTCGCAGGCGGCGATGGATGCGCTACGCGCATATTCTTGGCCGGGAAATATTCGTCAGTTGCAACAAGTAGTCCGCGCTTCTCTCGCCCTTGCTGATGATGTCGAGGCGATCGACATTTCGGACCTGCCAATGGAAATCGCTGGTAGGCAGCCTGTGCCAGCCGCGGCCACCGGGGCGGATGCGGCGAGCTTGTCCGAGGCGCAGACGGACCTGATCCAGAAGACGTTGGAATCGATGGACTATAACGTCGCAAAAACAGCCCGGGCGCTCAAGATTTCCCGGACGACCATCTACAACCGGATGCGAAAGTCCGTGGGCGGAGCGGCCACGCACTGAGGCTATCGACGGAGCGTCTCTGGCGCCCCAACGTTCTCCGGCAGCGCGGCCCGCTCGCGCGCGACCTATCGGTCACCGCGGGGATCGGTTCCTTCGCCGTTCCATCGCGCGTTTGCTCCGGCAATCGAACCGCTTGACAGCTCTTAGCACGCGAGCCTAATTCGGTTAGGTTTAACTGCGAGCGACTGATGAATGCGCGACCTCCTCTTACGGCCTTGCAGGCGTTCGTCAGCGTTGCTGAGATGGGAAGCGTGCGAGAGGCCGCGCGCCACCTCAATGTCGGCCATTCCGTTGTGGCGCGCCACCTCAAAACCCTCCAGAACTGGGCCGGTTGCCCGCTGGTGGAGACGACGCAGTCCGGAGCGCGGCTCACGGAAGAGGGCCGCATGATGTTCGCCGCGGCGGGACCGGCGTTCACGGCCATCTCCCGCTTGGGCGAAGAGTTCCGACCAAGACCGTCCGACATTCCGCTCGAACTCTGGTGCGCGCCCGGCCTTGCCTCGCGCTGGCTCGCCTCCCGTCTTGACGGACTCACCGAAGCGCTGGGCGGACGGCAGATTCTTATACGCCCAATAGACCGGATTGCGGATCTGGCGCGAGGCGAATGCGATGCGGTCATCACCTATGGGACGCAGAGCGCCGTTGCGGGCTGCATCGTCACGCCGCTTTGCCGCCCCAATTTTTTCCCTGTCGCAAGTCAGAGTTTCGTCGCCCTCAACTCGGTCTCTGGCGAGCGAGGCGACCTGCGCGCCTCTACTCTGATCCATGAACATTCGGATGAGCAATGGCGGCGATGGCTGGAAACGGTGGGCTCAAGCGACATGGGGCCGCTGCCCGGTCCGCGATTATGGTATGCCAATCTTGCGCTCGATGCGGCCGAGCACGGACAGGGTCTCGCCCTAACCAACTTAGTTTTGGCCGAAGAGCCGCTGTCGAGCGGACGCCTTGTCAGGGTCACCGACACTGCAGCGCCGCTCGATCATTATCATTTAATCGTCGCCGAGCGCCGCGCTGGCGATCCGGCCATACGAAAGCTTCGAACTTGGCTGGAGCGCGAATTGGCGCGCTACGAGGCCGGCACGTGATCGGGAGATATTTCGCAAATGCAGATGGATCGCTTTTTCATCGACGGTAGGTGGGTCGACCCGATTTCGGGTAGGCGCCTCGAAGTGGTCAATCCGGCCACCGAAGTCGCAATCGGAGAAATAGCGCTTGCCTCCGCGGCGGATGTTGATCGGGCCGTTGCGGCCGCCGTGCGCGCGTTCCCCTCCTACAGCCGATCCTTTCCGTCCGAGCGTCTTGCACTGATCGAGGATATCCTTTCGGTCTATTTGCGACGCCAGGACGAGGTCGCGGAAGCAATCTCGGCTGAAGTCGGCGCGCCCGTTGCGCTTGCACACGAAGGACAGGCGGCGGCGGGAGTGGCGCATCTCGAGGCTACGATCCGGGCGCTTAAGCAATTCGAGTTTCAGCGGCGGCAGAGCACGACGCGGATCGTCTACGAGCCCGTAGGCGTATGTGCCCTGATCACGCCGTGGAACTGGCCGATCAACCAGATCGCGTGCAAAGTTCTCCCGGCTCTGGCGGCTGGATGCACAATGGTCCTGAAGCCGAGCGAACTTGCTCCGATCAACGCCATTCTCTGGACGGAGATTCTCGCCGAGGCTGGTGTGCCCGAAGGTGTCTTCAATCTTATCAATGGCGACGGACCGGTCGCTGGCGCGGCCCTGTCCGCACATGAAGATGTCGACATGGTCTCGTTCACAGGATCGACCCGAGCCGGCGTAGCGATCGCGAAGGCGGGTGCCGACAGCGTCAAGCGCGTGCATCAGGAGCTCGGAGGAAAATCCGCGAATATCCTCCTCCCCGGGGTGAATTTCGAAGCGGCTGTTCGCACCGGCGTGCAATATTGCTTCCTGAACAGCGGCCAAAGCTGCGATGCGCCGACGCGCATGCTCGTTCCGAGGGAGCGGCAGGCAGAGGTCGAAGCGATCGCCCGCGACGAGGCCGCCGCGGTGGTAATCGGCAATCCCGCGTCGGAGGACACGACCATGGGGCCGGTGATCAGCGAGGTCCAATGGACCCGTATTCAGTCGATGATCGAGGAGGGTGTGAGCGAGGGCGCCATTCTCATTGCGGGCGGATTGGGGCGCCCGGCGGGCTGCGAGCGGGGCCATTTCGTCAGGCCGACAATTTTTGGCTCGGTCGAGCCGGATATGAAGATAGCGCGCGAAGAGGTGTTTGGCCCGGTGCTTGCGATCATCCCTTATGACGATATCGACGACGCGATCCGGATCGCTAATGATTCGCCTTATGGACTCGCCGCCTATGTACAGGGGACCGACTTGAGCGAAGCGCGCCGGGTCGCTTCGGAAATTCGCGCCGGATGCGTTTATCTCAATTATGCGGAAATGGATCCGAACGCGCCGTTCGGGGGATTCAAGCAATCGGGCAACGGCCGCGAGTTCGGGATTTGGGGCCTTCACGACTTTCTCGAGGTCAAAGCGATCATGGGAGATGTGGATGTCCAGCTTGCCCCCTCGGTGCCCTCCAGCTTCCTATCCTGAGGTTCCCATGTCGGATCAAACGAATGACGTCATGCTCGCTGCCGATGCGCTGGTAACGGCCTTTCGGGAACAGAACTTTCCTGCCTACTTCGGCGCGTTTGCCGACACTGCTACCTTCATCCTGCACTCGCATCCCGAGACCATTGCATCGCTGGCGAGCTACCGCATATTGTGGGAAGCATGGCGCCGGGCCGGTTTTGAAATCCTCGACTGTGTCTCCTCCGACAGACATGTCCAATGCGCGAATGAAACCGCGGTATTCACCCATCGGGTTAGCACGACAGCCCGCTTGCAAGGCGAAACCATCGACACGGTCGAGCGTGAGACGATTGTCTTTGCGCGGATCGACGGCCGGTGGCTCGCGATCCACGAACATCTCTCTCCCCTGGCTTGCGACAATCCCGCGACCACCGACGCAAATCCGGACCCGCGACCCGACTGGATGTCGGCGTCTCGGCCAGCCTGCGGATAAGGCTCCTAGACGGTACTCAGAAAAAGACTGGTTTCACTGTTCGCGACACCGTCAATCATCCTGACTTCGCGGAGAACCCTGTCGAACTCGGAGAGGCTGGGCGTGTGGATGTCGGCGATGAGATCCCAATTCCCATTTGTTGTGTGCAGGGCGCGGATCTCGGTAATCCCACGGATTTTCTGAATGACCTGCGTCGTCGATCGTCCGTTCACTTCTATGAGCATAACCGCCCGGACCGAACGGTCGTCATAATCTTCGAACACGCACCGTGAAGCCGAGCAGTGTTCCAGTCTCGAGCAACCGGTCGAGCCTGTTTTTGTACGGTTCCCCGTGCGACGCCCAACGCCCCGGCCAGCTTTGACAGTGACGCGCGACCATCAACACGCAGGAGAGCGATGATGCGGCGATCGAGTTCGTCCGGGATGAATTTCGCGATTTCCATAACGACGGGGCCTGTCAATTGGTTCTGACAATTTGTTCAACAACAGTGGTCAAATCGACCAGTAATGCTCATATTGCAAGTCCGGTTGCCGATTTTGATAGATATTTGGTCATGCTACGCTTTGCGAATGTCACAAGCTTGCAAAGGAACAAATATGCCGCCTGCGCCATCCGAGCTCGCCTTCATCCCGTTCGTCAGCGTGGAAAACATGATGCGCTTCGTCCATCACACCGGCATTGAGCGGGTACTTCTCGAACTCACCGACGCAATCGAAGACGATTTCCGGCGATGGGCGCTGTTCGAAAAGATTCCGCGTCTCGCATCTCACTCGCGCGATGGCGTGATCGAGCTGATGCCGACGACGGATGGCGAGGTCTTCAGCTTCAAATATGTGAACGGCCCCCGAGTAATACGGCCAAGGGCTTCCAGACGGTCGCAGCCTTCGGGCTGCTCGCGAGCGTCGAAAACGGCTATCCGCTCATGCTCACCGAAATGACCTTGCTGACAGCGCTGCGCACCGCAGCGACGTCGGCGATGGTGGCGCAGCATCTCGCGCCAAGCGATGCCAAGACGATGGCGATCATCGGGAACGGCGCGCAGGCCGAGTTTCAGGCGCTAGCGATGAAGGCGGTGGTCGGGATCGAGGAGGTCCGGCTGTTTGATATCGACGAACGGGCGACCGCAAAAGCCGCCCGCAATCTTCAGGGCAGCGGCCTGCGCGTCGTGTCTTGTCCCAGTTCTCAGAACGCCATCGAGGGCGCCCAGATCATAACGACCTGCACGGCCGACAAGGCCTATGCGACAATCCTCACTGACAATATGGTCGGCGCCGGCGTTCATCTCAACGCGATTGGCGGCGATTGTCCGGGCAAGACCGAACTGCACAAGGACATCCTGTCGCGCGCCGACACCTTCGTCGAGTTCGAACCACAAACGCGTATCGAGGGCGAAATCCAGCAAATGAACGCTGACTATCCGGTAACCGAATTCTGGCAGGTGCTGAGCGGCGATGCGGAGGGCAGGCGCGACGCGCGG